>Ga0114922_10004384_pt1 | contig 13083 bp, 11 predicted proteins | sample AartaG_FD_100975 | JGI IMG/M metagenome (GOLD analysis project Ga0114922, IMG submission 100975) | Deep subsurface microbial communities from Aarhus Bay to uncover new lineages of life (NeLLi) - Aarhus_00045 metaG | ecosystem: Environmental > Aquatic > Marine > Oceanic > Sediment | place... | reverse complement strand
TGGGGCACCAGTGGCTAGTCGGCTAATCTCTGCTTATGACTGGCGCATGTCTTACACCATAGTGGGCGGCATAGTCTTGGTGGTTGTTGTATTAGCTGCCCAGCTCTTAAGACGTGACCCAACCCAAGCAAGGCAAAAGCCCTATGGTGGAAGTGAAGGGGAGAAGCAAGAGTCCGTATCGGAGACTCACTCACTTTCTCTAAGGGAGGCGGTCCGTACCCGACAGTTCTGGCTCACCTCCGGTATGCTTTTCTGTTTCGGATTTTCTGTCTATACCATAATGACACACATTGTCCTTCATGCGATCGGGTTAGGCATCCCATCCATCAGCGCTGCCAACATTTTGGCTACAATCGGCGGGCTAAGTATTGTTGGTAGGATTGTGCTTGGCAGCGCCGCTGATAGATTTGGCAATAGACAGGTCTTTATCATAGGCTTTATTGTGATGGCAGCAACTTTGTTCTGGCTGGTACCAGCCAGAGAGGTGTGGGGACTGTACCTGTTCGCTGTTGTCTTCGGCTTTGCTTTTGGTGGGTGTGCTACCTCAGAGTCACCCTTAGTAGCAGGGCTATTTGGGTTGAGCTCACATGGTCTGATTCTTGGGGTTATGAACCTCCTTGGCTTTACGTTTGGGGCCGCAATTGGTCCGTTTATCGCTGGGCACATATTCGATATGGCCAGTAGTTATCAGTTGGCTTTCATAGTCTCTGCTGGCGTGAGCGTTGTCGGTCTTATATTAACCGTACTCTTATCACCAATTGAAAAGACCTGAGCCTGCACAGGTCGAACAGCTAACGTTTTCTATTCAGAATCCCCTTCCTGAAGACCCTTTGATTGCGCAAAGCGCTATACTGCTACTACTGAACAAATATCGGGATGTCGACAGGGTAGCATCACAAATTTAGAAAATCAATCGCTTGTGCTGGCTGACCATTATCTGACTGTGGATTTTCAATGAGCTGATTCACGGTGTATAATTGCCCTGGTTACAATAGACTTGTTCCTGCCTCTAGTTAAGATCTAGATTAAGACGGGCATCAAGATCCTGGATCTTTTGAGTTAATCCGCAGTTTTGTGACATAGAAAGAGGCGGTAATGAACGCAAAAGAAATTCTGGCTCGAGCCAGGCAAGAGAATCGAGCCGTCCTCACCGAGATTGAAGCCAAACAGCTTCTGATGCAGTCGGGCATCAACTGTACAGACACACGGCTGGCTACGACCAAAGATGCGGCCGTGAAGTTGAGCGAGCAACTAGGTTATCCGGTAGTATTGAAAGTCTCTTCGGTCGATATCACCCACAAGAGCGATGCCGGTGGCGTGAAAGTCAATCTGAAGAGCAAAGCCGAGGTCGAGAATGCATTCGACGCCATCATGCGGTCCTGTAAGGCCGCAATGCCCACGGCCAGGATCGAGGGTGTTTCGGTGCAAGGCATGGCCAAATCAGGTATCGAAGTCATCATGGGCATGATCAAAGACTCCAGTTTCGGTCCGGTTATTATGTTCGGCCTGGGCGGTGTCTTCGTGGAGGTATTGCAGGATGTCGCCTTCCGCATCGTACCCATCGAAAAGTCCGACGCCGAAGACATGATCAACGAAATCAAGGGCAAGAAATTGCTGGAGGGTTATCGCGGCCAGGAACCGGCTGATGTCGCCTGCCTGCAGCAAATGCTTCTGAAACTTTCTGACTTCGTCAACACGACCCCAGAAATTGAAGAAATCGACATGAACCCAGTATTTGCTTACAAGGACGGAGCCGTGGTTGTGGATGCACGCGTCGTTCTTTCGACCGCATAGACTTCGCATGGGCTGCGAGTCGCTTAAGAACAACGTAGAAGGGCAACAAGCAATAGATTCATAATCGATGAAAAGGCGATAAAGGGGACGGTGAACCATGATGGATTTATTTTTCAAGCCAAGATCCGTTGCAGTCATCGGAGCCAGCGGAACTCCCGGAAAACTGGGCTACGTCATTGTAAAAAATATCGCCGATAGCGATTTTACCGGAGAGGTTTATCCGGTAAATCCGAAATCAGACGAGATATTCGGGTATAAGGTATACCGTTCTGTAACAGAAATACCCGGTGACGTTGACCTGGTGGTCACGGCCCTTCCAACACCAAGAATTACAGTTGAAGCAGTGGAACAATGTGCCAGAAAAGGAGTCAAAGCAGTCATTATTGAGTCCGCCGGATTTGCTGAAATTGGTGGAGAGGGCAAAGTCTTCCAGCAGCAAATCGTTGATATCGCCAAGAAAAACAGTATCCGGGTCATGGGACCAAACTGCTCCGGAATTGTTTCTCGTGATATTGTAACCTCCATTTATCCAATGACCAAAAAAGTCCCCAGGGGGAACGTGGTGCTTATCGGACAATCCGGTCTGTTAGCGGCTGGGATGACTTCGGATATGGTTGAAAATGAAAGCCTGAATATCAATAAAGTGTGTTCCATTGGAAACAAATGCGATGTGAATGAAAATGACTTGCTGGAATACTTCGGCAATGACGATGGCGTTGATGTAATTTCAATGTATTTGGAAACTGTTACCGATGGAAGAAACCTAACCAGGATCGCCAAGAGAGTTGCGCCCAAAAAACCGGTTATTTTTCTCAGCGGGGGTCGCACAGAAGCTGGTGCCAGAGCTGCCATGAGCCATACGGGCAGTATTGCCAGCAACGCCAAGATTGTGGAAGCGGCAATCAAACAAACTGGTATGATCATGGCTGATGATTTTACGGAATTGAAAGATTTCGCCAAGGTTTTTTCCACTCAGCCGCTTCCCAAAGGTAATCGTATCGCAGTGATCACCTTGGCCGGAAGCGTCGGTGTCGTTGTTTCTGACCTGTGTACCAACTTTGGCCTGGAACTCCCCAAGTTGACTCCGGAAACAACTGAGAAATTGAAGGACATGTTTGAGACGCCGGTAGGAAATCCGGTCGACTTGTATTTTTCCGTAACCAAAATCGGTTTTACAGAAACCCTGGAAACCACTTTTCCTGATGCATTCAGAGATCCAAACATAGACGCTGCGATAGTCATTCTGGCCGGTTTCGAATATACGGAGGAAGCCGTTCAGAACAAAGTTATTCAGAAAATCGTCCAAGATGTGGGAAAACCAGTGGTCATCTGCGTGATTGTAGGATACAATAAATATAGAAACGTTATCATGGATGAAATGGGAAAAGACCTGCCGGTGTTCCCTTCTTTGATCTCCGGGGTAAAAGCCCTGAGCAAACTGTGCGAGTATAGCATGCGCAAACACAAACAATCTGCCTGAGGGGGAGTATATGGCCTACCAAAATATTATTCTGGAAAAAGAAGAGAACATCGCCATTGTCACCTTTAACCGTCCTGAGGCGATGAACGTCCTGAACAACCAGACCCGGGCTGAGTTTACTGAGGCCATCGCCGGGGTGGCGGCCGACGACGAGATCAAGGTCCTGATTCTCACCGGCAGCGGCAAGGCCTTTGTGGCAGGCAGCGATATCAAAGAATTCAGCCAGACCACACCCTATGTTGCCCACAGCATCAGTCGCTTGGGCGAGATGGTCGAAAAGCTGGAAAAACCTGTTATTGCGGCTGTCAACGGCTTTTGCCTGGGCGGGGGCTGTGAAATCGCCATGGGCTGCGACATCGTCATCGCCTCTGAAAAGGCCAAGTTCGGTCAGACCGAGATCAATATCGGCATTATCCCCGGCGGCGGCGGCACCCAACGCCTGCCACGCCTGATAGGTGTGTGCAAGGCCAAGGAGCTGATCTACACGGGCGATATCATCAGCGCCGAACAAGCCGACCGCCTTGGCATAGTCAACCGGGTAGTGCCCATGGACGAGTTGATGCCCGCGGCCAAGGAATTGGCCAAGAGAATCGCCACCAAGAGCACTGCGGCCCTCAAGCTGGCCAAAACCGCTATCAACCGCGGCATGCAGACAAATCTGGAAAGCGGCCTGAAATATGAATATGAACTATACAGCCTTGCTTTGAGCCTCGAAGACAGGGTGGAAGGCGTCAATGCCTTCCTTGAAAAAAGAGCTCCGAAGTTTGTCGGTCGCTAGCAGCATTTTTCGTATACCAACGAGGAGGAAACAGAGAATGGGAAACATTAAGAATATGGTAGCCCGGATACCGAATTTAGTAGACTGGTCCACGGGCGAAGTCAGATTGATGAGCGCAAGATGCAACTCCTGCGGAACCTACTTCTTTCCAAAGGAGCATTATCAACATCGCCCCGGCTGCTCAAGAGAGGGTGTAGAAGATGTCTTGCTTCCCAATAAGGGCAAGCTGGCAAGCTATACCATTCAACATTATCCTTGCCCCCCACCGTTTAAGACAGAGAAAAGTATTACCCCTTACGGTATCGGTCTTGTTGAGTTTGAGAACGAGAAGATTCAGGTTACCGGCATCATCACAGATACTGATCTGAAATCTCTTAAACTGGGGATGGAAATGGAAACGACCACTCTCACGATGTTTACGAATGAGGAAAAACAGGAGGTAGTGACCTGGGCGTTTCGGGCTGTCAAATAATCGATATAACGAAAACCATAAGGGAGGATAATTGAAATGAGAGATGTATATATCATTGGAACCGGGATACACCCATGGATGGGTTTTTCTGAGCAAGTGTTTGCCGATTTCGCAGCGGTGGCTGTTAACGGCGCTCTCAAAGACGCTGACATCGAATGGAAAAAAATTCAGGCAATTATGGCCGGGATTTTCATTTACGGTGGTAACGCCGGTCATCTTTCTGGCCAGTATCTTGAGAGCATTTTCGGCGAAACCGGTATGCCGGTGGTGAATGTATACAACGCCTGTGCTACCGGCTCTGCAGCCACTAGAATGGCGTACAACAGTGTCGCTGCCGGCGAGACCGATACTGCCCTGGCCTTTGGCGCGGACGTATCACCCAAAGGTTTTTTGACTGCCAAATCGGACAACGCGGTTCAGGACAGGGACGTGATCAGATGGAAAATGACCGCTATGCCTAATCCTGTTTACTGGGCGCTGGAATGCAGGAAAAGAATGGCCAAATACGACACCACAGAAGAGGATCTGGCACAGGTGAAGGTCCTGATGAGTGAGTATGGTTCCAAGAATCCGGACGCTCGGTTTAAAAAGGCTTACACCTTGGATGAAGTATTGAACTCTGTCTATGTTTGTGAGCCTCTAAGACTATATGAGATTTGCCCGGTGAGTACCGGTGCTGCAGCTATTATTGTTACAGCTGACAAGGAATTGATCAGTAAAGCCGATAAGCTGGTAAAGATTAACGCAACCGCTATGGGAAGCTCTATGTATGGCGACCCGACCATCCGTATTTCCGCTGTGTCCTGCCCGGCCGTTCCTGAAGCCTCCATGCTAAGCGAAAGCTACTCAGCTTCACGCCAGGCCTATGAAAAATCCGGCATCGGCCCAGAGGACGTGGACGTGTTGGAACTACCCGACAACAGCTCTTGGCACTACCTGGTGTATCTGGAAGTATGCGGGTTCTGTAAAGAGGGCGAAGCAGATAAGATGCTGCGCGACGGTGAGACCAAAATCGGTGGGAAGCTGCCTGTAAACCCAAGTGGTGGATTTTCTTCACATGGTGAGGCACTTTCAGCTCAAGCAATCTGGCAGGTTATCGAATGCGCGAATCAACTCAGAGGGAGATGCGGCGAGCGCCAGGTGGAGAAACCAAAAGTGGCTATGGCCCAGACCTATGGACTGATGGGCAACAGCGGTACAACGATTTTGACGATCTCATGAATCACGGGAAGCGCTCGCTAGAATGAGGTAGAGCCGTGGGGGGCACGGTTTCTGCACCCCTCTCTACATCTCGCGTTTAAGCGACAGCAGTAAGCCCACCGTCAACGTACAGAATTTGCCCAGTGATAAAATCTGAAGCGTCTGAAGCCAAGAATACACATACGCCTACCACATCCTTGGGTTGGCCCACTCGCTTCAATGGGACGTTGGCCAAGTATCTTTGAAGGCGCTCGGGATCCTGCAAGGTCCGTGCTGCAAGCTCTGTGTATATTAAAGAAGGCGCAATAGCATTTACATTAATGTTGTGGGGTGCCCATTCAGCAGCTAACGTCCTGGTGATCATATCCACTGCACCTTTGGTAGCGCAATAAGCTTCATTGCCACCCCAAAGAGTAGCTCGTATGCCCCTGACTGACGACAAATTGATGATTTTCCCCTTTTCTTTGCCAACCATAACTTTTCCAAACTCCCGGCAGGTCAACATTGTGCCTTTGACGTTGACACCAAACATTAGATCCCAATCATCCACAGGAAATTCAGCAGCAGGCCTTTTCAGATTTACTCCTTGAGAATTTACCAGTATGTCAACTGTCTCGAATCTGGACACAACCCTCTCCACCAGTTGAGCCACACTCTGCTCGTCGATCACATCAACCTGAAATGCTACAATTTCTGATTTGCTTTCCGCCTGAATCTTGTGAGCCACCTCCTCCAGTTTTTGTATGTTGCGACTGGCGATAGCCACCTTGGCACCCTGCTCGGCCAGGCCCGCCGCTATGAGTTCACCAATGCCCCCTGCACCTCCAATTACTACTGCAACCTTACCTTCAAGACTAAACATATCCGTCATGGTATTTAGACTCCTTCAACTAATTTAACCGCTACTGATCGCTGACTACTACTCATCCACAATGGCAACTAATCGAACCAGTGAAGCTTCTCCGCCCTGGAAACGGAGCGGAAAGCAGGCCAGTGTGCAGCGCTTGCCGGTGACTTCATCAATTTGACCGCCGGCGATCTCAATGCCAGGTATATCGGCCTTGGCTAATGCCAGGTGAGTGGGTTCATAAATCGGGAATTCCTTATCAGCGTCTTTGCCAGTTTCCTGCTTGTATTCTTCATACAGGTTTGGCTGCCATTTCTGCAATGGAGGGTGAGCCAGGGGATGGTCCGATGCTCCGACATCTTGGGCAACGGCTTTTACTTCATGCTCGACAAACCAATCGGCTGCCTCGGTATAGCAACCCGGGAAATGATTGAAGTAAATATAACCATAGGTGGGGAAATATTTATGCCAGCCGGTATTGATGACAACGAAATCGCCCTTCTGAATCTTGGGTTTGGCATTATCCAGGTCTTTCTTACCAATGACATCCCACTTTTTAAGGTATCTCATGTCAACGACAACACCTTCCCCATAGCAGCTTGACAGGGGTATATTATCAACGGTCGAACCGCCCTCGAGAACGTGCAACGGGGCATCCATGTGGGTGGAAGCATGCATTTTGGTCTTGATAACAGTGGTCATCTTGTTAACGCGTCCTCTTTTTGGATCGCCGGGGAAGGTGGCGTACTCGGGGAAGGTGACCCTGGTGACCTCAGTATCATACATTACAGGCCAAGGCCACAGCGGGACGCCAGAATAGAAGGGTTGAGTCAGATCATAGAACTTTTGAGCCATTTATTTCCTCCCTTATTACTTATTTGCTCAATAAAATATAACACTCAGTATGCAACAATAATTCTATGGCCTTTGAAGCCTCCGCCTTTGCTTCATCATCCAATCACCAAGTAAATCAAACTCATAGACTGAATTGAGATAGAAATTAAAGCCTGCAAATCCCTTGTTCCAAAATGGCTACGAAAAAATATTGCTCTTCTTTAATCAACAAGTAAAGTGCTATCTATTTTTTACCGTTATTTTGCTCAGTAATATCTCACCTAAATAAGTATCGATGTTGGTCTTAACCTTTACCTTCTTAGCACTATAACCACTATGTTCAATCGAGACCGCATAATCTTTGTCCGCATCCAATTCCTCAAACTCAAAATCCCCATAATTGTCTGTCTTTGTTACCTTGTCAGCGTTACCTTTGCTGGACAATGTCACCTTCACACCCACAGCACATTCATCTTTCTTATCTCGCAAAACAACTTCTCCAGCAACAAATCTCTTGGGTATTCCTATATATTTCACGTTTGGCATCAGTCCATATTCAGGATGCAATACTTCCAGTTTACCTTTTGCAGCCGCTATTACCTTCGATATCTCACTATCAGGATCATTAACATCGCCAAAAACAAGTGCCTTCGTAGGGCAAGCTTCTACGCATCTCGGCTCTTTCCAGCCTTGGTCCAGCAGGTGGGCGCAAAAGGTACACTTCTGGGGGATGTTTCTCTCTTCATTCCAGTATATAACCCGGTAGGGGCAAGCATTCACTATCTGCGTCTGCCCTTTTGCTTTTTCTCGGTCCATAATCACTATGCCGTCTGCCCTGCGATAAACGGCACCATTAAGGGATGCCTCAACGCAGGGAGCATCTTCACACTGCATACAGGGTATAGGAGTATAAGCGACTTTCACCTTTGGATACTGTCCGCGTTCTCTCTCAATTATTTTCATCCAGAATTGCCCGCTATATGGTTGTGCCGCAGAATATCTTGGATAGTCATTACCGCAAAATTCGTCCCGGCATGCTAGAAAACAGTTATAGCAGCCATTACATCTGGTTACATCTATGACCATACCGTACTTAGCCATTGGTCTTCACATCTCCCATTTTGATATTTCTATCAAGCAAGAGTTAGGTGCCATTCCCGGAGCATTCTTAGACAGCATGCGCGCCGAAGTAAGTAAGTTAACACAGCCACCCTTATCAATAGAATAAGCTTTTCCCGGTTCCATGGGATCATATTTAATTGATGAACAGTAGCTGTGAATAACACCTGGCTTACAGCGCTCGGTTACCTGAGCTATACACAATACTGCTCCACGATCATTATACAACTTGACAATATCACCCTGCTTTATACCTCGAGGTTCAGCATCGTGTGGATGTATTCTGGCTACCCAATAACTGTAGCCATCTTTCTGAATTCGATGCCCGGGTATTTCTGCTAACCATGCGCTATGGGTATCATAGTGGGTGTGGAAGGAGTACCTGGGATGCGGTGATAATAGCTGCAATGGATATTTCCTGGCAAGCGGGGAATTTGGTCCTTCCCAGCTCGGAATATATCTGGGCATCGGAGGCCGTTCCTTATCATCAGGCAAATGCTGTGTCAGGCTCTGGGAAACAAACTCTATCTTGCCGCTATAGGTACCCAGCTCCTTGCCCTTTTCCGTATTTCTCTTGGGATTTAGATAGTCAGGTGTATCACAGGTTCTGCCTTCGTAGAACCAGCGCAACGACGGAGTGGGCTTGTAGTTACCAGGCAGCGGCACTACGTAATAGCCCTTGCTGTCGAATTCTTCCCACGAGATATGCTTGGGCAGGTCGGATATTTCAAAGTACCTCTTGACCCAGTCCAGAACTGTCTTGCCTCCATCGGTAAAATCATCTTTGAAACCAAGCCTTTCGGCAAGGAGAGTGAATATATCGTAGTCGGACTTAGATTCAAAAAGCGGCTCAATGCATTTCTTCTGACGGACTATGATTCTATGATTGCAGCCGTTACTGCCATGTGCTGAGTAGCCACCGGGGTTGCCGAATTCAGCAATATCGTCCCGCTCCAGATTTGTGCACGCCGGCAGGATGATATCAGCAAACCTGGTCTCACTTCCCCACCAGCAATCCTGGTTAACAACAAATTCTAATTTGGGGCTCTGGTAGGCCTTTACCCACTTATTCGTCTCGGTCATGGTGCCGATAAATGAGCCTCCATACCGATAGAACATTTTTACTTCTGATTTCCCTGGCAATGGATACTTGTACGGCTTGAACTGCTGCTCAATCGAATTGCCGCAGAAACCCTCACCACGCCACTCTATAGGCGGGTTCAAAATCGCCTCAGGGAACAATAAACGATAAAGGCGTTGCTGCACAGGATTCGCAATTTTCTTATCAGCAGCACTGGTGGTAGGAAGTCTCCCATCGGCATCTGCATAACCCGGGAAGAAGAAATTGCCATCAAAAGGTGCCCCCATGCCACTCCCCCATAAACTGACCCCAGGCTTACCCAGGCCCTGCATCGCCTGGAGAAATACCACAAAGCGCGCCCACTCATGGCCGTATGCAAGGCGCATTGCACCACCGAACCCAGCCCGCACTCCGCAGGAAAGCACTGTCCTCTTTGATGCCCATTCCCTGGCTAATGCCGTAATATGCCGTGCCGGAACACCACAGATTTTCTCAGCCCACTTCGGCGTCTTGGGTTTGTTATCCTCTTTGCCCAACACATAATCCCTGAAGTGTTCAAAGCCTATAGTATGTGTTTCCAGATACTCTTTGTCATATGTATTGTCCTTCAACCAGACATAAGCAATAGCCAGAGCCAACGCTGAATCAGTCCCAACTTTGGGAGCAATCCATCGATCTCCAATAGTTGCCGCAGTGTGATTGCAGAATGGATCTATAAACACCTGCTTGATACCTGCTTCCTTTACCCAGAGCCTCCATATCTGTGACTCGCCACCACAATATGTTCCCCAGCTCGCATATGGATCACTTGACCAATACACTACCATCTCAGCATTTTTCAATGTATCTTCAAGCAGATCATATGGCTCAGCGCAGCCCAGTCTCCAGTAGAAGCCATAGGCATGCACTGCACCCCAGTGAAAACCCTCCCAGCTATCTGGGTTGTCAAAGATGAATGTAAATCCCAGTAGATTGAAGAATCTCATAAACGGCCCCAATTTGTAATTTACGGTACCCCAGTTATGATGGGATGATGTTATCGCCGTGATAGCGGAAGGACCGTAAGTGTCTCTAATCCTCTTTGTCTCATTGGCAACAATATCCAGAGCCTCATCCCAACTAATGCGCACATAAGCTGACTTGCCCCTATTCTCAGTATTTCTATTACCACTTCTGGGATCAAAGTCAACTCTCTTCATCGGGTATTTGGTCCGCTCATCGGAATACACCCTGGTTCTTTCAGTATTAACATAAGATGCCAGTTTCACCTGCCTCGGTGGCGAAAATTTCTTGCCTTTCGCTGCGATAGTCCAAGGTTTGAAATCCTTTTCGTCGATTACAATAGGACGGACTCTGACAATTCTGCCATCTTTAACATAAACAGAGATCGGCCCACCGACGGTGCAGTTTGTGTAGACTTGCTCCGACATGAATTATCCTTCTCTCTTGTATTGTTCAAAAATGCCCGGCTGGATCGGCATTAACATACGCCACATCTGCAGCCATGCCTGTGGCATAAGGACTCCGTCACGACAATAGCTCCCGAGGTCATTCATTGATAGTTCCTTCTTCCCTAGGAATGACAGCCACCACGTCTACCTCCACTAGCACTCTTGGTCTGGCGAGAGAGACAACCTGAACTACTGTACTGGCAGGTGGCTCTTCCACCAAGAGAGGACAATGTTTTCGATAGTACTCAAACTCTGCATCGCGCACGGATTGATAGTCCTTTATTTGGCTCAGGTAGATGACCGTCTTGACGATATTCTCCATGGAACTACCTGTCTGCTCCAGAGCCCTCCTAACTCGGTCCAGAGCCACCACCATTTGCTCCGCTACATTATCTGATGAGACGTCGCCTGTTTCTGGAGTTCGTCCAGTCATACCGGAGCAGAAAACTAAGTCACCCACAACAACGCAAGTTGCGTATTTTTGCTTCACACCGGCATATTCCAACGGATAGGTTTTCTTCTTCATTGATCTGTTACCCCTTATCAAATAGAAAACCCTTTAGGGCTTTCCTCAATTCGACCAGAATTATTCAGCCTTCTCTTCATCAATACACTTGGAGCCAAGCACCTCCATGCTCATCTAGGAGCAAAGAGGACAGTCTTTGGCTTATTCTCCATGACCTTGGATAGCTCTGCAATGGTGCCGTACATCATGCAGTTAGCCTGGCAGTGCTTCACACAAGCGGGTAGAAGCCCCTCAACAGTTCTGTGGCCGCAGAGGTCACAATAGTCCGTCGGAAACGGAATATAGTCAATGGTAACTTTTTGGGATCTCACGACTATGTTCTCATTGACCTTGATACCCCATTCCCCCGTAGGGTGGTTGTGCTCCTGCTTGCAAGCTACTTCACAGGTGTGGCAGCCTGTGCAGTACTCATAGTCAATAAGCAATCCCATTCGAGGCATCCTTAGTCCCTCCCTTCTTTGATCTTGGTTATCCTGCATAGCATTGTCTTGTAAGCACCACCTCCGTACCCGGACTGGCTCTGACATCCGGTGGGAATCAACTGATTGATGTTGTAGTCCCAGATGCCGAAGAGATAAGGCTCCGTTCCTTGAGTCTCCGGTAACCACCAGCCGTGAGGAGCCATAACCAGCCAGCGAGGGACGATGGGAGTAACCTTGGCTTTTCTTTTCACTCGCCCCCGCTCGCTCTCGACATACACCCATTCACCATCCTCAATACCTAGCTCCCGGGCAGTCTGTGGGTTGATCTCCACCACCGGGTAGGGATCAAGCTCGCGCAGCCACGGAATCATGCGGTGCTCGCTGTGGAAAAAGACCGGGGAGCGGGCACCACTGACCAGGATAAGAGGATACTCCTCCCAGAGTTCGGGGGTTCTGACCGGGCTCTCTGGTGGCTCCTCAAAGTAGGGAAGAGGGTCAAGTCCCCATCCCTCGTAACACTTGGCCCAAAGCTCGAGCTTGCCGGTGGATGTGCCGAAGCCTGGCTTTCCATCCGGCCGCAGAAGCCCTTTCTCATAGCGACGGTAAGGTTTACTGGGGTGTCCCTCGGGAGCCATTTCCCAACTACCCTTCTCGGCCAGTTGGTCGAAGGTGAGACCAGAAACTTCCAGTCGAGAATCGAACAGTTCCTTCACGTCTTTCCATGGCACACCCTTGGGGTTGAAACGCCTCGCCAGCTCGAAGTTAATCTCCCAGTCAGATTTGCACTCCCCGACCTGCACTGCTTTGACTAGCGCGCTCAGGGGTGTCCACCAGGACCGGAGGCTATTCTTCTCTGCGAAGGTAGCTGCAGGCAGGAAAATATCAGCTACGGCCATGCTGGTGGGGTTCTGGAACAGGTCAACCACCACAATGAATTCAAGCTGCTTCAGGGCTTCATAGTGTTTCCGCGTATCGGCAGCTTGCCCTCCTAATATATTGGTGGTCTGAATCCAGGCTGCCTTGATCGGATAGGGGTCGCCAGATAATACCTGATCAACAGTCAAATCTGGCTGGGCCCA
>Ga0114922_10004383_pt1 | contig 13084 bp, 10 predicted proteins | sample AartaG_FD_100975 | JGI IMG/M metagenome (GOLD analysis project Ga0114922, IMG submission 100975) | Deep subsurface microbial communities from Aarhus Bay to uncover new lineages of life (NeLLi) - Aarhus_00045 metaG | ecosystem: Environmental > Aquatic > Marine > Oceanic > Sediment | place... | reverse complement strand
GTTGTCTTTGCCGATCTGCTCGATGACGTCGGGACTGATCTGCTGATTGCCTCTTCCCAAAAGAAATCCCTGCCCGCCGATGGGCGTCAGGATTAATTTTGTCGGCTTACCTAAAATTTTTTCAAGGATCTGAGCTTCGTTCAGGTCTTTGCCCAAAAGATTCCGCTGCCACACAAGGTCAACTCCCAGCAACGAGTGGTCAAGTTCGAGCTTTTGCATGATGGCACCGGTCGTCGTGCCCGGGCCGACAAGATAATAAAATTCATTCGACATCTCTCTCGTCACTTCCGCGGCAATGGCTTCCTGACTATATTTTTCGTTCCCTGTGCTCCCGGCTTTTGTCCGCTGGAGAAAACGTTCCACATGAGGAATTTTCAGATACCCATACAATTTCGCAGAAACGATTTCTCTCCGCAGTCCTTCCTCATCCACATCCATCACCTCCGCTTCCACGGTTCTCTGGACAGATTTCTGTAGGAATAACGATGCCAGCTCTCCTGCTCTCACAGGATGGGAGGCAAAAACACCGGAATGAATTTTTACCCCGGCCGGGATACCTAAACAAACCAGAGATGTTCCAACAGCGCTGCATATGTCTCGCGCCGTTCCATCACCCCCGGCAAACAACAGCAGGTCCACATTTTTATCCAGCATGGCTTGGGCTGCCTGTTTTGTGTCCTTTTCGGTTGTGACATCTCTCACCTCAGCCCTTATGACTTCAGACATAAATCCATATTCCAGAGCAATGTCTTCTCCCATAGGGGAAGGGTAGGTGATTAGTACAATTTCATCCTTGAGTCGTAAAAGAGGCTTAAATGCCCCCTTCGCCCTTTCTGCCGCCCATGGCTGTGCACCGAGGGTGATCGCTTTTTCCAGGATTTCCTTTCCATCGGTTCCTTTTAAGCCAACCCGTCCTCCCATACCGGCGATCGGGTTGACGAGAAATCCCAGTTTTTTCCTCTTCAACGCTTTTATCACTCTCCTTTTTTTTGCTTTTTTAGATAAGCACGCCACGTTACTGCCCATTTTTCCGGATCGTCCAGCGGATGGTGATCTATCTTGTGCGACACGCTTTGGTATGGCGCATTTTTCACTTTGTCGGGATCTTCATAGGCCTCATTGACAGTCTTCTCCAGACCTGCCAAGTACTCATCCAACTCAGCCTTGGAATAGGATTCGGTCGGTTCGATCGAAAATGGCTGAGGCACGACCCAGGGATGATGGCTTGACCAGAGGTGAAACCCAAAATCCACCATCCTGTTGGTGACATCCTCTGTGCTTACTCCCGTCTCCTCTGTCAGCTTTTCCCAGGTGTACCGCACCTGTTCGATCCTGCCCGGAGTCTTGGGATAAGATATGGCAGCCCCTTTTAGCTCTTGGACTTTTTTCATCACATAGTTGTTGTTGAGGACCGCCACTTCGGCCACCTCTCTGAGTCCTTCGGCTCCCATGCTTATGATCCAGGCATAGGCTCTAAGCACTGCCGGAAATACTCCGTAATAGCCGCGCACTTTTCCTATGCTGTGGGGTAAATTATGGTTCAAGCAATATTTTTCTCCGTCAAAATCCACCAGAGGCATGGGCATATAGTCGATAAATTTTTCACGGACTCCAAGGGCTCCTGTTGCCGGGCCACCGCACCCGTGAGGGGACGAGAAAGATTTGTGCAGGTTGAAGAAACACATGTCGAAGTCGGCCTCTTTGGCTCGTGTGATGCCCAACAGCCCATTGGCATTGGCCTGGTCATACCCGCACAGCCCGCCTGCGTCATGGACGATTTTGGTGAACTCTTGGATTTTGCTGTTAAAAATCCCAATATCTTCAGGATTGGTGATGAGCAATCCTGCAGTTCTTTCCGAAGCGGCTTTTTTCAGGGCTTCGATATCCGGCAGCCCGTATTCGTCCGGATAGAGCGTAATCACTTTGTATCCTTTTACTGCCGCCGCCGCCGCATCGGAGGGATGGGAGAAGATCGTGGTGATGATCTCGTCCCTCTCTTGGCCCTCTCCCCGCAGTTCATGATATTTTTGGATGATGGACACCATGACTAGGATTGCCGCTGCCCCGCCCCCCGGTTGGAATGTGAATTTGTCCATCCCTGATATCTCCTGGAGAAATGTGTCCAGTTTGTAGATGATCTCGAGCGCACCTTGAACCGTGTCCTCGTCCTGGAAGGGATGAATTTCTGCTGCTTTGGGGGAGCGGACAAACGATTCATTGATTTTTGGGCTGTATTTCATTGTGCACGTTCCCTGGCCGATGTCGATATTGAAATCTGCACCCAGAGTGTGCTGGGAGATCCGCAGAAAGTGTTTTAGAACACGCATCTGCGAGACCTCTGGAAGAGCTGGCTTATTCTTGCGCCTCATATTTTCTGGGATCTGGGAGATTCCATCTCCGGCAGCTTCCTGGATCTCCTGTTCGACTTCGGGGACCATAACTCCTCTTTCTCCTGGGGTATGCAACTCAAAAATGACAGGTTCATCCCATTTGGCCTGATGAAATTTCTCTCTCAATTTGTATGTGCTGTTTTTTTTCATGGTTTTTCTCCCGCTCGCAGACGATTTCCGAGGATTTCCTCGAGGGATTCCACAAGGGTGTCGATATCCTTTTTAGTGAGGACCTCTGTCACGCAGTACAGGGCACAGTAGCCGAACTCAGGAAATTCTTCGGATAAATCCATGCCCCCGAAAATGCCTTTGTCGAGTAGGGCTTTGTTGATGTCTTTGATCTTGAGTCCAGTTTCGTTAAAATCCACCAAGAATTCCTTGAAATGGGGGGAATCGAACCGTGGAACTTTTACTCTTTTGATCCTTGAGAGTCGTTTCATCGCATACTGGGATTTCTGCAGGATCGCTGTTCCCAAATCCTGCATTCCGTGCGGGCCCATCAGAGCAAGATATACACCAGCGGTGATTCCCCAAAGGGCGGAATGGGTCCCCACAAACTCTTTTCCTTCTTCACGCTCTGCGAATGAGGTTCGCTCATAGGCGACATCGCCAAAACCGTACTCTCCCTCCACAGTCGTTGTCGTTATGCCGAACAACCGCGACGGGTACTCCATCACGAATTTTTCCTCATCATGTGTGGCGATAAATCCTGCCAATCCGCCTCCATAAAACATATGGATGCCCAATCCCTGAATGTCTCCGCAGACGATATCGGCGCCGTATTGGCTGGGAGGAGTCAGGACCCCGAGCGAAGTGGGATCGACTCCCACGATGCTCAATGCTCCGTTTTCATGGGCGATGTCCGCTATGGTCTGTCCTTGGGCTTCGATGAATCCGAGGTAGGATGGATTTTCGAAGTAGATGCCGGCGATTTTTTCGGAAAATTTGGATTTGAGATCGTCCAAATCCAATTTCCCTGTTTCCGGACAATATTTCACCATTCTGACTTTGACGACAGGATGGCAGTAATTTTTGATGACCATCAACCTCTCGGGAGAAATGATCTCGGATACCAAAATCTCCTTTCGCCCCGTGATTCTCTCAGCCATCCGAATGGATGTGCTGGCCGCCTGGCTCCAATCATAAGTGGGGACATTCACCACATCCATTTCCAAAAGCTCTCCCATCAGGCTTTCGTATTCGAACAGGCTCTGGAATCTTCCGTGGTCTTCATAGGGTTCTCCGGCATAGGCGGTCAGAAATTCCGAGCGCTGGTTGATCTCGTCGCAAACGGCCGGCACTTGGTGCCTGTAGCATCCTCCTCCCAAAAAGCTGATGTTTTCCTCGCATGTCTTATTCTTGGAGAAGATCTCATCCATGTGGCGTTTCAGGGTATTTTCTGAGGTGAGGGGGGGAGGCAGGTTCAGTTTACTCTTATAACGCAGATTTTCCGGTATGTCCGCGTAGAGCTCTTCGATACTGTCGACACCGATCTCTTTCAACATCTGTGCCTTGATTTCTGGGACCGAATTCGGAATGTACGGATAGACTCTATTTTCTTGTTTTTTCATTGAATTCTCCTCATATGGAGAAGGATATAGGAAAAATTTCAGGTAGACAATACCTATTTAAATAAATAGGAAATAAATAGGGGACAGGTACCGAACTAATTCGGTACCTGTCCCCGAATTAATGGGATGTCCCCATATCCCGGGCCGCGGAGTGGCGACGTTATCCCTGATCCCTCTTCAGGTGTTCGGGTCTATTTTACTTGAGCTTAAAGACAACGGTGACCGTAAAGATCACGCCTCTGGGTTTTTTATCTATAATTTTCGGTTCGTAAACCCACTGCTTGACGGCATCCATGGCTGCCTGGTCGAGTTCGGGGACGGATCTAAGTATCTTCACTTTTTTGACCCTGCCGTAAATATCTGTTGTGGCCTCCAGGATGACCGTCCCTTCGATCTCGGCCTTCCTCGCTGATTCAGGATATATGGGCTCGACCTTTTTGATCAGTTTAGGCGGTTTGATGTCGTCGACGGCACGCACCGGTTCGTCCAACTTGAAGGTGCATGTCACGGTGAACATAACGCCCCTAGGCTCGTCATCGATGATCATGGGTTCGTAAACCCACTGTTTGACAGCGTCGATAGCGGCCTGATTCAGCAGGGGGATGGACCGCAGGATTTTTGTATCGACGACCCGTCCATAGACATCCGTAATCACTTCCAAGATTACAACGCCTTCGATTACGGCCTGTCTCGCTAATTCAGGATATATGGGCTCGACCTTTTTGATCAGCTTCGGAGGCTTGATGTCCCCGACAGCGCGCACCGCTGGTTTTTGATCCGTCCCTGTCACTCCTCCCTCGAATGCCTTTCCCATCCTTTCATTGTCCAGAGAAAACCGGCATGTGATGGTAACCACAATGCCTTTGGGTTTTCCATCGATCAACATCGGCTCATAAACCCATTGTTTGACAGCATCCACAGCAGCTTGATCGAGTTCAGGGACCGACTTCAGAATCCTAACCTTTTGCACGCGGCCGCGATCGTCTGTCGTGGCCTCGACAGTGACGGTACCTTCGATTCCCGCTTTTCTTGCATCATCCGGATAAACAGGTTCGACTCTTTTGATCAACTTCGGCGGTTTGACGTCCTTTTTCTCGGATTTTTTCTTTTCTTCTTCCTGCTTTTCCTGATCCTGTTCTTGCACAATCGGCAAAGCTAAATCCGCTTTTTCAACCGTAGTTTCCGGCTTGTCCGTTGCAAAAATAAACCTAGAGCCTGCAATCGCCAAAACAAACAAAAATGCCGCCGCGACCATCACCGTGATGGTCGATTTTTTGAGATTAGTGTCCATTTTCCTCTCCTTGGATAAGATGTGTTTGACCCGATCTTTCAGAGGGATGTGGGGAGACGCCAGACCGACGGAAACCGGCAGACGTTTCCAAAGCGTCGCCTTTTCCGCCAGGTTGATCAAACACTCCGCGTACTCTTTCGAGTCGTTTTGGAGGAGGACATAATTATCGGATATCTCTTCCCTCACCCTGGAATAAGATGTGCTCATGGCATAGGCAAGAGGATTCCACCAGTTCAAAGCCGTGACAAGTCTTTGCAGGATTCCGGCAAACTGGTCTCGGTGATAGATATGAGACAGCTCATGTAGCAGGATCCCCCGGATTTGACTGTCCCGCAATTTATGCAATAGACGCTCGGGAATTAGGATAAACGGCTTCAATACTCCGACTGCCATAGGATAGGGCGCATTTTGTGACACGTACAGCCGTGCTTTATTTTGGCTGGAAAATACCCTTTCTGCCGAGTTCATTATCGCAAAGATCCGAGGATCGCAAACCTCTTTCATTCCTTTTTTTAAGTTACGTATCGAGATCACGCCCAGAATAAATCGAAGGAGCATGAATAAAAGGCCGATTCCCCATACAATCCCGAAAACGTTGATGATCTTAACGACAACCGGGCCTGTCCAGATTTGCCTGAAAATGTTCGTGTTTCCGTTGTCCGCAGTGTCGAGAGGCATCTCGACCATAGTCTGTTGGACAGTGACTGAGGCACTTGGGAATTGTCCCAACGTTATAGGGAGGACTGTCCGGAGAGGCATATAATTCAACTCATTTAGCGAGACCGATAGGAAGGGGAGAAGGATAAGGGCCAACATAGTTATCAGACTTATACCGCTTCGCAGAGGGGCTGCTTTGTGTCTGAAAAAATATAAAAGCAGCGCACCCATCCCAAGGATCATCAGAGTCTGAACAGCCGCGTTCAAAACCCATTCGGCCGAAACGATGTTGTTGAATAAACCCATGCTGGATTCCCTTACATTTTTTTTAGCAACTCTCGAAGCTCTTTGATCTCTTCGGAAGAAACGTCAGAATCTTCGATCAGGCATTTGACAAGTTCTGCCCTCGAGCCACCAAAAACACGATTTTTTATATCCTCGAGGATCTCCCTTCGGGTTTTCTGTTTCTCGACAACAGCGGAATAGACATATGTTCTTCCTTCTTCCGAATGTTTCAACCAACCGTAATCTTCCAACCGGTTCATCTGGACTTGAACGGTGGTCCGCCGGATCTTGTTTTTTCTTTTGGCGTTGATGGCATCCACAACATTATTGATCGTCACTTCACCCTTGTCCCAAACGACTTTCATGATTTCGAGGTTGGCTGGTGAGAGTTTGTGTAACGACATCTGTCGTATCTAATATAAACGACAATTGTCGTTTTGTCAAGCCTCTCATGCTTTATTTTATGAATATTTATGCAAGTTTTACGCCAAAATATTATTCTCCACATTCCAGGTTCGCTCCGATCAACCGCTATATGCTTAACTGAATTTGTAAATACCTTAAGTTATATGTAGGAAGCATCTCTATTCCCGTGATACCAAAAGGCTTTATATCGGCTTTTAGGAATGGCTCTGTTCCCATGATTGCTCAACTCTCTAATCCTTTAGAAAAGTCGTGCTCAATACATCCTCGCCATCTGTCTCCGTCAGATTCCCTCGAAGAACGGATCGTAATAGCTAAATCTTCAATAGTCGCTTCAACCATCCCCAAAAGCCAAATTTATCGCGGAAATAGAGATGCTACCATATATGTAAGGAATTTTGACATATAAATGACCCCGTGGTATAAGCATCTGGTAATCCCAAAGGAGCCTGATTCATGAAAAAGAACAAAGATAAAATGACTCGAAAAGAATTTCTTAAAACATCCTCGGTCGCCTTGTTGGGATTCGGGATTTTAGGCGTGGGATCCAAAAAAAACTCGGGACAGAATAGCCGTGGACAAGGGAAACTGGGCAAGACAGGGATAAAAGTCCCTCCGATCGGATTCGGAGCTTCCCGGACGATGGAACCATCTCTTGTCAATGCCGCATTAGATGCCGGATTCTATTTTTTGGACACGGGCCGATCCTATTCCCGAGGGAAAAATGAAGTCATGGTCGGGGAGGTCGTGGAGTCTCGCAGGAAAGATGTGGTGATTCAATCCAAGCTACGTGTGCGCCTGAATAGCCAAGAGGATGGATCGTTTGCTGCCGAAGATGTTAAAAAAACGATCGATGATATGACCGCGTCGATGGATACAAGCCTTAAAGCTCTGCGAACGGATTACATCGACATCATGCTGATCCATGGAGCGACCGATCCAGATGTCATCTATCACGAGTCCGTTATGGGATTTTTTGAGGCGGCCAAAAAAGAGGGCAAAATACGCGCTTATGGATTCTCTTCCCACTCAAATCAAATCGAACTGCTGCGGGCAGCCAACCAGGAGAAGTTTTATGAGGTGATCATGGTGCCCTACAACCACAAGGGATCTTACATCCACATGAATTCCGGCGGCTTCAGCGAATGGGACCAACCGGCCTTGGAAGTCGAGATGGACGTAGCCAAAAAACGCGGTGTCGGCATGATTGCGATGAAAAGCTGCTCGGGCGGCCCATGTGCTCTCGGTGAAAAAACCGAAGCTTCTTTTGAAAATTCCTTGAGGTGGGTTATGGCGCAGAACAGAGTCCATACCATGGCCGTGGCTATGGGAAACTTCGAGCAGATCGAAGAAAATAGCCGAGCTTTGCTCTGACCGGAGGCCTCATCGCCCTTGTTGACGAACTCATTTTTTGTGTGATATATTCAGGCGAATTCCTTGAAAAACTTTTATAAACGTCACATCGCCCTTTTTCATCTTATCTTTCTTTTGTTTTTTTTATATCTGTTTCTTTTCAGCCTCGAACTTATGGGAACCTCCCTCAAGATGTTCGGCAAAGGATTGGCTGAAACCCTGATCGCCACAACGACAAATCCCTTAGTCGGCTTGTTCATCGGAATTCTTGCAACTTCCATCATCCAGTCTTCTTCCTCCACGACATCTATTGTCGTTGGACTAGTTGCTGGCGGTGTGTTGAACGTGGCAAACGCGATTCCCATTATCATGGGGGCCAATATCGGGACTTCGGTGACAAATTTGCTTGTGTCTTTAACCCAAATAAAGCGAGACGTTGAATTTCGGCGCGCTCTATCGGCGGCCATCGTACATGATTTTTTTAATATTCTAGCGGTCATTATCCTATTCCCGCTCCAGTATTTTACGAACTTTCTGGGACGCATCGCTACATTTTTGGGCGATAAATTCCAGAACATCGGCGGCTTGGAATTTTTAAGCCCGGTCAAGACATTGACCAAGCCACCAGTGGAGGCCTTGAAAGGATTGATCGGAGATTTTCCTTGGATTCTATTTGCTCTCTCCCTCATCTTTTTGCTTGTGGCTCTCACCAGGATGGTGAAATCTTTAAAAATCTTGGTGGTCAAAAAAGCCGAGGCCTGGTTCGATCGGTATCTGTTCAAGACAGCCGTGAGGGCCTTCCTTGTGGGATTGTTATTGACAGCTATGGTCCAGAGTAGCTCGATCACGACCTCTCTGGCTGTTCCTATGGCGGGTGCCGGAATTTTAACCCTTGTGCAGATCTTTCCCTATACCCTGGGCGCTAACGTCGGGACCACAGTCACTGCATTCCTGGCCGCTCTTGTGACTGGGAATCTGGCCGCCATTATCGTAGCTTTTTCTCATTTGTTGTTTAATGTTTCAGGAATAGTAATCTTGTGGCCTTTTAAGTTTATTCCCATTACCTTGGCTGAGAAATTCGCAGGGATCGCCATGCGGAAAAAAATCATTCCTATTCTATATATAATTATTGTCTTTTTTCTGATACCGATATTATTGATCTCAATTTTGAGGTGAGGAGAGATTTTCATGTTTAAAAAATGGCTTGCGATCTTTAGAAAGGATTCCCTGATTGATCGCGCTTATCAGAGATCTTTCAAGATGCTGGATATTACACTAGCGATGTTCAAGGAAGCCAAAGATTCCCTGCGGCAAAGAGAAGATAGTGAGATCGACCTCAAAGTGAAAGAGACGGATAAAGAAGTCAACAGCTATGAACGAGAGGTCCGGCGCATGGTGTTTAATCACCTGGCTGTCACAGGCACGGCAAATTTACCGCAGGGATTTATCTTGATCAGCATCATCATCGACATCGAGCGTATCGGAGATTATGCCAAGAACATGGTAGAACTTGCCCTCGATCATCCTGGTAAGCTGCATGGCGGAGAATTCGAGGGAGAGATCACACGGATCGAGGAAACTTTGGAAGATAATTTCATTCAAACCAAGAAATGTTTTGAAGAGGAGGATGAAAAATTTGCCCTCGAGCTTTTAAAAAAATATGCATGGGTGAATGATGTATGTGATGAAATCGTTGTGGCTGTGGTCAAGGAAAAGGACAAGAATATAAAACCTGGCGATGCCGCTGCTCTTGCCTTGTATACACGTTGGCTCAAGCGGATCAATTCTCACTTGCGCAATATCACTACCAGTGTGGTCAATCCATTCGATCGTATCGGATTCGAACCCAAAAAGAAATCTTAACGTTTAACGCTATCAGGAGTCCGGATGATACCAGATTTATGGAAGCTGTACCGGCAGATGTTGAAGTCCAGGATTTTCGAGGAAAAAGTCATCGAACTCTGGGAAAAAGGATCGATCTTCGGAGAAATGCATACCGGTTTGGGAGAAGAAGCCATTGTTGCAGGGACTATCGATCATCTCCAAGAGGGGGATGCCATGGCTTTGGACCACAGGGGAACTCCGCCTCTGGTCATGCGCGGTGTGGACATGTCGGTGCTCCTCCATGAATTCCTAGGAAATAATGAGGGTATCTGTCGTGGATACGGCGGTCATATGCATCTTTTTTCCCGCGAATACATAACAGCATCATCGGGAATTGTGGGTGCTTCGGGTCCCTTAGGGTCGGGATTTGCTCTTGCCTTGCAACATCTGCATCCCGGAAAGCTCGCTTTCGCTTTTTTCGGTGAGGGCGCCCTCAATCAGGGCATGCTTCTCGAATCTTTTAATCTTGCCTCAGCCTGGAAACTTCCGGTTCTATTTGTATGTAAGGATAATTCGCTAGCCATAACCACAGATTCAATCTCTGTCACAGGGGGGGATATTCCTGACAGGATCAAAGGATTCGGCATCCCTGTTTTTGAAGTCGATGGATTGGATGTCGAAGATGTCTGGCAGGCGGGATTCGAATCAGTAAAATATATCAGAGAAGGAAACGGGCCGTATTTTATCCATGCCCGGTGTGTGCATCTTGAGGGCCACTTTCTTGGCGATCCACTTCTCAGTATTACGCGTGACACCATCGGTCAGGTGAAGCAAAGGTCGGGACCACTCCTGAAATCGGTAATGGCAGGAAAGGGGGCTAGCTTCTCAGAAAAACTCAAGGGCATGAAAACTATTTCTGTGCTCGCGGCAAAGGCTGCAAAGCAGAGCCGGAAGAGCAACGACCCACTCGAAGTGACAAGAAAAAACCTGTCAGGTGAAGTAAGTAGACTATTGAAACTGGAAGCTGAGGTGAGGACCGAAATCCAGGATAAAATAAACGAGGTTTTGCCATGACATTTTTTGAGGCGATCGAGGATGCCCTTCGTCAGGCAATGGAAAAAGATCCGAGGATAATCATTCTCGGGGAAGATGTGCATACCATTCATCTGAACTTATTCATCAAATTCGGCGATAAAAGAATCCGCTCCACTCCAATAAGCGAAAGCGCTTTTGTAGGAGCCGCTGTTGGAGCGGCAATGGCCGGTTTACGCCCCGTTGCGGATATCATGATCGCGGATTTTATTCCGGTGGCCATGGATGCCATCGTGAATCATGCCGCTAAAAACAAAGCTTTCTCCGGAGGGAAATGGAATGTTCCACTCGTCATCCGAACGGCCTGTGGAGGGGGATACGGAGATGCAGGTCAACATGAGCAAAGTTTGTGGGGTTGGATGGCCCACATCCCAGGTATATGTGCCGTTGTTCCTTCTAATCCTGCAGATGCAGGCGGATTGATATTGTCTGCTCTGGAATGTGAAGATCCTGTCATCTTTTTTGAACATAAACTCCTCTCAGAGCCGTGGTTGGGATATATGGGCACGGGTGGACGAGATAGCGTCAAATTTGATGTGCCCATCGATGGGGCCTCCGGCAAAGTTCCCAATGAATGGGAACCCATTCCTTTGGGTAAAGCATGCGTGAAACGAAAAGGAACGGACATGACGATGATCAGTCTGGGAGTCGGAGTCCACCGATGTCTGGAAGCTGCAGCTGCGCTGGAAAATGAAGGTATTCATGCCGGGATCATCGATCTCAGGTCTGTGTCCCCCCTGGATAAAGATACCATCCTAAAGGAAGTGGCTGCCAGTGGAAACATGCTTGTTGTGGACGAGGATTATAAGCATTATGGCTTGTCTGGGGAACTTGCCGCAATCGTCCTTGAAGAAGGAATATCCTTTAAATATGAAAGAGTTTGCACCACACAGACCATCCCTTATTCAAGAAAAAGGGAGGATGAAATCCTTCCCAATACGGAGAGAATCCTGACGGCTGCCAAAAAGATCCTGCAGTGAATAGAATAGAAAACAGAAAGAGAGTCATGCTCCTGAGTTTTGGCGTGGGGATCACTAGAATATAACAAATTTTGCTTATGGAGTTCCTGTGATGCTCATAAACAACAAAAAATTAAATATTTTCATTATCAGCATTACACTTGTTGGTTTTTTTTCTTTGGCAGGTAGAAGTCAGCAGACCGCCAGTACGGTTGAGCCACCCCGCACTGTGGATAGGTCATTTTCCTATGTCATAAAAAAACCAGCGTATCCCGAGGGAAAGGGTCCTGTTGTCCTTATCGATGAGGCACACAATAATTTTCACACAGCAGTAGGGACTTATCTCCCGTTTGCCGATTTGTTGAGGCAGGATGGCTATGTGGGTGAAAGGGCGAAAGGCAAAATATCTGTGGAACTCCTGAAGTCTGGAGCGATTTATGTGATTGCCGATGCTCAACCGCCGTTCAAGATCGGAGATCCTCCGACATTCTCTGTGAAAGAGATTCAGGTCCTCAACGATTGGGTGAAAAATGGAGGATCCTTATTCGTTATCACGGATCACATGCCCGATCCCGGAGCCATTAAAGATTTGGCTCTTTCTTTCGGAATCGAAGTCAGCAATGGTTATGTCATGCAAGGTCCGCCGCCCGGGAATCCGGGGCCCACCCTATTTCAGAAAAAAGATGGGTCCCTGTCAGAGCATCTCCTTACAAAAGGACGAGGCCCGGATGAACAAGTGCGCCGTATCGCGACCTTTGCCGGCTCGGCGTTTCGGTGCGAAGAGGGATTTCATCCTCTCCTGATATGGGGCGAGGATTTCCGGTCCTGGATGCCCAAAGAGTACAACAAATTTCCGCCTGGAACCCCGAACATCGATGTGTCGGGATGGTACCAGGGAGGGGTGATGTCATATGGTAAAGGGCGGATTGCTTTTTTTGCCGAGGCTGCAATGTTCACCGCGCAGGTTTTTGCCGATGGACGCGTGAAAGCCGGGATGAACCATCCCCTCGGCAAGGACAATGCCCGGCTCCTCCTCAATATCCTCCACTGGTTATCCGGTCTCCTATAAAATGGGACGTCCCCTTTATCTGGATAACTCTTGGTTGAAATGCAATCTTTTACGATGGTATGATTGCATGCAAAAGGATCGACCATGAAAAATAAAAAAGCTTCTCATCCTGAGTCACTCAAAAGATTCGGCACCAAAATCATCGATGATGTTTTTTCGGATGAAATATC
>Ga0114922_10004382_pt1 | contig 13087 bp, 12 predicted proteins | sample AartaG_FD_100975 | JGI IMG/M metagenome (GOLD analysis project Ga0114922, IMG submission 100975) | Deep subsurface microbial communities from Aarhus Bay to uncover new lineages of life (NeLLi) - Aarhus_00045 metaG | ecosystem: Environmental > Aquatic > Marine > Oceanic > Sediment | place... | reverse complement strand
TTCGACCGGGTATTCCCCCCGATCTGGCTCGCCGCCGTGAACCTGCTGTATCCGGGAACCGGATACGGCTGAACACACACCACCCCAAGGAGGAAGACATGCCGATCAGTGCCTCTTTGCTGCCCGAATTCGATCACGAGACGGCTAACACCAGACGAACCCTCGCTCGTGTTCCCGACTCGGCATTCGACTGGAAGCCGCACGAGAAATCTCTCTCGATGCAGGACCTCGCTTCGCACCTCGCGAACCTGCCGAGCTGGGTCTCGGTGACGGTCGAACAGGACAGCATCGACATGGCCCCGTTGGACGGAAGCGAGCCGCCGAGACCGGCGGCTGCGGAGTCGACCGCGCAGGCGCTCGAGACTTTCGACACTAATGTCACTGCCGCCCGCGCAATCATCGAGGCCGCCAGTGACGAGAAGCTGATGGAGACCTGGTCGCTGCTCAACGGTGGAGAGGTGATGCTCGCAATGCCGAAGGTCGCGGTGCTGCGGAGCTTCATCATGAACCACATGATCCACCACAGGGCCCAGCTGACCGTCTACCTGCGGATGAACGATGTGCCGGTGCCGGCGCTGTACGGACCGTCGGCCGACGAGCAGGAATAGGACGAACGAAGGGCCGACCCCGTGATGGGATCGGCCCTTCGCTCATCCTCGCCGGAGCAGGAGAGCGCGCTCCGGCTCGGCCTACGGTCAGGAACTCAGGGAGCGTCGTGTATTCCTGTCGCCAGAGCCGAGAGTTCCGCCAGCGTCCTCTCGCTTCCTCCGCCACCCGTTCCGCTGACCGGATCCTGGTGGCACTGATAGCAGGCGAAGTCCAGCGTGACTCCCTCACTCGCGGTCGCGACCGAAAGTCCATCCGCGCTGAAGAAGTAATCCTTGTTGAACTCGCCCGGGTTGATCGTGAAGATGTGCGTCTGCACGTCGCCCACGAAATTCGGATTGTCGGCGTCGGCCACGGCAGACTTGGTCGCCTGCGACATGTGACAGGTCACGCAGCCAACGTCGAAGTGCTCGTTGTTGGCGACCTGGGGCGCATGGCAGCTCTCGCAGTCGACGATGATCCCACCCATCTCGTAACGCGTTCCGAGGTGCGGTTCATGGCAGTCGTTGCAGCCGACCTCGGCGCCGATGTGCTGGGAGTTCGCCCACTCGTTCGACTGCTCGTGGTGCCGAATGAATCCACCGCTGGCGGGGATGTCCGTGTTGAAGCCACCGCGATTGTGGCAGCTCGCGCACAGTTCGTCGCTGGTATCGACGATGATGTCATCCGCCGACTGGGTGGATACGTGGTCCTCGCCCGCACCGTGGCATGCCTCACAGGCGACTCCGGTCTCCTCGTACGTGCCTTCGAAGCCCGTGAGCCCGTCCTGGCGCACGCCGCCGTTTTCGTCCAGCGACTGCCAGCCGGTGGTGTGGCACTGCCCGCAGTCGTACGGCTTCAGCTCGCCCGCGTGATAATCCGTCCACGTCGACGGCAGCAGGTTCCACTGGTTCTCGCCCGCTACCGGCGTGTAGATGTAGCCCTGGTTGAACGCCTCGGTACCGATGAACCGGGCCTTCCAGCCGTATCCACCGATCACGTAGCTCACGTCGTTCCACGTCATACCGGCCGGCGGATTCGGTACCTGGGGACCATTCGGATACACCGGCGGAACGCCACCCTCGACTTTGTTCAGCTTGTACGGGTGGCCGGACGACATGTACACGTCGTCGTAGTAGTCCGAGTGACAGTCGTCGCACGTCGCGCCCGTGACGTAGCCACGTGCGGAGAACTGGACTACGGCGAAGATGTCTGTCGTCTCGTCCTCGTCGGTCAGACCGTCCGCATCCGTGGCCACTCCCCTGATGACGACGCCGTAGAGAGTCTCATCAGGCGTGACCCAGTCGTACGTACCGTCGATCAGGCCCATGGCGATCTCGGTCTCCGCGACGCCGTCGGCCGTGTAGTACAGGTCGACGCCGACGACCCCGTTGTCGTCCGTCGCGGTCCACGCGATCTGGATCGTGCTGCCCGGCAATACCGCGGCTCCGCCGCTCGGGGCCGTCATCGTGATCACTGGCCCGTCGCCATCAGGCTCCCACGGCGGGAGAGGATCGTCAGCGCACGCGCCGAGCGCTGCGATCACGCCAACCAGCGCGAGTCCCCGGATCGAGTTCCGGATCAAGTACATACCTGGTTCTCCTTGGTTGTTCCGGGTTCACGACCCGGTTCGATCAACGGCGCCGACGCGCCTTACCTGCCACCTCAAGATCCGTAATAGTACGGATCGGCGCGAACAGTAGTACCAAGTCGCGGTTTGTGAAACCCCCTTCAGAGGAGTCAGCACTCCGACGATGAGCGCCTGTCGGGTCAAATCCTGGAACTGGTAAGCTGGATATCGGCTGCGCTCCACGCGGTGCGGAACTCCTCGCGTACTTCTTCCGCTTCAGCCCTCCTGCCCTGCGCCTCGAGCGCGTTCGCGAGGCCGATCAGCGACCAGCCGTTGGCCGGGAATCGGACGAGATCTTCCCGGTAGCGCTCTTCCGCCTCGATCGGCTGGCCGGCTTCGAGCAGCGCACGTCCAAGTGAATGCCGGACCGGGTAGTACCACACCGGCGGTTCGTCGTACAGCATGCCGTCTTCCAGGCGGGCGGCGGCCTGGAGGTGCCGAACGGCACCGTCAGCATCGCCCGTCCGCAGTGCGATCTCACCGGCCAGCGCGTGTCCGGCGATCGCGACTACGATTTCCGGGCCTTCGCTCGTGTCAGTTGCCCCGATCTCGTTCGCGATCTGGCGCACAGCCTCGAGTTCGTTCCGCGCCTCGGCTCCACGACCCGTGGCGGCGAACGCGATCCCACGGGAATAGTGAGCCATCGCTGACGCGTTGTGGAGGTCCGCGGGAGGCATCGGTTCGGCCAGCACGCCCTCCCAGTCGCCGAACGTCACCATCGTGAGCTGCGGAAGCACGAGCACGTTCTGGATCCAGTAGATCTGCTTCGCTACCTCCAATGGGACTTTCGGCGCCACCTGTCCCGCCGCGTACAACGCTTTGTCGCTCATCCCGGCCATCGTCGCCGCGAACCACATGAAGTGGTAGTTGTGTGGGTAGTAAGCCGTTGGATACAGGCCTCCCGGCCGCTGGTCCTGGATGTAGGTCTCGTCGGCATGCACCGCGTGCTCGTTCTGCCTCACGGCGTCGGCGTACCGACCGACCCGGATGTAGATGTGGCCGGGCATATGCACCAGGTGGCCCGCGCCAGGCATCAGCCGTGCCAGGTGGTCGGCGCATTCGACTGCTTTCTCCGGGTACGCGGCCTCGACGGAGTGGATGTAGTAGTGGCAGGCGCCTGGATGGTCGGGGTTCAGGGCGAGCGCTTTCTCGAAGCTCGCCAGCATGGTCGGGGTATCGTCGCGCGGTTCCCGGTTTCCGTAGTCGCCCGTCCAGTAGAACCACGGACTGAGGTTCATCAGTGACGCGCCGTAGAGGGTCAGAGCGTCCGCGTCGTTCGGGAAGCTCGTAGCTACCACTCTCATCGCGCTCGCGTACGCCGAGTCGAGAGGCGGGCGTTCCGCTGTCGGGTCCGCCGCGAATCGCTGCGCCAGGGCCTCGATCAGTGCCTGCTCTGCCGCGGGCCCCCCGGCAGCCAGATCCCGGGCGGTTGTGATCGCCGACCACGCGTCCGCGCCGGACGCCGAGTCCATCTGCGCGTTGATGTTGGGTCCGAGGGCCAGGGCGATTCCCCACCAGCACATCGCGCAGTCCGGGTCGAGCCGAACCGCCTCCCGGTACGAGCGGATCGCCTCGCCGTGATTGAACGCGTACTGGAGGCGAAGCCCCTGGTCGAAGTAGGCCTGCGCCAGCTCCGCGTCGGTAGCGACTGCCCGATGATACTCGCCGAGGTTGTCGTACAACGGAACGTCAGCGGCGGGGACCTCATTATCGATTCCGGAACAGCCGGCGACGAGCATCGTAGCGAGTAACAGGATCGTGAACAGGCGAGTCGTATGACGCATGTGGAACGCTCCATCTGGGCTGAAGCAATGCCGAACCGGGGCTCCTACCGGCGGCGGCTCACATTGGCCACCGTACATCTGAATGCGCAGGTTATGGAAGGTGTGCGACACCAGAAGCCACCCGAGGGCCGGGAGCAAGCTGGAAAGGAGATCCGATGAACGAGGACCGCGTCGTCGAGCTGCTGACCGAAATCCGGGACCTGCAGCGCACCCACCTGGAGCGTTACCAGGAAGCATTGGACAACCAGGCCGAGTCGATCGCGGCACAGAAGGGGGCGATCGAGTACCAGCGAACGATGGCGAAGCGGCTGGCTCTGTTGATCATCCCGCTGGTGGTGATCTTCCTGATCCTCGCCTTCGGGACGATGTTCGGAGCGCTGGGTTGACCCCAGAGGACATCCCTGTGTCGGACCAACGTCCACCTGTCTCCGCCGTGGCCCTGTGGCTGATCGCTGCCAAGCTCATGTCGCACCTCGTGGCGGCGTTCATCACGCCGTACGAATTCCATCGCGACGAGCTTCTCTACTTCAGCATGGGAACCCATCTGCGCCTGTTCGAGATGGACTTCCCGCCGTTCATCGCGCTCCTGTCCGAAGCCCTGAGGAACACGGTCGGCGTGTCGGTGCTCAGCTATCGCATTGCTCCGGCACTGTTCGGGATCGGCGTGATGCTGCTCGCGGTGCTGATTGCCAGGGAACTCGGGGGCGGCCGCCGCGCACAGATTCTGACCTCGATCGCGGTCCTGCTCAATCCGCTGTTCCTGCGCACGGCCTCCCTGTTCCAGCCGGTCGTGATCGACCAGTTGTGGTGGCTGCTGGGTTTCTGGGCGCTGCTTCGCCTGGTCAACACGGAGGACCAGCGTTGGTGGATCGTCCTCGGCCTTGCCGGCGGGTTCGGACTGCTCAGCAAATTCTCGATCCTGTTCTTCGGCCTCGCGGTGCTCGTCGGGCTGCTCCTTTCCCCGAGGCGAAAGGCGCTCCTCGGGCCCTGGCCGTGGGTGGCGCTCGGGATCACCCTGCTCATCGGCAGTCCGAGCGTCATCGGCCAGATCCGGCTCGACTGGCCGGTCCTGGACCAGATGTCGGGCCTGCGCGAAGGGCAGTTGAATCGGATTTCGCTCGGAGAGCACCTGTTCGAGCAGGCGATCTGGGGTCCGCAGATTCTGCTTGCCGCGGCCGGACTGGTGGCTCTGCTCGTCGCACCTCGCCTTAAGCGGTATCGACTGATCGGATGGATCACCTTCTGCGCGCTGTTCCTGTTCGCCGCCATGAAGGGGAAGTCATACTACACGGGACCGATTCACCCGGTGCTCTACGGAGCCGGTGCCGTGTGGCTGGAAGGTCTCATCCGTCCCAGGCTCAGAGCATTCCTGGGCTGGGGGATGGGCGTCGCCGCAGTCGTATGGGGAGTCTTCGTGCTGCCGTTCGGGCTCCCGGTGGTTCCGCCCGAGCCGATGGCCAGGTACGCCGCGATGACCGGAATCACCGCCGGCACGAAGACGAACTGGGGTGCGCAGCTCGAGTTGCCGCAGGACTACGCGGACATGCTCGGCTGGCGGGAAAAGGCCGAGGCGGTGGCGAGCATGCTGTTCGTTGCCGAACCGCGGCTGGCCCGTGAACGAGCCGGCGCGTTGCTGTATGGCGCCAACTACGGACAGGCGGGCGCGCTCGACCTGTACGGTCGTGAACTGGGCCTTCCACCGGTCGTCAGCCTCGCTGGCAGCTGGTACTTCTTCGGACCGGGCGACCGGCCCGGGAACCCCGTCGTGCTGCTGGGCGTCGAGCCGGAAGACCTGGTGACTATCGGTTGCGCATCCGTGGAGCTGGCCACCCGGGTAGAGAACTACTGGGCCGTGCCGGAGGAGCGCGATGTCCCGATCACGTTTTGTTACGACCCGTCGATCACCGCCCAGCGACTCTGGGAACTGGAGGCCGAAGGTCGGGTTCATTGAACTACCGAGACTGACGCCGGGGGGCTGACGCGGCCCCGTGTACCTTCCCCGGGATCAAACACAGATCAACGCCTATTCCCGGAGGACCATCATGTCTGACAAGAAGGTCATCGCTGTCGTTGGCGCCACTGGAGCGCAGGGTGGCGGGCTGGCACGAGCCATTCTCGACAACCCCGACGGCGAGTTCACGCTCAGGGCGATCACGCGCAATCCGGATTCCGACAGGGCAAAGGCACTGGCCTCGGCAGGTGGCGAGGTCGTGGCTGCCGATCTGGATGACGAAGAGAGCCTGGTTCGGGCGCTCGATGGATCGTACGGCGCGTTCTTCGTGACGAACTTCTGGGAGCATTTCTCCCCGGAAAAAGAGACCGCCCAGATCGGGAACCTGGCTCGTGCCGCAAAGCGGGCTGGCGTGAAGCACGTGATCTGGTCGACGCTCGAGGACACGCGGGAATGGGTACCGCTCGAGGACGATCGGATGCCGACCCTGATGGAGAACTACAAGGTCCCGCACTTCGACGCGAAAGGCGCCGGCAACGCCCTGTTCGCCGAGGCCGGCGTGCCGACGACCAATCTTCTCACCTCGTTCTACTGGGATAATCTGATCGGTTTCGGCATGGGCCCGGCGAAGGGCCCGGATGGAAACTATGGATTCACCCTTCCCACGGGTCAGGCTCGACTGCCCGGTATGGCCGTCGAGGACATCGGCCGCTGCGCGCTGGGGATCTTCGAGCGGGGGGACGAGTTCATCGGCCGCACCGTCGGTATCGCCGGCGAGCACCTCACGGGTGCGGAGATGGCAGCGGCGATCGGCAAGGCCATGGGACTCGAAGTAATTCACAATGACGTGGAGCCGGCCCTCTACCGGACGTTCGGCTTCCCGGGCGCCGAAGACCTGGGAAACATGTTCCAGTTCAAGCGGGACTTCGAGGCTGATTTTCGGGGTGCGCGCGATCCCGAGTTCTCCCGGTCCTTGAATCCCCGGTTGCAGACCTTCGAGCAATGGCTGGAAGCGAACGCCGACAATATTCCGCTCGGGGAATGAACGCCGGCGTCTATCGTCCGGCAGAGGCGACCTGGCTACAGCCGTCCGTGGCCCGGGCCAGGTCCACGACCAGGCCCAGGTGGTCGGTGACGCGGCGTTCCACCGAGATGTCGGCGTCCCCGGCCAGCCTGCGCGTGTCCAATCCATACGTCGTCGATATCGTGCTAACGCACAACGGCGCCCGCGTGTCCGGCAGGCTGGCAAGCACGTAGTCGAAGCGGACGGACGGATTCCGGACCGGAAACGTGAGCCCGGGATCACCCGGGGGGCCGTGGTCCGCCCACATATCCGACAGGCCGAACGGAAACGGGATCGAGAGCTGGTTCATCATCTCGGACCGTTCGGCGCTGACATCGACGTTCAGGTCGCCGACGATGAGGGCGTTCTCACCGCGGAGCAGGCCTTCGCCGGCGACCGCTTCGACAAACGACGCCATCTGTGCTCGCTGGCTCGCACGGGCTTCGACCGTCTCCCGCCGTTGGGCCTCGTCGTGACTGCCGTACGACGCCTGCATGTGAGTGAAGAACAGGTTCAGCGGCTCGCCCCACAGATCGGCGCGAACGTAACCCGCTCCCTTGCCAGCCCAGCAATCCATGCTGGCGCAGTCCTCGAACTCAACGAACCGCACGAATCCGGTCACCTGCTCCGGTTCTGATCCGAGCTCTGTGCTTCCCCTCACGCTGTGAGTCTGGAACCGTGCCGAACCTTCGATCAGGAACAGCGGTACCCGGCTCAACAGCATGAGGCCGGAGTCGAGCCGATGCAGTTTTGCGCTCCCGAGGAATTCCACCCGGTGCGGATAGACGGCTCCGAGAAGTTCCACGAGGCGCTCGCGTCCCGTTTCGCTGAATACCTCGCTCAGGACGACGATCGCGAAATCACCGGCGAGGATCCGCGACGCGATCACATCCGCCCGGCTGCCGGCGGAGGAAAACGGCAGCATCCGCGTGTTCAGAAAGCCGACCCGGATCTGCTGCTCGGACGAGGCGGGTCCGGGATGGCTCATCTCGACCGAAATCGATTCTACCGGAGGGAGCGGTCCCGGGGTACGAAAACAGGCGCCGACCACGATGAGTGCGAGCAGAATCGTGGCGGTCGGCGAGCGGTCCAGCAGGCCCCGGTGGTGTCGTTTGCTTATCATCGCGGCGGAACATAGAGCGGGCATGGTCGTAGCCGGAAGCACGAAGCGAGACGTGGATCACGCCGAATGAACGAACATGGAGCCGATGTCCAGAGTCATTGCCCTCATTCTGCTGCTCGCCCCACTGCCGGCCGCGACAGATTCGCCGACCCGGATCTCCGGCACGCTCGTCGGCAGCGACGGGAGACCGATCCCGGTCTCTCACGTCCATGTCCATGTCTGGCCCGGCGGGGAGGTACTCGCATCTACCGCTGTCGACCCGGATGGGAAGTGGTCCCTGGCCGTCGATACGACGGGCGTATTCCTCGCATGGTTCTCCGGTGTCGGTCACCGCGGTGAGCGGGTGGGCCTGTATCTCACGGGTGACGAAGAACGCATCGAACTCGATGTGCGCCTCGGGCGTCACGCCCTGCGGGACGAGTTCGACGCCGCCGCACTGATCGGCGACTTCAACGAATTTGCCGAGGATCGGGGGAGTCTTCCCCTGCACCAGCGGTCCGACGGTCTGCGCGCCATCGACGTCGCGACCGGGGCCGATACCCTGGCCTACCAGTTCCTCGACGTGGCCTGGACCTCACCGATCGAAGACCCGAAGGCACAGCGGTACACCTACGATGGCTCCGGTGGATATCGGTCGGTGGTCGACGTCGAGCAGTCCTTCACCACCGTCGTGTTCGATCCGGCGACACTCGAAGCAGGAGACGGGGTCGGAGAGGTCCGGTTTGCAGATCCGGCGAGTCCGACCGGCCGTTTCGGAGTGTATTCACGGCAGCTGTTCGACCTGGTCGATGCCTATTTCGAGACCCGGTCCCGGGCGGCAGCCTCGGGAGCGAGCCTGACGGAGATGCGGGAGATCTACGAGGCCTATGACCCGGCACCGGGTGCTGAGATTGCAGCCGCGGCGCTGAGCGCCGAGCCAGATCCCGACCTGCGCGACATCATACTCGTGACCTACATGGCCGCACCGATCAAGACCGATCCCGAGTCCGCCCGTTTCGCGCTGGACGAGATCCCGCCGGGCTCCATTGCCTGGCTCATCCAGCCAGCGGGGCTGTCGAAGGGGCTCAGCGCCGCGGGCGACCGGGAGCGGGCCCGTGCATACGCGCTGGCCGTCCTCCGCTCGTCGCGGGCAGAGGCGATTCGTGTCGGCAAACTGCGTCCGGTGGCGCTCGCCTGGCTCCTCGACGATGCGCTGGTCCGTGGAAGCACCGACGAGCTCGAGGCCTATCATGCCTGGCTGATCGGGGAGTATCCCGATTCGGACGCGGCTGAAAAGGCGGCTGCGTTGTACGCTCCCGACAGGCTGATTCAGCCGGGCAGCCGGATCCCGGACTTCGAGATCCGCGCGCTGGACGACCCGACTGTCACGATCAGTCGCGAGGATCTCGCGGGCAGAGTCGTGATGCTGGACTTCTGGGCCACCTGGTGCGGGCCGTGTATCAGTGAGATGCCTTATTTGCACGAGGCTTTCGAAAAATACTCGCCGGAAGGGTTCACGATTCTCAGCCTGTCGTTCGACCTCGAACGGGAAGACGTCGACAGGTTCAGATCCGAGGGGGATTGGCCGATGCCGTGGATGCACGTGTTTGTCGAACAGGGCGCCGAAAGCGAACTTGCGCATAGCCTGGACGTCGTGAACATCCCGCGCGCCATCCTCATCGGGCGGGATGGAACGATCCTCGCCACCAACGAATCGCTGCGTGGCGAACGGCTGGACGAGACGCTGTCACACCTGATCCGGAGTGAGAATTGATGTTGGCCCGGGGCTCGGTCGGTCACTCGGCCCACACCGCTGTCATCTTGCTCGCTGCAGTGCTTGCCATGCCTGCCGTTCTCGCCGCACAGGGCGTTCGGGGCGGGGCTGACTCCGTCCGGGTCCGAGTCGCCGGAGTCGAGCGGCTGGCTGCGCAGGATATCGGGGGTGACGCCCCGGTCGTCGAGATTCAGGTCGCGCTCGAGCACGCGGCCGGGTTCCACTCGTGGCCGGACGAGCCGGTGGTGCCGCCGGAGCTGAAGGGCCTGAATCCGATCGCCACTTCGATCGAACTCACGTCCACACCCGACGGCGTGGAGATCGAATCCGTCGACTGGCCCGACCCGGTAACGGTAACGGTCCACTACACGAGCGAACCGCTCGATCTGCTGTCGTTCACCGACACCGTGGTAGCGCGAATCCGTGTGCGGTTGCCCACGACCCGGGATGGCGACCCGGATTCGGTTGCTTCCTGGCCCGACGACCGGATCGAACTGCAGGTCCAGTTCCAGTCGTGCGACGAGGAATACTGCTATCCCCCGCGCCGCGAGACCCTGTCGGTATCTCTCGACGCCGACCGCTGATACGACACCGGAGGCACCGATGCGCTCTGAAGCCCGAACCGTCGACGAATACCTGGCCGAGCTGCCGGAAGACCGGCGCGACGCGGTTGCCGCCGTGCGGGAGGTCATCCTCGAGAACCTGCCCGAGGGGTACGAGGAATCGATGAACTGGGGGATGATCGCATACGAAGTTCCGCTCGCCACCTATCCCGACACATACAACGGCCAGCCGCTCGCTTATGCCGCACTCGCATCGCAGAAGAACCACATGGCTGTCTACCTGAGCGGCATCTACATGGACGAAGGTGCGAGGGAGAAGTTCGAGCGTGACTACCGTGCGACAGGCAAGCGGTTCGACGTCGGCAAGTCGTGCGTCAGGTTCCGGAAGCTGGAAGACCTGCCGCTGCCGGTGATCGGCGAGGCGATCGCCTACCTGCCGGCTGACGAGTATGTCCGGCGGGTAAGAGAGGTCCACTCGCCCCGCAAGGCGAGGAAGAGGGGGAAGTGAGGGATTGATGCCCGGCTGGCTCCCGTGGCTCGTCGCCGGACTCGTCGCCCTGTTTTTGCTCGACCGCTTGCTCCTCCGGCTTGAACACAAGGGCTGGATCTTCTACCGGCGCACGAAGGGGCCGAGGGGTGGCGCGACGTACCACGTGCGCGAGATGGCCTCCGTGTTCGATCCGGGAATCAAGTACTTGCAGGAAGAGATCGTCGAGGAGGAAGAGCAGGAGGACGAGTCGGGAGATCCACTCGGAAGTTGACCGGCCGTTACATCAGGAAACTGTGCCCTGTTCCAGCCGCCGGATCCCGAATCCCGTCCGTCGGTACAGCGCCGCGATCAGCAGCGAGAAGAACGGACCTCCGTAGCAGAACAGAGCCCAGGGCGCGTACTCCAGGGTCGACACCCCCAGCGTGCCAGCCATGAACACGGCCGACACCGTCCACGGCATCAGCGGCTCGGTGATCGTCACCGAGTCCTCGAGCGACCGGGAGAGGTTCACCGGTGCCAGCTCCCGCTCCTCGTACGCTCCCTGGAACAGTCCCCCGATCACCAGTGCCGTCACGCCACCGTGGCTGGTGAGCGCGATCGTCGTCGCCCCCGCCGCCATCGTCGCGGCAATCAGCCCGAACACGGAACTGACTGCCGCCAGCATTTTCTCGATCAACAGCTCCAGCGAGCCGGATGCGCTCATCGCGCCCGCGAGCAGAAACGCTGAGATCACCACGATCAGGGTATTGGCCATCCCGTACAGGCCACCCCGCTCCACCAGCCTGCCAAAGTCTGCGCCGGTCGTGGCCGGGTCTACACCGGTCGATCGGACCATCTCGAGCTCGAAGCCGCCCACCGCAGCGCGAATCGCCTCATCAGACCCGAAACCCTGGAGCCAGATCCCGAGGGCGATCGCCACCAGCGAGGAGAACGCGATCGCCAGGGCGGGAGGGACCTTTCGGACGATGCTCACGACCACGATCGCCGGCGGAATGAGCACCAGCGGGCTGAGCACGAACACCGAATCGAGATCGGCGAGCAACGTTTCGGCTCCGCCCGTCGCCCCGTCCGCGGTGATCGGTGTGAGACGCGAAGCCGTCGTGTACAGCACGAGGCAGAGGACGAAGCTTGGCACGGCCGTGTACATCATGTGCCGGATATGCGCGTACAGGTCGGCCCCGGCGCCGATCGCGCAGATGTTCGTGGAGTCGGAGAGCGGCGACATCTTGTCGCCGAAGTAGGCACCCGACACGACGGCACCGGCCGTGGCGGCGATCGGGGCTCCGAGCGCCGCGGCCGTTCCCATCAGCGCCACGCCGATCGTCCCCGCCGACCCCCACGATGTCCCGGTGGCCAGCGACATCAGCGCAGTCGCCAGAAACGCGGTCAGCACCAGCCACTGCGGACTGATGAACCGCACGCCCCAGTAGACCAGGTAGGGAATCGTCCCCGACAGCACCCAGCTGGCGATCAGCATGCCGATCGCCAGCAGGATGAGAATCGCGGGCAGAACATCGGCCAGCTTCTCGCCGGTCGCCCGCTGCACGTCCTCCCACCCATGGCCGTGCCGCCCGGCTACGAGCCCCGCCACCGCGGCCGAGGCGAGAAGCACCGCGACGAGCAGCTCACCGCTCAGGCCGATCGTGAACGACCCGAGCAGGAACAGCCCCAGCATGGTCATGATCGGGGCGAGGGCTTCGCCCACCGACAGTGCCGCGTCTGTGCGGAACGGTTTCACGCCAGCCGTTCCAGGGCGGAAGACAGGTCCTCGATCAGGAGGTCGGCGCCTTCGAGCCCCACCGACAGCCGGATCAGGCCGGGCGGAATACCCAGCTCATCCAGCCGCTCCCGGTTGGTGCGACCATTCGGCGATATCACCAGGCTTTCCACACCACCCCAGCTCACTCCGATCCCGAAGTGCTCCAGGGAGTCGATCACACGGCTTACGTTCTCCAGCCCGCCGTCTTCAAGCTCGAAGCTCAGCAGGCCCGTGTAGCCGCTGAGCTGAGTAGCGGCGAACTGGCGACCCTCCCCCAGCGCCGGGTGGTTGACCCGCCGGACGGCCGGATGCGCGTCGAGCCATGCCGCGATCCGCAGGGCATCGGCTTCGTGCTGGGCCAGGCGCACCGGCAGGGTGCGGAGCCC
>Ga0114922_10004381_pt1 | contig 13088 bp, 7 predicted proteins | sample AartaG_FD_100975 | JGI IMG/M metagenome (GOLD analysis project Ga0114922, IMG submission 100975) | Deep subsurface microbial communities from Aarhus Bay to uncover new lineages of life (NeLLi) - Aarhus_00045 metaG | ecosystem: Environmental > Aquatic > Marine > Oceanic > Sediment | place: Aarhus... | reverse complement strand
GGGCCGAGGTCGATGATCCAGTCGGCGGTTTTGAGCACGTCGAGGTTGTGCTCGATGACGATGACGGTGTTGCCGACATCGACGAAGCCGTGCAGCACGTTGAGCAGCTTGCGGATGTCGTCGAAGTGCAGCCCGGTGGTCGGCTCGTCGAGCACGTACAGCGTGCGGCCGGTGGGTCGCTTGACCAGCTCGCGGGCGAGCTTGATGCGTTGGGCCTCGCCGCCGGACAGCGTGGTGCTGGGTTGTCCGAGCTTGATGTAATCCAGCCCGACGTCGTGCAGGGTTTGCAGCATCGAGCGGGTACGGGGGATGTTGTCGAAGTGCACGAGGGCCTGCTGCACGTCCATCTCCAGCACGTCGGCGATGCTCTTGTGCTTGTACTGAATCTGCAACGTCTCACGGCCGAAGCGTTTGCCCTCACAGACCGGGCAGCGCACCCAGACGTCCGACAGGAAATCCATCTCGATCCGGTTGGCCCCGTTGCCCTGACAGGCCTCGCAGCGCCCCCCGCCCCGACCGCCCGTGTGCACGTTGAAGCTGAACCGCCCTGGCTTGTAGCCGCGCAGCTTGCTGTCCGGCAGCTTGGCAAACAGTGCGCGAATCTCGTCGAAGACCTTGATGTATGTGACCGGGTTGCTGCGCGGAGTGCGGCCGATCGGGGACTGGTCGATCGCGATCACCTTGTCGAGTTGCTCCAGCCCGTCGATCGCGTCGTGTTCGCCCGGCTCCAGCGTCGTCGCCCGGTTCAGCTCCCGGGCCAGGGCCTTGTAGAGGATGTCGTTGAGCAGCGAGCTCTTGCCGGAGCCCGAGACGCCCGTGACGCACGTGAACCGCCCGAGCGGAAACCCGGCGTCGATGTTCTTGAGGTTGTTATGTCGTGCGCCGCAGACGGTGAGCCAGGCCACGTTGTCCGGCGCGGGCGCGCGCGGCGATTCTTTCGCCTGCGTTGGCTGCCGTTGCCCCCGCCTGTTTGACGCGGCATTTCTCGGCATCGACGCGTCCACGCTTTTGATGGGGGCGAAGCGCGGCAGGCCTCTGACCATGCCTCGCCCAACCGCGAACCCCTTATGATACCGCCTTTCCGCGGGGTGGGCGGGTTCCCCGGGTGAAAGCGTGGCATTCGCCGGATCGCCCCCGCGGCTGTCCGCGGCCGGCCGCGGTTTCACCCGGCCGGGCCTATCGCACACGCGGCCCGAAGACGTTATAATGCGCCTTACCGTCGGCGTGCTGGGTATGCGTCGGCGGGTATCCTCTTGGTTACTTATGGAGTGACAACGCCATGAAACGTCCAAAGATCACCGTCATCGGAGCCGGGCATGTCGGAGAGATGTGCGCACAGTATGCGGCCACCAAGGAAGTCGCCGATGTCGTCCTGGTGGACGTCATCGAAGGCATGCCGCAGGGTAAGGCCCTTGACTTGTACCAGGCCGCCCCCATCGAGGGCTATGACGCCAAGCTCATCGGCACCAACAGCTACGAGGACACCGCCGGCAGCGACGTCATCATCATCACCTCCGGCATCCCGCGCAAGCCCGGCATGAGCCGCGACGAGCTGCTCGAGACCAACGTCAAAATCGTCTGGGATGTCACGAAGAAATCGGTCGAGCACAGCCCCAACGCCGTCCTGATCGTCGTCACCAACCCGCTCGACGCCATGGTGTACACGGCCTGGAAGGCCTCCGGGTTCCCGACCAACCGCGTCGTCGGCCAGGCCGGTATGCTCGACATCGCCCGCTTCGCCGCCTTCATCTCCATGGAGATCGGCTGTAGCGTCAAGGACATCCGCGCCATGCTGCTCGGCGGCCACGGCGACGACATGGTCCCGCTGCCACGCTACACCACCGTCTGCGGCATCCCGGTTACCCAGCTCATCCCTGCCGGAAAGCTGGACGAGATCGTCACGCGGACACGCAACGGCGGGGCTGAGATCGTTCGGCTGCTCAAGACCGGCAGCGCCTACTATGCCCCCTCCGCCGGCACCATCGCCATGGCCGCCTCGATCATCTACGATCAGAAGCGGATTCTGCCGTGCGCGGCTTATTGCGATAAGGAATACGACGTCGGCGGCTATTTCGTCGGCACGCCGACCATGCTGGGGGCCAACGGCGTCGAAAGGGTCATCGAGGTCGAGCTCAACGCGCGCGAGAAGGATATGTTCGCCGGCAGCGTCAAGCACGTGAAGCAGCTCTGCGCCGAGACCGAGAAGGTTCTGAGCAAGAGGTAAAGCGCGGCTGCCGCCCGCGGGCAACTTGACATACGCAACACCCGGCGCCGGATCAGCCCCTCCGGCGCCGGCCCGGCAAGCACTGCCGCCCCGGCGGCCCGGGGACGGTTGCTGCCTTGGCGGCGGTGGGCCACTCCGCGGAGTGGATGATCCATTCCTTGGAGCGGACGAGTCATTCCCAGGAGTGGACGAGTCACTCCTCGGCGGGGGCGGTCCATTCCCCGAGCGGGGCACACGGCGGGCCTCCCGCAGCGGACGGCGCAAGTCTCTGCACAGCAAAGGCTTAGCGATTCAGCCCCGTCGATGCGCCCCTGCTTACGCCCTGGACGCGGCCCGTCAGGCTCCACATGGCCGCGCCGGGGGCCCTGGCGGCATGATAGCCGACGCAGCGGGGGGTGTGCGCGCCGCTGTCATCGGCAGGATGACGGTCGGGCGTGCAGGAAGGGGCTGACGATGCGTGGAGGACGGCAGGGGGGCTGCCCGGAAACGGGCAGGAATCTCCGTTCTGCGGGCGGAGGGGGCAAGATCGACCGGATCAGCCGTGGAAGGGGGGAGGGTTCAGAATGAAAAACGCGATTCGCTCTTGCAATCGAGCAGCCTGCTCGGTAGGCTGCTGCGATATCGGACAAATCTCCGGCGAATGGAAAATGTTGCAACAGAGGAGGTCAAAGAGATGTGTCACACCATCACTTTCACGAAGATCCTGCTGATTGTGTCGTTGGGAGCAGCTGAGTCAGCGGTGGCCAATGGCGTGCCCGCCCCGCGTGGCGGGGACGGTGGAAGGTGCCGGGTTCTCTGGGTACGTCACCACGATTCGGCAGACTACAACTGCGCCGCGATCTCCAAACCAACCGCGCGCGTCATCGCGGGCACATCGGGCCAGCCCGCACAGGTGGAGCTGATCGCGCTTGAAGGGTCAGGCGAGCCGGACTGGGTATTCGCCGGTACTAAGTTTTACGTCGCTGCCGCGCGCGAGGCGGACGTCTTCGCGGCGTTGGACTACGATGAAACCGCCCAGACCGTGACCGTATACAAGTGGCACGCTAGCTCTGCAGTTCCGGATTGGTCGTATACGATCTTGTCATGCACGCTCGTTCTGCCCGACAAGGCGCTCGTGGTCTCGGCAGATGGGTCGACCCTCTGCGTGTTGGTGCAGAAGGAATCCGACCCGATCTACTCGCGCATGTATTGCTTCGACGCGGACAGCGGTAGTGTCCTCTGCACGCACAACTCTCCGGATGTATTCATGCCGTTCCGGGTAGCCGTCAGCAGATACGGCGACTACATCGCTTACACCGCCATCGATATCGAGAGTCCTATTCCAAGTGGGCGGATATTTACGATAAAGCGCGACTCGTGCAACAACTACTGGACGGGAATCGTGTTCTCGTTGGGTAGCGGTTTGTGCGTTTCACCCGACGGAGAATATCTGGCGCACGACGTCTTTAGGTTTGTCCCACCAGGCTTCGAGCTCGTGATGCGCAAATGGCGCGACTTCCCGCCTGGCTACTATGTAGAGTGCTCGCACGACCAGTCGGATTACATGCCGATCACGTTTGCTTGTTCTTGGGATTTCAGCACTCTCGTGTCGGGTTGGGCTTCGGAGGACGAACCCAGCAAGGTCAAGCTGTTTGAGATGGCGGATTGTGACGGGGATTTCCCCCCGTTTTGGACCTACAACTACCCATCGAACGGGGATGTTCCCGTTGACGCCGCTGTTACGACCGATGGGGCCTATGCCGCTGTCGGCAACTGGACGGACCCGGACACGAACCCGGAAGTCCTTGTGTTCGAACACGCCAGCTCGCAACCCATTGGGACGGTTGACACACCGGACGACGTAGTCGACGTTGACATCGGCACGGCAACGTGCGGCGGAGCCCACGTTGCTGCGTGCGCGAGTGGCGATCTGTACATGCTGCGCGTCTGGGAAGGGGTTATCATCGTTTACCCGGACGGGTCGGATACTATCCAGGAGGCCATCGACGCGGCTTCGGACGGTTACCTCATCGAACTGGCCGACGGGGTCTTTGGCGGACCCGGGAACGTCAACCTTGATTTTGAGGGTAAGGCAATCACTGTGCGCTCTCAGAGCGGGGACCCTGCCTCGTGTGTCATCGACTGCATTTGGGACCCGCTGGGCATAACCCGCGGGTTCCTCTTTGATTCAGCAGCGGAGGGCCCCTGCTCGGTGCTCGATGGCGTTACCATCACCAACGGGTCGATAGGAGCCGACGACCCTCGCGCCGGCGGAGGCGCAATACACTGCAGCAACGCTTCTTCGCCGATCATCCGGAACTGTCACATCGTGGGGAACGTCGCGCACGGAGGCGGCGGGATTTGCTGCGTTTACGGCTCTTCTCCTCAGATCCTCAACTGTCTTATCGGCGGCAACGCCGGCGGCTACGGCGGGGGCATCTTTATTGAGGACGCCTCAGCCGCTATTGAGCGTTGTACGATCAGCGCGAACCATGCCCAGAATGTTGGCGGTGGCATCTGGGGAGCTTGTGTCCCGAAGCGGACCGTTGTCTGGGGCAACTGCGCCTACACGGGGATAGCGGATGAATGGTGGGGCGACGGTGCCTGCCGAGTTGTCAATTGCTGTGACGACCTGGACCCGACAGGGCTGGACGGCTTTGGGAGCTGCGTCACATATTGCTCTACTGCATACGGTCCCAACATCGAGGCCGACCCGCTCTTCTGTGACCCGCAGGACTGCGAAGACGCACCGACTCGCGGTGGCGACTATCATTTTCACGAGTGTTCACCGTGTGCGCCCGAGCAAAACGACGAATGCGGGTTGATCGGTGCCCTGGACCCATGCCGCCCCGGGGACGCGGACTGCGACGCGGACGTGGATCACGCCGACCTCGGCGAGTTGCTTGCAGCATGGTGCTCGCATCCGGGCGATGAGCGTTGGAACGCGTGCGCCGACTTCGACTGCGACGGGCATGTGGGTCACAGCGATTTAGGGATTCTGCTGGCGCACTGGGGCGAAGGGTGCCCGTAGGGCCGCCCGGAAGCAGCGCGAGATTGACTTGCACGCGAGGGTAGCAGTCCTCGCCCCGGTCGGTACCCTTCGGCTGCTCTCAGGGCAGGTGGGGCCCGGCCGCTAGAGAGTGCCGGCGCTGATGCCGAAGGTGATCTTGGCATCTTCGATTTCGTAGATGACCTCGCGGGACCAGTCGGCGCCGTTCCAGCGGTAGCGACGGACCTGCCGCTGGGCGTCGGCGGCCCCATTCCGGTATGCTGTCCGTCAGCCAGTCGGCGAACGTCGAATCTGCCTTTTCGTGCGAACGCCGACAGGTGCGGTCAGTTCGCAAGGTCAGTTGGTTCTTTTTGCAGAAGGAGGCTCGTCATGAAAAGGTTCATTTCGTGTTTATGTTGTCTGGGGCTGGTTGCCTCGGTCGCGCTGGCTGACGGGCCGACGCTCCAGACGGTTGAGGGCAAGCCGGTCGTGCCGATCAGGATCGCATGGCTTGATGCCGATGGGACGGTGATCGAATCGATGGAGTATAACGGCGGCCTTAGGGGCTGCACTTACGACCTCGTGTTCGACTGCTTCGAGCCGCAGACTGACGGCCAGGGCAACTCCGTTCCCGAGCCCGCCCCCCCGGTCGGGTTCGATACCTGCGGTCAGGAGGACGGCAGCAATACCGAGTCCGGCGGCAACCGCTGGTACTTCGGCGTGACGTACTGCAACCCCTACATCTCGAACGACATGGAGTTCGACCCGGCTTGCGCCGGCGAGTACATCAACCGCTTGGAGTTTGGTTGGTACTGGTACGTGACCGGTGCGGGCAGCGGCGAGAACTGCCGCATCATCGTCGAGCACTACGAGGACTTCGATGATACCTGCCAGACGGGCGACCCCAATGGGCAGGGCGCGTGGCTCGGCGGCGTGCGCGTGGACTTCGGGTACATGTTCGGTGACCCCGGTAACTACTGGTTCGCCGACGTCGATCTGTGCGGCTACGATTGGGTCCCGCTGCCGGCGGACGGTGCCGGTTCGTACAACATCTGGCTGCTGACGTACGAGGACGCCGATCCGAACACCAGCTACCTGTGCACCTGTGGTCAGACGATGTTGTGGGGCACCGGTGACGGCGAGTGGCCGGCCGCCGACTGCATCGGTCGTGGCAAGGGTGATTTTTGCCCGGACTGGGGTGAGCCTCCGGACGGCGAGACGTCCCATTAGGGTGAGATCCAGTGGGACGACGACAACCCCATCGATGGCTGGCACACCGCGCCGGATGAGTGTTACAGCTACGCCGCCGGCCTCTGCCCCGATCCGTTGGGCGCCATGTACTGCTGCTACGCAGACTGCGAAGACGACGTTTGCCCCGGTGACATCGACGGCGACGGTCATGCCGACCAGGCTGACTTGGGTTATTTGCTGGCCTGCTGGGGCTGCACACAGAATGACCCCTGCTGGACGTCTCCGAACCCGTGCGCCGCTGCCAACGTGGCGATAAACGACCCTCCGCCGCAAGCGATCGATCAGAGCGACCTGGGTGTGCTGCTCGGTGACTGGGATTGCTCGGGGTCGCCGTGGTGCCCCGGCGACGTCGATGGCGACGGTGACACCGACCACACCGATCAGGGGCTGGTGCTTGGCTCTTTCTGCTCGCATGAAGGCGATCCCAACTGGAATCCGCGTGCCGACCTCGATGGCGATGGGCATGTGGGCGCGGGTGACCTGGCTATCGTGGAGTGGAATTTGGGCTGCGAGACGTAACGTCCCTACCTTCCCAATCGCCGCGCGACACGGCAACAACGGGGCCGCCCGATCTCGGGCGGCTCTTCGTTTTCGCGCTCTCCGCCGCGTGCCACTGCTCTGTGAGCAGTGTCCGGAGCACCTGCGACTCTCCCACGAACCAAGCACTGCTGACCCTTCGGCTGCGCTCAGGGCAGGTTATGATACTGGCATGCCCTACAGCGACTTTGAGGTGACGTTCGACGGCGGCAATCCGGTCGAGACGGACCAGATGCGGTATCTGGAGGGCTTCGGCCTGCCGGCGCAGCAGACGGTGAGTACCGGCGCGACGCGGTATCTGCACGAGAAATTGGGGGACATCATACCAATTTCGCCTGCCGCTTGGGCTTGCGCCCGGCCTTTCTCGATCCCCATTGCCATGATCGATGAGGTGAGGAAATCAGTATGGTGTCCCCCGATCCCCCCCGATTTCCCCGATTTCGACTGATGGTCCGTAAGCCGCTGGTGGCAAAGAGGTTGCGCGATCGTGGGCGGTTTTCTCGTCGGCGTCGCCTAGAAGTGTTGACACTGATGCCCGAAGGTGCTAGATTGGATGGTTAGGAGTGAGGATTCGAGGAGGAGAAGCGCAGTGCGCCTCTATTGTTGATCCTCACCGGGAGACCAGTGTGTGCACCGGTTGGGTGTGCGGGCTGAGTCGAATCCTGGATCACTTCGGGCAAATCGGCAGTTGTGCCCGGAGGTGCAAGGATGCAGGGTGGCTGTGCGAGGCGGAACGGCAAGCGTTGCGAACAGTTTGTAAGAGGAGGCGGGTAGAGAAAAGTGGAGGATGGTCCTGCACCCGATCCCGCGCAACAGTTCGTGTCTTATACAAAGGAGAAGGGGATGAGAAAAATTGGTGTATTGTTGGTAGTAACAGTATTCGCCTCCGGCGCGGCAGCGGACTTGCTGTATGACAATGGTCCGCTCATCACCACGCCGGGCGGTGGCTACCAGGGAGCTGACGTCAGTGAGTTGCAGACGTCGCTCGGCGAGTCAACCTATGGCTACGGCCATCAGGCTTTCTACGGTTACCGTATCGCCGACGACTTCGAGATCACTGATCCGGAGGGCTGGGACCTTGACCAGATCGTGTTCTACGCCTACCAGACCAACTCGGGGAACAACTCCACCATCACGGCGGTCAACCTGCAGATCTGGGACGGCTCTCCCGATGATCCCGCCAGCAACGTGGTCTTCGGCGACTACACGACCAACCGGTTGGCCGTCACAGGTTGGAGCGGCATCTACCGGGTCTTGGACACGGACCCCCTGTCGACTGCGCGCCCGATCATGGAGGACGTGTGCGACGTCGACGTGGTCCTGCCGGCGGGCACGTACTGGATCGACTGGCAGAGCGACGGCACGTTGAGCTCTGGTCCGTGGGCCCCGCCCACGACGTACCCCGGCGAGGTCAACATGCCCTGGGCCAATGCGTTGCAGTACACCACTGCCTGGGCCGCGGTGATGGACACCGGCAGCGCTACTCCTGACGACTTCCCGTTCCTGGTTCTCGGCACCGTGGTTCCTGAGCCAAGCTCACTGGCGCTGCTCGGGCTGGGTGCTGTGGCGCTGATCCGTCGTCGGTAAGCGGCCGCGAACGGACGCAATGTGCGATCGTGACATCCCCGGCGGGCGAGTCCCGCCGGGGACTTTTCTTGCGCCCGGGGACAAATTGGGGGACATCAAAATCGGCATCAAATCGGGGGACATCAAATCGGGGGACATTATACCAATTTCGCCTGCCGCTTGGGCTTGCGCCCGGCCTTTCTCGATCCCCATTCCCATGATCGATGAGGTGAGGAAATCAGTATGGTGTCCCCCGAGTTCCGTTCCGGTATCACTACGCCGGCGGCTGGGCCATAAGTCCTTTCGACCTGAACGTCCTGCTCGCCGCGCGGCGGATCGGGGCCCGCGCGGGTGCTTGCGTAGCCGGGCAGATTGAAGCCTGCGGCTCTTGCGTCGAAGAGGCGTGCAAGGAAGCCCGTGCTGGCTGTCAGAAGGTCAACCCGCCGCGCAGGGGCCGTTTGCGTTTGCGCTCGGGTGGCGGCTGGGGAGGATGTTCCGCGCGCTGACGGTCGCGGTCCTGGTCGGCGGCGGCGGCCTCGCCTGCCTCGGCCTGGACCTCCGACAGACCCCGCAGCGTGAGTGCGATGCGGCGTTGCTCGAAATCAAATGACTTGATCCGGACCTTGATCACCTGTCCCGGTTCGACCACGTCGCTGACCCGTCTTACCCGCTGGTCACTCAGTTCGGAGATATGCAGCAGCCCCTCGATCCCCTCTTCGAGCTGCACGAACGCGCCGAACTTCACCACACGCGTTACCCGGCCGCTGACGATCGCCTCGGGGGCGTAGCGCTCGCCGGCCCCCTTCCAAGGGTCCCCGACCAGCGCCCTGAGGCTCAGGCTGATGCGGCGTTGTTCGGGATCGACCGCCAGGACCGAGGCGCGCACAGCATCGCCCTCGCTCAGCAAGTCGCGCGGATGCCGGACGCGCTGGCTCCAGCTCATTTCGCTGACCGGGATCAACCCCTCCACGCCGGGCTCCAGCTCGATAAAGGCGCCGAAGTCCATGAGTTTGACCACGCGGCCCTCGACGGTATCACTCACGTGGTAGTTGGCGGAGGCCAGCTCCCAGGGGTCGGGTTCCAGTTGCTTCATGCCCAGGGAGATGCGGTCTTTGACCAGGTCGATCTTGAGCACCTGCACTTCGACCTCGTCGCCGACCTTCACGAGTTGTGACGGGTGTTGGGTACGGCTGTAGCTCATGTCGCTGATATGCAGCAGCCCGTCCACGCCGCCCAGATCGACGAACGCGCCGAAGTCGGCGATGCGTCGCACCACGCCCTGGCGAACCTGCCCCTCCTCCAGAGCGTAGCGCAGCTCCTGCCGGGCCTGCTCGCGCTGGCGCTCCAACACCCGACGACGGCTCACGACCAGGTTGCGCGCCCTGCGGTCGATTTCGGTGACCTGGCATTCGAGACGGCGATTGATGAAGGGCGCGAAGTCCTCCACGCGGTTCAGGTCCACGTGGCTTTTGGGCATGAAGGCGCGAATGCCGCTGACGAGCAGTTCCAGCCCGCCGAGGTTTACGCCGGTCACACGCCCCTCGACGACGTCGCCCACGCGCAGGGCTTCCAGATCGGCCTCGATCAAGGCTTCGCGGAGCGAAAGCCGCATTAGGCCGGAGTCCGTGTCCACACCCTGGACGACGAAGGTCCGCATCTGGCCGGCGACGGGCGGCTGATCCGGCTCGAACTCATCCAGGGGCAAGTACGCCTCGCTTTTGCCGCCCACGTCCACGAAAACGTCCGCACCGCGAATGTCGATGATGCGTCCGCTGATGCGGCCCTTCTCGTCGGGGTGTGGTTCGGCGGGCTGGGCCTGCGACATCTGCTCGAGCTCCTCTGGCGACAGGTGCCCGAGCGCGTCGTCCAACTCGCGCTTGAGGTCTTCGTTATCCAGTTCACGTGGGTCGAGGGGCACGGCGCTTCCGTTCCCGTGAGACTACGGAATCGAGCAGTCCGCATCCTATCAGTAACTCGCGCAAAGGCAAGGGTATCCGCGTGCCGGCCTCCCCGGCCCGGGGTCTGTTAACGATTGGCCCGTCCAGGACGGGGTTGTCTGGTTCGACAAACCCCTCTGTCTTGTCGGCAAAATCCCAAGCCAAGTTTGAGCACGCTCCCTTCCACGCTTTGCTCGACATCCCGCCACACTAACCTCAACGGACGCGCCATCGTTGACCAGGCCGACCTCGGGGCTCTCCCGGCTTGCTGCGGGATTAACGACAGCAGCGACATTGCCGGTGATGGCAGCACCGATCAGCCGGACTTGGCAGCCTTGCCGGCTGGGCGGGACCGCAGCTGCTACCGGGGCCTCCGGCCACGGTGAGCAGCAGATCCCACCGGACATATCCGCGGCTACCGAAACGGGGCCAGCGGGCGGCGGAGGTCGGAAATCCCGGGCGGGGGACGGGACCGTGGGTTGCAGACCGCCTTTATGAAAAGTGCCCCCGGGGCTTGTGGAGGTTCACCCAGGGGGCCTCAGGAGGAGGAGGAGAGAAGCCAAGTTTTTTGCGGGGGCCGTCATGACGGCCCTCCATATAGTTATTCGTCCGCAAGTGCCTGTGGGTTCAGCCAATTATCGGCGATTCGGGATTTTATAATGCCCATCGACAGGGCCGTTTCAGAGGTGCTGGGCTGCCGACCCGGGTCAGATCGTGCCCGGACACCGCCCTAGAGTGCCGTGGCGACCGGTTTTGCCGACCGCTGGCAGGGATCGCCCGGCCGGCCACGCGGCGGGTCTCGGCCGCCTCAGCTCGGGGGCGGCGTTCCGCTGGTTCCGCCGGCCGCTTTCACCGACCGATTGCCTCACGCCCGTGGATTTCTCGATTGACCCCGTGTAGCTTAGCCGTAGCCCGGCCGGTTCCGGGCGAGACTCAGCGGCCCTGCCCGCCGGGGCGGCTTCGCTGTGCGCCCAGTGTGGAAAGCGGCATCACCGGGCAAGGTCCCGGCTGAGCGAAGCCGCGGCGTGCCTAGCAACCGATTGTCACGCCGGCGTACCCGAACCGGGTGTTCGGCACGCGTGTCCCCGGCGAGCGGCAGCCGCGACGTTCGAGGCAAAAAGCCGCGAGTGGTCATGGCGTCTTGGACGGGGCGTTCGGGTGATGCCCGTGAGGAGAGGTGCCCGAGTGGCTGAAGGGGCCGGTTTCGAAAACCGGTGTGCGGGCGACCGTACCGGGGGTTCGAATCCCTCCCTCTCCGTTCGTAAGTGACGAAATGCGTGTGGGTTAAGAGAGGACCCGAGCTGGCGAAACATCCCGTCAGCTCGGGTCTTTTTGTGTCCGTTGTACCAATGTTGGTACTGGACTCACGAAAACGGGCGATTCGTCGCCGGGCTGCTCATTCGACTATTTCCCCGGATTCAACGGCCTGTAGCACGGCCCGCATGTTGTTTCGGCAGCGCTGCACCAGCCGCTTGTACGCGGCGAGCGGCTTGCCGTTCAGACCCTCAGCGTCGGCAACCTGCCGAGCGCGCTCGGCGAACGCGCCGGCCAAACCCTGATTCGTCAGCGGGATTTGCACGCATCGGGACAGCAACGGGTGAGCATCGATATGGTCCTCAAAGAGCGCGTCCTCCCCGTCCCGCGTGGTCGTGAAGATCACCACGCAATCCGACCGGCAGTCGGGCAGCACACTCGGACAGGTGTTGGCGTTCGTGCCCGACGACAGGCAACTCGCAGAGCGTTCTGCAAGAATCCGTAGCAGCACACCACGCTGCTGCTTTACCGGCGGCTGGGAAGCTCTCCGCATGACTCCGGCCGCCGGGGCCTGGGTGTTCACCGAGCACTGGGCCCGGCCGCTGGCAAAAGTTCCAAGCCTCACGGAACCGGTCTCACCACTGGCCCAAGGCCCACGCGACGTTCATTCGCTGGGTATACCGGTCTCCGCGCGCCAAGACGAGGTCGTGGCCCGGGGGCGATCGCCATTCCTGTGCCGCAACCGAGCGATTCGACTTGCGTGGACTTCGCCCTCGCACCTGCGGCGCCTTTCCCAACCGGGGAGCACCGGGAAGAAGCGGAGACGGCGTTGGACAACCTTGGCTCGACTGTCATAACGGCTGGTACATAAAAGGGGGGCAGGTCAGTTGCCAGCCCCGTGCCTGGGCACCGGTGCTGCGCGTGAAACGTCAGAATTCGCCCCACAAGGCGCCAGGTTGCGACGCACTCGCGCCTCCTTCGCCCCTCTGCAACTCCCTCATCGAAACCCTTGTGACGCCCGGACCGCCCTCCCACCTTCCTTACTGTTCGTCCCCAACCCCCGCACGCCGGCCCTAAAAGGCCAAGCATCAGCCGAGCGGTTCAGTCCAACCGACCTTTTGCGCCGGTAGAACGCCGCAAAAACTCTTAACTCATTTAGCGTCCTGCTGACCCTTCCCCAAGCACTGGTCCGACAGAATCGACATGTCGCTGGTCTTCAGGTCGACCAGAGGATGTCCCATCGCCAGTTGAAGGTGGGATGGCGACCCCGATGTTCATACGCTACCCAACCTTCCGTCGCTGGGCAATCTTCTCGGTTTCCGGCGGGTCGTTGAGGTGCGCTTCCAGCATC
>Ga0114922_10004380_pt1 | contig 13092 bp, 10 predicted proteins | sample AartaG_FD_100975 | JGI IMG/M metagenome (GOLD analysis project Ga0114922, IMG submission 100975) | Deep subsurface microbial communities from Aarhus Bay to uncover new lineages of life (NeLLi) - Aarhus_00045 metaG | ecosystem: Environmental > Aquatic > Marine > Oceanic > Sediment | place... | reverse complement strand
CCGAATGAAAAGGCAAGTCATGGTACGCAGCACGCGCATCCTTGCGATGATTCTATTCATCCTCGCACTCACAGGTTGCGATGTTATTCAGGAGCTGCCGATACCGCTCGACCTGATCTTCGGTACGCCTACACCTGTTCCTCCGCTCCCCTCTGTGACAGTCGAGCGGATCTCAAGTGTCCCGGATATGCCGCTCGATAGCACACCGATCATATTGCGTGAAGAGGCCGCGTTGCTCTTACGATCGATACCCGCTACCGAAACAGGTGCTCCATCCTTGTCATTAAGCCTGGTCGATCGTTTTCAAGCGGACGCAGGGTACTTTCTCGATGATTGTCGTTTTGAAGAGAAGGCGGTTCTACTGCATGACTTTGAACTCGTCAACCATCTGCTCGATCTAGCCCGTCATCCTCTGACAGACCCCGGAGACATTAATCCCCTTACTGATGCGCTTGGCAAGATCCTTCTGGCGAATCGACAAATTGCAACCTATGCCGCTGCTGATACAGAGATCATCGTCGATTCGGTAAAAACGCTCGATGAAGAGAGCATATCACCGGTCGCTGTAAGCGCAGCCGAAGCTGAGGTTGAGCGCGTTCGAGTTGCCCTCGATCAAGCTCTAAGCAGTTGGCGAGGTGGCAGTGCACAACAGGGTATGAATAGTGTGCTTCAATGCTGGGAAGCTGCGGATGCTGCACGGACCGCGGTAAGCCTCACGTTTGATGGTGATAAGGATGCGGATGGAGTCATTGACTTGGTTGAACTCGGTTTCGGTTCCAGTCCTTTTCTACTGGATAGCGATAAAGATGGGCTCGATGATCTCTATGAAGTAGAGAACACTGTTCCATTCACTTCGCCGGGATTAGCAGATACCGATGGGGACGGCACGTTGGACGGGGATGAGGACATCGATTTCGATGGGTTAACAAATTTGATGGAGCGGGATCTCGGGACCCATCCACGTTTATTGGACAGCGATGGCGATGGTATCGGGGATCAAATTCTGCTCTTAGGTGAGGATATGGGCGCCACAACGGGTGATTCTGATGGCGATGGATTATCAGATGAAAGCGAAGCTCGTTTGGGAACGGACCCGCTTCATGTCGACAGTGACCGTGACGGCATACCTGATAGCCAGGAATTCCACCTTCAAATTATGACGTATGAGGAGCTCGGGCTCGTCGTTGAACTCTATGGTATGGGGGATCAAAGTGGTGTCTTTCAGGTCGAGCCTATGGTAGGTGCACCGGGATTTGCTGGCCAGATTGGTGCCGTTGGGAGTTTCGTTAATCTGGACACATCGATGCCAATCCAAAAAGCTAAAATACGTCTGACGTATGATGTCGCCAATATACCTGGTGGTGACGAAGGTCAATTGCGGCTGTTCCTCTATGACCAAGACCAGGGCAATATGGTCTTGTTGGCAAATCAACTCGTTGATGATGGGGCGGATCAAGTGTCGGCGGAAACGAATCAACTCGGACCGGTTGGGATCCTCTACCTGCCGATCTGGCAGGCGGTGATGCCTGAGTTTCCTATAATGGAGTTTGAGTAGGAAGTTTTCGTAGTAGCCGGCAACTGGGTTCCTAACTGAGAATCAGGAGACCACGCAAAGCGTGGTCTCTTTACATTAACCAGGATTTCTTTGAGGGGTGAGTCGGAAGAGTAGGGTGATTGAAAATCCCATCCCGATCATAATCACCCAGGTGGAAGCACGTAAAACCACACGGATCCAAACGGATCCGAGCTCTGCCGGGAGCCATGTTCGTAAAAGACCACCAGCGGGAAGTGAAAGTATGAGGATACTGAAAACTACATAGATCCCACTGGCAAGCACGGTGCCCTTGCTCATTTGTACTTGATTCATTTCTTGCCAGATGAGGTATGCCGAACCGAGCACGATGATGAAGACCTGTAGGTCATAAGCTCGGTGATAGGCAACCATTAGAGACCAGAAGGTCAGAACCGTGAGGAGCAATGAACGCAAGATCAGTTGGGATTCAAGCGGCTTGGACTCCAGCGCGATTCGTCTTCGTAATGCAACCAGCGGGATCCCGGTAACCAAGGTAAGGCCAATCGCGAGGGGAGGCGAATAGGCACTGATCCCGGGAAGTAGGGATGTAAGTTGGATGCCCTCCATCGGTGCATGATGCAGAAATAGCTGTATATAGCCATCAATTGCCTGGAGAATGCTGATTTCACCAAGCCATGCCAACCCCACGAGGCCGACAATCTGGACTCCCGCAGCGGACAGGCTCAACTTTGGGCGCCATTCGAAGAAGGTAAAGTAAATCCAAAACCCCAGGGCGATCGAGTATTTTGAGAGTGCAATTCCCAGGAGAATGCCAGAAAGGTAGGGCCGGTCTTTTGCCCATATCCAGGCAAGCAGCATCAATGCGATCACGAGAATCGATGGTTGTCCGCTGATGGAGGCATAGCGTGTCGAGCTGAACCCCATGAAAATGGCCAGCATGACAAGATATGGAAGTTTTGGGATGTGTTTCTGTTTGAAAAGCGCAATGAATGAGAGGCCAGGAATTAGCAGGTTCATCAGCATGAGCAGGATGAACCACCCAATTTTTGCGGTTTGAAAACTGAACCAGGCAAAAGGTGTGAGTAAAAAGATGAGAGGGAATGTCAGACCAGGGGCAGGTTGAAGTTCTGGGCGTATGATTTGACGCTTATCCGCTACCTCACCATCCAGGAAACGGATGGGGAGGTTGGGATCAACACCGTCTAGAAAGGCGCGGTAGGGATCAGTCCCCTGGCGGATGTGTAAACCTGCGTACCAATACGTATAAAGATCATTTCCACCGCTTTCGGCTAGAGCACTGCGGATGATTTGGATGGTGCTGATCGATCCCCATAGCATCGTGATGATGAGCAGCACCCATTTCCAAACAGGATAGGGACGATTCGTTGAAGTACGTACCAGCGCAAGACTCCTTCTGGTTCGGATAATTGGCCGACGAATGCCCTAGCATAGCACAACTTATCCTGATGATATTGTCGTAAGTATGGGTGCTGTTAGATTGTAACTATGCCCTTTTTTAGAGGAGGGTACGGATGCTTGTCAAGTGATCACTTTCGTTGAGGTTGATTAGATTGTGCGCCCTTTCCAGATGCGCTGGCTCCGCATGCGTCGAATAATCCCCTCTGCGTTGACCAGGGCAATGAGAAGGTTTGAGAGTGGGAGCAAGAGCAGATAGCGATAGGGGACGCGGTAATGATGGAATGCCAGCGTATGGGCTCCGTACCAGGCAACACTGCCAGCGCAGGCTAGAAGAGCGCTCAAGATAGTGATCCCATCGTATCTCTGCCAGGCTAACATCAATCGCCAGATTGGGTAGGCGATTGGGATGAAAGCTGTCAGTGCTGAGCTTAGGACGGCCAGGATAGTCAGTGGAACACCAAAGAGTTCCGATCCGCCCCTGGCTAAACCTTCCCAGAGCGTTTTCAATTGGGTGTACATACGCGTGCGGATCAGCTCACTGCCCCCGAGCAATTTCAATTTAAAGCCAGATGATTTTACAAGTCGAGCAATGGCGACATCTTCAAGCACTTGATCGTGGATCGCCGCATGCCCGCCAATTGAAACGTACACCTCTTTCTTAATCAGGATGAATTGGCCATTGGCCAGCGCCTTTTCGGATTTCGGATTATTAATGCCCTGGGCGTCAAGCAGGATCATCAAGGTCATGAAAGGGATCGGCATTAAGAGTCGTTCCCAGAATCCCAGCATTTCCTGCCGCGGATGAAGCGTAAGTAAATCAACTTCTTCATCAATCGCTGAATGAATGGCTGCCGAAATTAGTTCTGGCGCGTGTCGAGTATCCGCATCCACAAAGCACAACCAATCCGTATGCGTCGAATTCGCTCCGACCCAACACGCATGGGATTTTCCCAACCAACCAGGCGGCAGAACCCCAGCATCAATGAGTTCAACCTGGATCGATTGATCCATATAACCTTGTGCGATGAGAATTGTGTCATCCGTTGATCCATCATCCACTACAAGGATTTTGAGAGTCTTATGTGGGTAAATCTGCTTTGTTAGACTCTCCAAACACTTTCCAATGTTTTCCGCCTCATCTCGAGCGGGGATAATCACGCTGATGGAAGGAGGATCAATTGTGGCTGAGGGGGAAGATCCAAGAGGGAGGAGCGCATCATAACGGCTCTTCAGGAGCAGGAAAGCGCCGATGGCCAGGATACACCAGAGAGAAGAAAGAATGACCCAGATTATTTGCATGCAATTTTTCGAGTTTGTGGTTTATCCAGTTTGGAACATCATCGTCTAATCCTACAGAAAAAACAATAACCTGGTTCTAGGATCAATATCCCATGGAATCCTTGAAACGTTAAGGCGAGGATATCGTTATCGTTAAGTACGTGGTCATTATTCGTCTTTGGGGATCTTATGAGCAAACCAATTGTCTTATTAATCGACGATGAACGCGCTTATGCCGAGGTTATTCGCGATGCGCTTCTAACCTATGGGATCGAGGTACTCCTGGCACATAATGCCATGGAGGCGCTGGAGGTCTACCAAGAGAAGGTGCCGGACCTGATCCTTCTCGATGTTATGATGCCGGAGATTGATGGCCTGACCTTGCTGAAGTGGCTACGAGAACATTCTGAGAAGGATAGAGTTCCTATTCATATCGTGAGCGCAAAAGCTCAGGACAAGGATCGCGATGCTGCGCTCAAGGCTGGCGCCGATGGGTTCATGGCCAAACCCTTCACGATCGAGGAATTGAAAGGATTGATCGCACGTACATTTGCTAACGGACATTCGAATAAAAATTAGTACAGGAAATATTGAAACCAGCAGCGCACCGAAGGGTGCGCTGTCTTGCTTAATTCGGGATCAGTGTAAGAACACACTTTGAATGGTTTCATTTGCGCGGCGTAGATCATTGTGTAACGATTTAACTCTCTTTCAGAAGATGCTCCCGATAGAGGGGACCAAAGCTGTAAACATTCGCTAGGAGAGCTTTCAATGTCCGTTAAACGAGTGTGGTTTTTTGGATTTGCCCTGGGATTATTGCTGGTTTCCTGCCAGCAGCAGCCAGGATTGGTCTCTCGAACTCCAACGTTCCCAGAACGTTGTGGTGATGGACATTGTGAAGAACCAGAGACTTCGCAGAACTGCCCGGAAGATTGTACATATTACGAAGAGGACGAAGAGTCGCCCGACCCATCAAGTGCGCAGAATATGGACGCAATGGGTTCCGCTACGAACCGACCCCTGCTTTACCTCGGAATCATGGTCCACCTGGAGGGCTGGAACGACGATCGTGACGAGGAGCGTTTTGAGCGTCACGCCAGCCTGGTTCGAGAGTACGCTGATATCTTTGAGCGTTACGGTGCCAAGTTAACACTTGAAAGCAAGGAGCTCACTGATGGATCAATCCGTTGGGGAGACAATGTGCTGCTTGAAATGGAACAGCGCGGTCATGGGATCGGGGTGCATGCCGACATCGGCGGCTCTCAAACGTATGAATGTGATCGGTTTACACATGACCTGAAAGTGGAACGCCTCCAGCTCGAATCCTTAGGCGTGAAAGTTCGGCATGTCTCTGGCAACACATCTCATTGTGACTGGGTGACCGCAACGATCAACGCTGGCTATGAGTTCACAACGGGTACGGTTGCCTACAACGTGATGTCGATGCCAGAGGAAACCAGACCTGAGGAGTACCGTCATTGCCCGACGCCCTCCAAGTGCCATGAAATTTTCCCTCCTGATCTTGAAGATCGGCTGCATCCCTGGCGCGCAAAGGACGGGTCAAATTGGCTCACGCATGATTCCGAGGGCGGTTTGGTTATCCTGGCTTCGGACGGAGGGTTAAACTGCCTCCAGGAGGAGCTCGAGGGTGGGGTGACGAGTCCGTGTATATTTAATCTCGAGGACATCCAATATACCAAAGAGCGAATCGATGAAGCTCTAGGATTGGCCTCGCCGGATGAGGTTAACTTGATCTACTTCAGCTGGAGTCTGGGCAAGGCTCTGGATCAAGAGATCATGCAATTATGGCTTGAAGCGATGAAGCCCTATGTGGACGATGGACAGGTAGCGTGGGCTACGCTTCCAGAGATATATGACGCCTACCTGGCTTGGGAACGATCTGATTGAATGGATTGTATGCTTGCGTAACTCGATCGTTGAGTTTGTAATTTGTACGAAACCGTTCCAGGGCATAAAGACCATGAGCCCAAACATTAGCTGGATGGTAAGATATCCACTCGTTTCATGGAATCAACGGAGAACGACAGACACAAATGCAGAAATCATTTTCCTTTCGTAGTGTTGCCATAATAGTTGCCGCTGCAATCATTATTTGGATGGTCTTCAATGAAGGGACCCTCACGGCCATCCTTATTGCCGGTTTGTTTTTCTTTCTCGGGTCACTGGGGGAGGTTTATCAACGCAGGGAAATGCTTGAGCCCCGCAGGTTGATCATGTTTACAGCGATGTATACATTATGCCTACTTCTGATCATAGCGGTCCTACTTTGGCGGTATAGAGATAGTTTCCTCACCTAAATATATATATTTGCCTGGAGAGTATGCTTGTTATTAAAGTGATCCCCATTTCATACGATCAAACGAAATCCCCTCCCATTATGAATTGAATGTGAGGGGATGATTTGTAAGTGCCCAGCGAATATTCAACTTCAAGTAGTGGTCCAGATGAGATCAAGTTACGAATGGGGCATAGAGAACTACGGGGCTGTGACCAAGAGATTATCGAACTCAAAAGTACCTTCATCACCAGCTTCTTCCAGGCCGATCGCCAGGCCAATCACACCAGAAGCATAGCGTGTGTCGCTAAGCTCAGCTACAAGTTGATCATTGATAAAGAGATGGATCTGATCTTCCAGCATAAGCACCCCGAGCAAATTTTTATCACCAGGTCGAATGATATCTGAAGTGGTCCAGTCGATGAGTTCAGACCAACCGTCCGGGACGCTTCGCCACAAACTGTAGTACTCACCAGAAACCTCAAAGAGATAGAATTGATCCGCGTCAATATGGAAGAGAAGCCCCATCTCTCCATATGGGTCTCCATCGACTTGGATCACCTCGACCTCGGCATAGAAATCTGTAAGAGACTCCATGTCAGGATAGGACCACCAGATAAAGCCCTCATTCGCCTGTGCTTCCCATCGGTACACCCCACTCACGAAGGCGACACTGAGTTTTGCTAGATCGTCTTCTTCCTCAAACTCGGGCCAGACCTCATCGTTGACGACGAAGGCTTCTTCGAACACCGTTGGCCAATCGGCGTGGATCGCCGAGATCGACTGCTCTTGTTCTGCCAGACGAGTGGCTTCAAGGTCTACGGCAGAAGGCCCATCCTGACCGACAGTATCTACCCGGGGCTCATCTGTGCGGATTGAAACAATAGGTTCGATCCAATCCCTCACCGTCGCCACAATTCCTGAATCAAGCAAACCAATAATTCCAAGAAATCCAATGCCGATTGCACCGAAGCTAAGTAGAAAGCAAAGGCCAAAGATGATGAGCAGTCTACGGTTTGTGCGATCTTTCATTGCAGGTCAGTCCTAGACTCGAGAGTGATCCTGTGGAGCTTTCTTGCAGACATGATCGTTGAGTACTGGTTTTCTGTCAATGTGTCCTAGGGATTGGTGTTTCACAGGTCTGTACAAGAGACAAGGCTGTGGCAAAATAGCTGCATGCTAGAATCAAGATCGGATGATCAGTGGATAGGAGTTGAAAGATCGCGCTTATTCTGGTGGCAACGCTTCATCCAGCGAATCACCGAAATGCCCTGGGCCGCGCGATTCCTAACCCGGCGGTTGCACAACTGGGATCGTTGGTTGCACCGAGTAAGCAAGGGGCGCTGGACAGCAACAGAAATCCTGACAGGATTACCTGTTATCTTCGTCATCACGATCGGCGCCCAATCAGGTCTGCGACGCACGACGCCCTTATTGGCGATTCGGGAGAAGGAAAACTTTATCCTGATAGCAACCAAATTCGGCGCTGACCATCATCCTGACTGGTATTTCAATCTGAAAGCCAATCCACAAGTTGAAGTTCAATACCAGGGTAAGGCAGGACGTTACCGTGCAACCGAACTTATGGGTAAAGCGCGGGATGAAGGTTGGGCTCGTGCAGTTGCCCATTACCCAGGCTATCAGGCCTATGAGCAACGTGCCGCCAATCGGCAAATTCCAGTCATAGCCCTGTCCCCAGTTGAGCGATAGACCTCACTTCCGCTCCTCGATTAGACAAGCCAACCGATATGCCGATCAGTCTTTGCCAGCCGACAATCATGCTGGGCATTATTAACATTTGCTTAAAATTGGGTGAAAATGGAGCGAGCGGGAGTAGACTATAGCAAGGATTCGGCTTGGGTCGTGTGATGAAAGCCGTATCCGTTGAAAGGTATCAATGTATGACGATTGAGAAGAGGAAAAGCAAGACGCGCAGATATCCCCCTTTCTGGGAGCGATTTGTACCGATCGTGCTAGCGATCCTGGGTTTTGTGATTGTAGGCGTGATGATCGTAGCGGTGACGGTAGCATTAGGTTTATTTCCAGGAACTGGATAAAACACCCATTTGAGACATTCCAAGTACGACAAAGAAAAAGGTAAAGAGGATTAGAAATGACATTTATCAATACAACCCTCCCATTTGCCTCCAGCCTAATCAGCATCATCTTCGCACTTGTTGTTCTGCGACGTTTTACCCAACGAGGTGGGGCGCACTTGCTTCTGTGGGGCATAGGTATGGTGTTCTATGCCATTGGTGGTTTTAGCGAGGGATATTTCGGTGCTTTTGGCTGGAGTGCAGCAGTTTTCCGCCTGTGGTATCTCTTCGGCGCGATTTTGGTAGCTGCCTGGCTAGGCCAAGGTACAGTTTACCTGCTGGCAAAGCGAAATTGGGCTAACGCGTTTATGTTACTGCTTGTCCTGGGATCGATCTATGGGGCCTTTCGGGTCTTCACCGCCCAGCTTGACCCGAACCTTCTCACCACGAGTCTGCACACTGGTAGCGAATTGAGTGGGCACGCCATTGTCACGCCTGGCGTACGAACGTTGACACCCTTCTTTAATCTTTATGGCACTCTCACACTTGTCGGTGGTGCAGCCTACTCCGCCTTCATCTTCTGGCGCAAGCGCATTTTACTGCACAGGACAATTGGTAATATTCTCATCGCAGTGGGTGCGATCATGCCTGCCTTTGGGGGCACCTTCAGCCGGATGGGTATCAGCGGTGCGTTATACATTAGCGAGTTCCTCGGTGCGATCTTGATGTTCGTTGGGTTTATACGGGCGATCACGCCGATTGTGGAAAAAGAACTGCAGGCGATCGAGGCGGCAGCTTCCTGAAGTCACCAAGTTGCGCTTAACCAGCATGATGACCAGGTGAAATGCATGATTGACTTGAAAGTGCGATTCCTGTGTGATAAGATTTCCAGCAGTATGTCAGACCTGACTTACGTCGTTTCCCATCATCATCATCACGTGCAACCGAAGATTCGCCTCCGGTCAGGTTTAGGTTAAGTCAATCGTACTGTATTGCTAGCCACGCCCTCCCTGATCGGGAGGGCGTTTTCATTTGGAGGAGTTTATGAACCGTAAACGAGATGACATCCGTTTGGCCTTACCTAGCAAGGGTCGTATGAGCACAGCCGCAATGGAGTTCCTGGCTGCAGCAGGATTGCGCGTTGAGAAACCCAACCCACGACAATTCGAGGCTTCAATTCCGGCACTACCTGGCTTGACGATCTTGTTCCAGCGCTCTGGGGATATCGTTGTCAGCGTTCGTGATGGCAGCGTCGATTTTGGGATCACAGGATGGGATGCGTTCCAGGAAGCTGGTGGTGAGAACGGGCAAATGCTGCCCGTGATCAAGGGCCTGGGTTTTGGTCACTGTAGCCTGGATGTGATTGTGCCGGAGCGTTGGACAGATGTGTCGAGTATGACAGATCTTCGTAAACGATCACCAGGAAAGGCCGGATTACTGCGGGTCGCAACCAAATTTCCCCGGCTCACACAGAACTTCTTTGCACAAGCAGGGATCCAGGATGTGGATCTGATAAAGGCAGAGGGAACGTTAGAAGCGGCACCAGCGATCGGTTATGCAGATTGTATTGTTGATCTGGTGTCAACCGGAACAACCCTGCGGGATAACCGCCTGCGCGCCCTTGAAGATGGGCGCATTTTAGATTCCCAAGCCTGCCTTATTGCCAACCGCGAATCTCTACGGACGCGCACAGAGGTAATGGAGCTTGGAAGGCTTCTAGTGGAGTTTCTGGAGGCACACCTCCGAGCGTATGGGAATATCTCTATCTTCGCCAATATACGTGGGGAAAGCCCTGAAGCAATCGCTGGGCAGATGTTCGATCAGAACGTTATCGGAGGGCTGGAAGGGCCAACGATCTCGCCCGTGGTCAGTCGCAAAGATGGAGATTGGTACGCGGTCCACATTATCGTACAAAGAGGCCAGCTGCCTGAAGCCATCCGTGAGCTGCGCTCCATCGGAGGAAGTGGGGTGGTTGTTACCCCAGTTATGTACATCTTCGAAGAGCACAATGAAGCGTATCAAGCCATGCTAACTGCGATCCAGGAGTAAACCAGATGAAGATCCTGAATATTGACGAGGCGCGACGATCAATCCTGAACCGTGATGTTCAAGTCGAGAATACTTCGCCTGGGTTGCTTGCAAGCGTTAAAGATATGTTCGGTGCTGAAGCTACACCCACATCTGTTGTCGCAGAGGTCCTGCGGACAATCAAATTGGAAGGAGATGAGGCACTCAAGCACTGGTCAGAGAAACTTGATGGGGCTTCCTGGACGGGAACAGCAGTACCGAAAGAAGCCCTTGAGCAAGCCTTCCAGAATCTGGATAAAGAACTTAAGCAAGCGATAGAGTTGGCAATTAGGCGTGTGAGGACATTCCACGAAAAACAGATCATTCCGGGATGGCGGACGGATGAGATGGGCGGCACCCTGGGTCAACGTTTTACACCCATTGAGCGGGTGGGGATCTACGTCCCAGGCGGAAGTGCACCGCTACCCTCTTCACTCATCATGTCCGCCATCCCAGCTCAGGTTGCCGGAGTAGATCAAATCATAATCTGTACACCACCCGAGCCAGATGAGAGCATCTTAGCCATCGCTTGGATGTTGGATCTAACCGAGTTATATGCACTGGGTGGCGCGCAGGCCATTGGCGCGATGGCTTATGGCAGCGCAAGTCTTGCAAGGGTCGATAAGATCGTCGGGGCGGGAAATCTATTTGTCACCCTGGCCAAGCAACAGGTATTTGGTGTCGTTGGGCTGGATGGCCTTGCGGGACCCACTGAGACTTTAATTATTGCTGACGACAGCGCCAACCCGGCATGGGTGGCAGCTGACCTATTAGCTCAAGCAGAACACGATCGATTAGCCTCTGCGATCTTGCTCACACCACATGCAGAGATAGCCGAAGCGGTGCAACGAGAGGTGCAGAACCAGCTGATCGGTCTCAGCCGTCGCGACATTATTGAGCAAGCGCTCCGCAACCGCAGTGGCATCGTCATAACACCAGATTTAGAGGTGGCGATGGAGCTGGCTAACCGCTACGCACCCGAGCACTTGTGCCTATCTGTGGAACAACCAGATCAATGGCTTGGCGCAATCCGCAATGCAGGGGGGATCTTTGTCGGAGAGCGTAGCTTTGAAGTGTTAGGCGACTATGTCGCTGGACCCAGTCACGTCATGCCGACGGGGGGGTCTGCCCGCTACGCTTCGCCGCTAAACGTGCTTGATTTTGTGAAGTTGACCAGTATGGTGAGCCTGGATGATGAGGCCTGTGCTGAGCTTGTACCGCCCGCTGCAGCGCTGGCAGATATCGAAACACTCACAGCCCACGCTGCATCAGCACGCATGCGCTCTTCGGGGGGTGCGAGTGATGATTGAAGATCTAATCCGTGGGCATGTGCGTTCGATTAAACCTTATGAGCCTGTCCAACCGTTTGAGCTTATCTCCCAATCCTTGGGATTGTGCACTGACGAAATGATCAAATTGGACGCGAATGAGAACCCTTATGGGCCTTTGCCAGCCGTAAAAGATGCATTGAGTCAGCTATCCTTCCCACATATCTATCCAGATTCCCAAAGTATCCTACTCAGGCAAGCTCTGGCGGAATGGGTGGAGCTGCCGCAGGAGCAACTTGTTGTCACTGCAGGTGCAGATGAATTGATCGACCTGCTGATGCGTCTTTTCCTGGATCCAGGTGACGCGATCCTGATCTCCTCTCCAACCTTTGGTATGTATGCCTTTGACGCAGCCATCCATAACGCCCGGGTGATCGATGTTCCCCGCAGAGTGGATTATTCCCTGGATTTGATGGCTATACAGGAATCCGTCCGCCGAGAAACACCAAAATTGATATTCATGGCCTCTCCGAACAATCCTGATGGTCGCCTCATGACGGAACAAGAATACACGCTCTTGGCGGACCTACCGGCTGTCCTCGTCCTTGACGAGGCATACATCGATTTTGCGACACCTCGCAGCTCCAAAATTCAGGACGTCTTCAATCGTAAGAATCTTGTCGTCCTGCGGACCCTAAGCAAGTGGGGAGGCTTAGCAGGTTTAAGGGTTGGATACGGAATCTTGCCCTCAGGGATCATGACCGAATTGCTGAAGATAAAACAACCCTATAGCGTTTCTACAGCAGCGCAGTCAGCCGCCTTGGCTGCCCTCTCTGACCAGGCAACGCTGAAAGATGTTGGGCGTTCGATTATCAAAGAAAGGGAGCGTCTTTTTAACGTTCTTTCTGAAGTTGGCTTCATAAAACCGATGAAATCCCAAGCGAATTTCATTCTGTGTCAGATTCTCGATCGGGACGCTGCGGAATTGCGGTCGATACTTGCCCAACGCGGCATCTTAGTTCGCCACTTCGCAAAACCTCGTTTAGAGGATTGTATCCGCATCAGCATAGGCCGCCCGGAACAAAATGATCGGCTACTGCAAGTTCTACGTGAAATGGAGTGAATCATGAGAACCGCTGAAATCACACGAAGCACATCTGAAACAAAGATCCAAGCTGTCCTCAACCTGGATGG
>Ga0114922_10004379_pt1 | contig 13093 bp, 10 predicted proteins | sample AartaG_FD_100975 | JGI IMG/M metagenome (GOLD analysis project Ga0114922, IMG submission 100975) | Deep subsurface microbial communities from Aarhus Bay to uncover new lineages of life (NeLLi) - Aarhus_00045 metaG | ecosystem: Environmental > Aquatic > Marine > Oceanic > Sediment | place... | reverse complement strand
TAATCCATCACCATATATCGTAGTAGAATATGTCGGTGGAGGTTCACTTGCATCGCATTTGAAGCAAAAAGATTTACCGTTAATTCAACGATTCGGATTAGCTCTAGATACTATTCGAGGACTGAAATACTTACATGAATATAATCCTTCCATATTGCATCGCGACATTAAGCCAGACAATATTTTAGTTGAATATAATTGGGATCAAAGTAATGGACAATGGTTATTGCGAGGTAAAGTAACTGATTTCGGAACAGCAAGACAAAAAGTCATCGATCGAGTTGAACAGAAGCAGCAAAAATTAACCAAGGGAGTAGGAACGCCAATTTATCAAGCACCAGAGATAATGAAAGGCAGCCAAGATTATTCAGAGAAAGCAGATATTTATAGTCTCGGGATATGCTTATGCGAAATATATACTCAACAAGAGCCTTATATCGATCGTTCTGAATTGACAACTCCATTTAAGCTTTGTAAAGCTGTGGTTGACGGTGTCCGACCGACAATTCCAGATGAAATGCCCAAAAGCTATGCAAAATTAATTAAGCAATGTTGGAGTGAAAGATCTGATAAACGCCCAAATGCCCGAGATGTCGAAAAACAATTGAATACTATTGTGGATGAACATATAGCTCAAGAGTGTTCTATAGAACTTGCGATAACGTAATCTGTCAGACTCAAACAGCAATCTCAAAATTGTATTTAGAAGCTGGGGAGCATACGTAGTCTTGTCAATCTGAAGTATACCCTATATCTTAATGTCAGATTACCTCTAAGAATCCGTCAGAATAGAATCAATTTTACTATTTATTGACAAACAGCTTCAATCATTACAAACTTCGTTCTGACAACTTTTAAAAAAGATGGTTATCAGCATAGTGCTCAATGATAAACTTATACATGAGTGGATCAGTTAATTTGATTTCCCTATTCGACATATATAGATAATCATGATCCATTAAATATTTAATTGCATTCTGTGTACTAGCAAGAGGTAACTTGACTTTCTCGAGAAAAATTTTGCTATTAGGTTCGCTTACTGCTCCAAGTAAAGCAATTGTAGTAAGCACCTTTGTTCTATTGGTATTAAGGGGTTCTAAGTCAGCAATAATCTTCCCTTTATTTTTTTGCAATGCATGATTCCAATATAGTTGAATATCATTAGCTAATGGTTTTTTCTTCAACTCCCACAGCTCATCGCAAAGAAAATTGATATAATATGGGTGTGATTCTGTTAATTTTAGTATAAGCGAAATTACATCATTGGTCAGAAAGCTATTCCATTTTTGCTTTGCGGCGTTTTGAATATGATCTTTGAAATATTTTTCATCGATCCTATTAAGTAAAATTTTATCACATAACATATATAATGGTTGATTCTTATCATCAAAAATTTTATTTAACATCATACGTGAACTACCAGAAAAAATGTAAGTTACATATTCTGAATGCTGTGCCACGGATCTGATTGCTGCTTGAAGTTTATTAGTTTGATCAATTTTTAAAACGTCTTGAAATTCATCAAGGAAAAGCACTATTGATCTTTTATGCTTTTTAGCAAGTTTTTCAAGTCCTTCTAGAATGGCCTCCAGTTGTTCAATTGGATCGGATGAGAGTTTCCCAAATTCTACTTTTAGTTCTATTTGTCCAGCTTTAAATCCAACGTAGGCCGATTGAAAACATTGCTCAACTATTTTAAGGGTTTTCTCTGAAAACGAAGCAATTTGCTTAATAAGTATTGATATCCCTTTTGCTACTTTTCTGCAAACATCTTCTTCATAAACAACACAAAATAAATCAATTCGGGCAAAAGGATATTTCCCTTCTTCTAAAGTATTACATACAAGACTAGTTTTTCCATAACGGCGTGGTGCGACAATAACTGTATGTTTATTTTTTCTGATATTGCCAATAAGGATGTTTTTCTCATCTTTTCTGTTACAAAATGTTTCAGTGGTGGCAACCTTAGTTGTAAAATAAATTTTGTGCATAAAATAGTACCATATTTTTGATTATGTTAATTATATACCATAATTGTTGGTGCGCAAGCCATTAATGAAAAAACTTGCTTTAGTTCAGATATCATGGCCCAGTGGGAACGTAGAGGCATTTTGCGGGTCCGGCGGGAATAACACTATAAAGTGCGAATTACTGAATGCTGGGTAGAATTTTATCACGAGTTTTAGTATTATTTAAAACTTAGAATTTTAAATGGAATCACTATTATGCGAATTGAACAAGATATAAAATTAGATTTTAAAGATGTGCTGGTACGTCCCAAGAGAAGCGCACTTAAGTCACGCTCGGAAGTGGACGTAGAACGAACTTACAAATTTTTACATTCTGATTTGATTTGGCGAGGCGTTCCTATTATTGCAGCCAACATGGACCATACAGGAACTTTTGCAATAGCAAAAGTGTTAACAAAACACAAACTTTTGACTGCTATTGATAAATTTAAAGAAAAACAAGAATGGAAATTACAGGCTAAAAATAATATTAATGTTATTAAACATTGCCTTGTTAGTTCAGGTATTCATGATGAAGATTTTGCAAGATTGAAAGCTGTTATGAAGGTAGTTAATTGTCCATTCATTTGTCTTGATATTGCTAATGGTTATACAGAACAATTTGTAGATTTTGTAAAAAAAACTCGTGATTCTTTTCCTAAAAAAATTATTATGGCTGGCAATGTAGTTACCGGCGAAATGGTTGAACAGCTAATTCTATCCGGAGCGGATATTGTTAAAGTTGGTATCGGTCCAGGATCGGTGTGTACTACTCGAGTAAAAACTGGAATCGGATATCCACAGCTATCAGCAATTATCGAATGTGCTGATGCCGCTCATGGCGTGAAGGGACATGTTTGTTCAGACGGTGGCTGTAAAGTACCAGGTGATGTAGTTAAGGCATTTGCTGCTGGTGCTGATTTTGTTATGTTAGGCGGCATGTTTGCTGGCCACAATGAATGTTCCGGTGAGATATTTGAAACTGAGGGTAAGACTTTCAAACGTTTTTATGGGATGAGTTCTACTGAAGCTATGATAAAACATCATGGCGCTGTTGCTGAATATCGTGCTAGCGAGGGCAAATCAATTAATGTTTCATATCGAGGTCCGGTAGAAAATACTATCAAAGATGTTTTAGGAGGATTACGTTCAGCTTGTACTTATGTTGGGGCAACTCAGCTGAAAGAATTATCTAAATGTACTACTTTTATTCGTGTGACCCAACAGATAGATCCAGCTTATATTGAGGGTGATTGATTAAATGGACATCGGTATTGAATATGGTGGCTTCTGGATACGACTTGCTGCTTCAATAGTTGATTCGGTTTTGGCGCTAGTAATTGTTTTACCTTTGTTGATTGCTATTTATGGGCCAAAATATTTTGCTACAAATAATTTTATTGAAGGACCTGCTGATTTTATTATTTCTTGGGTATTTCCTATAGTGGCTATATTAGTATTTTGGAAATACAAATCTGCAACCCCAGGTAAGATGTTGTTTAATCTAATGATTGCTGATGCCGGAACTCTACAGAAACCTTCTACTAGCCAATTAATAATTCGTTATCTCGGCTATTATATCTCAACGATACCATTTTGTCTGGGATTCCTATGGATTGCGTTTGATCGCAGAAAACAAGGTTGGCACGATAAAATTGCTAAAACTGTAGTAATAAAGAAAGCATGATTGCTTAGCAATTGCGTTTTGTTATCTCGTCTAACTTTTTTAAAGTAATTAACAGTTCTTTCATTTTGGTCAATGGCCATGAATTGGGACCGTCACATAGAGCTGTTTCAGGACTTGGATGAGTTTCCATATATATACCCGATACACCGACAGCAATCGCCGCTTTTGCTAACATTGCCACAAATTTACGTTGGCCTCCAGAAGATTTACCATAACTGCCAGGCAATTGTACCGAATGAGTTGCATCAAAAATTACCGGACAATTGGTTTTGCGCATGATTGCCAGAGAACGCATATCGACTACTAAATTGTTGTAACCAAATGATACACCACGCTCACATACCATGACTTGTTTATTATTTACACTATGTGCCTTTTCTACTACATTCAACATATCTATAGGCGCCATAAATTGGCCTTTTTTGATATTTATTGGTTTGCCACAACGTGCCACATTTTGAATAAAATCAGTTTGCCTAGATAAAAAAGCTGGAGTTTGTAGTACATCAACTATTTCAGCAACTTCGTCGAGTGGGGTATATTCATGAACGTCAGTTAACACCGGAACGCCTATATCCTTTTTTATTAATTCCAGAATGCGTAATCCTTCTTGTATTCCCAATCCGCGAAAACCGTCTAAAGAGGAACGGTTTGCTTTATCAAAGGAAGATTTGTAAATAAAATTTATATTCAAATCTTGGCTAATTTGTTTAAGATGAACTGCAGTTTCAATTGCTATTTTCTCGTTTTCAATAACACAAGGTCCGGCAATTAAAAAAAACGGTTTGTCCAAACCAACTTCAAAGTTACATAGTTTCATAGTTTTCTACCTTATGTCATTCTCGCGAAGGCGTATAGGCGTCAACTTGAACCTATTTCATCATACCCGCAATCCTCCTCGTCATCCCGCGGCTTGACCGCGGGATCCAGTGCCCGCGCGACGCAGTGTAATAAACATCCTTGTTACTGGATTCTGGCCAATCCATGGCCAGAATGACGGAATTATATCCTTAAGTTGACGCCTATGCGCGAATCCAGAAAGCCTAAAGTTAACTAGATTCCCGCTTTCGCGGGAATGACAGCAAAATGTGAATTGCTGTATTAAAAGGCATTTAGTTTATAGTATAATCGTTTCGAATTATACTTTAATTTTGGTCGCAAATTCAAAATGGCAAATATAAACAGAAATAAATTTTGCAGGCTTGGTAAGCAAGTAATCGACGTCGAAATGAAGGCTATATCCGAATTGGGGGAGCGTATCGATGATAAATTTGCTCAAGCTTGCCAAATATTGCTCGAATGTAAAGGGCATATAATATTGATGGGAATGGGCAAATCTGGCCATATAGCTAACAAGATAGCCGCTACCTTTGCAAGCACAGGAAGTCCCGCGTTTTTCGTTCATCCTGGAGAGGCTGGTCATGGCGATTTTGGAATGATCACAAAGGATGATGCAGTAATTGCTATATCTAATTCTGGTAATACTGAGGAAATTTTAACTATTTTACCGCTTATAAAACGTTTAAAAATTCCGCTTATATCTATCACTGGCAATTGTAATTCGACTTTAGCAAAACAAGCTATAGTGAATCTTGATATTAGTGTCGAAAAAGAAGCTTGCCCTTTAGGTTTAATTCCTACTTCAAGTACTACGACTACTTTAGTGCTGGGCGATGCATTAGCTATCACATTATTAGAGAGTCGTGGTTTTACTAAGCATGACTTTGCTTTATCACATCCCGGAGGCATCTTGGGAAAACGTTTATTACTCTATATAGATGATTTAATGCATGCTGATGATGCAATTCCTAAGGTTCAAGAAAATACAGTTTTGAGTGACGCATTAATAGAAATGACTACAAAAAAATTGGGTATGACTACTGTAGTGGATAAAAATGATCGGTTGGTTGGTATTTTTACTGATGGAGATTTACGCCGAGCCGTTGAAAAAAAAATAGATATACACACTATTAAAATCGCTGATTTGATGATAAAAAATTGCAAAACCATATCTCTTGGAACATTAGCATTCGATGCATTAAGAATTATGGAACAACACAATATTACTTCCTTAGTTGTAAAAAATGAGCATGATGATATGGTAGGCGTGGTTCACATGCACAATATTTTGAAGTCGGGAATAATGTAAATTTAGTTGATCATTATTGATAGATTGATTCTGGAAGAATATAAGTTATTCCGGCTGTTAGCAAATACATTGCTGGCATAGTTTTGCTGTTTTTAGTGGTAGCCGATGCTTGAACATCTACTGCTAGATTTTGGCTTATTGCATAACCAATACCGCCCCCGTAATAGAGTGCTGGCCTTGTGTGATCCCCGACATGTTCTACTGGTTGAGTGCCGTCCTTTAATCTATGGTGAACCATGGCAGGACCAGCTTTAGCAAACAAGCTTAAACCGGTAGGATGAAATGGTAGTATTATTTTTAAAGCTAAATCGACTGCAAAATTGTTATCTCCTTTTATATCGTTGTCAAAGTTTTCGCTCGAGTACCAGGAGAAACCAACTTCTGTGGCAATAACAGGAGCAAATTTGTAACCAAGATTAGCGTTAGCACCGAAGTCGCTATTATGTTGTTTACGGCTGCCTTTAATTGTTTCGTCTACTTTACTGTAACCGCCATTAAGGCCGACATAAATACCTTTAGACAAAGAAGTTGCAGCAAATGTGCAAGGATTTAGAAAAAAAATAGAAGCACTTAAAGATGTTAAAATAGCTATTTTCTTTAACATAACAAACTCCGTTTAAAATCAAAGTGCAGATTATAAGCTTTTATTATTGATTCCACAAATGACGGAATTAAATCCTTAAGTTGACACCTTGCGCCTACGCGTGAATGACATGAATTAGGTGGGGAATGATGTGAAATGGCACGAGAATGAAGCGTCAAGGTAGAATTATTAGAGTTCATTGCCGTAAAATGCTGTAAATTTTTGCATCAGTAATTTTAACGGAGCAGTTTTAGCAAAAGCAGAGTTGAGATCAAGGGTCCATTGGCCGGTTTTGGTATTGACTAAGACAAAGAAAGGTTTTGGTGTTTTAGTAAAAAAGTAGCAAATACCTTTTTTGTGATTATCATTGTCAGTTTTTATAAAATCACAATGATAACGTTGAATATCCTGCAACGGTATTATTGTAGAAGTTATGTCAAATCCCTTAGGGTAACGACTAAGAAACCAGTTACCATACAAAATTCCTCGTTGTTTACTATCAAGCAGAGTTTTTATGGCAGATGGTTTGATAATGATATAATTATTTTTCGAATCATATCCGTATAAAGTATTAAGTTTTTCAGCAATATATTTATTAATCATGCCATGTTTTAGATCATCTATGCTAAATAATGGCATCCAAATGCCAGTTTCAAAAAACATTGCTCTTGGCTTATTTTCATTTTTTGTATAGTTTGTTATTAGTGATTTTAATGTTATCCCATCTGTTTTATTTAAACTTGGTAAATTCAAGGTATCAAGAATTGTAGGTGCAATATCTATTAACGATACAGGGTATGAATTATTTTTAGTGATTTCATGCGGCAAACCATAGAATTTAAAGCCTAAAATAATATGATTGCTGCTGTTGAAACTTAATATATCAGTACCTTCACCACTACATGTGTCGAGACCTAGATCAGTAGAGGCGCTTTGTGGTTGTTGTTCACTATATGGATAGCGAGTAAGTATTTTAGTTTGTTGTTTAGCACCTAAATATTTTTTAATTGAAATAATGCGGTCACCATGTAATCCTAGACTTACACCATGATCTGACAGTAGTACAACTATAGCGTGTTGTAATAGATTATTTTGTTGCAGAATTTTTAGCATATTACCAAATTGTTGATCAATCGTAGTTAGCATATTGTCATATTGGTCAGGTAATGGTAGCTTTGTGGATTGTCCATCTTCACTCCACATATATGGCCAGTGAGTTAATATTACGTGGATCCCTAGAAATAACGGCTGATTTTTTCTATGCGCTAATTTTCTATTTAACATTTTATTAAAAGTTTGTGGTTCATAAGTAATGTACGACATTCTGTTGGCATAGTTATAAGGAAATAAATAAGCACCGATAGCGGAATTCATAACAAGATTAGATAACGGAAAGTCGTTAAATGTACTTAGCATAAAGTCATATATTCCCATTTTGGGACTGACGATATTATCAAAGCCAAACCGTTTATTAATTAGACTGAATTGACGACTATCAGTTGCAAAAATAGTTTCGTAGCCAGATTTTTTAAGAGTTGTTACTAAAGTATTACTTAAGTCTAAACTGGCAGGGTCGATTAAATTATCACGTACTTTATCATTTTTAGGATATTTGCCAGTTAAAATACTATTCCAGGCAACGTAAGTTCTTGCTAACGCAGAATAAGCTTGAGTAAAATTTGCAGAACTAGCTAGAAATTTATCGATATTAGGAGTTGCTATGTTTTTATTGCCGTAATAACCGGTATGATCTGGTCTTATCGAATCTAATCCGATAATGATTATGTTAGGTTTTTTTGCAGAACTTACAAAAGTATCAGCAACAGGATGCGTATAGCCGTAGTTAACCCAAATCAAGCTTAATGCGATAGCAAAAAAGCAAACTCCTCGTAGCCATAATTTCTTTTGAATTATATCTTTTATTATTTGAATAAATGCTAATGTAATAGCTAAGATTAATAAAAGAGCACTGCATATCATGCATAATTTACACACTATATTATTGCTAAAGATCGCAAAAGTTGAGTGAGGGAAAAAATAGCTATTTGCAGTTACAACAAAAATAGCACTTATTAACCATAAAGCCAGACCCAAGAAATATCTTTTTGTGTCGTATAATCTAAATAATCGTCCTATCATTATTGTCATCACATAGATAATGCTGACAACAGCAAAATATAGTAAAAATTGTGCTGCAAGAAATTGCACAAAAGGTAACAAAGAAAGTTGTCTACTCGTTATTAAATTAGCAACGTAGGTGCCAACCGCACCTTTGCTTTTATTTAAAACATAACTAAACTGTGAAACAACATGGGCAATCTGTAGTACTATTGCTACAACAGTTAAAAATGTTAATGTTAAAAATAACGGAGCTTTTTTATTTTGAGGTTCAACTTTTAATTTCGTCATTCCATCTTTCTATCGTATTTACCTAAACAAGCTTTGCTGTTAAGTTTAGCACGCTTATACAAAGCTTGCTGGGCAATTTGCACATTTTCTGTTTTACCTGCCCATGCTTTTAGGCATGGGGCTTGTAAAGCACGGCCATAAGAAAAGCTCAAATTCCATGGCTTTATAGTAGTTGATGCATTCATTGCATTTAAATGTGCAGTAGCAATTTCATCGCTTTGTCCACCAGATAGAAAGTTAATAGTTGGTACTGCTGCAGGCACAGTTTCACGAAGAATTTCTAAAGTATTTTCAGCAACATCTTTGACATCAGCTTGATGCTTACATTTTGTTCCGAAAATTACCATGCTTGGTTTTAGAATTATATTTTCTAATACAACATGTTGTTTATGAAGTTGATGAAAAACCTCATGAAACACTTTTCGGCTGACATCTATACAGCGTTCTATAGTGTGATCTCCATCCATTAATACCTCTGGTTCCACAATTGGCACTATGTTTTGATTTTGGCAAATAGCGGCGTAACGAGCTAAAGAGATAGCATTTAATTTTATACTAAGACAGCGCGGATTATGATCACTAATGGAATATACAGCACGCCATTTGGCAAATCTAGCTCCTAATTGTTTATATTCTTCAAGTCGTTTCTCTAAGCCGTCTAAACCCTCGGTAATTTTATCGCCTGCAGAATTAACTAAAGGAATAGTACCTTTATCAACTTTAATTCCTGGCACAATGCCTTGATCACTAAGAACTTTAGGAAATGGTTTTCCATGCTTATTTTTTTGTCTGAGGGTTTCATCGAACAAAATTACACCGCTGATAAATTCATTTATACCGGGCGTGGTAAACAATAGTTCACGGTAAGCTCGACGATTTTCCTCAGTCGATTCTAATTTAATACTATCAAAACGTTTTTTAATAGTAGGGGTGCTCTCATCAGCGGCCAAAATACCTTTACCAGACTGGGTAATGTCAATAATAGTTTTTCCAAGTTCATTATTAGTCATAGCTTTTTCTCCGTTTTAATATTTATTCATTGTGGAATCTATAATAATATAATTAACCAATTGCATTCTTCAATATATCTGCCTTATCGGTTTGTTCCCAAGTAAAGTCTTTATCCTCACGACCGAAATGCCCATAAGCAGCAGTTTTCTTATAGATAGGTCGTAATAAATCTAACATTTCGATAATACCATGCGGTTTCAAGTCGAAGTGTTCGCGAATTAATTCAATAATTTTTTGTTCACTGATTTTGCCGGTACCAAATGTTTCTACAACGATAGACACTGGTTCAGCTACGCCAATAGCATAAGAAATTTGTAGTTCACAGCGTTTGGCTAAACCTGCTGCAACAATATTCTTAGCTGCGTATCTAGCCGCGTAAGAACCTGAGCGATCTACTTTGGAAGGATCTTTTCCAGAAAAACAGCCGCCACCATGATGAGCCATAGAGCCATATGTATCGACAACAATTTTACGTCCAGTTAAACCACTATCTCCGAGTGGTCCTCCGATCACAAAGCGGCCGGTTGGATTGACAAAGTAATGAGTGCTTTTATCTATCCATTGTTCAGGAAAGACTGGTTTAATAATCTCTTCGATAACTGCCTCGACTAGAGCTTTTTGAGCAATTTCCGAACTATGCTGAGTAGATAACACAACTGTATCGACAGCAATAGGTTGTCCGTCAGCATAACGCAATGTTACTTGGCTCTTAGCGTCTGGTCGTAACCATGGTAGGGTATTGTTTTTGCGTAGTTTTGCCTGTTGCATCATTAGCCTATTAGCATAATAAATTGGGGCTGGCATTAAACTTTTTGTTTCATTACATGCATAACCGAACATCATACCCTGATCTCCGGCACCTTGTTCCATAACAGAAGCGCGATCTACACCGCGGGCTATATCGGGAGATTGTTTACCGATGCCGGTAAGAACTGCGCAAGATGCGCCATCAAATCCCAGATGTGGATCGGTATAACCAATTTCATTAATTGTACTACGCACTAATTGTTCAATATCAACCCAGGCAGAAGTGGTAATCTCTCCAAAAACCAATGCCATACCGGTTTTGACGATGGTTTCACATGCTACTCGGCAATGTTGATCCTGTTCCATTATGGCATCTAATACTGCGTCTGAAATCTGGTCAGCGATTTTATCGGGATGCCCCTCGGAAACGGATTCAGAGGTAAAAAATTCATAATCGCGCATATAATGTTCTCCGTGGATATGGGTTATAGATTATAGAAAGGCTAACATTAAAAATTTATGTGTGCAATATTCCCGCAACGGTATTGATTTATTTGTAATGACACGTTTAATGCCAGAATGCAAAATCGGCATTCAATCCGTTTGCGTAAATATGATTATTCATTGCCAGGATCATATTTTGTGACGATTTGTACGCAAAATAAAAAATGTCTGTTTGGGAATGTGATCGATGGAAAAATGATTTTAAATGATACCGGCAAAATGGTGCAAATGATATGGAATGAAATTCCGCAATATTATTTGGGCATAAATATCGATCAATTTCAAATCATGCCCAATCATATCCATGGGATTATCGTTATTACGACGGAACCGTACGTAGGGGCAGACCCCTGTGTCTGCCCTGGAATCGGCGCAAATCCCGTAGGGGCAGACCCCCGTGTTTGCCCAAAAAATAACGGGCAGACACAGGGGTCTGTTATCGGGCAGACACAGGGGTCTGCCCCTACGGTGATGGCGTCGGTGGGATTGTCGGTGATCGTGCAACGGTTTAAATCATTGACCACGAAACGTTATATTGGTGGCGTGAAATATAATAATTGGCCGCCATTTTTTATCCGGTTGTGGCAACGCAATTATTATGAACGTGTAATTCGTGATGAAATTGAATTGATGAAAATTCGTCAATATATTATGAATAATCCTGATAAATGGCAAAATGATAATTGTTATGACGCATTTGGTTCTGGGTAAAAATTGTGCAATTTGTTTAGATTTAAATTTTTGAAAACCCCACGGGTGTGGATACCGCGGGGAATTATGAATTATTTTAAGGCGATGGTCTTGGTGAGGGAGAATTTCCCTTCCCTTCATCATCCGACCATTCTTTATTATCACCTTCATCTTGTTGTATATCATTTTCTCCTGATTTCATGCTTTTGCGCCGTTTCTCTACAGCTGCTCCAATTACAAATTGCAAATCTCCAGATTTTCTTTTTGGGTTATCTGTTTTCTGGCTATCTTCAGTTTTAACGTGTGCGAGTCCTTGCATAGGATCTTCTTGTCGTGCTCGTATTTGTTCCAGTACATTTATGGTCGATGTTGATGTAGATGTAGTGTGTAATGGTGGTGGTGATGGCGGCACTGGCGCAGTTGGTTGTGATGATTCATGGCCAGTTGATACCGGTTGTTGGGGCAGTTGTTGGACGTCTTCAATTGATGTCAGTATAGGACCTTGTTGAGGCGTCGACGGGGGACCATCAGATAGTGGCGGCGATGGCGGTGTTACTACTGCTGGTATATTCGGTTGTAATGCTTCCGGATCAGTCGAAGGATGTAGTTGCAGTTCCATCGGTTCCTCGGGTTGTTGGACGCCTCCAGTTAATGTCGATGTGGTAGTTTGTGAAGATTGCGGCAGTGGTTCTTCAAGGCCAGTTGATACTATCTGTTCCGGTCCCTTGGGTTGTTCGCCGTTATTAGCAGTCGAAGTTGTTCCTTGATCTTGTGGAGCTTTAGGTAATGGTTGTAAATCGGTAACAGTACTAGAGGAACCGTCAGTACCCTCTGGTGCTTGAGGTTTTTGTTCATCTTTTTGAGAATCTTGTAACTCGGGATATAACTCAGGATACTTATTCTTAGGATACCGGTTTTGGATTTTGTGAATTAAGAATTGATGGCCTATAGAGTTTCCCTCGTTTTTGGACAAAAAATCCTTTACAAGTTTGGTAAATAGAAACGGATCATCACGCTGCGTTCCATCGAATATTCTATATATATCGTCTAATTGTTGTATAATTTCTTTAAAAGCATTTATACACGAGACACGAGCCCGATTTATTTCATCACTATCCTGCTTGCTATTTATTGCCGCTATATTTCCTAGCCAATTTAATTTTGAATTAATAAGTGCTTGTAGAATATTGCCTTTATCAATACTATAAGTATCAAGTTTTTTATCAATATTTGCTGCGTATCTAAAAGCACTTTGCAAACATGCTGTAACATACAACATTTTATTAATTTTACTAATCAATGTC
>Ga0114922_10004378_pt1 | contig 13095 bp, 9 predicted proteins | sample AartaG_FD_100975 | JGI IMG/M metagenome (GOLD analysis project Ga0114922, IMG submission 100975) | Deep subsurface microbial communities from Aarhus Bay to uncover new lineages of life (NeLLi) - Aarhus_00045 metaG | ecosystem: Environmental > Aquatic > Marine > Oceanic > Sediment | place: Aarhus... | reverse complement strand
TATCAGGTTCTGGCTCATTCGGATCTTCTTCACAGGTCTCAGCAACCTCAATCCGATGTTTGCGTCTTTCTTCAGAAAATAATTGGGATATTCCTTCTTGCCAAGGCCAATAATAGCTGAAATAATGCCGGCCAGGGTAGGCCGCGGAGGGAAAGCAAAGCTCAGCGGGGAAGTAGTGGTGTAAGGCTTCTTGAAATGACCTAGGTCGCCCCAGAGATCAAAAACGAGAACGCTGTTCATGTGTCAGATCTCCATTAGCTAAAGGTAATTTGACCGGTTGTGATTTCACCGCTCAGATCTTCTACTGTTGTTGTTGCGCCATCGGCAAACAGATTGAGACGTGAATCCACCACATATTCAAGGGAAGATATGTTTCCTTTGTGTAACTTCAGAGTTTCTTTCAGCGCGTTTACATCAAGCTGAAGTTCACTGATATCTCTAAGCTTCTCAAACGGAGTATCTGTTTTGATGGAGACTTGGCGGTCAAGATCTCCAATAAAGAAACGGGGTGAATTGTAATTGATTTTTAACAACAACCTAGGCATATGTCCAAATTTTGACCGTGAAATCAGATTCTTGGTTCCTTCCCACATGCCTTCTATGAGCAACTTAATGTCATCCTCTTTAGCCTGGCTGTGCTTGGCAGTGGCCGGGTTGATAATGCCGTGAAAGGCAATCAAAGAATAATAGAGAATATCCTCTTCACGAAAAGTAGCCTGTTTTGCACCTTTCCTTGAAGCAAATGCGCCCGTGCCTTGAATGTGTTTCATGACTACTGGATGTAATGAACGTCCCATCTTGAATTGAACAGGACCAGTTAACGTAATAGAGTCCTTTGGCAGTGGAATTGTTCCGCCAAAGAGTCTTATGTCGATGCAATGCTTTAATATGTCGTCCCTTTGCCCGCTGAAATCCCTGGCCCTAGCCTTACCGTCCTGAAGCCCTCCTTCTTCGTCTTTGATCTTTCTTACAAAAATGTCGTCTTCATTCTCTCCATTGAAGCTTTTATAGGCAAAAAGATAATCCCTGATGGTTCGCTTAAGGCGCACGTCTGTGACTATGTTATACCCTGTTTCCTCATCAATGCGGGGCTTGTTTTCATCCAGCGGATCCCCGTTCGGGTTTGCATCCTTTACGTCATATAGAAAAAGCAGTTCCGATTTATTCTTCAGGTCGGTCATTGTTTTCCTCCTCCTCCTCCTCATCGGTCTCGAAAAGATTAGCCAGATTCATTCCCATGGTGAAATAGAAACTTATCTCGTCATTGGTTATGTTCCACTTTGATCCGGCGGCAACCATGTATTGTGCAATCACTGTCTCAAGCTTATGGTAATAATTTTCATCATATTGCTCCAATTTGTTCTGCGCTTCATAAGATATCTTCTTTACTAAAGGTTCGGTTAGCCGCAACCCTTGCATCTTTTTCATAAACGGAGGTTTTGCCCCTTTGGTACGCCGTTTCTGTATGTTCAGTAGTTTCTTTACCAAGAAACCTACTAAGAAACATGCCTTCTTTTCAGCGTTGTCAAAAAAGCCGCCGTGCGAGTTGAAAAACAACTCTATTCTCTCAGAAATACTAACGGCTTCAGAACCAAAACTATCCATAAGATCTTCGATAGGTTGAACATCCATAGTTTCACCTCCCCTACTCAAAATGCCCAAGCCGGCCAGATAATTCAAAAGCAGATAACCGGCAAGACAATCTGTTTTTAAGTACTCATCATTCACAAACTTTGAACGAAGCCTTGTTATGATCGCTTTTATAATGAAATGGTAATCCACCGGCCTTAATGAAAATATTTTTCCTGCCAGTTCCAAAAAATGTTTGTCATAGGACCTAGTTTTGCTCACATAGGGGAAAAAGTTTCTCAGTACCCTGAAATTAAAAACTAAAAGCCTTTTACGATCCTTTTTTGAAACTTCCTTTCTGAAGATGTCGATGGCATCAAGCCTAGCTTTAAGTTCAAAAAGCCGTTTGAAACGGGATGGGAGAATATCTTCTACATGAAGAAGGATATTGAATGCTGACTGCTTTTCCCGGTAAAATAGAAGGTCAAAACTGATATAATCTTTTTCCTGGCTGATAAGCTCAAGAATTTCATCCTCCGCGTCTGTGAGACGATTTATATACGTTTGATCAAATCCTGCCTGGATCATTTCAGTGGCCCTGCGTTCAGAGATATCTTCAAGGATCTCAAGTGATTCTTCCATTATGCTGTCACTGAAGAATCTCGGTATGAGGAGATATCTGAACCCATAGAAATTGAATCTCAGGTTTTCATTCAGATATTTTTTCCCCAACTCAAGTTTACCTGCACAATCAAAACAGACAGGGTAATTCTTCCAGGCATCTTGCTGTTTAAATCCACCGGTTACAAACCCCGGCTTATCAACGGTATAGAAATTATACGTATTGACGAATCCGTACACCTCCGCCTGTTCTTTCCGGCAAACAGAACACTTCTGATCACGTCCAATCGCTTTCTTGCCATACTGTTTGAAATACTTCTCTCTTGCCTTACTCAAAAGAACCTTGCGAAAAAGTTCAAGGTCACCAATATACTGCCTGTCTCCATTTCTTCGAAAAACCAGCGTGATAATGGCACCTTCACGCTTTTCAATCTCCTCTGCCCTTTCTACTAATCTTTCTGTAATTGAAGCCTCGGCAGCGGAAAGGGCTTCGTAAATCCTCTTAACGTGGCCCTGCTCCTCTGAATCAAGCCCTAAATTCAGGCCCTCTTTTGTGGTGTCTTGGATGTTACGAAGAATCTTATTCTTGAAGGTCTTTTTCATATCCCCTGCAAATTTTGATGTGGGGGTTACATCTGCACCACTGGGGCTACCGCGCCTGTATAGGTACTTGGTAAGGTATTTTTGTCTGAACTCTTCGATACCTACATCTTTAAAAATGAAGCTGTCATGACGCTTGCTCAGGGTAATTGTGAGCACCTTTCGGATGTTACCCTTCTCATTGGGATTTTGGACAAAGTTCTCAATAGAACCTATGGTTCCATCCCTTTCTCCCGCCCATTGTCCGATCTTCATAATAGCTTGAATCATGGCGGCGTCACCTCAGCCCTATGGCAAATTTGTTTGTTTAATAAGGGCTTGGGATCTTTTGCATATTGAGCATTTTGCGGAGTTCATCGAGTTGTCGGAAAGTCAGGCACCACACACCTAAGCCCAGGGCTTCCTCACTAAAGCCGGATTTGGCCACATACAGCATCTTATGAATCTGAAAGTTCAGTTTTTTCTCGACAAAGTCCTTTTTCTTGATGAGCAGAGTGATGTCTTTCTTGCTTACAGATCGTTTTCTATATTTGAACTCGCAAATCCAGTTCTCATCTCCCTGGCAAAGTGCATCAATTTCAATATTGGCCGGTTTGGCAAGCACTTCACCTGATTCATCGAACACATTAATAGCTCCTTGAACAGTGTTAAACTGTGGCAGTCGAACCCCTTCATATTGTTGGCCTGCAAATCTCTGCAACATTTCTCTCATGTAGCTTTCAAAGTAGATACCCGCCTCTGTGCTCAGGGCAGCAATATATTCCTCATAGCCTTCAACAACATTCTTTCTGATGATTTTCAGATTCGGTTCATTTTGCCCATAAACTGTGCGGAGCCAGATTTCCAAGACATGATCTGCTATATAGTGTTTTTTGTTCCTCTTATCGATGAGATCGAGATTATAGAGATTGCGCAGTGGAAGACTGAGGTATCCTGTCGATCTCCCAACCCTCGCTGATAATTGAGTCACCGATGCCTCGCCACTGCAAAGCTCTCTGAGTATCTCCTTTAAGAATGCAGCCGACTTCACCCTGCCCAAAGACGTGTCAAACAGATAGTTGCAGTGGGAATCAAGCATTCCGCCGGAGAGTTCTGATATGAAGGCTTCTTCAACACTTTGCTTGGTTATAACTGCGCTGCGACCGGAAATTGTGTCAGCTGCACCAACAATTACGACCACATAAAAGGGGTGCCCATTTGACAGTGCAAACAATAGATTCAGGGCTTCGGCAGATATGGGCTTATCGGCACACTTATAAACGAGTTTCAGAGTGTCGTCTTTATTAAAAGGTGATACACGGAAGCGTTTGAGTCTTCCAAGATAGGGAGCATCCTCGCCTTCAAATATTCTAGTCATAATTCGGACTGCTGACCCCGTGAAAAGATACCAAACGTTCTTTTGATCAGAAATAATGTCTTCCAGGAAACCGAGCACACTTCCATCTCGAAAATCCCCATACTTGTTTAGTTCAATAATTTCCTGGAATTCATCGAGGACGATAGCTGCCCTTACGCCCATTTCAATCGAAAATTCATCCAGGAATCGCAAAATTCTTTCCAATACAGCGCGCTCGTTCTCTGGGGATGGCGGGAAGTAAGAGGCCAGGAATCGTGAAAGATTATATAGTGTCTTGCTATTTATATGGCTTGCTGCATCGATCAGGACAGAAGGGTTGATCTCGATTTCATCCAATCCGGGATCCGCTAAATCGGTGAATTGTTCAAAATAGGAAGAGAGAAATGGACGGAGCAGGCGTACAGCGAATTTTCCGGGAGTTCCTATATTGCCCTGAAGATTGAACCGAAACTTGATGGTGTTTTTCTGTTTCAATGTCAGGAGAAACTGTTCTGCAATAGAGCTTTTCCCAATACGCCTTGGGCCAATAAGTGCTACATTGTCAACAGGATAGATGGCATGCAGCTTCTTTAGTAAATCTATCCTATTTACAAAATCTTTTCCGCTGACTGGATAACGAATTGAAATCATGATTAACCGCTTAAATGGTATTGCATATGGAAACATATGCATATGCAAGCATATGCAATTTTATCTAAACTGCACAATAAGTTTTTAATTGAATGTTGTCAACCAAAAACAATAAAGCCTTGGTTTTTGAGGCAGCCCCGGGAATTCGCCATACTACCTACAATTACTTTTGGGCATCTTATTCAAGAAGATCTGGCCCTCTATTCTATTGACATCTTTAAGAATCCTCTCGCTTTCCCCCCGATCTATCAGAAAATTACCAACCAGATCAAAAGAGTTGAGCCACAGACTTTTTCTTCTCGATGAAAGTTGAAACGATTCTGGCCCGCCCGCCTCGCCTGAGCGCTCGCGATGGCGGGCAGGCTGTCACAGGCGGAAAAGTAGGGAGACCAGAGGAAACCAATCCCCTTCTTGGGCTTCTCGGGCGGTGCCATCAATTGCTTGATTGCCTCGAATACCACTTGAAACTGTTCATCATATTTCTTTTCCATTTCCTCAATTTTACGAGCAAGTTTCTTGTTAGAAGCCAACATTTGTCGAAGTCGTACAAAGGTACGCATGATAGCTATATTAACTTCGATGGCACGCTCACTCTTCAAGACGCTTGAAAGCATGGCAACGCCTTGCTCGGTGAAGGCGTGAACCCGCTTGGAATACTTGATTTGGGAGGATGTCACAATTTGTGATATCCCCATAATCTCATCGCGGGTCAACTCAAACATGAAATCTTTAGGGAAACGTTTGATATTGGCAACCCACTGTCCTCTATTCATGATCACAAATTGTAGACCAAAATGCCCGTATCTTTTTGCGCACTACCACAACGTGATACATTCTTTCACAAGACTGCCCAGGTTCCCACTTTTTCGCCTTATGCACGAATTCCTGAATCCTCTATCCTGCCAACATCCTTAAGAATCCGCTCGCTTTCTTTCCAATCTATCCGAAAATTACCAACCAGGTCAAAGAAGTTGAGCCACAGGCTTTTTTCTTCTCGATGAAAGATGAAGCGATTCTGACTATTATAGGTGAAAAAGTACGTTGGCACTGGGTTCTCGCTGTTTAAGAGGGCAAACAGGTGGCCATAAAATCCGTGATTATACCGCTGGCCACTGCCGCCGGAGCCGCCTTGTGCGTAATAAAAGATGCCGCCTTGGTCCCTGCCAAAGTAGTATTGTTGCCAGGCGTTTCTGCTATCCCAGTGACTGAAAGGGCGCGGCATTTCGTATCTGCGATGATAACGGTATTCTATCCTTTCCTTAAAAGGATCTTCCTTTTTCCAGTATTCTTCCCACTCGTCTTCATATATCCATTGATATTCTTCTTTTAGCCGCTCAATCATGTCGGGGTAAATCTCTCGATTTAAATCCTCAATGACTTTGTCCCTGAGGTCCCCCTCTTTCATGTCTTTGTATTCCGGATCGATTTTTAACGATTCCATCCGTTCATCGATAATCTCCAGATGTTTCCTGTTTCTCTCCCACCAATATTTTCTGGCCTCCTCTTCCACCCGAGAACATAAATGGACCTCCTCTTTCTCAGTGTAAGGTTCGTCCTCCCAAAGATCATTCTCAAGGAGTTCCATAAAAACGTATACCGAGAAAAACTGCATGGTCCTGTCCATCTTCTGAAACACCTCTTCCAGAGGCTTGTCTGACATGAAAGAGGATAGATTAAAGTGCCTTACTTCATCGGACTTCGCCTTTTCTATCACTTCCTTAATGATTTCAGGATATTCTGCCCGCATATCCGTATGTTTGTTCCTTTTCTGTTTCGTAGTTTTGTCCTACGAAAAGCGCGTTTTTGAAGACTTTCGTAATGATGGGCTACGAAGGCGCATTACATGGCAACCATGTTTTAGATAAAAATGCATATGATAGCATATGCATATAGGCCCATATGCAAACGCCTACAAAAGGACCCGTATGTTATCAGAAAATGGTGTGAGTCCAGCGGTGAACATGTGACTTTCGGTTGCCAGACGCGCCATTTTGGCAATTGTTTAGCACATTATACGGCTCAACTGTGACAGATCCGGTCACGGTTATAAGAATTTCTAGAAGAATTGTTGCAGCATCTCGTCGTTTACCAGCTTCTTGTCAAAACCCTGCCCCAGGACTTTCACGGCCCTGAAATCTTCCTGGCAGAAGGGAAATAGATAGACGCTGTCTGTCTCTACTGTTTGCAGGTCTTGGCTACCTTGTTTCTTGGCCTATCAGCGCTAATGTCATATAGTATCCAGACGAGTACGGACATGACCTTCCTCCAATTCCTGAGTGCAGATCCTGGGAGACGGTGAAACGGCGAGCCGATTCCCCCTTTCTCTAAAATTCTTTGATTTCAAGCCAGTCCGGTCTTTTCTCGCCGGAATCCGCGAGAAGCAGATTGGATAGACGATGGGCCTCGTGTTGGATAATAAACCGGCGCTTTACATTTTTTCTCCTGTAACGGACGCTTTCATCCAGATGTTTGTTCATGGCCTCCACAACCACTGGTTTACCGGCCTGGTTCAAGGACACAGCTTCCTCTTTGGCATCAAAATAGTCGTCTTTCATCTTTCTTCCCGTAAAAAGATGAACTGCCACTTGCTCGGCGTAAATCCGAAAAGGTTCAATCAGGTCGAACACCAGAGACTTTTTGTTGTAGTTGTCGGTATGCAAGAACCCAACATAGGGGTCGAGACCGGCAAGGATACAGGCCTTTTCAACCAGAGAATAGAGGATGCCGTAGCAGTAATTGAGACAGGCGTTAAATGGATCTTTTGCAGGTCTTCGTGATCGCCCTTTGAACTCATATTTTTCAGGCAGCAAGCCGGACAAACACTGAAAGTAATTCCTGCCGGCAGTTCCTTCAAGCCCCATGAGACGGTTGCGGGCCGCTTCGAGCTCAGTGCCGCTTGAGGAAAGGTCGGACATAGCCTTCTCAATAGCCTGGATAGGTGTGAGGAAGTGGCCTTCCCTGCCGGGGCGGGCATGCATCAATTTTTTCAGAAAACGGATCTGGTTGTCGAGCTTTTGAGCCACCATGTCAACAACGAGCTGAAGCCCCAATGGACTGCCCATGGCCTCCAACTGCCTTCTCCGAATCAATGCGGTGCTTCCCATCTTGGAAAACCAGATCCGTCCAACGGGATCACCATAGGTGTCCACAAAAATGATATCAATGTTGTGCTCAAGGGCCAGGACTACGGCCTGGCTGGAAATCATCGCCTGGTTGGAGATGACGATACTTTCGACCTTCACAGGCGAAATGTCGAACTGCTTCTCTTTTTGTTTGAGGCGAAAGCACTCATCCTTTTGGGTGATGAAAGTGCCTGGAGTGTTTATGACAAGCTGCATAATCCCCACCTACCATCGAAAATGCAAACCCCTTCTTCGTTCTCAATCTGCCGGATATGCAAGCGTACGCCTTTCAACGACTGTCTCGCCCATTTTGTTAACTCTCAAGCAACTTGTTGAAAGCCAATCGGATACGAGACAACAACTCCCCGGGTGTCAACACCTCTAATCCTATAGTGCCGTGAGGCCAATAATCCTTCACATTAAAAGTAACCAGAAAACAGGCTTTTGTCCCCAATGCAGATGCCAATATGGGAACATATTTTTTGTCTGCCTGGTTTGAGGCAAGAGATAATGAATGTTGAACGATTTTCTCAAAAGGGGCGATAGCGCTGGGCGGTTTTTTGGCAAGGTTTTTTCGGCACTCCTTCAGCACCTGGACGGAAATATGCCCTTTGATGGCACCCAATTCAGCTCTATTCCACGTCCGTCCCATATCTTGCCCGCTGCTCTGTCACACTTGCAATCAGTTCTTCTGTTGAAACGCCATGGATTAAAAAGGATAGTCCTTTTTTGTTCCATGGGTCCGTATTCCAATCGTTCCAGCGTCAGGCTAAGGATACGGGCATCCCGCAGATTGGAAAGAGCATTGACCGCAGTTGCCCGAACCTCAATGTCAGAGTCGTAAAGTAGCTCAATGAGAGGAATGGCGGCCTGGGTGTTGCCTTACCGTCCCAACGCAAAAGCAGCATGCACCCGTAGTTCAGGGTCAGGACTCTCATACAGCTTACAAAAGCTCGTGCAGCTTTTGCAGAACGTCAGCGTATTCGTTGCCACGAAAGCAGAACCGGAGTTCACGGAATCGTTTTCGGATCTCCTTGACCTGATCGCCGACATTGGTGTCAATTATCACCACGTCATGGATCAGCCCAGCCAGGGCGCGGAAGTCGTCTTCTTCCATGCCGAAGCGGGTCATCTCCGATACGCCCATCCTGAGAGCCCCGGAGGCAGTAAACCCCTCTTCGTCTGTGTTCGCCTGGTAGTTGCAGATGATGTTGTTAGCTTCGAGTCGCCTGGCAATTTCCGGCCCGCGGCCGTAGCCCACACCTACCACCACCTGGTGGGTTTCGGTGAAATCGATGGCCGGGTCTCCGGACACGTTCAGTCCACTGTCGTTTAGCGCCCGAGCGAATGCCCTGGCATTGGCGATGACCTTAGGCTGGTATTGGTCCTTGAAGTGATTCATCTCGTAACTGGCCATGAGCAGACCGAGCAGCGTGCCGGGGTGGTGGTTGGAGACCGATCCGGGGAAGGCCCGGCGAAGCAGAGCCTCCCAAAGCTTGTAACGCTCTTCGTGCTCCTGAAATCGGCTGCCCACGACGCCGCGTTGCGTCCCGAAGTACGTCTTGTGCGTCGATCCGGTAACTATGTCGGCCCCTTCTGTAAAGGGCTGCTGGAAGTGCGGGCCGATGAGCCCCAGCACGTGGGCCATGTCGTACATTACCACAGCATCGATGTCCTGGGCGTCGAGGAACTTACGGATTTCGGCAACCGGCTCCTTGTGCAGGACCATGCTTTTTCCGAAGATGATCAGCTCCGGCCGGTACTGATCGATCAGTTCCAGCGTGACTGGTACATCTATTTTGTGACGGTTGTCGGCCAGCACAGGGAAATTTACCACGGCCGGACGCTCCGTGCGCGGGTCCCGGGCCACGTAGTCCCTCAGCGCGCCCATGGGCTGGGCGCTCAGGTGGCCACCCTTACCGATATGGTTGTTCATCACCTGGCGAATCCGCCGTGGCTCAGCCTTGCGGTCGGCGCGATTGATGTAATCGACCATGGCGCTGAAAACAGCCGTGTTGGCCATTTGCCCGCTGATGAGGCGCGTTTCGACATTCTCGCAGCCAAGGAATTCCTGCATTTCTTTTTCAAGCATCCGCTCGACCTCGCCGATGAACTCGGTGCCCTGGTAATAGAAGATGTTGGCGTCGTAGAATGCCCTTGCCTTCTTGTGCTCGGCGTAGCGAAAGGCCGGGTCCATCACTGACAGCAGCCGGGCCATGGGCGAGATCGTCATCTCGGATGGAATAAGATTGATGCACTCCCTTTGTCGCCAGTGCGTGTTATCTGCGGCCTTTTCCAGCAGCCTCAGGGCCTTGGCAGGCCCATCGCCGGCCAGCCGTTCCTCTTCTCGTATTTCGTGATCGAAGATAATCGGCCGGGCGTACGGCGGGGCATCGGAGCGCATGTGGAACGGCACCACCACGGCATCAACCGCTTTGCCGCGGATCTCGATGGTGAGTTTGTTGTCCTGGACGATGTCGCTATCGATATAGCCAAGACAGATGGAGCGCAACTGCCGCTCGTCGGTCTGTGCGGAGTCCAGCCCTTGGCCGTCTACGGTCCACATGGGGACCATTGTGCCGCTGGTCACAAAGCCGACGTGCTTGTCGCCTTTAAACACCTTGGACCCCTCGCGGGCAACGCCTCGCCCTGCCACGGCGATCGACTTGACCACACGGGGCAGGTCATGGATGAGTGAGTAATCACGGGAGATGATTTTCTTTAAGGCCTCATGCTGCCTGGCTAGGTCCGCACGGCCCAGGAAACCCCCTTTCAGGGGCGAAAAGCTCACAGCGAACTTCGCCAAAGGACAGGCCATCATGGGGATCTCCTTGCCTTCGGGGTCTTCACCTAACTCGTGGCCGTAGAGCGGCAGGGCGGCTTCCAGGCGGAGCGTATCCCGTGCGCCAAGGCCGATAGGCATTGCCCCCCTGGCTACGATCCGGTCCCACAGCATGGGGCCGTCGTCTCGGTTGGCAAAGAGCTCAAAACACAATGGCTCGCCCGTGTAGCCGGTGCGGGCTACCTTTACCCTGGCACCGGAGATCGTCACCATGCTCACGGCGTTTCGCATCGGCTCCGGGAGCGGACCGGACTCGATAATCTCTTCCAGTATTTGACGCGACATCGGCCCCTGGAGCGAAAGCATGACTATTTCTTTGGTGCGGTCGATCAGTTCAACGTCGTCGAATTTCTTTAAAAGTGACTGGAAGTGATTCCAGTCTTTGTCGCGGTTAACCGCGTTGACTACCAACAGATATTCGTTTTCGACAAAGCGATAAAGATACGCGTCGTCCACAGCCCCGCCTGTTTCGGTGGGGATTATGGTGTACTGAGCACCCGTCTCTCTGATGTCTAAGGCTTCGGCGTTGTTGCTCAAGACGTGCTGGAGAAATCTCAGGGCACCGGCACCCCGGACGATAAACCGGCCCATGTGTGAGACGTCAAAAAGCCCAGCCCTCTTGCGGGTGGCCAGATGCTCCTCCACGATGCCAGTGGGGTAGAACATGGGCATCTCCCAGCCGCAGAATTCCACTATCTTGGCACCCAGGGCCACGTGCCGATCATATAAAACGGTTCGTTGAAGTTCGCTCATCAATGATCTCCCTTCCTTATCAGAGTATGAACTCGTATCAGGCTTGAGGGTTTTCGTCAACGGCTTCGTATGCACTCCCCGGTATTCAGCATGGGGCAAATCACAATGCGGGGTTTGCATTCATATGTGGTCTGTGATAATCGTTCCGACCGTCAGTTGCTACACCTTCACCGGAAGGCATCAACAGAAAAGGAGGAATGGTCATGAAAGAAATCAGTGAGTTGAATCTGCCCGATGATATTCGCTATGCAGAAGATCATGAATGGGCCAGGCCTGAGGGCGATAAGTTAAGGGTCGGCCTTGACGACTATGCCCAGGATCAGCTCGGAGATATTGTTTTTGTGGAACTGCCCCAGGTTGGTGATACCTTTAAACAGGGGGAAGAATTCGCAACCGTGGAATCAGTCAAAGCAGTTAGCGAATGTTACTTGCCGGTCGCCGGACAAATTATTGCTGTAAACACGGCCATTGAAGAATCGCCCGAACTGGTAAACAAAAGCCCATACGGCGATGGATGGTTCGTTGAGGTCAATCCCAGCGATCTATCTGAAATGGACGCTCTCATGACCAATGAAGCTTACCTGGGAAAGCTGAAAGGAGCAGAGTAAATGCTTTACTTACCTCATACCGGTGAAGATATTGCTTCAATGCTTCAGGTTGTGGGGGTTGACGATCTTGACGGCCTTTTCTCGACAGTCCCCGAGGATTGCCGCTGCAAGGGCGATCTCAATCTGCCGGAGCAGTTGAGCGAGTGGGAATTGAACGATCATATGGAGGCCCTTTCCCACAGCATGGCCGTCTCCCCGGAATACAGAGTGTTCGCGGGAGCAGGTAGTTATGAGCATTTTATTCCTGCGTCGGTGTCTTATCTTTTGGGTCGCTCCGAGTTTGTGACATCCTATACCCCCTACCAGCCGGAAATGAGCCAGGGAACTCTTCAGGCGATTTATGAGTATCAGACTCTTGCTGCCCGGCTTCTGGGCATGGAAATAGCAACTGCATCCCATTATGATGGTGCCACGGCCCTGGCAGAATCACTGCTCATGGCCATTCGTGTTGCCAGACGAAAAAAGGTCGGCATCTCAAGCCTGATTCACCCCCTGTATCGTCGGGTGGTAAAGACCTATTTCGAGCCCACCGGTTATGAAGTGGTGGAACTTGGCTATCTGAAAAACGGTGTAACCGATCTTGCCGAGCTTGATGATATGGACGATCTTGCAGCCGTGGCGGTTCAGTCACCCAACTTTTTCGGATGCATTGAGAACCTTCAGGCCGTTGGGGAAAAGGCCCATGATAAAGAGGCGCTCCTTATTGCTTCCTTTACAGAGGCCCTTGCTTACGGGCTCCTAAAGAACCCCGGAAGCCAGGGGGCCGACATTGCATGCGGAGAAGGTCAAAGCCTCGGTATTCCCCGTTCCTTTGGCGGACCAGCACTCGGGATGCTCGCAAGCACAAAAAAATTCATGCGCAGCTTGCCCGGTCGCCTGGTTGGCCAAACCAAAGACCTGGACGGAAAAAGAGGCTTTGTTCTGACGCTTGCGACCCGTGAGCAGCATATTCGCCGGGAAAAAGCGACTTCCAACATCTGCACCAACAACAGC
>Ga0114922_10004377_pt1 | contig 13099 bp, 17 predicted proteins | sample AartaG_FD_100975 | JGI IMG/M metagenome (GOLD analysis project Ga0114922, IMG submission 100975) | Deep subsurface microbial communities from Aarhus Bay to uncover new lineages of life (NeLLi) - Aarhus_00045 metaG | ecosystem: Environmental > Aquatic > Marine > Oceanic > Sediment | place... | reverse complement strand
GGGGGGTTTCTCTTTTCTTAAATATTTTTTTTCGGCAGATATTATCTCCTGTACCCTAAAATAAATTCTTTTATCCTTTACCCATATTTTATCAACCAGGATATTAAGAATTCCAAAGTTTCCGGTGCTATATACTTGAAAGGAAGTTAAATTTTCCGTTGTTGAACCCTCTAATTTAGATTCATATATTTATAATCCAAATGAAATATAAATAACCTCACGAAAATTAATAGATAAAAATTTATTCTTCGCTTTGGCTTTTTAATACCTTCATAAATTCATAAAAATAATTGTAAGAATTTTCAAAATGGTCATCTTCTTTTGAATAATTTAATCCTTGGGAGAATAATTCGTTAAAACCTATAACATTTTTTTCCTCGATTATTTTTTTATATTTATGGAGTAGATTTTCAAATATATCCAAAATTTTAAGGAACTCTTGATTTTCCATTTGAATCTCACCAAACATTTCCATTTCTCTTTGGATAATGCTCTCAGCAAAAACTTTTTGGAGTAAAAATGTTGTACCAGTAAATCTAGTTAATTCATTTAATGGTTCGTTAGTGCTTTTAAGTAGATTTAAAAAAAGGATATTAAACATATGGGGGACGCCTAGAGTAAGAGCTACTCTTTTATCGTGAGTATCGGGTAAAGTTTCGGTAACAATTAATCCATCAGATCTAAATAATTCTAATAGTTCCGTTATAATTGTTTCGTAATTATCGGTTCCTCCTACCTTTACTACCATCATTACATAATTTTTCATAGCAGTGATCCCTGGACCAAACATGGGATGTAGCGAAATACAATTAACTGGAAATTGGTTCTTGATTTCAGTTAAAGCATTAAAAACAGCAAATTTCAAAGATGTCACATCAAAAATTAGCGCATTCTTCTTCAAAAACGGTCCTATTCTTCTTATCATGTCAGGTGTGGAGGTTATTGGAATTGAAATCATGACAATATCAGCATTTCTAACACTCTTTTCAAGTGAAATTTCGAATTTGACGTTTAATTCTGCTGCAGTTTTTTTTAACTTTTGTTCGTTTCGAGCGTGAAAGGTTACGACAAACCCATGCTCTTGAAAATATTTTCCAAAAACTTTACCCATACCACCAGAACCACCGATAATAGTAATATTTTTTCCTAATGTCATTTTTTTCCCAATATTTCAATAATTTTCTCTTTCATTAAAATTGTATTTGGTTTTTTATCTGTCCACCATTCAAACGCTAATGCCCCCTGATTAATGAACATATCAATCCCATTCAACGTTTTGCATCCTATTTCAGTAGCATCTTTTAAAAATTGAGTTTTGAGAGGATTGTAGATAATATCATAGACAAATAAATGATCAGTTAATAATTCCTTGGGAATTGGTGTTTTTTTTACATCTGGATACAACCCAATAGGAGTTGTATTAATCACGATATCCACATCATTCGTCAAGGTTTTCAGCGTTTCTTTACTCATATCTTTTCCTGTGGCTATAATATTCATTTTATCGCTTAAATCTTTAGCCAATTCAATAGCTCGCCTCTCTGTCCTATTACACACTATTATTTCGGCAATATTCTCGGACAACGCAAAACTAATTGCTCTAGCAGCCCCTCCTGCTCCTAAAATCAATATTTTCTTATCTCTAATTATACATCCGGCATCAATTAAAGCTTTTTTAGCCCCATATGCATCTGTGTTCCTACCTATTAAAATTCCATTTATATTTTTAACAGTATTAACAGCACCAATGTTTTTAGCTAGAGGGTCAATTTGATCTAAATACTGCATAATAGTTTCTTTGTGTGGAATGGTGATATTTATCCCTTTTATATCATGCTTTTTAAACCCTAATACTGTTGTTTCAAGGGCCCTAGGAGGAACATCAAACGCTAGATAAATGTAATCTAGAGCCAATTCTTTAAGAGCAGCATTATGCATTACGGGGCTCATGCTATGCTCGATTGGATGACCAATTACACACAAGACCTTAGTCCCTTCTTTTATTTGCGGGTTATTCAGCATGCTTTTAGAATAATTATTAAATTTGAAACTATTAATTAGATTAATAATAAGAATAATTTATAATTATTTAGCTAAAGCAGAAAACAAATGAAGGATGATATTAAAATATGAATAAGATTTCTCTTAGTATAGGAACTTCGACATTTCCGATGCCTGCTGCGGTTATATCTGTAGGGATTGGTGAAGAAGCGAATTTAATTACTCTCGCTTATGTCGGAAAAGTGTGTTTAAAACCTCCAATTATAGCAATTTCAATACAACCAAAACGCCATTCTTACGAATTAATCGAGAAACACAGGGAGTTTGTAATTAATTACCCAACAAAAGACCAGTTGAAAGAAATGGATTATTGTGGGACTCGTTCGGGAAGAGATGTTAATAAATGGAAAGAATTAAATCTAACTAAAGAGCAAAGTGAAGTAGTTCAAGTCCCTATGGTTAAAGAATTTCCATGGAATATGGAATGCAAAGTTATTCAACGAATTGAACTAGGTTCTCACGTATGTTATCTTGGAGAAGTTGTTGCAACACACTCTGATGAACAATTTGTTTCAAATGGAAGATTAGATCCTGAAAAATTTAATTGCTTTGCATATGTTAATGGAAATTACATAGGGTTGGAAAAGGGCGTTTTAGAGACTCATGGATTTTCAATGGATTAGAACAGTTTTTTTTAATTTTTCTAATTTACACCATAGCAAAATAGAAATTTTGAGTAAATAGTATGAAAAAGGATTCCATCGCATTAATAGGATTTATGGCAACGGGTAAGTCTACAGTAGGAAAAGCATTAAAAGATCGCTTGGGAATTGATTATAAATTCATAGAAACCGATCAAGTTATCATAGAGATCGCTGGAAAGTCGATCCCTAAAATTTTTGAAGAAGATGGTGAGGTTAAGTTTAGAGAATATGAGATTGAAGCGTGTAGGAAAACAGCTCGATTATCAAAATCGATTATATCTTGTGGAGGAGGAGTTGTTTTAAACGAAGCTAATATTGAAATATTGAAGCAATCCTGCCACATAGTCTTATTAACAGCAACTCCGGAGGTAATTTACCGCAGAGCGATGAAGGAAGGTAAAGAAAACAGACCAATTATCAACAAGAAAGATCCCTTTAAGGAAATAGAAAAAGTTTTGCGATACAGAGAAATTTATTACAATTCTTCCGCAGAGATCATCATTGATACGACGGAAAAGTCAATTAAGATGATCGTAGAGGAAATACTTTTACAAACTAAATTGTTATAAAAAAAGAAAAAAAAGTTTTATTTCATTATATTATTTCTTTATCCTATCCACGAGCCATTTTGGCATGACTAATGATAGGTAGATAAAAATAAAGAACAAGATCGCGAAGATCCAAGCAATATAAACGAATTCAGAATAACCAGGATGATCAGTAAGTGTAATGAGTAGTGTATCGAAAACAAACATCAGAAAGAACGCTATCATAGAAATCATGGATAGAAATAAAAGTGTCAAACCTGTTTTTGCTTTAGCATCTTGTGCTTGCTTCCTTGCTTTTATACAGAATACAGAGATAAAGATGTAAACTATGTAAGAATAAAGGATTACAGAAAGCGTTGAATAAAGTCGAATGCTTGGTTGTCCAACATAATCTTCAGGAGGGACACCCCACCAGTTCCAAGGGAGGAACAAAACAACAGAAATAACGACTCCAAGAATAATTAAAGGAACAAATGCTTTTTTTCCTTTACTGGTAATTTCCTCAGCAAATATAAATAAAAATATGTCTGCTATAATTATCATACAATAAGCCAAAGGTAAAGAAATTCTATATATTTCTTTAAAGAAGCCCGTTGCGATAGCCTCAGCTAAGCCAATAGTTAGAGCCATTAAAGCGACCGTTAGTAACATAAATACGATCGAAAGATAAAGAGGGGATTTAACTTTTCTCTGTCTCCATTTCTTTATCATTAAAACTGTCATCACAAGACTGAATAATATTAAACCAATATAATAGAAGAATATCGGCAAAATATTATTACTAAATGGTGTATAAGACATACAAATTATATCTAAATATTCTTTTAAAAATCTTTAGACTTAAATTTTAAACCTTTTAATAATTATAAAAAAAATTATTAATTGATAGAAGATAATAAATATAGTTGGCTTTCAATTAAATCAAAAAACCTTCAAGTGAAGTCTTTGGTTTCAAATAAAATTTTACGAGATATGTGGATTGTATCTGAGGGAGGAATAGTTGTTTTTAGTAGAGTTTACGAAAAAACCTTAGATGAACAACTTTTTGGCGCTTTATTGACTGCACTAAATTCCTTTGCTGAAGAGATTACAACAGGGGGATTATCTAATTTTGAGCTAAGTGATATGCGCTTTACTATCCTAAAACGAGCTCATTTTATCTTTATTGCTAATTCTGACAAAAAAATTAAACCTAAAAAAGTGCTTCAAGAATTAAGAAATGTAATGGATAAATTTTTTACTCTATACTCAAAGGAAGCTATAGATAATTGGGATAACGACATATCTATGTTTTCAAATTTCGACAAAGAAATTGAAGATTCTTTAGATGATCCCATAAAAAAAATGGAACAGGCATTTTGGTAATTTTATAAAAATAGTGTCCTAGAAAAAATCAGTATACATATATATATTCAATTCAAAATTAAAGCTCAAATTTTAAAGGCAGCGAGATTTTATAGTAATTTTAATGATTTCACGATTCGTAGTGTTTTTGTATGATTATGTATAATAAGATTTACTGAGGATTTAATTCTGATTAATTCTTATTTTTATTATTATTTTGGGTTTTGAATGATGGACTCTGTAAAGTAAAGTCCTGTTTTCTGATATTAGGCGGATTTTAGTAAAACTCTGTTGCATAAAGTTTAAATATTAATGTTATCTATCTTTAATTATATACTCTGTGTAGCAAAGTGAGCCAGAGTAAGAAAAGAAAGCTTCAATTCATAAATTAAAAAATGAATTAATTCAATTTAGGTTAAAAAAAACGAGATGAGAAATATGGATAAATACCAAAAAATGATTATAGGACTTGTAATTGGGGTATTCTCTGTAGCAGTGATATATATTTTCGTTGTAGTTAATGGAATTGGAGGATCCGGTTCTGACAGTACTAGTTTTCCTTTCTATATTTTTTTCCCTAGCTGGGTGGCGATTTTTGTTCCGATCATAGCTCGTCAAAGGCAGGAAGCAAAAAATAATGAAGAAGAGAGAAAAATTCGGTTAGAGGAGGAAAGTTAATGAATTTTATAAAAAAAAAAGAAGGATTGTTTTTGATTGGTAATGCTTCATTAATACTATCTGTTTTTTTGAGTATATTTGCTGTAGATTTTCTACTATTGAATTTTTTTAAGGGTCTATTTACTGGGATTTCTGTAGTTATGAATTTAGGCTACTTACTCAAATTAAGAATGGAGAAAAATCAAATATAAAATAAACTAAAAAGCGGAGAATGTGAATTAAAATGAATAAATATGAGAAAGGAATAACTCTATCCCTTGTATTTTACAATATTTTTGGAGTTTTTATACTTATCATAGACATTATACGGAGATTTAACGGCATTTATACATATTCAACCGAATATGTCATATTGCTTGCCCTTATATTTCTCTCTCTTAATGGAAATGGTAATACTACGAAGGAAAACCTAAAGAATCCGTTAATCAAAGGATTCTTAATAATAGCTTTAATTATTAGCTCAGGATTTATAATAGAACTAATAATTTGGTGATAAAACTATTTCAAATCTAATAAAAAAATTATAAATTTAAAATAAAAAAAAATAAAAAGAGTTGATAAAAAAAATGACAGAAAGTTATGCGATTGTAAGTGAAGATCTTACCAAAAAGTTCGGTAATGTTCTTGCGGTTAATAAACTTAGCTTAAAAATTCCTTATGGTAAGACCTATGGATTATTAGGTCCCAATGGAGCGGGTAAAACCACAACTGTTAGAATACTCAACGCAATTATATCAAAAACTTCTGGAAAGGCTTCAGTTGGCGGTTACGACTTGTTAACCCAAAACGAAGATATTAGAAGAATTTGTGGATTTTTACCCGAATCGCCGGGGTTATACTCTAAATTAACAGCAAAAGAATTCTTAGAGTTTATTGGTGAGTTATATTATTTACCGAAGGATGTAATATCCGATCGTATTGAAGAATTGATTGAGCTTTTCGATTTAGAAGGCAGAGAAAACGATCTTTTAGAAGGCTATTCCAGAGGTATGAAGCAGAAAGTCTGTCTATGTGCGGCTTTAATCCAAGATCCAGAAATAATTTTTCTAGACGAACCAACATCCAATTTAGATCCTGCTGCTGCCAGAATGGTAAAAAATCTTATTTCAGAACTCGCTAAAAAAGCAGATAAGACTATTTTCATATGCACTCACCTTCTCGATTCTGCTGAAGAGCTATGTGACGTTATTGGCATCATTGTTGAAGGTAAACTTGAAATTGAAGGGACTCCACAAGAAATAATTGAATCTGTAGGAGCTGAAAATCTAGAGGAGGCATACTTAAAGATCACCGGAGCGACTCACATAGAAGATCTATTAGCGTGGAGAGAAGAAAATTCTATCGAACGCGAAAGTAAAAAGAAAAAGCAGAAGAAGAAGAAGAAAAAATACAGAAAAACGAGGTAGGTTTTAAATGACTTTATTAACAACTGAAAAAGAGTGGGAAGCATCTAATAACAAATTAACTCAAAAGCACAAACTAGAAATGAAATATAAAAAGAAGAGTTTGTGGAGAGTTATCGCAAAGAACGAAATTAGAGTCAGGACAAGCAGTTTTCGAAACCATCGGGCAGTATTTTTTGTGATTCTCTATTCTCTATTATTCCTATGGGCGTTTGTATTAGCACCTTTCCTATTCGATATGTTTATGCCAACTCTAGCGGCTCAATTCTCTGAAATTTTTAAGCCAGTTGTAGCAATTCTTATAGAATCTTTCTTGATGGCATTATTTCTAATCTTAGTAATGTATCCATTAAACAATATTTACAGAGAGATGGAAGTTGGTTTCAAAGAATCGTTGTTAGCAACTCCCGTTAAACCTAACGATATTTTCTTAGGCGAATTCTTAGGAAAAGCTCCTATATTTACTACGGCGGTGCTAATATTAGCCCCAGTCATAGTAGGAATGATAAATCCACTCATAGATTTGACACTTGTCCAATACATCGTAATATATAGTTGCGTTTTTGGTGTTGTCTATTTTGCTAATTTAGTTGGATCTATAATTGCAAGTTGGTTTGAGCATAAGATTTCTAAAAACGAAAAAGCAAGGGATTTAGGCAAAGCGTTGATCTGGATTTTCACGATTGTTATGATTGTAATAATGTACGCTGTAATGTTTTTCCTTAACGAACTTTTAGCAAATCCAGAGTTGAAAAATTGGTTAGCATTCTATCCCTCACTATGGTTTTCAAATATAATTTTATATAGCATCGATCCGGTTTTACTTAATACTTTTGTTTTAAACATCTGGATAAATCTGTTATTAGCAATAATCGTCCCACTAGTAGTTTTGTACATCTCTTACAATAAAGCCATGTCTTTTTACACATTAGAAGGCGGTATTGAAAAAAACAGCATCACGATTATTGAACACGAGAGCATATTCTATAAAATTGTAAGAAAAGGAACAGGTCGAAAGTGGGCTGGTTTGGTTGTAATGCAGCTAAAAAGATTTTTACGGAAGAAAGCGAATTACGCTAGAATTATCTATGTAGTGGGACTTTTAGGATTTATGACTTGGTTCATCTCAGGAATGACCGAAGATATTTTTGGTGTGGTGTTTGGAACAACCATTTTAATCGCTATTGGAGGAGGTATTGGAAGTATAATGCTTGGACACCTTGGTTTCGTAGATTCAAAAGATTTAATTTGGGTATATAAAAGATCTCCAAGAGGAATAAAAGGTTTGGTTTATTCCTACTTGTTCGCTATGTTTATTTTAAATATTTTTATCGCAGCGTCCATTTCGATTATTTTCAATATTTTTGCCCACCTAGATATCTTTAGCACTGTTATATTCTTTATAGAATTTCTGATATTTTCGCAAATTGCAATGTGTCAAGCTATGGGGATTGAATGCCTCTCCCCAGCTTTTGGAGAAAAGGACTCAAATATGAAAAGCAATGCTATGATTTCAATGGTTCTCCTACAACCCTTACTTTTCATACCCATAATGGCCTTGATTTTCATTGATATAGATTCTTTGGTTTTAAAGGTACTCGTTATACATGGTATAATATTCCTTTACAATTTTGCAACAAGTATTCCACTATTAATTTATGGTATGAAAAAGTTAAATAAAATAGAGTAAAAAGAGGTGTACTCAAACCTCAATTTTTTTTCTATCAATTTTTATTATCAATTACAGAATAAAAACAAATAAATGAAATTATGAGGTAAGGTGTATTGTAATTACTCATTCAAGATGTAAGGTAATTTTAACATGAATCATGAAATTGGACTTGAAGAAATAGAGAAAAAAGCGTGGAGAACAACCTTTGATGATGGAGTTATCGATATATACTTCGGAATTTTAATAGCAAGTTTTGGTAGTATTGCTCTTACTGAGATTTTACCCGTTCCTTTAAACATGTTGCTAGGGCCAATTATGATTGGAGTTGGTCTCGCATTTTTTATTCTAAGCAAGAAATATCTCATTAAACCGCGTATAGGAGCTGTAAAATTTGGTCGAAAACGGAAAGTTAAAAAATTGAGAACAATAGGTGTTTTATCTGTTAGTATGGTGCTTTTACTAATCCTTTTTCTTTTTAATCTATCAATTTCTGGAGGAAGTCTTAATCTTCCTTATAATATCGTTGTTCTTCTAGAAGGCCTTTTATTTTTAACTGTTCCACTTTGTCTTGTAGCTTTTTTTCTACAATTTACTCGCCTGTATGTATATGCTCTAATATTGGGATGTGGTTTTTTCTTAGCAGATATTTCATCACTTATCATACCAATCCCTTTTAATTTTTTATTCTCATATTTATTATTAGGAGGAACTATTATTATTGTTGGCATTACCTATCTGATTCGATTTGTCAGAAAATATCAACTACCTCAGGAGGAGATGAATAGGGATGACTGAACACATTGATATAAAAGCTATGGAAAAAAAAGCGTGGATATCTACTTTTCAGGATGGGTTATGGGACATATATTTTGGCTTGTTAATTATGGGGATGGGTTTTTCTTGGTTAGGGGGATTTTTTGGATTGCCAGAGACATTAAATGTTTTAGTAACTGTGATGGGTTGGGATATTGGAGTTTTGCTCGTTTTTTTTCTTGGAAAGAAATATATTACTCGACCTAGAATGGGTCTTGTTAAATTTGGTCAAATTCGCAAAAAGCGAAACAAACTATTAGGATTATTTATAGGATTGATGGTTGTTTTTACTTTGATAACATTTATATTCACGCTGCTAGGCATGTTTCAGTTGCAGTTACCAGGTTTCATGGTTATGCTGTTGATAGGACTACTGTTTATTACACTACCGTTTAGTATAATAGCGTATTTCTTGCAATTAAAGCGTCTTTATTTATATGCTATATTAGGAGGATTTGGGTTATTTATTAGTGAACTTTTAGTACCAATTATTGGAGCGCCATATCATGACATAATAACATTTGGAGGGATAGGATTTGTAATTACGATAACAGGGATAATCATTTTTATTAAATTTCTGAAGAGATATTCAATAAAGAAAGAGGAGGGAAAGAATTAAGTGAGTGATCAAATGGATTTAAAAGCATTAGAAAAAAAAGCGTGGAGATCTGTGTTTCAAGATGGAATTTGGGACATTTATTTTGGTTTATTATTTTTAGGATTGGCGGTTGCTTCTTTTGGAGATATTTTTGGTTTACCCTCAGAATTAGGTAGTATGATAATCATACTTTGTTGGAATTCAATAACTGTCCTATTTTTAATATTAGGAAAGAAATTTATAACGATACCTCGCATAGGTTTCGTTAAATTTGGTACTAAAAGAAAAAAACTAAAAAAAAGAATGCTAGGATTTTTAATTTTTAACCTTATCTTAGCTTTTTTATTTCTATTTGTAAACCTAAGCGGAATTTTTGAACGGTTAAATATTGGGGGTTTAATCGAACCACTGGTTGTTGGATTATTATTAATAACAATACCTCTAAGTATCTTAGCTTATTTTTTAGAATTTCATCGATTGTACATTTATGCAATTTTATTTGGATTGGGTTTTTTCAACTCAGAATTGCTCTTTCCGTTAGTAGGTTCTCCATTAGACTTGTTTTTGAGCCAAGGTTTGATAGGGATTATTGTAATTCTGATTGGATCAGTTTTTCTCATTCAGTTCCTAAGGAAATACCCATCATCAAAAGCTTAGGTGATCTCTTATGGGAAAAAAGAAGATGACATCTAATGACTCAAAAGAAGAAGTAATACCAATCATTGAAATTGATAAACTGATTCATGAGCCAGCTCGTTTGATGATCATCTCTCTTTTATATGTTGTTGAGAGCGCTGATTTCCTTTGGATTAAAAGACAAACTGATTTGACTGATGGAAATCTATCTTCTCATCTTAGTAAACTTGAAAGCGCAGGTTATGTTACTGTTGAAAAAAGTATTAAAAACAAGAAAACTAACACCTCTATCAAGCTCAGTGGCGGAGGTAGAAAAGCTTTTGAGGTGTATCGGCAAAAATTAACACAAATTTTAGAAAGTACGAAAAATTGATAGAACGAATATTTAACTGTGAATTATGTAATTTTTTTTTCTATTTGTAAAGATGCTATAACGCAAATTTGTTGTAAAACCTAAATTTAAATTTACCTAAACTATTATTTGTTCAAAATATAACAGAGAAAATTTTAAAAATGACAGAATCTACAAAGCGATTTAAATGCTCGAATTGTGGCGAAGAAAGCCCAAGAAGATTACATGAGGAACCAGATAAAACACATGTGCTCTATTACTCAATGCAAGGAGCTCCAGTCTACAAGAAAAAAATAAAATGCGGAAATTGTGGTTTGATATTCGATAAAGCTTAATAAACCGTAGAATTCATCAATTATCGAATATTAATTGATGTATTTCTCTAATTTTTTCAATATTAATTTGTCCCGGGGCAGTTTTTTCTTCCAACGAGCCATATGTCCATGAAGATCCAAATTTAACGCATAATATACGAGCCAGTATTCCCACCTCCCCCATGGCAAAACATACAAACTTCTTATCTTGCCGAGAAAGTTTTTTGCAGATGTTTAATACATTTATGTTATCATCAAAAACCCGAGCCGTTAATATTATTTTAAAAATACTTTCCTTAATTTTATTTAAATCAATAGATAGTTCATTTTTTAACTTTTCATCAAACCTTATCAACATTTCAGCAATTTGTTCGTATGTAATAGATTTTTCAAAATCGTGATATGAGAAAATTAATTTTACATTGTTATCATAAGCCAAATCAATAAGTGTTTGTAAAATTTCAGGCTCTGAATTAATTTCAATATCTAAATAGTCTGGTTTTACTTCAATTAAACGCCTTAAAACATCTAACCTTTCATTTTTACTTAAATTATACTGCCCTCCCTCTTGTTTTTTCCTAAACGTAAAAATCTTTGGTATTTTTGGAGGGATAATACTAACTGATTCTTTTAGAAAGGAATGCGTGACAAGATTAACATCATTTATATAATCAAATCTAAATTCAATAAGATCAGGACTTTTATCTAGCACACTTTCTATAAGTTGCTTGTTCGAATTAAGATTGTCAGTTTTAATTGGTACTGCAACACAGATTTTATATTTCATTATAACCCTATAAAAAAAATTAAAGTAAAGATAAATTTACAATTCTAGAATCTTTATAATATCATTTTCGGTTAATTTTAAAGTATTTTCAGCATTCACTTTTCTCAGTAGTTTTTTCTTTTTGTAGTATTTTATTATTGGTTTTGCGTTTTTCTCGTAGGCGTCTAACCTATTTTTTAAAGTTTCTTCGTTATCATCGCTTCGTTGTTCGAATTTTATTTCAGCGCCACACTTATCACATATACCTTCTACTTTTGGTGGAAGAGTGTACTTATTAAAGATTTCACCACAGCTTTTACAAGAATATCTTCCTAAAATTCTTTTTGTTATGATATCGCGATTTACATCTAGTAGTAATAATAAATCTACATCTGTTATCTGAGTTAAAGCTTCAGTCTGATTTAAGGTTCTCGGAAAGCCATCTAATATGAATCCGTGTTCCTTTACATCTTCTTTACCTAGTCTATCCGCCACCATATCAATAGTTACTTCGTCCGGGACTAATTCACCCTTATCCATAAATTCTTTAGCCTTTAAACCGAGAGGAGTTTCGTTTTTTAAATTTTCCCGAAAAATATCCCCCGTGCTAATATGGGGGATTTCTGGTAAAATTTTCTTTATTTGAGAAGAAAAAGTCCCTTTTCCACTTCCGGGAGGACCGAATAGAACTACTCGTACTTTAGTTTTCAATTTATTCATCCCTTTTATTAAGCGATTTTTTTTTTTAATATTAAAGTGTATGAGTGTATTAAATAACTTTCTTAAATATTATTTACTAAAATTAGGATACCAGTATGGTGTAATTTCTTTCTTGTTTAAATTAAAAAAGAAAGAGTAGTATGATATAAATTAAACAAAGAACTAAGTTTGACCTCCACCGTACAGAAAAAAATCCGGTGTAAGTCGAGCGTTTGGTACAACAGAATATTTACTAAGATCGGTAATTCCATCTTCAATCAACACTTCATCATCGATGAAAAAATTACCTGTATAATCTCTGCTGGGTCTTGTTAAAATTACATAAGCGGCATCAGAAACAATTTCAGGTTTTCTCGAGTGTTTGACAGCCATGCCTCCCCCTAATAGATTCTTTACTGCTGCTGTGGCAATTGCAGTTCTGGGCCATAGAGCGTTGACTGCAATTCCATCTTTCTTGAATTCTTCAGCCATACCAAGAACACACATGCTCATTCCGTATTTTGACATAGTATAAGCAACATGATGAGCAAACCATTTCGAGTCCATATTT
>Ga0114922_10004376_pt1 | contig 13099 bp, 10 predicted proteins | sample AartaG_FD_100975 | JGI IMG/M metagenome (GOLD analysis project Ga0114922, IMG submission 100975) | Deep subsurface microbial communities from Aarhus Bay to uncover new lineages of life (NeLLi) - Aarhus_00045 metaG | ecosystem: Environmental > Aquatic > Marine > Oceanic > Sediment | place... | reverse complement strand
GGAGCACCTTCGAAAGCCGGGACGTGGACACCCAAGCCCCCACCCTGTGGGAGGCATAGCAGCCTGTCCATTGACAGCTACTCCGTTCTGTGCTAGAATGCTGCCCGGTGAGGATAGCGCGATGATGGGTTACGTATTATCCGCCCCTAGTAGCCCGCAGCCGTACCCGTTTTTGGGGTTCGGTTAGTGCTGCTTGCTCGCTACCATCCACTCGTCCGCTTTGCCAGCCTTCCGATCCCAGGAAGGCTGGTTTTTGTTTTTCGCATTTGGGAGGTGAACCGCCCACGCGGGTGGCTTTTGCGCGTGCGAGAGTTCCGCATGAAGGACGTATCCGGTCAATTCTATAGCTAAGGAGGAATGGTTACGATGAAGATGAGTGAGCTTTTTGGCCAGACCCTACGGGAATCACCTGCAGATGCACAGATCGCCAGTCACCGGTTGCTTGTTCGAGCAGGGTTTATACGTCAATTAGGGGCCGGCATTTTTAGCTATCTGCACCTGGCACGACGTTCAATGACCAAGATTGAAAATATCCTGCGTGATGAAATGAACGCTATCGGGGGGCAAGAGATCACCATGCCTGTTGTCCATCCGGCCGACTTATGGAAGGAAACTGGACGCTGGTACCAGATAGGTTCGGAGATGGGACGCTTCTACGACAAGAACGATCGAGATATGGTATTGGCTATGACCCACGAAGAAGTCATCGCTGACCTGGTGCGTACAGAGATTCAATCTTACCAGCAACTACCGCGCTTGCTATACCATATCCAGACGAAATGGCGTGATGACCCTCGCCCACGCGCCGGTTTGATTCGGGTAAGAGAGTTTACTATGAAGGATAGCTACAGTTTAGATGCGGACTGGGAAGGCTTAGACGTCCAGTATCGAGCTCACTATCAAGCCTACTTTAATATCTTCCACCGTTGTGGTTTGCCTGTAGTAGCAGTCAAGTCGGATGTAGGAATGATGGGGGGAAAGATAGCTCATGAATTCATGTACCTTACTCCAATTGGAGAAGACACCCTGATCTTATGTGACGAGTGTGGGTATATGGCCAATCGTCAGATTGCCAGATTCCAGAAGCCTACTCCGATGGAAGATAAGCCCAGACCGGTTGAAAAAGTTGCTACGCCAGGCGTAACTACTATCGAGGGTCTGGCAAAATTTCTGGGCGTATCTGAGTCAAGAACCGCCAAAGCAGTCTTTAGAATAGCGACAGTCACAGAGGGGCAGGAGGACGTGGAGAAATTCGTGTTCGCTGTTGCACGCGGAGACATGGACGTAAACGAAACCAAACTGGCCAACACTGTGAAAGCAAAGTCTCTGCGTCCAGCGAGAGACGAGGAAATTCGGGATCTAGGCGCCATTCCTGGATACGCTTCTCCCATAGGAATCAAGGATGTGATAATAGTCGTAGATGATCTCATCCCCGATTCGCCCAATCTAGTAGCTGGCGCCAACGAGGAGGGGTATCATATACTCAATGTCAATTATGGACGAGATTATCAGGCCGACTTTATCAAAGATATCGTTGTAGCTGAGGATGGATACGCCTGTCCCGACTGTGGTGCTGCTATGTTCTCCTCGAAGGGAGTGGAAGTTGGCAATATCTTTAAGCTGGGCACTCGTTACTCTGAGTCTATGGGCTGTACATTCCTGGATAAAGATGGACAAGCTAAGCCAGTGATCATGGGGTCTTATGGTATTGGTGTTGGGCGTCTATTAGCATGTGTGGCTGAAGAATACCACGATGAGCAGGGTCTCTTATGGCCGATTACTGTGGCACCTTATCACGTCTATATGGTCGCTTTGCAAGGCGGTGAAGAGGTAGCCGAGCGCTTGTATGCTGATTTACAGACCGCAAATGTCGAGGTACTGTACGATGACCGCGACGAGAGAGCTGGTGTCAAGTTCAACGACGCTGACCTGATAGGCATTCCCATGAGGCTGACAGTGAGCAAACGTTCACTTGAGGCCGGGGGCGTTGAGCTAAAGCTCCGTCGCAGTCCTGAACGCACCGTCATTTCGCAGGATGAAATACTACCTCACGTTACAGGCAAAATTGAGGCTTTGCAAGCGGAGATTGCTGATGGGGAGGTATGAGTGCCATCCCGTAGAGGAAATCGCATTCAGAACCCGCTTTTCCCTCTTCTGAAGAGCGCGGTAGCCCGGAGAACCTGGTGGAGCAGGTGCGGCGGATATTGGGAAACTTTCGCTTTCAGCCGCCGCCCACTCTTTCGACCAGCGCCACGATGCGCACGTAGCCGTCCTCGATCAACCGCTCCAACTCTTTGGCGATGTACGCATACTCCCGCCGCGCACCCCCATACGGGTCGGAGATGTCGTACTCCTTCCCGACCATCTCGCTGAGCAGATATACCTTGTGGCCATGCTCGGGGAAGGCCGCCCCTAACGCCTCGGCGTGGCTGCGCGTCATCACAAGCACCAGAGCAGCCTCATCCATCAGTTCGCGAGTGATAGTACGCGAGCAGTGGGCACGCAGATCAATCCCGCGCTGGGCCATCTCTTCGATGGCGTACGCACTCGCCGGTCGTCCTTCGGCTGCCCAAACACCCGCCGAACCTACCTGCCAGTCTCGTCGTGCCTCGTCGCGAGCTAGCCGTGCCCGCAATAACGCCTCTGCCATTGGAGAGCGGCAGAGATTCCCTGTACAAACGACGAGCACCTCCGGCATCACGCCACCCCTCGACCAGCCTCGAACGATTCGACCAACGCCATCAGCCCTCCAGCCACCACCGAATGTCCGCCCAGCACCACCGGTACCCGCGCCTCCGCCGCTGCACGGGTGAAACGCCGTAAGAATGGCTCTTCCACCCTATCCCACCGGTGCAGATCAGAGTTGAAACGATCGGCCGTTGAGGGCCACAGCCTCCGTGCCGCCAGGATCACGCGACTATCTAGCAGCACTCCATCGGCCAGCTCCGCTAATTCATCAAAGAAGCCCTCAACGCCGACCAATTCCAGATGATGTGCCAGCAGTGAGCGCACTTCCCCTCGCTCTTGCCGACCACTGGCCCGCATCCCTCGTTCTTCGGCAAAGACCCGCACCCAACAGCGGGTCGCTCGCTCCAGCGCTGCCCAGGCCGCCGACGACGCCCGGCCCACGACCGCCAGGCTCCCGCCCTCACGAGCCATCGCAGCCAACACCCCCTCCAACTGCGGTGCTTCCCAGCCCAGCTCGTCGAGGAAACCACGCAGATGTGGCCCAATACCAGGGTGACGCTGCGCGATCAGCAGATCCACCGGCGTATCCAGATCGAAGCGCGTAGCGGCCGATGTGGGCAGATCCTCGACCGGCAGGTCACCTTCTTCAGCCAGCGCCCAGGCCACCGCGTTATCGTTCTCCTCCTGAGCGACCAGTGGCACCACCTCAACCGCAGGAACGAACCCCACCCAATCACAGGAGTGCAGGTTATTGGTGACCACCAACCGGTCTGCCTCGCTTAGCCAGGTCAATACCTCGGCCCAGCGCTCGACGCTCAATAGCGGAGCCGAAGCGCCCCCACTGTAGAGTACGCGTTGCGCGTCATACCGCTCAATCAACCCAGCCAGCCGCCGCCCAAAGTGAAAGGGCTCTCCTGGCGGGTCGCCATCCACCTCGACTGGCAGGTCGGTCAGTGTATCGCCCCAGGCAGGATCGTCGGCCGCGACCACAGCCCGGCCGATCATACCCGTGCGCAATAGCAGCTCCAACAAATCACGCGCAGCGGCTTGATGAGCCCTGTCCAGTGCCCGTTCCACCCTGCCCTGTCCCCACCCCCCGACCATAAGGAGTAGAGTTACCTTCTCCACCAAGTAGGCCCCTCCCAATTCAATCACAAGGGGGGCCCGGTTGACACCGCCCCCCCTTGTTAACGGGTCGAGAAGACCCGCGAGTCCGGGTTGAGTCACGCCTCAGGCGAGTTCCGGCTGCAACAAGCCATAGTTGCCATCATCACGCTTGTACACCACGTTGACGGCGTTTTCGTCTGCACTCAGAAAGGCGTAGAAGCGATGGCCTAACAATTCCATCTGCTCAATCGCCTCCTCTGGCGACATAGGTAGCACTTCAAAGCGCTTGACCCGGACAATCTCACCCGCGGGTGCCTCCACAGGCTCCTCGACGGGTAGTTCCTCAGCAACCGCGTGCCAGCGGTCCTTACGCTTGCCCTTGTAACGCGCAATTTGGCGATACATTTTATCCAGTACCGCGTCAATCGAGGCGAACATATCACTGGTACGTTCTTCTGCTCGCAGAATCGCGCCGCGCACTCGCACCGTCAACTGCGCTACTTGACGATGGTCGGCACTACGTGTATTCTCTACCTTCAAGTCAACTCGCGCCTCATCAATCAAGGGCAGATAGCGATCCAGTTTCTCAACTTTTTGCTCCACGTACTCCCTCAGCCGTGGAGTCACTTCCATGTTCCGGGTGAAGATGGACACATCCATAGACATTCCTCCTTACTAAGCAATAGATTTGGCGTCGGCAGGCCCCTGGTGGCGAAACTACAAGCCAGGCCTCTACTAGCGTGCACGGGCTAACGTCAGAGCCTGCACACCACGTACTCCCTGTGTGTACAGGGCCACGGCACAGGCTTCCAGCGTAGCACCCGTGGTACAAACGTCGTCAATCAACAACACTTGCTTACCGGCCAATGCATTGCTGGAGCAACTGAAAGCGTCACGCACATTCTCCTTCCGCTGCTTGGCGTTGAGTTCGACTTGCGGGTCTGTCGCACGTTGCCGCACCAACGTCTGCTCGTCCACCTCCAGCCCCACTCGACGTGCCATCTCACGAGCCAACAATGCCGCCTGATTGTACCCCCGCTCGCGCATGCGGGCGGCGTGCAGCGGCACAGGCACTATGAGGTCAGCCAGCATTGAATGTTGCACCCAGTACGCTGCCATCAGTTCGCCCAGGGACTCGGCCAAAGCGGTACGCCCGCGGTACTTGAGCCGGTGCACCGCCTCACGGATTACTCCCTCGAAATAGAACACTGAGCGTATGCGGTCAATCTGCAAGGGGGCGGTCCGGCAACGTGTGCAGAGACTGTCGGCTACCACTACGTCTCCGCAGCGAGCGCAAAAGGGGGACTCAACACGAGGAGCCTGATCCAGGCACTCAGCGCACAGCCGCGTGCCCATCCGACGACAGTTGATACAACGCGGAGGGAAGAGGAGATTAAGAAACCACGCCCAAAGATCGCGAATTGGCAGCAAGGCCGATGACCGCAGTTTCACTTGGGGGATCCAACTTTCGTCCCCTCTGCTTTCAAGGCAAACCACCACCGCCGCCAAAGAGGGGATTATCCATCGTTATCATTTTGATCGCAGCCGGCCCCATCAAAATGACGAAAATCGCCGGGAAAATCAGAAAGACAATCACAGGAATCATCTTTATGCCCGCCGAGCGGGCCAGCTCTTCAGCCCGCTGACGCCGCCGCATGCGCATCTGCTCCGACTGGATGCGCAGCACCCTGGCAATACTAACACCAAGTTGGTCCGCCTGAATGATGGCCGCCGCGAAAGTTGACACGTCCCGGACATCCATGCGGTCTGCCATGTCACGCAGCGCCTCGCGGCGCAGTTTACCCAAGTTTATCTCCTGGAGCACTCGCATGAACGCCCGGCACAGTTCATTGTCCCATTTACTGGATACCTTGCCCATGGCGGAATCGAAGCCTAGCCCTGCTTCCACGCAAATCGTCAGCAGATCGAGCGCATCGGGCAAAGACTTGAGGACTTCCTTTTGTCGCGTGCTGATCTTCCCATTCAGCCACACCGTCGGCAGAATAAAACCGAATCCCAGGGCGCCTGCCGCTATCATAATGCGTCGAGATAAGGGCAAGTCCGGTGCCATAAAGAACATAGTAATGCCAAGCCCTCCCAACAGAAGCATCCCTAAAAACCGAATGCCCAGAAACTCGGTGGGGCCCCAGCCGTAGGGATTGCCCGCCAGGTCCAGCTTATGCTGAGTTGTCTCCATAGTCTGCGCCGGCGTGAAGCGCATCGCGAACTGCGCCAGCCCTCTCAGCAAGGGCAGCGCAATTCGCTCGGCGAAAGGCAGGGACAGCTCGAGCTCTTCCAGGCTGACGGGTTGCTCCAGCGTCCCGAACTCTGCCAGGCGATCCTCGATAGTGGCGGGTTGCTTTCGGGATAAACCAACGACGAGTAAAACCCCGCCAACCACCACAAACAAACCCACAGCGATGAATATACCAGTCATCTGCTCACACTCCTCAAGAGCTACACGTCTATCTTCACGATTTTGCCAATGATTACAAAACCTATTACCATCCCCGTCACCGCTACACCGATCATGATCCACCCGCAATAATGGGTAAACAACAGTCCCATGAATTCGGGATTGATAAGATAGAGAAACACTGACAGACCGATCGGAATGAAACTGACCATATAACCCGATATGCGGCTCTGGGCCGTCATAGCGCTCATCTCACCTTTAATCCGAATGCGCTCGCGGATGGTATGACTGATCGAATCCAGCACCTCGGCCAGGTTACCGCCCACCTCGCGTTGCACATTGATTGCTGTGACCATCATATCCAAGTCATCGCTGGTGATGCGGCGCAGCATGTGGTTCAGCGCTTGCTCCAGCGTAATGCCGAGTTGATTCTCCTGAACCACCCGGCCAAACTCAGTGGAGATCGGCTTTCCCATCTCTTGCGCTATCGCCTCCATGGCCTGCATAACACTGTAGCCGGCCCGGAGGGAGTTGACGAGCAAGTTAATGGCATCCCCAAGTTGATCGTTAAATGCCTTCAACCGCTGGCCCCGCACCATCCCAATGTAGAAACGGGGAGCGAAAAAGCCCAGCAGACATGCCCCTGCAGTGATTATCACATCTCCGGTCAGAAGGAGAGCTAATCCTGCGGCCACTATGACAATGATAACGGTCGCCGCCATAAACTCCCCTACAGTGAGTTTGATATCTGCCCGCGCCAGTTGTGTCGCCAGGTTGGCACCCAACCCTCGGCGGGCCAGCTCCCGGTCCAGCACATCTGCCACAGGGGTCTTACGAGCCTCGGCTGTCTCGGCCGCTGCCTCTTGCTCGGTGAGGCCCAATCGTTCCTCAATAAGACGACTGGACCGGCGAGATATGACGAGCCCACCAACCATTGCGCCCAGGCCGACCACTGCAAGTACTATTATCAAACCCATAATCGCTTTTCTCCTCCCCATTCACTTCAGAGTCCCTACTCTGCGGCGAGAGCGTGGAATACTGCGGTGAAAATCGGAGGCTTTAGCTGAACCTAGTACCGCGACCGTTGCCCCGCGCCAAAAACAGTAGGCGGCAAGTTAATGCCGGCCGTCTCAATCTTCTCCATGAACCTGGGACGCAACCCCGTGGGGCGCAGTGCGCCGATTATGCGCTCGTCCTCATAACCAGCCTGCTCGAACTTGAAGATGTCGGCCATCGTGATCACGTCCCCTTCCATGCCCTGAATCTCCGTGAAGGTAACGACCCTCCGGCTTCCATCACGCATACGTTCCAACTGGATGACCAGATCTATCGCGGAGGCGATCTGTTCACGGATGGCCTTATGGGGCAACTCCATACCCGCCATCAGAATCATATTCTCCAGACGAGACGTCGCCTCGCGGGCATTGTTGGCGTGGACTGTGGTCAGACTGCCCTCGTGACCCGTGTTCATCGCCTGCAACATGTCAAAAGCCTCAGAACCTCGACACTCGCCCACGACGATGCGGTCCGGGCGCATCCGCAAACTGTTGATCACCAAATCGCGAATAGTAATCTGACCCCGGCCCTCAATGTTGGGCGGGCGCGACTCCAGCGTCACCACGTGCTCCTGGCGCAGTTGCAACTCGGCAGCGTTCTCAATGGTGAGGATGCGATCATCATTGGAGATATAGCTGGAAAGAATGTTCAAAAAGGTCGTCTTGCCAGTGCCGGTGCCTCCTGAGATAATTATATTCAGTTTCGCAACCACGCAGGCCCTGGCAAACTCCATTGCTTCCGCGGTCACAGTGCCATACTCGATCAACTTTTCGACTGTGAGCGGAATCTGGAAGAACTTGCGGATCGTCAGCACCGGCCCGATCAGTGAAATTGGTGGGATCACGGCGTTAACGCGAGAGCCGTCCGCCAGGCGAGCATCCACGTAGGGTTGGCTCTCGTCAATGCGCCGCCCCAGAGGGGCAACGATTCGCTCAATGATGCGCATCAGATGCTCGTCCGATTCGAAGACGGCGTTTACACGGTGTACCTTTCCGCTGCGCTCTACGTAGATACTCTTGGCGCCGTTCACCATGACCTCAGTAATAGTAGGGTCGGCCAAGAGTGGTTCCAGCGGCCCCAGGCCCAGTATCTCGTGGACGATCAGTTCGAACAGCCGCTGTCGCTCCGTCCGGCTGAGGGGGATTTGCTCCTCAGCCAGAATGTTGTTGTACAATTCCTCGATCGTGCGCCGCACCTCATCCGACTTGCTGACATCCATCGTCGGATCCAATTCTGCAATCAACCTACCCTGAACGCGCGTCTTAAGGTCCTGATAGGCATCGCGCTGGGGAGATGCCGGTCGTCGCCGCACCCGCAATTCGGCCGCCTGCGCAGGCTCCTGTATGGTCGTTCGCTGCCCCTGTTCAATCCGCTTCAATAATGACACCTCTTCACCTCCCTGATCCAAACTGCTCTATGCGCCGCAAGCCGCCTTACCTACGTTCAAAAACTCGCTTCAGCCGCAGCAAACCGGTCCCTCCTGCTCTCATCGCTGCCAGTGGGTCTTCTGCCTGTGCCTCTTCCTCCCCCATCTCCTTAGTCTCAAGTAACTTATCCCGAACATATCCAGCAAGATGCAGAATACCTTGGGAGATAGGTCGGTTCCGGTCGCGCATGACAAACGGCACACCGTGATTGGCCGCCAGTAGCACTGCTTGCTCATCCAGGGGAATCTGTGCTGCTACGGGTATCATGGCCTGCTCGATCTGCTCTATCCGGATACCCATGCGCCGGCTGATGCCGTTGACAACCAGTGCAATGCCATCTGTCGAGTAATCAAGTTTAGACGCTATCTCCAGGAAAAGGCGAGCATTCTTGATGGCCGGGATATTCGGCATCACGACGAGCACGATCATCGAAGCGACATCAAAGACGGTCAATGCAGTTTCATCCACCCAACTCCACATGTCCACGACGACAAAATCGAACTCTTCTCGCATCAGTCCCAGGATAGCACCAATTTTCGAACCACCTCCTACCCCATCGTTCGATAGCATACTGGTCAGCAAACTCTCTGCGCCTTCTGGATGCGGTGGGGCCAGTAACACCTTGATCCCTGACCCATGAGGAGCCAGCATACTGCTCAGTATATCACTGTCCAGATCCTCAATGTGAGGCTCCAGGTCCGCAATGCTCCGGTGGGTCTGCAGGTTGAGCATCACCCCCACGTCTCCAAACTGGAGACTGGTATCCATCAGTGCGACTTTTCTGGTGCTGCCGACCACCTGCTGCAACGCGATCGCCAGATTGACTGCTATGGTTGTACACCCCACGCCGCCCTTGGGACCGAAAACGGCAATTACGTCCCCTGCACGCTGCTCCCTTCCTGCCTCGGCCGAGGGCATTGTAGGAACGGCCTGCCGCACAGGTGCCATCCTCTCCGCCTGCGCCTTCCCCTTCTCGTAGACCCGGCGGATGGTGCTCATCAGTTCATCGCCACCGGGCGGCTTGGTGAGAAAATCCCGTGCGCCAGCCAACATGGCCCGGCGCACGTAGTCAGTCTCGCCCTGTACGGAAAGCATCACTACCTGAGCCATCGGCACTTCCTGCAAAAGTTTTTCTGTGGCAGTGATACCATCCATACCAGGCATGTTGATATCCATCAGGACAATATGCGGCTTGAACTGCTTAGCGAGTTCAATGCCTTCTAAACCCGAGGCCGCCACACCGATGACTTCTATATCGCTATCGAAGGAGAGCAACTTGCGCAAGTTCTCTCTCGTCTCAGCGATATCGTCAACAATCAATACCCGGATTCGCTCTTTCTGTTCCACCTTGCTCAATCCCTCCGTTCCATGTGGTGTAAGGAGAGAATATCACGCGGGGACATCGCACCACACGTCGTTAGAAAGGCCCCTGCTGTAGGAGATCATGACCACTCTTCAGGCCAAAACCAGAGATCACTCCTCCAGAGGCTCTACTCCGCCTCCACAAACACCTCCTCTGGAAGCTTTTCACTACTGCTTCCCCCTCTACCCCACGGATAATTCGGTCGCAGAGACCTAACCGGAGGCGTGACGCCGTAAGGCAGACTGGGTGGCAGTTCAATGCTGAAACGATCAAAGATGTATTGCAACGTGACCGACTCGGTGGTGATCCCGCCTGTATCGCTGTCATCAGGCGAACGCAGCACCAGATCAATACTGGCACCAATTTCTTCAGCATACTTGAGCACCATTGCGTCCTGCAGCGTGATGATCAGTGTCAGCGGCTCAATCTCCCCACGCGCAGGTGGCGTAGCCCCTCCCTCTGGCACCGGCTCCACCGGCTCCACCGGCTCCCCTCCCTCGTCCGGCGGCACTTCCTCCTCCTCGCCCTCGCTTGGCCAGTCGCCCACGCGGAGCACAACCGCGTTTCGAACCGTCAATTGGGTCACCAGGCGCGGTCGCTGAAGCTCGTTGTTTGGTCCCACGCTGACCACCCAGTCGTTGGGCAGCACCTCCAGCCGCCCCAATATGCCAGGCTTGCAGCCCTCTTCCTCGGACGGCGATATGCAGCCGGCCTGATTGGGCAACAGGGTCTGGAACTCCTCATCGAGATCCACAACCAACAGCGAGATGAGCACGTCCACGTGGTCACCAGGCCGGAGGGCCCAGGCTACACTGGAGTAGCGCGACACCGGCAATGCGTAGGCCACTTTCCCCGCTGGGATTTCCGGAAGGTCCACCCTAACAGGCTCCTCTGTGAGCATGTCCATAGTGAGCGGCATACCCCGCATAATGTCCACGCTGGCGTTGAGACCCAACACTTCCTCAATGTCGCTCATTGTCCCTTCGAAAACCGAGTCTATCGGCCAGAACTTTGCCTGTACCGTATCACTCGTGATAGAGGTCCCTCGTGGGATATTCTGTGCTGCCACGACAACTTCTTTCATACCCTCAGGTATGAAGGGGGTCACAGGCGTGCCCTCTCCAACTTCTTCCTCGTCTGTCGGTAAAAGCATCACAACGGCCACCGCCACAGCCCCCACCAACACGATAAATCCAATGATGATCAGCAATCGACTGCCACGCATATCGTCTCCTTGTTTCGCTGAACTCGCTAGCCGGGCTCCTTTGATCCTAACACTGTCTCAGTCGAGCGTCACTGCATAGCCGCTAACCAGTGACTGCTGGGTTAATGATACAGGCTTATCGCCAGAATGTCAAGCACTGCAACGTGAATACAACAACCCTCGTAAAGACGTCACTCGCCGCAGATGGTCTTACAAGCAACTGAACAAAGCCCCGAGCCATGTACACACCCGGGACTTTACTGTCTGATCTACTCGCACCTCCCCAACGCCCAAGCCTGCATTCCCCAACAGAGGGAAACCCCGTCTGTGATCCGGTACACCTACTCGATCAGCCGCAGGAAAATGCGTTCGAACAGCTCGTCAAAGATCTCATCCAGTTTGTCGGACGTGGGGGCCCAGCGGTGGTACCCGCCGGTAATCTCGGCTACCTCCTCCATCAGTTCCCGATCTGCCGACCAGCCCAGGCTGATGGTGTAGACGACGATAGCGTTATCGCGGGCCAGGTAAGCGTACCATACCACGCAGTCCTTGGCACTCTCGCTGTCTGCTGGCCAGAGGCTCGGGTCGTCATCGCAACGACTGTCGCAGCCGGTGTACGTGTTGGCCTCCCCGTCGGTCATCAGCACCATGATGTGGGCCGCCCCTGGCCGCCCGTAGTGACTTCCACCCGTGCTCAGCACTTCGATCCCTCGCCGCATCCCATGGGCGATGTTCGTATTGCCGCCGGCTGTAGTGCGATCCAGTTCGTAGAGCACTGTGTTGGTGATCACCGTCGGGGTACAGTTATCCGCGCCCCGTCTCCGCAAACATTCCAGTTCGTTTGCGATTTCTGCGCTGTAGGAATACCGCACGTAGCCGACCTGGTCAAAGCGGGGATCCAGCCGACCCACAAAGTGCTTGGCTGATTCCAATGCGTTGCGGATGGGCTGCTCGTCGTCGTAGATGGCATCTTGCCGCTGGTCTGGACTACCACCGACGCTGCAGTCGGGACGGTAGGGGATGCCAGCGGGTGGTGGTTCCTGTCCACCCGGCCGCCCGGCGAAGCGCGGGTCGCACGGGCTACAGGCCCAGTCGGTACGCCCATTGTTCGGGGCCAGGGTCCTTTCCCAGCTATCCAGTGAAGTGTCGCTTTCTGTCGTGATGATGATGCGATCCACGTCGAAACCGGCCCCACCGGCCCACAGGTTCAGCGTGTAGCTGCCCGCCGACAGGTAGAATCTATCCTCCCCACTCTTGCTGAGACGGCGCCAGTTCCACACGCTCGACGCAGCGCCGTCGTAACCGGGACCTGTGGAAAACCCGTCCTCCTCCCCATACGGGCTACCATTCACACCCCAGAAGATGTGGTCTTGCGAGTTGCCATTGCCACCCTGTCCCCGAATCCAAACGTAGTAGTAATCGTCGGCGGGTGCGACAAAGTCGTAATCGGCCCGTGGGGCGGGGAAGGGCCCGCCCGCCGGCAACCCGCGCCGGCAGTACTCCCCGTTGGTGAGATCGCTCCACCTGCACGACACACCCAGGCCCGTGCTGTTGGCATGGTCGCGATAGGGATGGTGCGAGAGGTAAGCGCCGCGCCCGTCCCGTCCATACGCATTCACATTCTGCCCCCAATCGTCATTGTAGATATTGCGCTGGATGACCCAGAAGGTATAGTAGGGCGTGTAGCCCCAGTTGTGGTAGTCTGCGCTGAGCCGCGAGTACTCCTCGGCCTCGATGACGATGTAATAGTCATTACCGGCATAGTGGCGGAGGTTATCCGTCAGGCAGTGATCGGGGGGCCCGGCAATGTGATCGGCCCAGGGGAGCGGCCAGATGTT
>Ga0114922_10004375_pt1 | contig 13100 bp, 15 predicted proteins | sample AartaG_FD_100975 | JGI IMG/M metagenome (GOLD analysis project Ga0114922, IMG submission 100975) | Deep subsurface microbial communities from Aarhus Bay to uncover new lineages of life (NeLLi) - Aarhus_00045 metaG | ecosystem: Environmental > Aquatic > Marine > Oceanic > Sediment | place... | reverse complement strand
GGGGGCGACGACCTTCAGAAGCCCTCAGGCTGTTAAAGCAAGCCGGCCCGGCCGCCGGGACGGCTGTGAAAAGTCTTTGGAAGGGGGTCTGGGGGAAACCTTTCTTCAGAAAGGTTTCCCCCAGCACAGGGGCCACCTGAGAAGGCGGAGAGACGTTCGTCGACGAGACCAAGGCTTGAACCAAGATCTCTAATCACGCCCCGGATCTCCACGACGCCCGTTTTTGAATTGACTTTCGCCCCATTTGGTGGTAAAATATAGGTTTCCATTCAGTACGAAATCTGTGGGGCCCTTGAGGCCGCGGACCAACGCGAACGGAATGCACGGAGCCGATTATGCGAAAGCCGTTCATTGCCGGCAACTGGAAGATGAACAAGGATCTCAAGGGGGCTCTGGACCTGGCGAACGGCCTCAAGCGCAATATCGCCGACGTCGAGGACGTTGAGGTGGGGTTGTTTCCACCGGCGGTGTTCCTGGCGGACGTAGCCGACACCTGCATAGGCACCGGTTTTGGCGTGGGCGCCCAGAACATGCACTGGAAAGAGAAGGGAGCCTACACCGGCGAGATCTCCGCCTCGATGATCCTCAGCGTGGGAGCCACACACGTGATCATCGGCCACTCAGAAAGAAGGCAATACTTCGGCGAAACTGACGAGACTGTTAATAAGAAAATGCATTCCGCATTGAAAGCCGGTGTTGCACCGATAATGTGCGTGGGCGAGACGCTCCAGGAACGCGAGGCCAAAAAGACACTGTCCGTCGTTTCAACACAGATCCGCGGCGGCCTCAAAGAAATCACATCCAAAGACATGGCAACCGTCGTAATCGCCTACGAGCCGGTCTGGGCGATCGGCACCGGCAAGACGGCCACACCCGAGCAAGCCCAGGAAGTGCACGCAGCAATACGCGCCATCCTCGCGGAGGTGTGCGGAGACGACGTGGCGCAGGGCGTGCGGATACAATACGGCGGAAGCGTGAAGCCCGACAACGTCAAGATTCTCATGGCACAGCCCGACATCGACGGCGCGCTCGTGGGCGGAGCCAGCCTCGAAGTGGATTCCTTCACGGCGTTGGTCAAATTCAAGGAGGCCTGACACCTTGGGTATTCTGGTCAAAGTATTGCAGTTCATCTATCTGTTCAGTTGCGCGTTTCTGGTTATCATAGTGCTGCTGCAGGCCGGCAAAGGCGGCGGCCTTGCGGCGGCTTTCGGAGGGGGGGGGGGCGTGGATTCGGCCTTCGGGGCCAAAGTGGGCGGGCCGCTGCGAAAGGTAACAGCGGTATTCGCCACTTCGTTTCTTGTGCTGGCGATCGTGCTGGCCATAATAAGATCCACGCAATCGCGGTCGGTGATAGACGGAAAAGACCTGGGCCCTGCTCCGCCGAGCCAGGAAGAGCCGGCTGATGACGAAGGGGCGCTGTTGCCCGTAATCCGCGACTTCACAGGCGCTGCCTGAGTTTTGAATTCCTTTTCGGGGCGGAGCGTCGCACCGGCACGCCCCGGGCCGAGCTTGCGGGCAATTGTTTCTTCACAGGAAAGTGCACTATGCTGAGAAGCATGACCGGTTACGGTCGGGCTGCCGCCGGCGGCGGAGATTACGCCGTTGAAGCTGAAATCCGATCGGTGAACGGCCGATTCCTCAAAACACACTGCAAAGTCCCCACTCAGCTCACCCGCTTTGAATCCGAGATCGAGAAGCTTCTGAAGGAAAAATTCTCGCGAGGCACCGTGGATACTTACGTGAAGTTTGAGCGGGTCTCCAATCCGGGCGGCTACATCTTCAACGCCCAGGCCGCAAAGGGATACCGGGAGCAGCTCGAGAAGATGAAGAAAGAATTCAGCCTGGATGGAAACATCTCCTTCGAGCTACTTTCGACCTTGCCCGGGGTGCTCGTGGCCGAGGAAGAATCGGAAGCGGAAATCGAAAAGTTGCGGCCGTACATCGAAGCGGCCGTCCGCGGAGCCGCCCAAAACGTGGTCGAAATGCGCGAGAAGGAAGGCGCACAACTCAAAGACGACCTGGCGGGCCACCTGAATACCCTAACGGAGCTCCTCCAGAAACTGAAAGCCCGGATACCGCAGGCTCTGGACGACTACAAGAGCCGGTTCGAGGAACGTGTGGCCCAGCTCCTCGAAGGCACGGGAATAGCGCCCCAGGAGCGGGACCTCGCCCGCGAGATCGTTTTTTACATCGAGCGCTCCGACTTGTCCGAGGAGCTCGCCCGCATGGTTTCGCACATCGCGCAGTTCCAGGATACTATGACCGCCGGCGGGCCCGTCGGCAGGCAGTTGGAATTCCTCGGCCAAGAAATGCATCGCGAAGCAAATACCATGGGCTCGAAGGCCAACGACCCGGAGCTTTCGACCATGGTAACTGCTCTCAAAACCACCGTAGACAAGATCAGAGAGCAAGTGCTCAACATCGAATAAGGGCGGGCTGTTCCTGAGAAGGCAAATGGCACAACAACACACACCGGGCAAGGGCAAGCTGGTCATTATCTCGGGGCCTTCGGGCTCCGGCAAGACCACAGTGTGCAGGAAGCTTGCGGAGCTCGACCCGAACTTTCAGCTTTCCGTGTCTGCCACGACGCGCCCGCCTCGCAAGAACGAACAAGAGGCCAAGGATTATTACTTCCTAACGCAGGAAGAATTTGAAAAGAAAATCGAAACCGGCGAATTTGCCGAACACGCCGAGTATGCGGGGAACCTATACGGCACCCCCAAGGCTCCCCTCGAGCAGGCAATCGCCTCCGGAAAAGTAATGCTGATGGATATCGACACCCAGGGCGCGACCCAAGTGGTAGAAGAATACCCTGATACCGTGACAATTTTCCTGGAGCCGCCGGACTTCGACGAACTCCTGCGCCGGCTGGACGGCCGGGGCACCGACACCCCGGAAGACAAGCAAAAACGCCTGGAAATAGGCGGGCGGGAGATCCTCAAACGCGACGAGTATCAGTACAGGGTGGTCAATGACGACCTGGAACAGGCCGCCCAGGAAATACGCGCCATAATCGAAGGGAAAAAGAGCGGCTGATCTCGGCCTCTCTCACCCATAGATATGTCAGTTCTCTTGGCAATTGATTGGAGGTAGCCCGGGCATGGATGAAAGCAGAATTCATGAACTTTCGCACAAAATCGGTGGGCGTTTCCGCCTGGCAGCTTTGATACAAAAGCGTATGCTCCAGCTCAACCGGGGCGACAGACAACTTATCAGCCGGCATCACCGAAACATCCTCTACACCGTGCTGCAGGAAATCGAAGAGGACAAGCTCGCGCTCCGGGCCGGAGAGGAACGGGTGGGCGGCGAAAGCGGCGCAGCGCCTTCTCTCGAGCCTCCGCTCGAACAGCAAGGACAACTATGAGCGATCCGTCGGGGACAGTACTGCTTGGCGTAACGGGAGGCATCGCTGCTTACAAGGCGGCCGACCTCGCCTCAAAGCTCAGGCAGCGCGCCCTCAACGTCGTTGTAGTGATGACCCATTCCGCCCAAAGATTCGTGACCCCTCTGACGTTTGAATACATCACGGGCAATCCCGTCGTCACGGGCCTGTGGGAAAAAGCCGGCGGGCACAACCCCGACCACATCGCCATTTCGGACGCGGCCGACGCAGCCGTTATCGCCCCGGCAACGGCAAACATCATCGGCAAGCTCGCAAACGGCATCGCAGACGACGCGCTCAGTACGATCATCATGGCGTTGCGCAAGCCGCTGATTATCGCGCCTGCAATGAACGAAAAAATGTACGAGAGTCCCGCCGTGCAACAGAACCTCCAACGGCTTCGCGAGCGCGGCGTTGGGCAGATTGGCCCGGGCGAAGGTTGGCTGGCGTGCGGCAGGGAAGGCATAGGCCGCATGGCCGAAGTCTCCGACATCGTCGACGCCGTGCTGAAAGCGCTCGCCTGACCCCCGAGACGAAAGAGCGCGGCCGGGCACTTACAAATGCCCCTCCCGGGCCATGCAAATCCAGATGAATTACCTTATAACCGCAGGCCCCACCAGAGAATTCATAGATGATGTGAGGTACATCAGCAACCTCTCGAGCGGCCGCATGGGCTATGCACTGGCCGCAGCCGCCAAGAACGCCGGCCATCGCGCGGTGCTGGTGAGCGGCCCCACGGCCCTGCCCGCGCCCGAAGGCGTGGAGATGGTCTTGGTGGTGTCGGCCGACGAAATGCGCGAAGCGGTATTGAAATCGCTGCCCGAAGCAGGCATAATAGTAATGTGCGCGGCCGTTGCCGACTATCGCCCCGCGCAAAGAATCTCGGGCAAGATGAAAAAAGGCCCCGAGGTCATCAGGCTGGAGCTGGCCAAGAACCCCGACATCCTGGCCGAGCTCGGGCGAATGAAGGAAAACAAATTCCTGGTGGGCTTTGCCCTCGAAGCCGAAAACGCCCTGGAAAACGCACGCGGCAAGATGGCGGCGAAAAACACCGACATGATGGTGCTCAACCCGCCCTCGGCGATGGCGGCCCAAACGGCCGACGTGCAGGTGCTCACGCCTGACGGCCGCGTGACCGGGATCGGCCCGGCAGCAAAAGATGCCATCGCGGCCGAGCTTGTAAAGATGATCGATTCACTACGCAAGGATTAGCCTGCACGGCCGCAAAGCGACCTGCCCCCCGGGAGAATAAGTCATGGACTACAATTTCACGGAACGCGCCCGCAAGGCAAAAGAGCTGGCCGCGGCACAGGCCCGATGGCTGCGCAAGAAGGCAATCGGCGCCGAGAACCTGCTGTACGGCCTCCTCCAGAGCGGCCCCAATCTGGCCACGGCCGTCATCAACAAGACCGGCCTGGGCGACAAGCTGAAGGAAGAGCTGGAGCAGCACGAAGAGCAGCCCGAACGGCCGGCTGAAGCAACAGACGAGAAGCCCGAGTGGGACTCGGTCTGTGCGAAAATCGTCGAGCGGGCCGCCGCCGAGGCCAAAGAGCTCGGTCAGAAGTTCATCGGCACCGAACACCTCTTCCTGGGGCTGATCTCCGAGCAAGTCGGCAAGGCCGGCGGGCTGCTGCGCGAGGCGGGCATCGAATACCCCAAGGTCAGAAAAGAGCTGCTGGAGTTTCTTGGCCTGAAAGAGGAAGAATCAAAGAAAGCCGAGCCCGGCGCCGAGGGCGTGGTCGAGGTCGGTATCAGGCAGCGCGAAAGCTGCAAAGACCTGCCCCTGCCACGATACATGAGTGAGTCGGCCAGCGGAATGGACCTCTACGCGGCCGTCGACGGCGAGGTGGTGCTCGAGGCGGGCAAGATAATGCTGGTGCCCACGGGTATCTCCGTTGCGCTGCCGGCCGGTTACGAGGCGCAGGTTCGGCCACGCAGCGGGCTGGCTCTCAAGCACGGGATCACAATTGTCAACTCGCCCGGCACGATCGACAGCGACTACCGCGGCGAGGTGGGCGTTATCGTCGGAAACATGGGCGACAAGCCCTTCGTGATATCGCGCGGAATGAGAATCGCGCAGATGGTGATCCAGCCCGTGGTAAAAGCGAAATTGATCGCGTTGGATAAACTTGACGATACAACAAGAGGCGCCGGCGGGTTTGGAAGCTCCGGAGTGTGAGATCGGCCGCGGCTTCCGAATTGGAAGCGCGGACAGCAATAAGCATGTCAGTAATTCAGGCGATTGTGCTGGGCATCATACAGGGGCTCACCGAGTTCCTGCCGATCAGCAGCTCCGGTCACCTGGCAATTGCCGGTCGTTTGTTCGGAGAACTCCTGCATCAAGGCGAGGTGCCCCTTGCCTTCGACGTGCTGCTGCACTTTGCGTCGGTCGTGGCGATTCTCATCGTGCTTCGGCGCGACGTGTTCTCGCTGTTGACGACAAGGCGCCGGCTGATCCCCTTGCTGGTTGTCGGCACTATCCCTGCCGCGGTTGCAGGGCTGCTGCTCGAAGAATATTTCGACTCGGCAAGGCACAGCATGGCGGCCGTGGGGGCGGCGCTGGTGTGCACCGGCTTCGTGCTGGCGCTCTGTGAGCGTATCGGCAGGAGATCGCGAGATCTCGCCTCGGTGGGCTTGAGAGACGCGCTCATCATCGGATGCGCCCAGGCCGCGGCCTTGGTGCCGGGTATTTCGCGGTCGGGAATGACCATCGGCGGCGGCTTGTTTCGCGGATTCACCCGCGAAGCCTGCGTGAGGTTCTCGTTTCTGCTGGCGATACCCGTGATCATCGGCGCATCGGCCACCAAGATACCGGATATGGCCAAGATGGCCACCGACCGCGGCGCACTGCCCCTGATCGTGGGCGCGGCGGCGAGCTTGGGGGCGTCGATCCTCGCGATCAAGGCGCTGCTCAGGCTGGTGCGCCGGACATCGCTGGCCGTGTTTGCATACTACTGCGTGCCGCTGGGCATGGTGGTCTTCGTTCTCAGCGCCCCGCAGACCTTCGCAACCTGGCTAACGGCCCTGGGCCTGGCTCACACGCCGGCGGCGGCCGGAGGTTACGTGTTGGCCGTTATCATCATTGCAGCCGTGGCGGGGGTAGTGTTCTTGGGTCTGCTCAGAAAAAGGCGTGCGTCGCGAGGGGCGGCCGACTCGCCTGATCGCAATAACGATTGAGGATATCGCAAATGGAAAAACCGGCGATGCTACGACGAGCTTTCGCTTGCCTCCTGGTCGCCGCTACGCTGTTTGCTCTCATCAGCCTGCTCACTTACGACAGCAACGATGTCAACAGCGTACCTCGGCCCGACCGTCCCGCCAACCGGTGCGGCATAATGGGCGCACATCTTTCGCACGTGCTCATGGGCTGGCTGGGCCTCGGGGCGTACCTCGTGGTGGTGCTGGGGGCAGCCTGGGGGATTGTTTTTCTTGTTCGCAAGGAGATCACCGACCTGTGGCTCAAGCTTATCGGCGCGATGCTGCTGGTCAGCGCGGTTACGGCCTCGTTGGGGATGATCCCCGCCGGCCCCGACTGGGGCGCTAGCTGGGGAGGCAACCTCGGCAGGTTTTACGGCGATAACCTGCGCGAATACTGCCGGGAGCCCGGGGCGATCCTCATCGTGGGCGTCGGGGTGGTGTTTGGCCTGATCTTCCTGGGTCTCGACCGCTACGCGGCGCTACCGATCCTTACGCTATATCGCAAGGTCCGGGAAAAAACGGCGAGGCTGCGGGGCCGCCGCGAGAGGCCGAGCCCTGCGCCGGCGGCGGAGGCTGCCGTAGAGGTCGTGGAAGAAACCATTGTCAGAAGCACCCGAAAAGGAAAGCGTGAGAAAACTGAAGAACAGCCGCCGCCGGCGACGACCGGCCAAGAGGACGCCAAGAAACAGCAGGATGACGCGCGCTCGAAGATCGAACGGCGCCTGAGCGAATCGATCAAGAGAGCAACACAGCCTCCCAAGGTGCCCAAGTCGTTGTTCGACACCCGCCAGGCCGACGCCGACTACAAGTTCCCGCCGCTCGACATCCTCGACGATCCGGAGTACCACGACACCTCCGAGGCCCAGGCCAACATCGAGAACATCATCGCCATCCTCGAGACCACCCTCGCCGACTTCAACATCGCTGCCGAAGTGGTCGACATCGATCGCGGCCCGGTGGTGACCCGTTACGAGCTGTCACTTGCGCCGGGGATAAAGGTCACGAGAATTACGTCGCTCGCCGACGACATCGCGATGGCGGTAAAAGCGCCGTCGGTGCGAATTGTAGCGCCCATCCCCGGCAAGTCGACCGTCGGTGTCGAAATACCGAACGAAGTTCGCGAGCTCGTCCGCCTCAAGGAGCTCTTTGTATCGAAGGAGTACAAGAAGAGCGAGTTTGCGATCCCGATCCTCCTCGGAAAGGACACCTCGGGCAAGCCGATCATTGCAGATCTTACCAGAATGCCCCATTTGCTCATATCGGGCGCGACGGGCGCGGGCAAGTCGGTGTGCATCAATTCGATGTTGTTGGGCGTCATGATGACCAAGCGCCCCGAGGACCTGAAACTCATACTGATTGACCCGAAGATGGTTGAGCTTTCCACTTTCGAGGGTATTCCTCACTTGCTGTGCCCGGTCGTGACCGACATGAAGCGCGCCCCGTGGATTCTGGAATGGGCAACCAAGCAGATGGACGAGCGTTACGATATGCTGAGCGCGGTGGGCGTGCGGCACATCGATCAGTTCAATGCGCTCGGTGAGGAGGAGATACGCAAGCGCCTGAGCCCCGACGCCGATTCTGAGAAGATCCCCGGCCATCTACCGTTTATCGTGATCATTGTCGACGAGCTTGCCGACCTCATGATGAGCTCGGCCAAGGAGGTGGAGACCTCAATCACGCGCCTCGCGCAGAAGTCGAGATCGGTGGGAATACATATCATCGTCGCCACGCAGCGGCCCTCGGTGGATGTTATCACCGGGCTGATAAAGGCCAACATGCCGACGAGGATTTCGTTCCAGGTGGCCTCGAAGATCGACTCGCGAACAATTCTCGATCGCAACGGCGCCGAGAAACTGCTGGGCATGGGCGACGAACTCTTCATCCCGCCCGGCTCGTCGGACCTTGTCCGGCTGCAGGGAACGTACGTGAGCGACCAAGAAATCAAACGAATTGTCAGCTTCGTAAAGCAAGGGTCCGACCCCAGCCAGTACAAGCTGGACCTCGACAACTGGGGGCTGCGCCAAAACGACGACAGCGGGCCCGACGACGAACTCTACGAGGAAGCCTGCCGTGTAGTGCTCGACACGCAGCGCGGGTCGGTTTCGCTGTTGCAGCGGAAGCTCGAAATCGGCTATACCCGTGCCTCGCGGCTAGTCGACTTCATGGCCAAGGAAGGAATCGTAGGCTCCTATAAGGGGAGCAAAGCGCGAGAAGTACTCATGACCCTCGAAGAGTGGGAAGGAAGCAGCAGACCCGAAGGCTACGGGCCGGCCTCGCAGCCCGACGAGCCCGAATGATAGAACAACCAGACCTATGCGAACCAAAAAGAAACACGCCCTGTGCTGGATCAGCCTCGGGTGCCCAAAAAACGTAGTAGATACCGAACGCGTGCTCGGCAGGCTGATTGAGCGCGGCTGGCTCATCTGCGAGCGGCCCGAAGACGCCGACATCGTCATCGTCAACACCTGCGGCTTCATCAAAGAAGCGGCCGCGGAGTCGAAACAGGTCCTCGCCGGGTTGGCCGAGCTCAAAAACAACGGCTGCGCGGGCATAATCGCGGCCGGGTGCCTTGTCGAACGAATGGGCAATGCCCTCTCGGCCGACCTGCCCGACGTGGATGCTCTCGTCGGAATCGCAGACGCAGACGAGATCGAGGCCGCCTGCAGTGAGATACTCAGGGGGCGCGGGCGGCTGTTCCGGCGCAGGCTGCCACTCCCGCACAAAGACACCGGCCGATTGCGGATCACGCCCAGGCACTACTCATACCTCCAGATAACCGACGGCTGCAACAACCGCTGCAGCTACTGCACAATTCCGCTCATCCGCGGACCGCTTCGCAGCAAGCCCCTCGACGAAGTGATGGAAGAAGCCCGAGAGCTTGTCGGAGACGGAGTGAAGGAACTGAACGTGATCGGGCAGGACACAACTTCCTACGGCAAGGACCTCTCCGGCGGCGAGGACCTCGCGTCGCTGCTCCGGGCGCTCTGCGGGCTCGATCTCGAATGGATACGCCTGCTCTACACGCACCCCGCTCACCTCTCCGACGAGGTGATCGACGCGGTGGCCGACAACGACAAGATAGTCAAGTACATTGATCTCCCGATCCAGCACATCAACGACAACATCCTTCATCGGATGAACCGCGTTGCAGGGCGGAGGAGCATCGAAGAGCTCATCGCCCGCATCCGCGGCCGCATACCCGGCGTGATCCTGCGGACGTCGGTCATTGTGGGTCTGCCGGGCGAAACACAGGAGGCCTTCGAAGAGCTGCTCGAGTTCGTGGAAGAAACGCGATTCGAACGGCTGGGGACATTCCCCTATTCCCGGGAAGAGGGCGTGCCGGCTTACGACTTTCCCGACCAGGTATCGGAAAAGACCAAGTGCAAGCGTTTGGACCTGATCATGCGTCGCCAGCGACGGATCGCGGCGGAATTTGCGCAATCAATGATCGGCAAGACCGTCGGCGTGGTGGTCGAGAATAAATCGAAGGAGAGGCGCCGCCTGTGGGAGGGCCGCACCTGTGGCGATGCCCCCGACGTGGACGGCATCATTTATCTCCGTGGCAAGGGCCTTGAACCGGGGATGTTCGCAACAGCCAAGATCACCGGCTCGCGCGACTACGACCTGGAAGGCGAGGTAATCGCGTGAACCTGCCCAACAAGCTGACAATCGGCCGCCTCGGGCTGACGGCGGTGTTTTTTGTTCTTCTAGGGCTCGGGCACCCCGAGGCCGGAGCGGCCGGGCGATGGCTGCTCAACATCTCACTGGCTCTTTACATCATAGCAGCCTTCACGGACCTCGTAGACGGCTGGCTGGCCCGCAAATACGGGATGGTGACCGACTTCGGGCGGGTGGCGGACCCGTTTGCCGACAAGATCCTCGTCTGCGGTGCCCTCATCTTCCTGCTGACAAAAGCGGGGACGCCCGTGCGCGACTGGATGGTCGTGATCATCATTGCGAGGGAGTTCATCGTGAGCGGCATGCGGACCCTCGCCGAGTCGAAAAACATACCCTTCGGCGCCACCCACTGGGGCAAGTTCAAGGCGCTATCGCAGAACTTCGCCGTAGGGTTTTCCATCTTCTACATAGCCAACGACCTGACCGTGATCGAGCCGATCGTCGTCGGCATCCTTTACCTGGCTACGGCCATGACGGCTGTTTCCGGCCTCATATACCTTTTCAGGGCGAAAAGGATCCTGCACATTGATACGTAAACTCGCCTCAACGTGCTTTTACGTCGGCTGCGTGCCCGGGGCGCCCGGCACTTACGCCAGTCTCGTAGCCGTTGGCCTGTGCCTGCTGCTGATGCATTTCCTGGGGTCGGCCGTCGCCGCGTTGATCGCACTCGCCTTGGCTGCGGTGCTCTTCTTTCTCGGCGCGTGGCTTGGGCGATGGGCCGAGGGCTATTTCGGCACGGGGGATCCGTCGGCCTTCGTGCTGGATGAGATTGTAGGCTACTTTGTGGCCGTTGCCCCGGTGCTGCTTGTTTTCCCCAACGCAGAAGTCCTGCCTGTCTTGGGGCTTCCCTTCCTTTTCTTCCGTGTTTTTGACGTGCTCAAGCCGTTTCCCGTCAACGTAGCCGAAACGGCCCCCGACGGCTGGGGGATCATGCTCGACGACGTCGTGGCGGGGTGCTACGCCGCTGTGTCGTCGATAACGGGCATGGTGCTGTTTGCTGACGTTCTCGTTCGATCAGGCGGGTAAGAAAGGCAGTGAAAGGCGCCGGTGCGTCACTTCCCCCTGGATGCCGCTGCCGGCCCGGCGGTCTTATCCGCGGGCTTTCCGCTGAGTTTCGCTGTTATCTGGGCGGCTTCGATGTTGTCGGGGGCGATCTCGAGCACCCTCTGGGCTTCGCGCCGGGCCTTTTCGTACCAGCCGCCCTCGAGGTAGTCGCGCGCGGCGCTCAGGTGAGCTTCGTCGAGCTTGCCGTCGTATACTTCCGACAGCAGCGCATCGATATCATCGACCTCGAAGCACTTACACATCACCTCCGCTTCGTCTATCAGCATTCGGGCAAGAAGAGGATTGCCGGTGTGGCCGCGCAGCATCATCTGCAGGTTGAAGGCGGCATCGCGAAACAGCTCCTCGGCGGAGCTGAGGTCGGACGGAAGGTTGCGGCGGGCCCGTCGCACGATCTTGCTGCAGGCATCGAGAAACGCCAACTCATAGGGAGGAGCGTCGGGGCGATCGGCCGTTTTCGCCATGGCCGAATACAGCGGGGCATAGTACTCGAGCTGATAGATGTTTTCCTTGATCTTCATCAGCTCGTGGAATATCGAACCTATGGAAATATCGAAAAGGCTCTCCCCGCTGATCTGTTCGCCGGGCTCATGCCGGCTCTGGTCCCTGAAAAGGAAGTGGCAGTCTTCCTTGAGGGAAAACAGCGTGTTCTCAACAAAGTCGTCCAGCCGGGCGAAATCCATTTTGCGTGTCTCGCGGTAGCCGACCATTTGCTCGTCGAGCGCCACCTTCGCCGCGGCAAAGTTCAAGACCACATTACAAAACTGTTCGTCCCTGTCTTCGTGCATGTGCACATTGCCTCCTCATAGGATTGTCGGAAGCGCACAATTGATATTCTAACATATTACCAGCCGTCGCCGATCACGTCAAGCGAAAAACGAACTGGCCGGAATTACGATCGGCCCCAAGCTTGCTCTTCTCTTGATATTCCTTCCCCCGGTGTGTAGAATATCGGGCTCAAATGGATTCAGAACCCCAGGGATACTTCGACTATTCCCGCAGTCTTGCGGTGAGCTTTCTGTTTATCCTGCCTCTGCTGCTGGCTTACGAGGTGGGAATGCTGGTGATGCGCCCCCAGATCGTGAGCTGGGCGGGAGACATGATCCGGTGGCTGCTGTATGAGGCCTTTGGCCGGCAGGCCGCTCTGGCTTTCAACCTGGTCGTGATGCTCGCGATTGTGGTTTCGCTTTTCGCGACGCGAAAAACCGGCGGTGTGCGGTTCAAGACATACCCACTGGTCCTGGCCGAAAGCTTTGCCTACGGGCTCTTGCTCACGCAGTTCTTACCGTTGGTGATGGCCTATGCACTGCCCATGGCACAGGGCGCCGGCTCTGCCGCGGACGGCGTGGCGCACGAGATCGTCCTGTCCATCGGCGCCGGAGTCTACGAAGAGATCGTCTTCCGCCTCGGTCTGATGAGCGCGGTGTACTACCTCGTTCGAAAGCTCACCGACAAAAACTGGGTGGCGGTGGCCGCGGCCATCCTTATCAGTTCCATTATCTTCGCGGCCAGCCATTACCTTGGCGGCACGGAATCTCCCACGATCAGATCGGTAACCTATCGCACGGTCGGCGGCATTTGTTTCGCCGCCATCTACATTTATCGCGGGCTGGCCGTTGCGTGCTACTCGCATGCGTTTTACGACATCCTGGTGGTCACCTTAGCCTGACTTCCAATTCAAGCAACGATGGTGGGAGGGGAACTCTTTGAAAAGAGTTTCCCCCCCACACCCCCCTTCAGAAACTTTTCACGGCCGGGCCGGCAGCCGGCTCGGCCTGGT
>Ga0114922_10004374_pt1 | contig 13100 bp, 11 predicted proteins | sample AartaG_FD_100975 | JGI IMG/M metagenome (GOLD analysis project Ga0114922, IMG submission 100975) | Deep subsurface microbial communities from Aarhus Bay to uncover new lineages of life (NeLLi) - Aarhus_00045 metaG | ecosystem: Environmental > Aquatic > Marine > Oceanic > Sediment | place... | reverse complement strand
TTTGGCCGTAAGTCCTTTTTTGTTTGTTACTTACATAATAGCCGAAACGGAGGAGATTGCAAGAAAATAATGATTGCAAATCATTATTTAACATAAAGTTACGTATTTCGCAGACGCCTTTTATATAAAATAATAAGGAGAACAAAATGAACCGACGTGAATTTCTATCTCTCGCAGCCGGTGGTTCCGTAGCCGCAGGGTTGTCTTTAGCCGGCTGCGATACAGAGCTTGCCGAACGCCGTGCCGCCGCAAAAAGACAGCCGAACATCATTTTTTTACTGACCGATGACCATCGAGCCGACGCTATGGGCTGTGCCGGCAATCCCATTATCCGGACACCGAATATGGACGCCTTAGCCGCAAACGGCGTAAGGTTTACAAATGCCTTTGTAACCACCTCTATTTGTGCATCCAGCCGTGCCGGTATCTTTACCGGCCAATGGACACGGCGGCATGGCATCATCGACTTCAGGACGCATTTTTCCGAAGAGGTACTTGCCCAAACTTACCCGATGCTCCTGAGCCAGGCCGGATATCGAATCGGCTTTATAGGAAAGTACGGAGTCGGAGCCAAGAAGGACTTGCCCATCGACAAATATGACTACTGGAAGGGCTTCCCCGGCCAGGGCAGATACGAAAACAAGGACGAAGACGGCAACTACAAACACCTAACGCAAATTATGGGTGAGCAGGCAATCGAGTTTCTTAATGGCTGCTCACAAGATAGGCCGTTCTGCCTGTCCGTAAGTTTCAAGGCGCCTCACGTTCAGGATAGTGACCCGCGCCAGTTTCTTTACGACCGCGCTTATGAGAATCTATACAGTGACGTCACCATCCCGACTCCCGAAACGGCCCACCCGCGCTATTTCGACGCCCTGCCCGAATTCATCCGAGCTTCCGAGGCCCGCAGGCGTTGGAAGATGCGTTTTCCGAATCCCGAAAAGTTTCAGGAATCCGTCAAGAGCTATTATCGTCTTATTACCGGCGTCGATGTCGTTATTGGAAAAATCCGCGATCAGTTGAAACAGCTCAACTTTAATGACAACACAGTCATAATGCTCACCGGCGACAATGGTTTCTATCTCGGCGAATACGGCCTTGCCGGAAAATGGTTTCCCCACGAGCTGTCCATCCGCGTCCCGCTACTCGTCTATGACCCCAGGGCAGAGACTAAACTCCGCGGCCTTGTCCTCAACCAGATGGCGCTCAACGTCGATATCGCACCGACAATTCTGGAGTTGGCCAGCCTGGAAGTCCCCCAACAAATGCAGGGCCAAAGCCTGCTCCCACTGCTCAAAGGCCGAAACCCAGAGTGGCGAACCGAATTCTTCTACGAGCATCCGTTTGTGCACAAAACCATCGCTCGCACCGAAGCCCTCCGCACCCAGCGCTTCAAATACGCACGCTATATTGACTTCGATTATGAGGAACTTTACGATTTGAAGAACGACCCCACCGAAACAATAAACCTGGCCAAAGACGAAAAATACCAAAAAACTTTAACCTCTCTGCGAAAACGCTGCAACGACCTTGCCAAAAAAACCAAAGGTATGTAACAAAAAATAAGAAGACAAATAAAGACAAGGCCAAACGGTTTTTGAGCAATTGGGTGGCACCCTCAAACTTGTCTGGGGGTGTTCTTATCTATCTTAGAAGCAGGAAAGGACAAAAAATGCACAATCTTAACCGACGTGAATTTCTCAGTTTAGCAGCCGGCGGTGCTGCGGCAGCAATGTTACCTTTAGTCGGTTGCCAAGGGCAACTTAACGGAAGCGAATACTCAACACAAAAACAGCCGAACATCATCTTCATTATGGTCGATGACCTCGGCCCTGAATGGCTAAGCTGCTACGGCGGCGAGGAAATGAAAACCCCAAACCTCGACAGACTGGCTGAAGGAGGAATGCGCTTTACCAATGCCTATTCGATGCCTCAGTGCACACCCACTCGCGCCACGCTATTGACCGGCCAGTATCCGTTCCGGCATGGCTGGTGCAATCACTGGGATGTCCCGCGCTGGGGTGCCGGCTGCCATTTTGATTCCAAATACAATATCTCTTTTGCGCGCGTTTTGAAAAGCGCCGGCTACGTTACCGCCGCAGCCGGTAAGTGGCAGATAAACGACTTTCGTGTCCAGCCGGACGCTATGCAAAAACACGGCTTCGACGAGCACTGCATGTGGACCGGCTATGAATCTAACAATCCGCCCAGCGCAAAACGCTACTGGGACCCGTACATAAACACCAAACAGGGCAGCAAAACCTACAAAGGCAGATTCGGCACCGATGTATTCGTGGATTTCCTGATTGACTTTATGAAACGCCACAAGAATGAACCGATGATGCTGTACTTCCCTATGGCCCTGACACACGGCCCGCTTACCACCACTCCGCTCGACCCCAATGCCGAAAGCAAGGTAGAGCGACACAAAGCAATGGTTTGCTACACCGACCTTGCCGTCGGCAAACTCGTCAAGACACTGGACGAGCTTAATATTCGCGACAATACAATCGTATTCTTCACAACCGACAACGGAACCGCAAAGAGCATGACGGCGAGGATGAACGGACGCAGCGTCAGAGGTGGCAAAGCTACCCTCGGCGAACCCGGCGTCAGAGAGCCGTTCATCGTCAACTGTCCCGGCCTCGTCCCCGCCGGCGTAGTTACCGATGCGCTGACCGACTTTACTGATATGATGCCGACCTTCGTCGAATTAGGCTCAGCCAAGTTGCCGAAGGAAGTCGTCATAGACGGGCGTTCCATCGCAAAGCTTATCCTTGGTAAGACAAAAGATTCCCCTCGCCAATGGATTATGGCTATGGGTTTTGGCGCTGCCAAGCTTACCACCGACGGCGTTACACCCAAAATGAAATTCACAGACCGCGTTGTGCGTAACAAACAGTACAAGCTCTGGGTGCTGGACGGCAGAAGCGCCAGGTTATTCGACCTGCTCGCCGACCCCGCGGAGACCAATAACCTCATCGACAGCACAGACCCGAAGGTCCTCGCCGCGCTCGGAAAACTTGAGGCCGTTGTGCGTTCCTTTCCCGCCGAGGATGCTAAGCCGAAATATGACCCGACACCACCTCAGCCCTGGGACAAGAAACCGGGCTGATACCACATAACAGAAAGGAAAATAATTAATGGAGCGATTAAACCGACGCAAATTTCTTAGTTTAGCAGCCGGTGGTACTGCCGTAGCGGCGATGTCTTTGACCGGATGTAAGAGTGCATCTGTTGGAGGCAAAGACCCGGCAAAACGCCCGAACATCATCTTCATTATGGCTGACGATTTAGGCTACGGCGACCTCGGCTGTTACGGCCAAAAGGAAATCAAAACGCCCTACATCGACCGCCTTGCCGACGAGGGCACACGCTTCATGCAGTGCTACGCCGGTTATACGGTTTGCGCGCCGTCACGCAGCGTCCTGATGACCGGTCAGCACACCGGCCACACACGTGTCCGCGGTAACATGGGCATGGTAGGCGGCACCCTGGTTCTGGATAATGGCTCACCACAGAAGCGCGTCCCACTCGAACCACAAGACGTTACCGTGGCCGAAGTGCTAAAGCAGGCTGACTATGTCACCGGCATTACCGGCAAATGGGGCCTCGGCGAACCGGGTAACACCGGCGTCCCCAACAGACAGGGCTTCGATGAATGGTTCGGCTATCTAAACCAAAGGCGTGCACACACATACTATCCGCCGTACCTCTGGCACAACGAAAAAAAGCTAATCCTCGAAGGAAATGCAGACGGCCGGCGAGAACAATATGCCCACGACCTGTTCACCGATTTTGCCCTCGATTTTATTCGCCGCCACAAGCGCGGGCCGTTCTTCCTGTACCTGCCATATACTATTCCCCACGCAAAGTACGAAATCCCGAGCACAGAACCCTACACAGACAAACCCTGGCCTGCCGATGCAAAGGTACACGCGGCAATGATTACCCGGATGGACACAGACATAGGCCACATTATGGCGCTATTGAAGGACCTGGCTATCGACGCCCGGACGCTCGTGTTCTTCTGCTCGGACAACGGAGCAGCTAAGCGCTGGGAAGGAATTTTCGACAGTTCCGGCCCACTGCGGGGAAATAAAGGCGATATATATGAGGGCGGCATCCGCACGCCTATGATTGTCCGCTGGCCGGATAAAGTGCCCGCCGACAAAACCAGCAGCGCCGTCTGGTACTTTGCCGACCTGCTGCCGACACTGGCTGAGCTGGCCGGCGCCAGAGCCCCTTCAGGCATCGACGGCATAAGCGTTTTGCCCACGTTGCTTGGCAGACCACAGAACACGGACGACCGCTTTCTGTACTGGGAATTCATCGGACGCAATCTCCAGCAGGTGGTGCGCTGGCGTAACTACAAGGCCGTCCGCCTGGCCCCGAACAAGCCGCTGGAGCTTTACGACTTGAATAAGGACATCGCGGAAAAGCACAACATCGCCGCCGAGCATCCCGATGTAGTTGCTAAGATTGAAGAGTATCTGAAGACCGCCCGCACCGACTCACCAAATTGGCCCGTCTAATCAGACCGGGGAAAAAATGATCGGACGAATAGCTGTTGGTTTCGACTTCGTTAAAATTTCGTGCCAAAATGGCCAAAAACTACAAATTTTCAAAAATTGCTTGTCTTTAGCAAAAAAACAGATATACTCCGGACAACTGTATAAATTATGAATATCCTTGTGCGCTTGTGCTCTGGAGTTTATCCCCGGATGTGCTTTCATGTTCCTCTGCTGGGGGCTCTTGTGCACTTTTTATTAGGAGATAAATCAGTGAAAACCGAAATATTGGATGCGGTTGAAAGCAAAAGTTTGAAGAAAGATATACCGCACTTTGAAATAGGCGATATTGTGGATGTCCGCTGCCGCATCAGAGAAGGCGACAAAGAGCGCACGCAGGTATTTACCGGCACAGTAATCGCCCGCAAGGGCCGAGGCATTAACGAAAACTTCACAGTTCGGCGAATTGTCAATAACGAGGGCGTCGAACGAATCTTCCCGCTTCATTCGCCAAATGTTCTCGATGTTAGGGCCATCCGAAGCGGCAAAATAAAACGAGCAAAACTGTATTACCTCCGCAAGCGGACCGGCAAAGCCGTCAGGCTCGCCCAGCGACACAGCACCCACACCGTCTCAAAATAATAATCGTTTAGCCCCCAGGCCTATCCTGGGGGTCGTTTAGCCGTCGCTGGTAAGCCTGCCCTGCTTGTCCTCCGAAGCTGGTTTCTACGTAGCCTCCGGCGAAGTAGAATAGCGAAGGTGGGAGCGCAGTCGAAGGGGCGACGCAATATTTTGTATTCTGTAGTTTTACCGCAAGTTTTACTTGACCCCTAATTTATACTAACAACGATATGCTGCTGAACAGACCCAAGCTTTTAGCCGACCGGAAGTTACTTGGCCGATGGGGCGAAAAACGCTGCGAGAGGTTCCTCAAAAGAAAAGGCCTCAAAACCCTCACCCGCAACTTCTCCTGCAATGCCGGCGAAATCGACCTGATTATGGTCGCTCCCGACAGGACCATCGTCTTTGTCGAGGTCAGAACCAAAGCCGATGAAACCTTCGGCTCGGTTGAATCCTCCATCACGGCCCCCAAGAAAGCCAGATTACTCAGAACCGCCCGTTATTTTCTTGCAATACATAATATCGATGATAGACCTTATCGTTTTGATGTTGTTGCAATAGTCTTGGGCCCAAAAGGCACTCCGCAGATAAGACATTACGAAAATGCCTTTGTACCGTAAGCCAAAGAGCATCGCTGCAAAGTATTCTGGACAATTTCAGAGAAATCCTGTAACTTCTTCCTGGTTTTTACGTCTCTTATTCTAAAGAGGCCATCACCAGCAATTGCTTTGAGAAGACAAACATGCGAAAAACGATTTTTAGCGCTGTATTATTCTTGTTTTTTGGGAATTTACTTTTCTCCGGCTGCCATTCAGTAGAATCCCAGGCTGTCGCGCCCCCGGAGGTCTTGGCTGAATTCAAAATAGAAAGAGGTGCAAAGCCGATACTTCTACCAGTCAAATTTCAAGGCGAAGAATGCCAGTTTGTTCTCGACACTGGATGTACGCATACTATATTTGATGTTTCCTTGAAAAATAAGCTTGGAAAGCGATTTCTATGGCCTCGAAAAGGCAAAAAAGTTGGTGGGGAGACGTTTAAGGTCGAGTTTTTCCATGCGCCTCGGGCCTATCTCGGTTCATTGAATCTGAAGGATTGTATGTTTGTAATAGTCGATGACCTCGAACCGGTCAGCTCCGTTCTCAAGACGAAGATTCATGGCATTCTGGGAATGAATTTCCTTGAGGATTATGTAATCCAGATAGATTTTGATAAGGCAAAGATTTTATTTCTTAAGGGCAAGAAAAACACAGATATATTTTCTTTCCTTCGGCCGAAAGAAAATGAACATCCGGAATGGGGAGAATGTATTTCGATCAAACACAGGTTTCTTGATCGGAGTCCCTATGTTCAAGCTGACTTCGATGGACATATAGCAACTCTCATGGTTGACACAGGTCACTATGTCCAGATCCCAACGCCTAATGTCACTGGAGTTGCGGGAATACTGAAAAAGAGGACATTTGAGAGAGTTTGCCCCGTTCAATCTAAAGGATACGGTGTGGTTGAAAAGCTGTCTGTTGGCTCACTGGAATACAAAGAGCTCGTTTTTAAGCAGGATACCCCTTCTCTTTTAGGGTTGTTTTTCCTGTCTCGACATATGGTTACGTTTGATTTTCCTAATAACAAGATGTATTTGAAAAAAGGCAAAGACTTTGACAGGCCAACGGGATTCCCCCTATCCCTTGAACAGTTAGATTTTACACTATGTCGAAATCGTGGCAATACGGTTGTTTCTTCAATCGATCCCAACGGCCTCGGACATAGAAAAGGCATAAGGCAAGATGATATCCTTCTAAAGATTGAGAACCAAGACGTATCATCCTATGGTCTGGTAGAACTTGTTGAGTTTTTTTCGCAACCGCCTAAGGAACAAGATGGTGTTCTCACCTTCACTCTCAAACGCGGCAACGATATAATACACATATCCTTTAGAAAAAATGATGTGGTGTCTGAAAATAATGAAGCTGATTGATACGCATTGTCATCTGACGTTTGAGCAGTTGGCCGATAATGTCGAGGCCGTTGTGGCTCGCAGTATAGCCGCAGGAGTTATCGGCTGGCTCACCGTCGGCACAGACCCGCAGCAGAACCGCAAAGCCATCGAGCTTGCCGACAAATTTGAAAATATGTATGCCGCTGTCGGAATCCATCCGCACGATGCAAAAGATGTAACCGCTGATACACTAACAGAATTGAAAGAGCTTGCACAAAGCGAAAAGGTTGTTGCTATCGGCGAGACAGGTTTGGATTTCCATTATAATTTGTCACCCCATCAGGACCAAAAGCGGGCTTTCGCTGCACAGTTGAAAATCGCCAAAGAATTGAATCTGCCGGTAATCATCCATTGCCGAGAGGCCTTCGATGAGACGATGGAGATTTTAGATAGATTCGGCCGCGGCCTTAAAGGCGTGGTCTTTCATTGTTTCAGCGGCTCAGCCCGGCAGGCAAAGATTGTTCTCGATTATGGTTTTTATATCTCTTTCACCGGCGTAGTTACTTTCAAAAACGCCGAGCTTACCCGCCAGGCCGCTAAAATTGTACCTGTTGATAGATTGATGCTCGAAACCGATTGTCCCTATATGTCACCGGAGCCGATGCGAAAGCAGAAGATAAACGAGCCGGCCCTTATGCTCCACACCGCTAAATATTTGGCCGAATTAAAAGGGATGGATTTAGCCGATTTCGCCAATGCCGTAACCGCCACCAGCAAGGCCTTCTTCGGCCTGCCGTAGGGTGTGAACAGTACACTATTTTTTAAAGGGAATAAATATGAAAATTTTACACAATTTCGTCAAGATTGCTCTTATCCTGTTTCTGTTTGCAGGTATTTGCTGGTCGAACGAGGAGCCGAATAAACCAAAGGCAGACCCCGAAAAGGCCCGGCTTAAAATTGATGGCAGTTTCATACTCAGCTTGGTACTTGAAAAGGAACAGGGCCGGCCCATCGCAATCGTGTCGTCGAAGGGTGACTATGAAATAGCATTTAGTCGGCCCGATCAGGCTGAACCGCAAATGACCACAGACTTCGTCACCCTGCCCCCCGAAGACTGGACGGTCTCGCTTGCTCCCGGAAGGTATCGCTGGAACTCCGTGATAGTGCGTGACCAAAGTGGGAACCTGAAGTTTTCCGCTCATAACCTCAACAACGATTGGTTCGTTTTGAGTAAGGGCGTCACTAAAACCCTGAAAATAGGCGCACCCTTGAAACAGATTCTGAAGGTCTCTCGTTCCGGAGCGCTCCTGAACTTCGATTATAAATTGCTCGGTGCCGCAGGCGAATCATATACGCCCCATCAATCGATACCATCACAACCGTCCGAAAGGCCAAAAGCCCCTGATCTTTCCATCACAAGAGCCGACGAGATAATTCATTCCGGCTCGTTTCGATATGGCTGAGGCGGGGTCTGCGCGTACTCGTGGCGAGTACCTCCTACAACGTTTGGCAAACTCCGATTCGCAGCCGCCCAGAACATCGGCGGGCTCGGCCAGGCCCAAAGCGAAACAATTTCTATTCGGTGGTTTCCTTTTTATAACTACCCCGCTCTCCTGCTCTGGGTCTTTTTCATTGTGGTTCTAATCCTCGGCCTCGCTCATCGCAATCGCACCGCCTGGCTAATCCTTATACCGCCCGTCCTTATACACCTGATATGGCTGCTCATAAAGACGCTCGGTTCTTTCAGCCCGTTCGAAGGTCAAATGATTGACCAGATATTTATCTCCCTGTATATCTCCATAGCCCTGCTCTTTGCCCTTGCCCATCGTATCATCCGTCAAAACAGAACCGTTTCTTTCTTCCTCGGCCTTTGTGTCATCGCTTTTGTCGGCCTTGCGTCCTTTTTCGCATACAACTTCGGCGGAAACGATCTCTCCCAAATGAACCGGCTGGCAATTGTCTTCAATCTGTTAATGGCCGCCGCGTTTCTGCTCGGCCTTACGATGGCTCTCTTTATGTCCCGCAAAAGATTCACGCTCTTAAAGTTCATAGCTGCCCTGTTCGTTTCCTCCTTTCTGTTCACTTTGGTATTCATTTTCTTCTTTGGCTTATACGATTTCGGTCCTAGTGATATGGATGATTTTGTGGAAATCCTTGCAGTCGGCCTGACGTTCGGTCTTTTGCTTTGCGGCGCCGCTTTGCCTTTCGTGATTCTGACATTTACATGTCCGTTCTACCGCCGGACTCTCGAAACTTACCTGCCCCAGCAACAACCAACCAACACAAAAACCAATAGCGAAACCGAACCGAGAACCTAAGCCGGGCGATGCATAATATTTTCTGAAATTGGCGGACATGAACAATCGAGCTGTTTTATCGTATTCGTTCTTGTCTTGTTTCTGACTTTTTAAATAATGGCCTGGACAAAATGAATTTCATATGATTCCTTTGGTCTTTTGTAAAAAGGAGCATAAATTATGGCTTTTACATTACAGTTAGGCGAACAGGCGCCGGATTTCAAATTACCTGCCACAGATGGCAGCACATACCAATTATCTGATTTTGATGACGAGGTATTGGTAGTCTTCTTCACCTGTAACCATTGTCCCTATGTCATCGGCTCTGACGAAGTTACTCGGCAGACGGCTGAAAAATTCGCCCCTCGGGGCGTCAAATTTGTCGGTATCAATTCGAACAGTAAGAACACCTACGCTGACGATGATTTTGAGCACATGGTCGCACGGATGGATGAATACAAATTCCCCTGGCTTTCTCTTTATGACGAACCCCAGGAAGTCGCAAAGGCCTACGGTGCTTTACGGACCCCGCATTTTTTCGTATTTGACAAAGAGCGCAAGCTCATTTACACCGGCCGCGGCGTAGATAATCCTCGCCAAACGAGCAGGATGACGACCAACGACCTTGAAAGAGCGCTGGAAGAACATTTGGCCGGCAAACCCATCAGTATTCCGCTTACCAATCCCATCGGCTGCAATGTCAAATGGGAAGGAAAGGACCCCCACTGGATGCCCATAGAAGCCTGCGATTTAGTCTGATACATCGAACCCACGTTGCACCAATAGCCTTCGCAAGACATGAGCGACAGGTCAAGAGTCACAAGATTCGAGAATCCCGTATCGCTTGTCCGCCGTCCTATCTATCGTAGCTTCAGCGAAGACTGAAGCTGGTTCCTTCGTAGCCTTGGCGAAGAAGGATAGTGAAGTCGGAAGATTCCAACTTTAGCTCACTTTAGGCACTTTAACTTACTTTAGTCACTTTAGCTCACTTTATGCACTTTAGTCACTTTAATTTACTTTAGTTCACTTCTCACCAATTAACTATCGAAGATCCGCTGTCTTTTGGCGGACTCACAACTTGCCTGTCTTTTTCTGTCCCCGTTTTCCTGTCCTCCTGATCCCCTGATACCCTGCTGACCTGATAACCTGCCACCTGGTTTCCTGTTAACCTGATAACCTAATCTCTAATTCACTAATTCTGTCTTCTGTTCTCAGTCTTCTGCCTTCCGTCCTCCGTCAGTGTCGTAAGTCAGTGTTCTAAGTCAGTGTCCTGAGTCAGCGTCTCGTGTCTGATTCCACCAAATGTCCAATAGGCCAAAAATGGCTTTTTACAGTATTAAAACGCGTTTTTATTGCCCGACTTGACTTTTCGACGATTAAGACTATACTTAAGTAGTCGGACGGTAATTTTTATCAGTTATCAATAGGAGTACCCATCGTGAGCGGGCTTCTCGGAGGGGTATCAAGAATCTCCTCTTTTCTGGCGGAGCCAAAGTAATATGGCAGGGATGTTTGACAATAGTTTAGTTATTCAGGTTCAGCAGGCCAACGACATTATTGACGTGATTGGCGAGCACATAAGCCTCAAGAGAAAAGGCCGGGAAATGGTAGGCATGTGTCCTTTCCACGACGACCATCGCCCGAGTTTGAATGTCAGCAGCGTCAAGCAGATATTCAAATGTTTTGCCTGTGGTGCCGGCGGTGACGTGTTCAAATTTGTTCAGATGCGAGAGAACCTTACCTTCCCCCAGGCCATAGAAAGATTGGCCGAGCGAGCGGGCATTAAGCTAAAGCGTACTAAACCTGCGAAGGGCCAGGCCCAAAAGCCGTCGGAAGATATCGACCCGAACAAGCTGGCGAAGGTCAACGCCTGGGCCGCTAAATACTTCCAGCAAAACCTCCACGATGAAAAAAAGGGCAAACAAACCCGTGACTATATCGCACAGAGGCAGATAACGCCCGAAAGTATAAAAGAATATCAGCTCGGCTTAGCTATTGGCTCGCCCGATGATTTGCTCCGGACCGCCAAGGCTAAAAAAATACCAACCAAACTCCTGGAACAGGCCGGTCTAATCACAGCTCAACATCAGGACAAGTTTGTAAACCGCCTGATGTTTACTATTACCGATGTCACCGGTAGGGTTGTTGGCTTCGGCGGTCGCACGCTGGACGAAACCGGCGCTAAATACATAAATTCGCCAACGACACCTCTGTTTGACAAAAGCAATTCGCTGTACGGCCTGGAGCAGGCACGCCATCAGATTGTCTCCACAGGAACGGCTGTTGTCGTGGAAGGCTACACCGACTGCATAATGGCGCATCAATTCGGCTACACCAATGTTGTTGCCACGTTGGGAACCAGTTTCACTACCGGCCACGGACGCATCTTACGGCGGTATGCGAAAAAAGTGATTTTGCTTTTCGATAGTGACGTCGCCGGCATTGAAGCTGCCAACAGGGCCCTGGATGTCTGTCTCTCTCAGCGCATAGATATCAGACTTGCTTCGGTACCGGAAGGTAAAGACCCGTGTGATTTTCTTTTGGCCGCCGGCAAAGAGCGATTCAAACAACTTCTAAACGACGCTGTCGATGTCTTCCAGTTCAAATGGAACAGGTTAACAGCCAGTTTCGGCAGCGATGACACTCTTGCCGGAAAAAGGTTAGCGATTGAAGAGTACTTACAGACCATAGCGACCGCATTATGCGCCGGCAATGTCACGCCGATAGACCGCGGATTGATTGTGAACCAGATTTCCAAGATTATCGGCCTTGACAATAAGCAAATTAACACCGAGCTGAGCAGGAGACTCAGACAAGCACAAAGAGCAACAAGATATAACACCGAAAATCAAAAAGGCCAAACAATAGATTACGGCCGGGGCCTCTTTGCCACCGCCCAGCGCGAGGTCCTGGAAGTATTGCTCAATGAGCCCAAGCTCTTTGAGATTGTAAAACAAAAAATTACAGCAGAGCTCTTCGATGTACCGATATTGAGACAAATTGCAGCGATTCTGTTTGAAACGTTGAATACCAATATTGATGCTTCGCTTGCAGAGATATTAGCCAAAACCGAATCTGTAGAGCTCGGCAGCTCTCTTGTGGAATTGACCCAGGCCGGAGAGGAAAAAGGAAATTTCCAGGCTCGCCTGACAGGCGCCCTGGATGTGATTGAGCGCTATCAGGCACAGAAACAAAACAGCCGCATCAAAACAATAGAAGACCCCAGACGGTTTCTACGCAAAGCCTATGAAAATACCGGAAAGGAAAACCCACACAACGTGGGTATGGTATAGTGAACAACCGCCGGCAGATAGCCGTAAGATACAATATACTCAGCAAAGTGCCCCGATTTTATCGGGACTGAGGATAATCTGATTTCGTGTTCTATGTGATTACGGATTAACGTGATAAAACGTATATTATACAAGGGTGCAAATTGTGACAAAAAAACGAAAAAAGAAAGCCAGGCAAAATATCCCCGATAAAGTCGGGACTGATGATGAGTCCTCAAAGAGCGCCGAAATCAAAGACCCAGAGCAGCAGATAAAAATGCTCCTTCAAAAGGGCCAGAAAAAGGGATTCCTCACTTACGAGGAGATGAGCGATGACCTGCCCGAGGATGATATCAGCGCCAACCGCCTCGATCGTCTGTTGGCAACGCGCGATGAAATGGGCATCGGTTTGCTTGATGAGGCTGACGTCGAACCCCGGCAGGCCCCCAGAGCCCAGAAGGAGGAA
>Ga0114922_10004372_pt1 | contig 13103 bp, 13 predicted proteins | sample AartaG_FD_100975 | JGI IMG/M metagenome (GOLD analysis project Ga0114922, IMG submission 100975) | Deep subsurface microbial communities from Aarhus Bay to uncover new lineages of life (NeLLi) - Aarhus_00045 metaG | ecosystem: Environmental > Aquatic > Marine > Oceanic > Sediment | place... | reverse complement strand
TTTCCAGGGTTTATGATCCTCTCCGAATAAAACGGTGCTTCGGCGGATTGCCCAAAGCAGCCTAAAATAGCTCCTGTGCCCGCCATGGAGGGAATTCATGGCCAAGAACTTATGACTGTCGAGATATCTTTATTTTATTATACTTATTCTCGCCCTGACCGCTTCGAGTTCTTGCGTCAGCTTGGCGATCTGAGGCTGCTGACGGCGAACGAACTGCTCGAGCTGCTGAGCCTTGTTCTTCCAAGCTGCTGAAGCTGCCGGACGGCACCGAGCGCAAGTTCTTCGCCGACGGCGACACGGTGATCATCAAGGGCTGGTGCGAGGGCGACGGCTATCGGGTCGGGTTCGGTGAGGTGCGGGCGAGGATCCTGCCGGCGGTTGAAGAGTAGGGTGTATCGTGCTGCTCAAATGTGCACATGCGATGGAAAGCGCAGAGGTAATGACGGAGCAAGGGCTTGTCCCGTGCGAGTATCCATTCATCGTCGGTGAGACGTATGAAGTCGTTGAGATTCTCGAGTGTTCCGGCCACGTCATGGCGCGGCGCCCGGGCGAAACGAAGTGGCCTCAACCCGGCGATCCGATGTTTAACTGGCACCTCGACGACGTTTTCGAAGTGCCAGACGCGCCGATCGAGATCGTATCGTGTGGCTGCGCCTGCATTGAAGTTGCCGGTTACTACGGCGTGAAAGTCGAAGGGCCGGCGGATGTCAAGCGGCTGAGCGTGCTCGAGGATGAACTTGAGCTGATCGAGGAAGGCGAAGGATTTGACACGTGGTGGCAACGGGCGAAGGCCGATGTCCCGGAAGATGTCGCGCGCGTCTGGTATGAGATCGACACGCAATGGAAACACGTGCCGGAGGCCTGGATTCATGATGACTTTCATCCCACGGTGGAATGGCAGCCGTTCTTTACGGTGGCGTTCGGCTATGATTATCTATTTCGCAACGAGATCTCCGCGAAGATGGCCAACGACTTGATACGGAACTTCCTAGCAGCGCTCCACCTGGAAAAGACCGGACCGGCCGACCATCTCTATTTCGAATACTGGACATCCTACAAAGAACGACGTATCCCGGTGCGCGTGAGGGGCGAATCGGAATGACTACCGTGGGACGGCTGAAGGCACGGTCTCGCCTGCGTGCCATGCCCAAGCGAAGCGATCGCGCAGGCTAAAGCGTGCGGCTCGGGTGCGAGGAGCATGGCCGCGCTGCGCTTGACCATGGCACCTGGAGCCATGCGTGCAACTTGGTTTTTCGGCGTTCACCGCGAAGGTTAGGAGTGTTCCTGCGTCCCCGGGGATTCTCTTTCGCGCAGTCTGGCCTCAAGCTGCTCGGCGACGTCCAGCGGAACCAGCCGCGCCAGCCGGTCACGATCGTACCCGCCGATCGAGACGATCTGCTTGATCAACCGGCTGGAGGTGAGTGCATATTGATCGCTGGCCATCAGGAAGACGGTCTCGATGTCGCTGATCAGGAGGTTCGTGTTGGCGATTTCGAGTTCGGCGTGGAGATCGACGTTGTCGCGAATGCCACGGAGGATGACGCTCGCCACGGCCTTACGAGCGAACTCCACCGTCAAGCCGTCATAAGAGCGCACCTCGACGTTGGGCAGACGGCTGACATGCCGCTCGATCATCTCCACTCGTTCTGTGGCCGTGAAGAGGTCGAGTTTCTCCGGATTATGACCGACAGCCACAATCAGCCGATCGTAGAGCTTCGACGCGCGCTGAATGATATCCAGATGGCCGTGCGTTACCGGGTCAAACGCCCCTGGAAACAAGGCCACCATTTTTCGTGAATCCGTCATAGGCAAATCCCAAGCCGTGAGTTACTCCATATGACCGCGTGCCCGATCCGTCTGCGCTGACCGTGGCTGCCTCGGCGTCACGCCCTGGGGAAACCGACCCAGGTTGTTGTCAACGATTGTAATGTCCGCAGCCCCGACCGCCACATCTGCATCCGACGCCGCTCCGCCGGCGGCCAACAAACCGCGTTCGACACCGGCTACGCAGTTCCCGCAGGTCATTCACAGTCAGGGCGTGTGCCGTTACACCCGCCGGACTGATCAGCCCCTAAACGACGGCACGCACTTTCGCTTCATCGTAACGGGAATATGCCGGGCTGAGGACAGCCAAGTTCTGATCGGCGCGCTCTGAGTAGCGATGCGTGCATTCGCGCATGGTCATTTGGAGCCTATCCCAGAACTGTGGGACAGGTTATCTAACCTGTCATCTGACCGGCTGGAAAGCCGGTCCCACAGGGTATTTGGGGTAGGCTCGTAAGGTAGAGAACCTTCCGGCCAACACCGGCCAGGCCAAAAGCCTCAGCCGCAGAAAAAGACGCACGCTCGGGCGGAATCTCACGCAGTGTCACGATTGGCCTGGCCCTAAATGTGGGGTGTATGACGCGTCTTTGCAGCCTGGTGCTCTCGCTTCATTGACTGAGGACTTCGTCTCGCGTGGGGTGTATAGCGCATCTTCGCGGTTTGGTGCTCGCGCCTTATTGACTGAGGAGTCCGCCTCGCGTAGAGTGCAAGCGGTGTTTGTGAGGCTTGGTGTTCGCACACGCCGATCGGTGCCAGTCGAGAGCACTACCGGCTTGGCATGTGGATTGCCCGCTTGTACCATTGCCCAAGGAGCATGTTCGCCGTATACTGCTCCCGTGGGCGATGTGGCGTTCGCAAGTGGACGTAGAGCGGGGCCGACAAACTAACAAGGCCAGCGGCGCAACAATCCCTCCGAATGTCCCTTCTCCGGCCCGAACTAGGAGGGATGCCGTTGGCCTTGCCTTTTTTCGCCAGAACTCAAAGGACTATTGTTGCAGGTGCGGCTCGCCGGTTTGCCTGACCGGGCAGATTCTGGATCAGCGTGCGCACTTCTGTGGCGATGTGACGATGCGTGCCGGGCTGAGTGAGGACAGCCCTGTGACGATTGTCGCGGATTCCACGGGCTGGAAGCCGGTCACACAGGGGCTTTGGGACACCCTCTTGGAGTGCATCCTAAAGGTATCCAAATGGAGACTCCGCGCGGGCTGAAGCCCGCGGCTCGGTGGGTTTTAGGACAGTCTTTTAGTAGCCGTCGGCGTCGGATTCGAGGGTGTCCTTCCAGGCGGCCAAGTTGTCAAGATAGACGGCGGTCCCGCGGGCGACGCAGCTCAACGGGTCATCCACCAGGTACACGTCAAGCCCGGTGGCTTTGGCGATGAGCTTATCGAGTCCCTGGACCATCGCTCCACCGCCGACCATATGAATGCCGTTTTCGACCAGGTCGGCGGAGAGTTCAGGCTCCGCCTTCTCCAGCGTTCGGATAGCGCATTCGATGATCTGATCAGCGGGTTCCTTAAGGGCTTCGCGAATCTCCTCGCTGCTGACCATACATTTTCTGGGCAGGCCGCTGACGTTGTCCCGCCCGCGGACCTCGCGGGTCGTCTCCTGCTCCATCGGGTAGACCGAACCGATTTCAACTTTGACGGCCTCGGCGGTCTGCGGCCCGATGCACAGGTTGTAGGTCCGACGCATGTGGTTTGTGACGGCTTCGTCCATGTCGTCCCCGGCCACGCGAATGCTCTCGCATACGGCGATGTCTCCCAGGGACATGATGGCCACCTCAGTGGTGCCGCCGCCGACGTCCACGATCATCGAGGCGGTGGATTCCCCGATGGGCAGCCCCGCGCCGATACCGGCAGCCATTGGTTCTTCAAGCAGGTAGACGCGGCGGGCCCCGGCGCGTTCGGCAGAGTTGTAGACGGCCCGTTTCTCGACAGCGGTGATCCCGGAAGGAATGGCGATGACGACGCGAGGCCTCGTCCAGGGCCTGGAACGGCCATGTACTTTGCGGATGAAGTAGCCGAGCATCGCCTCAGTGATGTCGAAATCGGCGATGACGCCGTCCTTGAGCGGGCGAACTGCCGCGATCGACCCGGGCGTTTTCCCCAGCATTTCCTTGGCGACGAGCCCGACGGCGTTTCCGTCCTGCAATACCTGGCTGGTGCCGCGGCGAACCGCGACGACGGAGGGTTCGTTGAGGACGACGCCCTCGCCCCGAGTACAGACGAGGGTGTTGCACGTGCCCAGGTCAATTCCCATGTCGAGGCTGAACAGACCGAAAACCGGGTCGAGAATCATGCCCTGCTCCTTTTCCGAGTGCGCGCCGCACGCGCAATCCGAATGGGGACGCATCGTCCGACGATTGCCGGTTCCAAGGGCCTCCAACGCCAAGAGGCAGGACACGGGGTTTCAACCATCTGCTCACACCGGTTAAAAACCAGTGCCACACACTCCGTCAGGCGGCCCAAGTCCACAGCCCCCACAAGAACCGGCACGTCACCAACAGCGCAGGACGAAAAACCGCGCAACAGGCCTAGGAGACTATCTCGGAACCGTGGGACAGGTTTTCCAACCTGCCGTTTGACCGGCTGGAAAGCCGATCCCACAACCCATCCCACAGTCGGTCCGACGGACATTTGAGGCAGATTCCAAGGCGAAACGCCGCCGGCGTGACCGCGCCCCTGAATGTACGGCGTACTGATCAAAGCCGGGCCTTCCTCAGCCCGGACCGCCGCCGTGACGGCGCTGCAAGATCGCGCGCGGTCAATTCAGACGGGCTGGAATGGATTCCACGTGTCGAACAGCGCCTGGCTGCGGACGCACAAGTACACCGTACCGGCAATGACAATGATACTGGCGATTATCAACAGGACGGAGTAGACGTCACTCTCCGGCGTCGCGGACGACGGGCCTTCGCTCATGGTGTCAGAAACTCCTCGATAACAGCCGGAGGCATTCGGCAGTGCCACCGGCGTTGGTTTGTCGGCTGTAGGGTCGACGATCGACTGCTAGCCGCGCGCCGCCCGAAGGTGAGCCTCATCAATGACCTGGTCGTCAGCCCGCGGCGCGACGCTGGACTGCGTGAGACGACCTGCCGACTTATTCGGCTCGACCACGCTGATCTTGACGTCGCCGACGTACTGCGACCCGCGGAAAATAACGAACACCATGTCGTCTTTCACGCCGTCGGCCGACCCGACGCTGAGTGTCACTATATCGCTGTCGATTTCGAGCACTCGTCCCCGAACGGCGGTGCTGGCGATCGGTGTCAGGGCTGTCACCTGAGCGATCCCCGCCCCCGTCGGATGCTCGAGTTGAGCACCTGTGGCGACCGCTCGCGCCTTTTGTGACAAAACCTCGTTTTCGCTTTTGAGGATGTTAATCTGCTGCTCGTACTGGCGCCGCTGCTCCAAAAGCACCGCGATCTGAGCGGTTTCCTCGTTGACCCGCTCGTTGAGGTCGAGATTCCGCTTCTCCATGTCCATGTTGCGCTGCTCGAGGGAGTCACGTTGCTTGCGGTATTCCTCAGCGTTGTTTTCGCTCACCGAAAGCTGAGCGAGCAGCCCTCGGTTCATCGCTTCCGCGCTGGCTCGATCCGCCACGGCCTGCTTCAAAGCGATGTCTTTCGCGTTGATCTCTTCTCGGGCTTTCGCCAATTCCGCTCGCAGCGCACCGTCCCGGCTATCGTAAGCGTTAATCGAATCGCGCAACGTCGCGATCTGTGCTGCCGCTGCGGCGTTCTGGTTCCGAATCGTGGTGTCCGCGATTCGGTATTGCGCTTCATAGTCGTTGGCCAGTTTTTTCCAGTCGGTGGTCCGAGCTGTAGTCGAAACCGCCACGGTTGTGAAAACGATGCTGGCAACCACCAGAATAACGGTGAAAAGCTTCGTTAGAATGCTCAATGAGGCTCTCCTTGAACGACGGTCGCGATGCTGACGCCACCAGGATTATCGCCGACTAACCCGGCGCAAGACCGAAACACAAGGCCGAATCATACATGACACGGCCAGGGTATCAAGATGAACAAAAAATTGCCAGATTTTACATCTGAGGCGCTTGCCGAGCACCCGTTGCCGCCGACCAACCGGCCGACACGGCACGAACACACGACACCGCCCCACTGAACCATCAAACAACCCGTATAGCGTAGTTGGCCCTCGGTTTCAAGCCTCGGATGCACAAACCGGGGCCATTTTGGACAGCGACCAGGTTCTGGCATCCTAGACTCTCTGGTGGATCCGACCAGAGGGTTCGACAGGTGGGCAGCCGCACAGGGTCCCACACGTCGAGACATCGCGCCGGCGACAACAACGAACCCGCGCGGCGCCTTTTTCTGCGGCGGATGGATTTCAGGGGCCGCCCCCGAATCATTGCTAGAGAAACAGAGGCTGATCGAAGCACAGGGCCACGCCGGCGGTGCCGCCAGGCCCATCAGCGCCAGCCTCGGTACGGACGACTGTCGCGTAGTGCCCGTCGCCGAACACGTCCGGCGGGGCATCACCGGGGAGACCTTCGTAAAGTAACACCTCAAAACGTTGGCCTACGGCGATACGGCACGCCCCCGGGACGGAGACGCGGATGCCACCTTCGCTGATGCTGGTAGCGTAACAGGGGGCAATCGCTTGTGCGTTACTGCAGATCAGTGTGGCTGACAATTTGGTATTCCGCCGGGCGCTTATCCGCCGGTCTTCAAAATCGGGGCGCTCAGACGGATCAGACAGGCCCACAGAGGTCACGGAGGTATCTGCAACGCGTGGGGCAGCCAATGGCATCGTCATGGGAGCTTCCTCAAGAAGAACGCCGCTGAACGGCTCAATCGGCTATCACCGATACCCAAGTGAGTTTCCTTTCCCGGCTTAGCGGGATGTCGACGGAACAAGCTGTCGGGGCGACACAAACGGAACCGCACCGTCGCGATAGAATACCGCGAGCTTCTGATCGGCGACAACCACACGGCAGCAATACCGGACGCTTGCGCCCAAAACAACCCACCTTATAACATAACCGAATTGCCTCTCCTCGTCAACCGTGCCTTGTGTGACGCCCAGAAAACGGCGGCGGAGCCGGAGGGGCTATTGTCTGCGGCGGCCAAGTCTGCAGGAGCAACGCCGTTTCCCGGTGCCTGGAGGCGATCTCGTCAGTCGCCGCCGCTTCCCTGACGCACGGATCCAAAGGGGCTCAAGTCGGGTTTGCCACCGTAGTTTTCTTTTTTTTGCGCAGACCAACCCAGGATATTGTGGTAGAATGCGCCGGGCCAAGCATATCGAACTGAAAGGGCGGATGATGACGTTTGAAGCCGAACAAACAACAGCGGACTCCATGAACGAAGCGTTGGATCTGGCCAGGGCGCGTTTGGCTGAGCACGGGGAGACTGCCGAGCGGGCGATTCGGTATCACCTCACCGAGGCCGTGTGCATCGAGCTTTCTGCGATCCAGCGGGAGCTGGCGGCTCTGCGGGCCGCCCTGAGACCATCCGCAGACTAGTGCTTTGTCGCGTCTGAATTGAGGGATAGGATGACAATCCGATTGGGTGCCATGCCCAAGCGCAGCGATCGCGCAAGCTAAAGCCTGCGGCTCGGGTGCGAGGAGCATGGCCGCGCTTCGCTTGGCCATGGCACTCGGTGTTAGCCATGGCACTCGGTGTTAGCTGTGGCACGCTCGTACACCGGCAATCCGTCATTTCAGCTGTAACGCAGCACTAATGTCATACATATTGCGGTCTCACCAGTCGTGGCCGCATAAGTGCACGCCGGTTGTCGGTATCCTGCGTGCGTGGTCGTGGCAGTGATATCGTCCGACGACACCAACCACCACACCACATGCACGATGCTCGTTATCATCGACAACTACGATTCCTTCACCTACAACCTCGTCCAGGCTATTGGGGCGATGTGCGTCGGGCGGGCAATGAAGGTTGTGCGCAACGACGCCGTCACGGTTGAGCAACTGTCGCGCCTGAACCCGACTCATCTTATCATCTCGCCGGGCCCTGGCACGCCGGACGAGGCGGGTATCAGCATATCGGGCATTCGTCGTTTTGCCGGGCGCATTCCGATTCTCGGTGTCTGTCTGGGGCATCAGTGCATCGTGCAGGCGTTCGGTGGGAGGGTAGTCCACGCCCCACGCCTGATGCACGGCAAGACCAGCCCGATCCGACACGACGGCAAGGGCGTGTATGCGGGTGTGCCAAGTCCATTCACGGCTACGCGATATCATTCCCTGATCGTCGATCCGGAATTGTTACCGGACGGTTTCGAGGCGTCAGCCTGGACGGATCGGGACGAACTGATGGGCGTTCGCCACCAGACGATGGCCGTTGAAGGAGTCCAGTTTCACCCGGAGAGTTTCCTGACCGAGTGTGGCGAGCGATTGCTGGCCAATTTCCTCAGGATGTGAGTTTTCTTGACATCGCCCCCGCCTGCCCTAGCATTCTGTGAAGACAGCTTTGGAATCGATCGTATCCTAAGCTCCGAGAAGTCCTTATGTTCACGGGCATCGTTGAAAGAACAGGCCGAGTGGCCCGTTTATCGGAAGGTGAGGCCGGTGCCCGCCGGCTACGCGTCGCGGACGTCGGGCCGATCGCGGACGAGAGCGCTTTGGGGGCGAGCATCAGCGTCAGCGGCGTTTGCCTCACCGTCGCGGCGACGGGTTCCGACTGGATCGAGTTCGACTTGATCCGGGAGACGTTGGTTTGCAGTACTCTGGGAGATCTGCGCGAAGGGGACCGGGTTAATCTGGAACGGTCGCTGCGCGTCGGTGACCGCCTGGACGGACATTTTCTGCAAGGCCACGTGGACGGCATCGCCGTGGTCGCGCGCGTTTTGTCGACACGGCGTGAACACGTGGTCTGGCTGCGACCGGAGCCGGAAGTGAAGCCGTACATCATTCCCAAGGGTTCGATCGCGATTGACGGCGTCTCCCTGACCGTCGCGGCGGTGTCGGGCGAAGAATTCAGTGTCGCCCTCATCCCTACGACACTGGAGGTGACGACGTTTTCATCGTTGCGCGTGGGGGATCAGGTCAATATTGAATCCGACATCATCGTTCGGGCGATAGTCCACCATCTCGAGGGCGGCGGCACAAGGCCCGCCGACGGCTCGTCATTGACGCTGGATAAGCTGACTGAGGCGGGCTTCTTATGAACGACACTGCGCCGAGCCTCAACCGCGACTCGTCCGACGCTGTGGAGCGAACGCCGGACAAGCCCCTAATCGGCGTCACCATGGGCGATCCGGGCGGAATCGGCGCCGAAGTCATTGTCAAGGCCCTGGCTGATCCCCAGCTTCGTTCTCTGGGACGATTTATTGTTTTCGGTCTGGATGAGATGCTGTCCTACGCGGCTGACCGGGCGGAGATCAACCCTTTCTGGTTCCGGCGGCCTCACGAAGACGTGGGGCCGATCGAAAGCGGCGTGGTGGTGGCGGATTACGATGAGTACGTCGCCTTCGGACCGGCCACCACTCGACCTTCGGTCGAAGGCGGTTGCGCCTCGCTACGGTTCGTGGACGAAGCGATCGAAGCGGCCAAGCAGAACCGCATCGACGCCATCGTAACCGGTCCGATTCACAAGATCAGTTGGCGTATGGCCGGCTGTCGCTTCCCCGGGCACACGGAGAAACTGGCCTACGCATTCAAGACACCGCGTGTTACAATGATGTTCACGGCGGGCAGGCTGCGGGTATCACTGGCGACCATTCACGTGGGCCTTTGCGATATCCGAAACATCTTCACCATCGGTTGCGTGTTCCGGGCGATTGATCAACTTCATGACGCCCTGCGCCGCTGGTGGGACATCGAGAGCCCGCGTATAGCCGTGGCTGGTCTGAACCCGCACGCCGGTGAGGGCGGGCAGTTCGGCGATGAGGAGGAGCGCATCATCGAGCCGTCTATGACCATGGCCCGGCAGGCTGGCATCGAGGTGGACGGGCCGTTCCCTGCTGACACCCTTTTTGCCGCCCGCAAGCGAAATATATACGACGGCATCGTGGCAATGTACCATGATCAGGGCCTCATCCCGGTCAAGATGTTGGCGTTTGATTCGGCCGTCAACGTCACGCTCGGTCTTCCCGTCATACGTGCCAGCGTCGATCACGGCACGGCCATGGATATTGCGTTCAAGAACCGGGCGAACCCGGGAAGCATGCGAGAGGCACTGCGGCTGGCCTGTCAACTGGCCGCCGGGAGCCGCAACCTTCACGGTCGCGAGCCGGATGACGGAAATATCGTCGCCGGTTCCTCCGAAACCCCCATAAGCGGGAAGGCTACGTAACAGACCCCGAGTTCGGGGCGGGTGATGCCATGAACCGTCAGAAGAATGAGTTTCTGCAACTTGGCCCCGAAAACGCGTCGGATGCCGACGGCCGACTCGGCAAACGTCCGGCCCTGTGGCCTCGGGTACTGTATCCCAACCTTTATGTGTGGTTCGTGTTTGTCGCGTCGCTCGACATTATGATGACGTGGATCGTCCTTTGGTTTCAGGGCCGCGAGGTCAATGTTCTGGCCCATTGGGTTCTGAACCGCTGGGGCCTTCCCGGGATGGTGAGCTTCAAATTCATCTTGGTGGTGTTCGTAGTATTAATCTGTGAGGTCGTGGGGCGTAGACGACTTGAGACCGGCCGAGGGCTCGCCCGCTGGGCCGTCGCTCTGAATTCCGTACCAGTTGCGCTTGCCTTTGCCCAATTGCTCATTAACAGGTTTGGCTGATTCCACACACATACACCGCATATCGTCGCCCGGTTCACCCACCTGACGCACGAGATATCACGGTTCGCGAACACATTGACCTTACGCTTTTGGCGCGCGTCATCGCGAAGACCCTCGGTTGGATCGACTCATTCTTCAGCATGGATCTTTACGGGGACCGTGTGAGCGTTTTTTCGGGTCGGGGATGGAAGTGGACATCGCCGTCCTCGCGGTCTACGCCGACGCTGAAGTTGCGCCCGGAGATGTTCTTGGAGCCTGGTTCATCGAGCCAGGTAGCGTTGTTCGATCCGCCGAACGGCTTCGATGGATCGGATTCCTTGTCGCCATCAGCAGATGGATGGGTGGCGTAGGTGTCGTGGCCGCCGACATCCAGGAACAGGCTGATCGAGGTGGAGTCGGCGAAGTAGTCGCTCACCCCCCCCCGGGCCTGGAAGCGTTCATTGAACAAGGCCATGCCGGGCCGGTTGCCGGCCTTGCCCATGTAGCGGTCATCGCCGCCGGCATCGATCAGAGCGGTGACGCTTCGGTTGATCCCGTAGCTGATGCCGTTGCCCTTTACGTCGTAGATGTCGTTCCCGCCGAGGTTGACCAGCAGGGCGATGGTGAAGTCGTGCCCCCACCCGACGGACATGTTCGAGGTTGCTTCCGCCTTGTGCAGGTCGTTGCCGCCCTCGTCGACAAGGACGCCTATGCAGAAATGAGCGCCCGTAGCCTGGGAATAACACACGCCGTTATATTCATCATTGCCGCCGCCGTCGTGCAGAATACCCGTGCCGAACCAATAGCCCGTACCCATCGTCCAGTTGCCGGAGACGTACTTGTCATTGCCCTCGCTGTCCAGAAGCGCGCCAAGCCCGCCGGCCCAGCAGTGCCCATCGGCCCCGTCTCCACGCCGGCCCATGGCACAGCCCTGGGCGTTGCTGACGGTGATAGCCTGGCCTGGCGAGTGATAAGACGGCCTGCCGGTGATCTTGGCGTCGCGGACGGCCTCGTAGAAATCGTCGCCGGTGCGGTCTGCCAACACGCCGACCCCGCCCACGCCGCCAAGCCCTTGCCCGTCGGCGTAGAGCCTGTATCGGTCGCGCCCGTCGCTATCCAACAACAACCCGATGCCGAAGTACCCGCATCCCTGGCCGCTGAACTTGACGAAGTACTGATCGTCGCCGCCCAGGTCGGCACACAGACCGAACCCGAACTGCCCCACACCCTGGGCATAGCGATCCGCTTGGTAAACGTCGTCGCCCCGCGCATCGAGCAGGATGCCGACCCCGCACATGCCCGCCCCCTGGGCCGGGCCGGTCGCCTCGTAGAGATCGTCGCCGCGGCAGTCCAGAAGCAGGCCGATGGACCGGTCTGCGGTGGAGGCCGCCACACCGCCGGTGTAATGATCGTCGCCGCCCAGATCGACGATCAGCAGCGCGTCGGCCCCGTCGACCTGATCATTGCCGCCGCCACGAATGCGAATCCAACCCCAGGGTGTTTCCCAGTCGAACGCAAACGGCGGCACGTCGTCGAGCGGCGTAAGTGCCAGCCTGGCGTCATCCAGGGCCTGAGCGCACTTCTCGCCGGCGTGCCACAGGCTTGCCTGGTCCCACGTCCGCGCCACGTCGTCCACCTGTGGACAATAGTCGAAGGCGTCGACCTGTTCCTCGCCGAAGTTGAAGCGGCGGGTCACGACGATCCGCTTGTCCGCCCCAACGTTTCTAAACGCCAGGTCCGCCCAGCGGCGGGCTTCGATGATGTTCATGACAAGTTTACCCAACACCGGCTGGGCCTGGTCCGGGATCACCTCGATCCGCTCGGCAAGCTCATCTGCGTACTTGGGATACGGCAATTCCATGGCGAACGTGTAGGCGTACGTGGTTCGCCCGGCCGCCTTGTGCAGGGCCAGGATGGCTTCATCGAGCGGCGTGTCCTTTGCCGTCAGGTTGGCTGTGTAGCCTCGCAAGCCTCCGAACTTGGGGTTGATCCCGAGCAGATGCACGGCGTGGTACAGGGGCGTCGTGCCGCGTCCCCGGCTCTTGTCCATCGTTGCCGGGTCGAGGTGGACCTTCACGGCCACAGCGAGCGATCGGGCGTACGTGATCGTGTCGAGCGGCTCGTTAAACAGAACGTCGAACGCCCGCAGCTTGTAGGGGATGTCCGCCGGGAACCGAGGCCACCATCCTTTCGGCGTCCAGCCGAGGTCCGCCCGACGCATCCCGGCCAGCGCCAGTGCGTCGTCCAAGGCATCCGCCGGCTGACCACGACCCGGCAACGCGCACCAGCATAGTACCAATCCGACGATCAACATTTCCTTGTCGGTCTTCATGATGCTCAATCACCTAAAAGTTGTCGGAAGTCTGAACGCATCAGGGAAATCACGTAGCTTAGTCTGGCGGCAGTTTCAAAACAAGGCAAGTTGCATCAGTCCCCCACTTTTCGCTGCGCGAAGAATGGGGAACACTCCATCAGTCCCCCACCCTTTCCATGAAAGGCATTCTCCCGTCAAGTGTGCACGTCCCGCGCCGAAAGATTTTTTCCTTCCGTTTTTCAGGAAGGACTGTTCCTTCCCTTCGCTGCTTGGCGCCGGGTCT
>Ga0114922_10004371_pt1 | contig 13104 bp, 7 predicted proteins | sample AartaG_FD_100975 | JGI IMG/M metagenome (GOLD analysis project Ga0114922, IMG submission 100975) | Deep subsurface microbial communities from Aarhus Bay to uncover new lineages of life (NeLLi) - Aarhus_00045 metaG | ecosystem: Environmental > Aquatic > Marine > Oceanic > Sediment | place: Aarhus... | reverse complement strand
AGGATGCTTTCGAGCGCCTCGACCACGTAGTCGACGTCATCGGCGGTGTTGTACACGCCGAAGCTGATTCGGACGAGGCCGGGCACCGTGGCGTGGTCTCCCGCGGCGAGCTTCTCCACAATTGCCTGCATTTCTTCGCGAGATATGCCGAGCAGTTCCCGGACGTAAGGCTGGGCGCAGAAGCATCCGTTCCGCACTCCGACACCCCATTCGAAGCCGAGCACGGCGGCCAGCTCGCCGTGGCCGAGCCGGTCGGCGGTCATCGAGATTACCCCGAGGCGGTCCCGCTTCAGGTCGGGGTCGTTCAGGCCGTAGAGCCTCAGGCCTTCCATCCTGATGAGCTTGGAGAGGGCGCGGCGGGTCAGCTCGCGCTCGTGCTCGGCCAGGTTCTCCATGCCGATGGATTGCAGGACTTTGATGGAGCTGGCCAGGGCGACGGCGCCCGGGACGTTGGGCGTTCCGGCCTCGTCCTTTTCCGGCGGGAGCGCCCACATCACCTGGTCCATCGTCACGGCGTTTACAGTTCCGCCGCCGACTTGATCGGGCGCCCCCCGTTCGAACACCTCCCGGGGGCCGATCAGTACGCCGGAGCCGAACGGGGCATACATCTTGTGGGCGCTGAAGGCGATGAAGTCAATGCTTTCGGGCTCGCCCGGCGGTCCCATCTGGAATGGCCGGTGGGGGATTAGTTGGGTCGCGTCGACCGCGCACAGCGCTCCGTGCTCGTGGGCGAGGCGCGCGATGCGGCGAATGGGGGGCATGTTGCCGGTGACGTTCGAGCCGCCGGTGACCGTGACGAGGCAGACGCTCCCCTCGTTGGCGCGCACCTTGTTCTCCAGGTCGGCGAGATCGAGGGTGCCGTCCGCGCGGTGTATCTCGGCGTACTCCAGTCCGCAGCCCAGCCGGCGCCAGGGCAGCATGTTGGAGTGGTGTTCCATCACGGTGGTGATCACGGTGTGGTCGTCCCCCACGCACATGCGCATGGCGAGCTTGTTGAGCGCGTGCGTGGCGTTCTGCGCGAAGATGAGGGTGTGGTGGGCGAGGTCCGCCCCGACGAAGTCGGCCACGATGTCTCGGCACTTCTCGTAGACGTGGGTGGACAGGAGCGACTTGAATCCGCTGCCGCGGTGTACGCTGGCATACCATTCGGAGAAACGCCGCGAGCAGTCCAGCACGGGCATGAAGGCAGGCGTGGTGGCGGCGTTGTCCAGGTTGACGTAGTTCACGTGCCGCCCGTCCACCACGGGGACGCGCTGCTCGGTCCCCACGATGTACTGGCGGACGTTGCCCATGTTGACGTCCGGAATCTCTTCCCGGCACGACTGCGTGGGATCGAAGACGGTGTCCTCGGAGGACGGTCGTTCCTGCTCGTTCAGCATGCCTTTTCCTCGGCCGACGGGTCAATCCGCAGCGGCCATCGACCGATACTTCTCGGCGATCTTTCGCTGGATATCGTCCTTGAACAGGGCCCAGGCGCACACCGGGATGGTCTTGACCACCCCGTCGTCCGGGTCCTCGTAGGCGAAGCCCGCCGTGCAGTTGTACAGGCGGGCGCCCTCGACCGAGTGGACCTCTTCGAATGGCAGGACCAGCATTCCGATCGTGCGCCCCAGGTTGGTGTGTTTGCGGAGCTGATGCTTCCAGGTCTTTCGGAGCAGGAGACGGCCGCCGAGAATGCGCAGCAGCGCGAGAACCCAGTTGCCCTTCGCCATTCTGCCGAGCCTTACCGAACGGCGCGCGACTCCGAAGAACTGCCGGAGCACCAGCCATCGGCCCCGCAGGCGCTGGAACGACTTATCGGGATTCAGCCGCGCGAGCTTACCACTTATTCTCTCGATGCGCGAGACGATTTCTTCTCCGATCTCATCCAGCGGGCGCTTCAGGAAATGGCTCAGCGGCCGGTAGCAGGTCCCGTCAGAGATCAGGATGGTCGCCGACTCGCAGTTGGGGTGGACGCCGCCGAACGTGAGGCGGACCCCGCCGAAGAAAGCGAGCGCCTTGGTCAAGTGATGCGTCAGGCCGGACGGCACGAACTCGACCTTCTCGTCGGGGAACGCCTCATCGATGATCTGTTCCACGTCCTCGATGGTGGTGGACACATCCGTCTCGAACTCGCCTTCCTTCCACGTCTCGGTGAGCGGGATGAGGTGGAGATACGCGATGAAATCGCGGTTCGCGTGGCAGTAGTCGATGAGGTCCCGCATGTGCTTGTCGTTGATCTTGCGGGCGACGCAGCACATGATGGTGTGACGGCGGTCGCTGAACTTCTTCAGGTTGTCGAGGCCCTTGACCTTCTTTTCATACGCGGTGGGGTTCTTGCGAAGCCGCTCGTAGATTTCCGGGTCCCTTCCGTCGAACCCGAACAGCACGCGGGCACGCGTCTCGCAGATCTTCTTGCAGTACGCCTCGTCGGCGAGCTTCAAGCCGTTGGTGACGATCCCCACCCTCAGTTTCCTTTCTTTCGCCATGCGGATGATTTCGAACAGGTCATCGCGCACGGTGGGCTCGCCGCCGAACAACTGGACCGTCGGCTTGGGGCTCATCCTGCTCAGGCCGTCCAGTACGTGCTCAAAGTACACGAGCGGCGGGTGGAACTCGAAGCCCATGTGAGGGATGTTGGCGATGCATATGGGGCAGTTCATGTTGCAGCGGTTGGTGACGTCGAGGAACACCATGCGGGGGTGGTGGGCGCCCTGTCGGCCGCAGGCCACGCAGTTGAGGTCACAGGTGGGGGCGGTTTCCGGGTCGTAGTGGCAGACGTCTCTCTTTCGCTGCCAGGCGGCGGCGTCGCTGCTGATCAGCGCTTCGCTGGTCCCGCAGTTCGGGCATTTCTTGCTGAAGTAAACCTTGCCTTCTTTGATGACGTGCGTGGCGGGGACGCGCCGGCGGCACTTCTCACAGATTCCGTAGTTAACGGCGCGCATGTGCTGGCTCTCGGGCGAAAGGATTCACCATTTGCGGCTCGCCCGTCCTTACTTCGGAGCGGTCGGTTCAGCGGACGTTTCCGCAACGGGGCGGCCGACCACGTCGTCGTCGAAGATGTCCATCCCCAACCACCCAAGGAAGAAGTCGGCGAACTCGGGGAAGTGGCAGTTGAGAGCGACACCGACCCATCCGAGATGGAGGAGCTTGGGGCAGTTGAGCGTCTGTCGGAAGGGCGGCCGGGGGCCGAGGGCGAGACCGAGCGGCCCGACGGCGTAGGAGTCGGGTTCTCCGGGCTTGCCGGGGTCGAGGGCGTCGTTATAGCCGAGCGCTTCGCGGCCCCAGAGGAGCGCGCCGCCGCAGTGGTGTAGTGCGGGGAACTTGCCTGTCTCGCGGCCGCAGATGCCGTGCAGCGTGCCGTCGAAGTTCGAGTACCCGAAGGTAACAAAATTGAAGAAGCCGAGGTAGAGCGCGAACCGCGGTTTTTCGGACGTGGTGATGCCGCCGTCGAACATGTCCATCATGTCGAAGCCGCGGTTTCGCATGTACGTCGATGAGCAGCCGCTGCAAAGCAGCGCTCCGGCCAGGATGAGGATCGACGCCGTCCCGGGAACCGCTCGTCTCGCACCCATACTTGCTCCTTTCACACGTTCAGTGACTCGGCGCCCCGTCCGAATGCCGGATTGCCCCACGCCGACCCGTCTCTCTTCACCTTCTCGGGGCCCTCCGTTGGGGCTCCTGCGTGGCGGGAGATATTCTCTCCAAAACGACCCCTGAAGTCAAGTGGGGCGCGGGACCTCCTGCAAGGTCGCTCGACCGTATCGCATGTTTGCCGCGCCGTTTAGGTTGCAGGCTCCCGCTCCGTCGGTTTTGGTTCGGCCAGCTTCGGTTTTGACGGGCCGGGCTTGGCCTCCGTTTTCTTCGGCCACTCGCCGCGCTCTTTTCCGTCGTCGTTGCAGATGTCGGCTCCGAACCAACCGAGCGCAAAGTCCGCCATTTGCAGCCACCGCGCATTGGCCACGATCCCGACCCAACCGAGATGAAGATGATCCACGCAGCAGAGCATGTATTCCGGCCCGGGGTACGGTGCACTCTTCTTGCCCAGAGGGCCGGACCGCTGGTGGTTGAGCGTCTTCAGGTCGTCCAGGTCGAACTCTCCGAAGGCAACCTTCTGCTCGCCCCACAGGGCCAGCCCGATCCCTTCCAGGTGGTGCCGCAGGAGCCCGACCTGGCCGCCGCCGAGGCCCAGGAAACTCCCGTCCACTTTGCCGTACCCGAAGGCGAAGACCGGCGAGCACGCCTTGTAGACCGCGATCTGCGGGGTCTTGGTGAAGGTCACCCCGACGTCGATCATGTCCAGCGCATCTTCCCACCGGTGCTGGAGATTGGTGCATCCCGATAAGCCGGACAGGGCGATCCCGAGCATCAGCGCCGCAGCTCCCCGCAACATCACAGCACGTGATCGCATAATGCCTCCTTAACATCCACCCCTGACGGAAAACGAATGATACCACAGTATGTTGGCCGGTAAGACTACAAGTCCTGCAAACGGAAAGCAAGGACGCTGAGGCGGAACTCCCTTTCCAGTGCTGCTGATTTGAGGGAATCCCTGACCGCGCCGCGCTCATTTTCCTAGCATAACCCTAGGAGTATAGTCTCCAAAACCTCGGCTGTCAAGATGTCGTTCCGTTTCTGTCGCTACGACATTCGCTACGACATTTGCCGACGCTCCGGCAGTTGACCAACCCGCCCCGCGAGCGTAGAATCTAGCGCACACATCGCTGAGATTCCGAGGAGCTATGGCACCGACACTCACCATCCATGCCGAGACGGGGGCGCCGCAGCACTTCCAGTTGAAGGCCAAGGGTGTGGTCATCGGCCGCGTGCCCGATTGTGACATCTGCATCCCAAGAGCCGAGGTGTCGCGGCACCACGCCCGCATCTTCCAGGATCCCTTCGGCCGGTGGATTCTGGAAGACCTGGGCAGCGGGAACGGCACGTGGGTAGACGGCGAGCGGATCGAGGCGTGCGCCCTTACGCCCGGCAAGAAGGTCATGATTGCCCAGCACACGCTGGTGTTCTCGCAGGAGCCGGAAGGCCAGATCGGGCCGGACGCCAGCGCCGTCTCGAAGACGACCGTGTTCCACGACGCCGGCGACGTCACCCTCCGCGAGCCGACCGCCGAGGGCGTCCTCAGCCACAGGCGCATGCAGCAGGTCAACACGCTCATCGAGCGCATCGCGCAGCTCACCGCCCCCGCCGAGCTGTATCCCGAGTCGTGCCGGTGCATTGCCGCGGAGCCCGGACAGGTGGCCGCGGTCGTCCGCCTGCAGGGTGCCGCGGCCTCGGCTGAGCCGGAACTGCTTGCCGTGCACTCCGGCGGCACGGCCGGGGCGCGGCCCGAGGGCGCGGCCGCCCAGGTGCACCTTTCGCGCCGGGTGCTTCGCGCCGTGCGTGAATCGGGCGACGCCGTCATCGCCAGCAATGTCCCGTCGGCGCCCAGCCAGATGGAGTTGACGGTGATCGACCTCCGCCGCCCGCGCACCGTGTGCGCCGCCGCCATCGTAGCGGAGGATGAGTTCACCGACGCGCTCTATCTCGACACGCCGTCCGGCGCGGCGGACGCGGGCGCCCTGGACTTCGCGCGGGCCGTGGCACGCCAGGTAGCGTTCGCCCGAAGGAGCCTGCTGCTCGCGGAGGATCGTGCCCAGCGCACGGCGCTCGACCAGCAACTCGACTGGGCTCGCCGAATCCAAGAACGGCTGATGCCTCAGACCGCCATCGACATCCCGGGGGTCGACACCGCCACGTGCTATCGGCCCGCGATGTGGGTCGGCGGCGACTACTGTGACCTGTGGCAGCTCCACGACGGACGCCTCGCCGTCTGCGTCGCCGACGTGGCTGGCAAGGGCCTGCCCGCCGCGATGGTGATGTCCAACCTCCAGGCCACCCTGCGCGCAACGATGGCCTTCAGCACCGACCTGCGCGAGGTGATGGACCACGTCAACCGGCAGCTTCGGGAGAGCACGCCCGACGACATGTTCGTCACCATGTTCCTCGGGCTCTACTCGCCGTCGGATGGCGAGCTGGCCTACGCGAACGCGGGGCACATGCCGCCGATGAAGGTCCTGAGCGGGGCCGGCGCCGCGCCGCTGGGCGAGGCCACCGGGCCGCCCGTCGGCGTGGTCGACACCCCATTCGAGACGGCGGCGTCCCGGTTGGAGCCGGGGGCCGGGCTGGTCCTCGTCACCGACGGCATTACCGAGGCGGAGTCGCCTACCGAAGAACTGTTCGGACTGGATCGCCTGGAGCGGATCCTCGCCGGCGGGAAGTTCACGACCGCCGGGCAGATCGTCCAATTCGTCGTGGATGCGGCCGACGCGTTTCGCGGCCACGCGCCGCAGGGCGACGACGTCACCGTCCTCGCACTTCTCAACATCACCGGGCAGGACCCGTCCTGTTGAGTCCAGCATCTCTATTGAGTTTCAGGTAGTTGAAGGAAAGGCCGTCGGGGGCCCAAGGTGTCGGGTCCCTTTTGGGGAGCATAACTCAGGATTGGATCGTACCGTGTCGCCCGAAAAAGGGTCCTGACGCCTTCTGTCCAGGAGCGGGCGGCCCCTCGTCACGAGCGCTGCTGTGCCGACGCCGCCGGTGAAGCTGCCTCTCTGCCCCGAACGGTGCCGTACTTCGCGGTGATCCCCCTCATGATGCCGTCCTTGTAAAGCGTCCACGTGCAGACCGGGATGGTCCGGACTTCGCCCGTATCCGGGTCTTCAAAGGCGAACGCCGCGCCGCACTTGTACAGCCGTTCCGACTCGAGCGAGTGATGTTCCTCAAATGGCAGAATGATGGAGGCCAGGCCGTCCCTGAGCCACGTGTGCCTACGGAGCTGTTCCCGCAGGGGTCTCCCGATGAGGAGTCCCGCCAGTATGCGCGGGACCCCAAGCCAGCGGCTGCCCTTCATGATTCGCTTGAAGTACGGCGCCTTGAGGAGCAAGCCGGCGAACGTCATCAGCACGATTCGCTGTCCGCGTCGCCTCTGGGCGGGATCGTCGGGGTCCAGCTTCGCCAGCTTCGCGTCGATCTTCCGGGCGCGCCGGACGGCCTCCGCCGCGACCTCTTCGAGAGGGCGTTTGAGGAAATAGCTGAGCGGGCGATAGCGCTGCCCGTCGGAGAAGAAATGGGTGCCCGCCTCGCAGTTGGGGTGGATGTTGGGGAACGTTTGTCTGCCACCCACGCCGAGAAACGAGAGCGCCCGGTTCAGATGATGCTGCAGGCCGAGCGACAGGTACTCCACCCTGTCGTCGGGGAAGGCGTCGTCAACGATTTCCTGCACGTCTTCGATGGTCGTGCATACATCTGCTTCGAACGCACCCGGTTCCCAGGTCTCGGTCAGCGGGATGAAGTACAGGCCCTTGATGTGGCTGGTGTGATCGTGGCAGAACTGGAACAGGTCGGCGATGTGCTGATCGTTGATGTGGCGGGCCACACAGCACATGATGATGTCCCAGCGCTTCTTGCTGTGCTTCTTCAGGTTGTCCAGGCCCTTCAACCTCCGGGCGCAGGCAGAGGGAACCCCGCGCAGTCTCCTGTCGATCTCGGGGTCCCGGCCGTCGCAACTGAACAGCACGGCCACGTCCTTCTCGACGAGCGCCTTGCAGTACTCCTCGTCTTCCAGTTTCAGGCCGTTGGTGTTCACGTGCACGCACAGTCCGTGCCGGTGGGCGATGTCGATGATGTCAAACAGGTCCTCGCGCACCGTCGGCTCGCCGCCAAACATGTGCACCACCGGCGGCGGGGCCATCTTGGCCACCTCTGCCAGGACCTTCTCGAAGTAGGCCAGGGGCGGGTCGAACTCAAACCCCATGGTCGGGATGTTGGCGATGCAGATGGGGCAGTTCATGTTGCAGCGGTTGGTCACTTCGACGAACACCATGCGCGGATGATGCTGGTGCGTGCACCCCCGGCACTCCATCTCGCAGCCCGCGCTGGGGGGCCGGTATCCGTACAGGTCTCTCTTGCGCTGCCAGAGCGCCGCGCTCGAGCTGACCAGAGCCTCCGTGACCCCGCAGTCGGGGCAGTTCTTGACGAGGTAGACCTCGCCATCCCTCACATCGTGGGTAACGGGAACCCGCTTCCGGCACTGGTCACAGAACCCGATATTCGCTGGCGGCATCGCGCGACTCCTTACGGCTTCACGGTTGTCGAGGCCGACCCAAGCTGTCATAACCTACCAACCGAGGGTAATATTCTGTACAAAACCAAGCGGGAAGTCAAGTAAGACGATGTATAGAGCCATTTCCGATCTGGCCCTGCGGCACGCGCGACTGTAGCCGAGATCCATGACCTCGGCTGTGTCTCTCATGGAGGCGGGCTACAGCCAGAACCCTCTCCAGACGCGGCACAACGCCTTCGTCGGCGCGCCGCGTCAGAAATGGCCGCGTTAGGAATGGCGGCGCCAGGATAGAGCAAGCCTCCCGCGCACCCCCTCGCAAGAATTGGTATTATAAATGGCACACGTGTGCATTTATAATACCAATTCTCTGGGGAGCCATTTGTCAGTTCCGGGGACGTGTCAGTTCCGGGGACGCAATACCTATTGACCACAGGTGAGTAATGGAAAGCGACATGCAGCCGAAACTCCAAATTCGGAGCACCAAATCCGAAACGCAACACTTGAGCCAAGTGAAGCGGGGCGGGGACAGCCCCGCCTGCGTCGGGCAGGCTGCGAGTGGCAGCCTGCCAAGCCGCAGCCCGGCGTAGCGGGCGGAGGCTGGTCCCCGTTTTCCGCCAGTGTTTCGCCACCGCCGGGCGTGCGAAAAACGGTGACTGGCACCGGCGGCAGCGCCGCGAACCGCCCCAGGCGGAGAGCGGAGACGTGCCGTTCCGCTGGAACGGCTGGAGTTTGCTTTGCAAACTCCCTCGGCAGCTTTGCTGCCGGCCTGTTACCGCTTTTCGCGCAGCGCTCGCCTGTCGGTTCTCCAACGCGCCATCTGTTCCCGGCGCACGTCGCCGCCTCTCCACTTCGTGGCCGGTTGAAACCGGCCGGCGCGGACAGACGCGCGTGTGTCCGGGCCACCGTCCGCACAGCGAAGCTGCTGGGCTCGATGTTGCAGAGCACACCCGAACCGCCGGCGTAAGTCCCGCCGTTCCGTCAGAATCCGGGGCAAGGAGTTCTTCGCCCTCGCGTAGCCCCCTCGTACTCAACACCTTCGGAACGGAGCAAATGGCTCGGCGCCGGCTCGGCGCCAAGGAGCCGTTGCAGCCACGGTCGTTCGCTGATAGAATGAGAAAACAACATCGTCTGATAGGAGATTGTCGTGGCCAAGGCGATTGCCCTGTTCTCCGGCGGATTGGACAGTCAGCTCGCCGTCAAGCTGATGCTGGACCAGGGGATCGAGGTGCAGGGCCTCACTTCGCGGTCGGTATTCCACCAGCAGAGATCACACGAAGGGAAGGAGGATCCGGCCGTCGCCGCCGCGGAACGGCTGGGCGTGCCCATCACGGTGCTGAACACGGACGACGAGATGCTGGCGCTGGTGAAGCATCCGAAGCACGGCGTGGGCAAGAACATGAATCCGTGTGTGGATTGCCGCATCTTCCTGCTCCGCAAGGCGAGCGAACAGGTGCGGGAGAGCGGCGCGGACTTCATCGTGACGGGCGAGGTGCTCGGTCAGCGGCCGATGTCGCAGAGGAAGTATGCAATGGCGCTGATCGACCGCGAGGCGGACGTCGAAGGCCGGGTGGTGCGGCCGCTGTGTGCGAAGCTGATGGAGCCCACGATAGCGGAGAAGGATGGCTTGGTCGACCGCGAGAAGCTGCTGGCGATCCGGGGCCGGTCGCGTAAGGAGCAGATGGCGCTGGCGGAGAAGCTCGGGATCACGGAATACCCCTCTCCTGCCGGCGGCTGCCTGCTGACCGACCCGGGCTTCAGCCGGCGCCTGGCGGAGTTGATGGAGCACCGCGCCCCGGATGTCAATGACACAGAGTTGCTGAAGCTGGGCCGACACTTTAGACTGGACGACAGGACCAAGGCGGTCGTCGGCCGCGACGAAGGTGAGAACTGCGAGATCGAGGGGCTGGCGCGCGAGGGCGATCTGCTGCTGGACGCGGCGGACGTGATGGGCCCGACGACCCTGCTGCGAGGCGAGGCGTCCGAATCGAACGTCGCCATTGCGGCGCGCCTGACCGTGAAGTACGGCAAAGCAAGAAACGAGGCGTCTGCCCGCGTGACGGTGCGACGCGCCACGACGGACGAGAGTTCGGTCCTGACGGCGCCGCCCGCGGCGGACGAACGGGCGGCCCAACTGATGATCACGAGGCAGGCCGATGCCGGATGAGCTGCTGACGCGCCTTTCCGAGCTGAAGCGTGAACGCAACGCGGTGATCCTAGCGCACAACTACCAGCGGCCGGAGGTGCAGGACGCGGCGGATCATACGGGCGATTCGCTGGGCCTCTCGCGACAGGCGGCAAAGACCGACGCCGACGTGATCCTGTTCTGCGGCGTGCAGTTCATGGCCGAAACCGCCGCCATCATCTGCCCGAAGAAGACGGTCTTGATCCCCGACCGGAACGCGGGCTGCCCGATGGCCAACATGATCGGTCCGCGGGAGCTCGAGAATGCGAGGGCCGAGCATCCCCGCGCGGCGGTGGTGTGTTACGTCAACAGCTCCGCCGAGATCAAGGCGATGAGCGACGTGTGCTGCACGTCGGCCAACGCCGTGGACGTGGTGAGATCCATCCCCCAGGATCGAGAGGTGCTGTTCATTCCGGACCAGTCGCTCGGGTCGTGGGTCGCCAAGCAGCTCGGGCGCGAGTTGATTTTGTGGGAGGGGTTCTGCCCGACGCACCACCGGATGCTTCCCGAGCACGTGGCGGCGGCGCGGCGGGCGCATCCGGAGGCGGAACTCGTCGTGCATCCGGAGTGCCTCGACGAGGTAGTTGCAGAGGCGGACGAGGTCGCGAGCACGTCGGGAATGCTGCGATACTGCAAGGAGTCGGGTGCGAGACAGTTCATCATCGGGACGGAGATCGGGATGCTTCATCCGCTGCGGACGCAGAATCCGGCAAAGCAGTTCTTTCCGGTAACGGGCCTCGCGGACTGCCCGAACATGAAGCTGAACACAATCGAGAAGATGGTGTGGTCGCTCGAGGACATGCAATACGTGATCAAGGTGCCGCCTGATATTGCGCGGCGCGCCCGCGGCGCCATCGATCGGATGCTCGAGATCAAGTAGCGGAGAGATGCATCGTGCCGACTACGGCGGCGGGAGGTCTTCGACTCCCGGGCGCGGCTGCGCGGGAGCGGCGCCGTCGGCGGTTTCTTCGGCCTCGACCACATCGGCCTCGACCGTGGTGAACAGGCCGCCCAGGCCGATGCTGAACGCGACCCGGTAGAGCAACACATACAGCGTGGGCACCACCACCAGCGTCAGCACGGTCGCAAATGCCAGCCCGAAGATGACGGCCGTGGCCATGCCGCTCCAGAACTGGCTGGACATGCTGTCGGGCGACCAGTGCAGCTTGCGGAAGTCGAACGAGACGCCGGTGGCCATGGGGATCAGGCCCAGGATGGTGGTGGCCGCAGTGAGGAGCACGGGGCGCAGGCGCGTCTGGCCTGCCTGGACCGCGGCGGCAAGCAGGTCCATCCCCCGCTTCTGGAGCTGCCGGGTGTAGGCGAGCAACACGATGGCGTTGTTGACCACCACGCCCGCCAGACTGATCACCCCGACGCCGGTCATAATGACGCCGAACGGCATCTCGCAGGCGAGCAGGCCGCCGAGGACACCAATCATCGACAGCAGCACGGTGGTCATGATGATCACCGGGATCTGGAACGAGTTGAACTGGGTCACCAGGATCATGATGATGAGGAGCACGGCAATGACGAACGCCTTGCCCAGGAAGGCCTGCGCCTTCTCCTGCTCCTCCTTCTCGCCGGCGTAGGTGATTTCATACCCGCTCGGCAGATCGAGCCTGGCCAGCCGCTTCTGAACGTCGGCCAGGACCTGCTCGCTCATCCGGCCCTCGGCATCGCCGGTGAGGGTGACCACGCGTTTCTGGTTGAGCCGGTTGATCGTCCCGAACCCGCCGCGGTAGTCGAGCGCGCCCAGGGAACTCAGCGGCACCGACCGGCCGTACGCATTGGGGACCCGCAGAGAAAACACGCTCTCGATGTTCTCGCGTTGGGAGAGCGGGAGCCGGACCGTAATGTCGTACTCATCGTTGAACTGGCGGTAGGTGCCGACTTTGCTGCCGAAGATGGCGGTCTTGAGGAACTGGCCGACGGTGGCGGTGTTCACGCCGAGGAACATCGCCCGCCAGCGGTCCACCACGAAGACCAACTCGGGCCGGGCGAGTGCGAGGTCTGAGCGCAGGTTGACGAGGCCGGGCACGTTGGCGATGAGCCGCTTGGCGCGTTCGCTGAGCTCGGCGAGCCGCTCGAAATCCTTTCCGGCGATACGGACGGTAACCGCGGTCCCCGACGGCGGGCCGTGTTTCTCTTTCTCCACCTTGATCTCGGCGCCGGCCAAGTCGGACAGCTTGCTGCGGATTTCGGCGACGGCGTCGGCGGAGGGCCGCACGCGGTCCTCGTAGTCCCGGAAGACCAGCGTGATGCCGCCCACGTGAGGGCCGCTGCTGCCTCCGCCCATCATGCCAGCGTCCATCCCTTCGCTCGACGCGCCCACGTTCGCCACCGCGTGTTCGACCTCGCCGACCTGTCGGTCGCCGCCCTCGGGCTCATCCAGATAGGGACGGACGCGCTCTTCGACGATGCGGGTCAACCGGTCGGTCTCGCGGATGTTGGAGCCCTGGGCGAGGCGCAGGTTGACCATTGCCCGGTCGGGATCGATATCCGGGAAGAACTCGACCCCTTTGCCCAGCCTGGCGTACAGCAGGAGAAGGGCAACAAGGAGCAGTCCGGCGAGGGCCATCGTGGTTCCGCCGTGCCGCAGAGCGAGCTCGAGCACCCGGCGGTACGCGCGGACGAAGGCGGGCCGTTTGCAGCCGGGCTCCTTCGTCTTTCCGTTGGCGACCAGAGAGCAAACGGTGGGGCTGACGACCAGTGCAACGAACAGCGAGCTGGACAGCGTACTGATCACCGACCGCGCTGCAGACGGTCGCTCCTCCCGAGCCCCACAAGACGTCTCCAGAGGCGCTGACGCGCTGGCCGAGAACGT
>Ga0114922_10004370_pt1 | contig 13104 bp, 8 predicted proteins | sample AartaG_FD_100975 | JGI IMG/M metagenome (GOLD analysis project Ga0114922, IMG submission 100975) | Deep subsurface microbial communities from Aarhus Bay to uncover new lineages of life (NeLLi) - Aarhus_00045 metaG | ecosystem: Environmental > Aquatic > Marine > Oceanic > Sediment | place: Aarhus... | reverse complement strand
TGGAAACAAGTCAAATTCTTATGGACACGGACGCCCGCAGATTCAGCGAGCTGACCGGTGAGCCTGAAGCAGGGCTGTTTGAGTTTGACCCGTTAGTTCAAAAGCTATGTCTCGAAATGACGCCCCCGAGTGTTCAAGACCACACCGCTGACCACGAGCGGCTGTACTTGGCAATACGGGAAAAGATCGATGCTCCTACAATGCAAACGGGCTTTCGCATTCTGCAACAACTATCGAGGGTTCTTTGCGAAGCGAATTACAAGGTTGCGGCGACAATCGGCCGACGCGGTGAAACTACGGAAGTTATAGAGGTTGAGCCAGGCAAGCGGTGTGAAACGAATTTTGCTGTCGCTGTTGATTTAGGTACAACTACCGTGGTAGCTCATCTTATCAATTTGACAAAAGCCAACACAATAGATACGGAAGCTACATATAACAGCCAGATTAACTTTGGCGAGGACTACATTCGCCGAATCATCTACGCAGAAGAGAATAACGCTTTCGATGAGATGCAGAATCGTATCGTACACGATGTGAACAACCTGATTGTAACACTGGCAACGAGGCAAAAAATTGATTTGCATGACATAACCGCAGTAATATGTGCCGGCAACACTGCAATGGTGCATTTCTTGCTGAACTTAGACCCGAAGCGTATCCGCAGAGAGCCGTATGTCGCCTCAGCCGGCTTTGTGCCCCCAATCCGGGCCGCAGAAGCAGGCGTCCAGATTAACAAGCGAGGTCTATTATATTGCCTGCCCAGTGTAGCTGCTTACGTGGGCAGTGACATAGTAGCCGGGGTTCTAACCACGCGAATCTTTACTAAAAAAGGCATCTCACTTTTTGCTGATATTGGAACAAACGGTGAGGTGGTTCTTGGTAATCAGGATTGGCTGGTTTGTGCCTCAAGCTCAGCAGGCCCGGCGTTTGAAGGAAGTGGAGTCAAGCACGGCATGAGGGCCGGTGCCGGCGCTATTGAAAAACTGGCTATCCTTGACGATGGCTCTTTCGAACTGAAGATAATCGGGAATACTCATCCGGTCGGGATTTGCGGCTCAGGTCTTCTGGACACCCTTGCCGAATTATTTACCCACGGCATCATAGACCGAACGGGGCGATTCAAACCTAACGGCCAGCCACGATTAACCGAAGGTGACGAGGGCCGGCAGTTCCAAATAGCCCCGGCAGGTAACGAGCACCAGGAAATAGTAATCACCCAGGCCGACATCGACAATTTGGTTCGTTCCAAAGCGGGAGTCTTCGCCGCCATCAGGGTCCTTATGGAGTCAACCCAGACAAAGCTCGAAGACCTGGATGCGGTTTATCTGGCCGGGGGATTCGGAAACTTCCTGAACGTTCGCCAGGCTGTTACTATCGGGATGTTACCTGATGTGCCCTTGGAGAAGATTCAATTTGTGGGAAACACCTCAATCGCAGGGGCAAAGACCGTACTGCTGAGCCGAAAAGCCCTAAAGACCGCAGAAAAAATCGCCAAAAATATGACATATTTTGATTTGATGAGCCATACGGGATATATGGAGGAATTTACCAGAGCTAATTTCTTACCACACACGGATTTATCACTGTTCCCATCGGTAAGAGCCATAAAGTGCGAAACATAAAGCATTAAATTATGATATTTTGTCATCCTGAGCGAAGCGAAGGAACTGGCCAGAAAATAGGAACAAGCTGGCATTACATAAGGCAAGAGATTCTTCGCTCCACTTCGTTCCGCTCAGAATGACATACTAGATGATTTATACGAGATACGAAATATGGCAACAACCATTGCAATAAGTGGAAAAGGCGGCTCGGGCAAGACAACTTTAGCCGCTATGATTGTAAGGTTCCTGTTGGCCCAGGCCGACAGAAAAAACGTGCTTGTCGTGGATGCCGATCCAAACGCCTGCCTCGGCCTGATGTTGGGAATTCAACCTACCGGCACCATCGCGGACATCCGAGAAAAGAAGCCCAGCAATGTGGGTATGGATCGGCTGCGCTCCTTCGAATACAACATGCAGCAGGCAATTACCGAAGCCGATGGATTCGACTTGCTCACTATGGGCCGCCCGGAAGGGCCAGGCTGCTACTGTGCGGCGAACAATACACTCAGAACCTTTATGGACAAACTAAGCTCAACCTACAGGTACGTCGTCATAGACAACGAAGCTGGGATGGAGCACCTTTCCCGCCGAACCACCAATAATGTTGACCTGCTGTGCATCGTAGCAGAACCAAACACCATTGGAACCCTGACTGCTCAAAGAATTTTCGACCTTACAAAAAAACTTCCGATTGTTGTAAAGCAAATCGGCGTTATATGGAACAGAGCCGAGAGCAGTAAAGAAAAAGACGGTATAGAAATCTTTGGACATATACCTTATGATAAGGCCGTCCGTGACGCCTCAATGCAGGCCAAGACGGTCTTTGACCTTTCAAATGACAGCCCTGCCTTTTCGGCGGCGGGTAAAATATTCGAAGATATTTTAGTTTTGAGTTCGCAGAATACGAATTCCTAACTATAAACGATGAACTATTTTTGGAGGTCTTAAAATGCCAGTTCCTGAAGTTGCAGAAAGATTTACCAACTCAGTAAACCGCCTTACGCTTGGGGCAACCAAAGACGATGGGGGCACTCGAACCTCAACAGTAACCGTGGGCGGAGCGCGTAATGTCGTCTATGGCAGTTCCGCAACCGATACCGGTGAAAAACCGGTTATTGCTATGGACGTCCTGGACAGCAAGCCGGAAGATTGGCCCGACGTCCTGCTCGAACCTTATAAAGATGTGCTCGACATCCCCGGCGACTGGGCCAAAAAGTGCGTAGAAGATTTCGGGGCAGAATTAATTTGTATCAAATTTGACGGCATTCACCCAGACAAAAATGATAGAGATGCCGCTCACGCCGTTAAGGTTACCGAGGAAGTGTTAAAGACAGTTGGTGTACCTCTTGTGCTCTGGGGCTGCGGAAATGACGAAAAAGACAACCAGGTTATGCCCAAGGTCAGCGGTGCTGCAAAAGGCGAAAAATGCCTCATCGGAACCGTTACAGAGGACAATTACAAATCCCTGACCGCTATCGCTCTGGCCGACGGCCATTATCTCATCACCCATGCCCCTCTGGACATCAACATCGCCAAGCAGGTCAATATCTTAGCTTCTGATATGGGCTTTCCATTAGAGCGAATAGTAACATTCCAGGCCACTGGAGCCCTTGGATATGGAATAGAGTATGCCTATTCGATTCAGGAACGGCAGCGCATCGCCGCCCTTACCGGCGACAAAATGATGGCTATGCCGGTCATCTGTGACGTAGGTTATGAATCCTGGCGGGCCAAAGAGGCCAAGCTCACAGACGCACCAGGCTGGGGCGATCCTGCCGACCGGGGCCCGATGTGGGAGACGGCCACCGCCATCTGCTTGCTGCAGGCTGGCGTCGATATAATTCGTATGCGACATCCCAAAGCCGTCGCAACCATCAAAAACTTTATAAGTCAGATATGGAAAAGTCAATGAGTAAATCAGTGAATGAGTAAATGCGCGAACTCATCTACGCATCAACGCATTGACGCATAAACAAAAAAGGAAGGTGTTTACTATGATATTAATTGCAGAACGAATCAATGGGATGTTTACCGACGTCAAGCAGGCTATCGCAGATAAAGACAAGAAAGTCATTCAGGAATTAGCCAAAAAGCAAACCGACGCAGGTGCCGCATATCTGGACGTGAATGTAGGTACCGCCGCGGCTGACCAGGAAGGTACTATACAATGGTTAGTCGAAAGCATCCAGGAAACCTGTTCTACACCTCTGTGCCTCGATTCCCAGAAACCAGATGTTATTGCTGCAGGATTAAAGGTCATTAATGCTCAGAACGGTGTCCTGCTGAACTCCACGCCTTTGAATAAGAAAAGCGACGAAGAAATATTAGACAAATACATAGAAATGGCAAACCAGGCAGGCCCGAAAGCAAACATTATCGCCCTTACTATGGACAAAAACGGCGTCCCCCAGGATATCAATACCCGTGTAGCCATAGCCGCAGAAATCGTATCAAAGGCGATGGAAAAGGGATTTGACACCCAGCAGTTGTTCATTGACACTATAGCCTTGCCGGTAAAAGTGCCGAACGCCCAGGTCCAATCCGGCAATATCTTATCTGCGATGGACCAGATACAGTATCTGTCAGACCCGGCCCCGCATATGACATTAGGCCTGTCGAATCTTTCCCAGGGAGCTTCGGAAAGAAGCCTGATAAACCGAGTATTCCTCGCTATGGCTATTTCCCGCGGCCTCGACTCAGCTATTGCCGATGTCTTCGACCAGGACCTGATGAACATAGTAGCTACCGCTGAAATGCTGATGAATAAGCAAATATATTCAGATTCTTTCCTAAGGGCCTACACCTCGGCAAGCAAAGCTTAACGTGGCAAAGGCATGAAACAATAACGTAGTGAGTAGTGAGTAGAATAAGTGAGCTAAAGTTTGGAGTGCCTAAAGTTATGGAATATTTTTTCACTTTAGCTCACTTTAGACACTTTTCTGATATCCAAATAGCAAAATAGTGCAAAAAAAAGCCCTACGGTTGTACCTGCTTCGGCAGTTTTCGAGGATAATACGGGACTCCTATAATAACCCCTGTCTCCACAGGGCTGAGCATAGAACAGAAACGTCGTGTGAAAAATTTAACCAATAACCAATATCAAGGAAAGACCTATGAAACTTAACGCAACAAAAATGAAGGACTGGCAGATCGCAGAAGCTGCCGAGGAAGGAATGAAACCTGTTAGCCAACTGGCCGAGGAGATGGGCTTGCAGGAGAGCGAACTGATTCCAATGGGTCGCAAGTTGGCCAAAGTCGATTATCAACAAGCCCTTGCCCGTCTCCAGGATGCTCCCACAGCAAAGTACATTAACGTTACTGCCATTACGCCGACGCCTTTGGGCGAGGGCAAAACTACCACTGCCATGGGTTTGATTGAAGGTCTGGGCAAGCTGGGAAAACGTGTGGTCGGGGCCATACGCCAACCCAGCGGCGGGCCTACTTTCAATATCAAAGGCTCAGCCGCCGGCGGAGGCTTGGCACAGTGCATTCCACTGACACCATTTTCCATCCGCCTTACAGGTGATATTGACTGTATCACAAACGCCCACAACCTCGCTATGGTTGCCCTTAGTTCGCGTTTGCAGCACGAAAGAAATTACGACGATGCCCGCCTGGCAAAAAGCAAGCTAACACGAATAGATATCGACCCGGAAAGTATGCAAATGAAATGGGCAATGGACTTCTGCGCCCAGGCCCTGCGAAATATCAGGATTGGTCAGGGCGGAAAAATGGACGGCTACGAGATGGACTCGGGATTCCAGATTACCGTCTCAAGTGAGATTATGGCAATACTCGCAGTTGCCAAGGACTTAAAAGACCTGCGAGAGCGTATGTCTAAAATAGTCGTGGCCTACGATAAAAAAGGTAATGAAGTTACCACCGCCGACCTTGAGGTTGACGGCGCTATGACCGCCTGGATGGTAGATGCGATAAATCCGAATTTACTGCAGACCATTGAAGGCCAGCCGGTATTCGTACATGCAGGTCCCTTTGCAAACATCGCTGTCGGCCAAAGCTCCATTATCGCTGATATGCTCGGCACAAAATTAGGTGAATACCACGTTACTGAAAGTGGATTCGGTGCCGACATTGGTTTTGAGAAATTCTGGAATATAAAATGCCGAATGTCCGGCCTGGTACCGAACGCCGTTGTTATTGTTGCCACTGTTCGTGCCCTAAAGATGCACGGCGGCGGACCTGCAGTGAAACCCGGCATACCCCTGAGCGAGGAATACACTACCGAAAACCTCGAACTGGTCGGAAAAGGCTGCGAGAACTTAATCGCTCACATCGAAACGGTGAAGAAAAGTGGTGTTCGCCCTGTCGTTTGCGTAAACAGCTTCTACACTGATACCAAGGCTGAAATTGACCTTGTCCGCAAAATAGCTGAGCAAAACGGAGCTTTGGCTGCGGTTTCCGAACACTGGCTCAAGGGCGGTGACGGCGCAATCGAGCTGGCAGAGGCCGTGATTGAGGCCTGCAGTGAAACGAACCACTTCAAGTTCCTTTATGATTTGGAAACACCGCTGAGAAAACGCATTGAACTCATCGCCAAAGAGGTTTATGGAGCTAACGGCGTAACTTATATTGATGGGGCACTGGAAAAAGCCAAGGCCATGGAGGCCGACCCGGTCAGCAAAACTTTAGGAACCTGTATGGTCAAGACACACCTTAGTTTATCGCACGACCCGAACCTGAAGGGCAGACCCACCAACTGGGAGCTTCCAATACGCGATGTTCTTGTTTACAAAGGTGCCGGCTTCATTGTGCCCGTAGCCGGAGCCATTAAGCTGATGCCCGGTACCGCCTCCAACCCGGCTTTCCGGCGCATCGACGTGGATGTAAACACTGGAAAGGTTCAAGGTCTATTCTAACCACGCAGAAAAGGATATTTTCGGCTGTTGCACATCCGGGAAGCTAAAAGTGTAAAGTGAACTAAAGTGCCTAAAGTGAGCTAAAGTTAAAAAACAAATAACTTTAGGCACTTTCTAATTTCCTTGATTTTTTATTGTATTTTTAGGAGCGACCAATGGCAGCACAAATAATAGACGGAAAACAAGTGGCCGCTGATATGCGGGCAGAATTGAAGGACGAAGTGGCCAAACTAAAAGAACAGGGCATTGTTCCCGGACTGGGAGTCATCTTAGTCGGCGAAGACCCCGCCTCACAGTCTTATGTTACCGCTAAAGAACGTGCCTGCGAAAATATAGGGCTTTATTCCGATGACAACCGCTTGCCTGCCGAAACCTCACAGGAAGATTTGATGGCACTGGTCGAGAAAATGAATAACGACCCGAAAATCAACGGCATCCTCGTTCAGTTACCCTTACCAAAGGGCCTTAATGAGGCCGAGGTCCTGCTTGCAATTGACCCTGCCAAAGACGTCGATGGATTTCATCCGATAAATGTGGGCAAAATGATGGTAGGTGAGAAGGCGTTTCTGCCCTGCACACCGCACGGTGTTATTCAGCTATTGAAACGCAGCGGCGTAACCATTGAGGGGGCGGAAGTAGTAATCGTTGGAAGAAGCAACATAGTCGGCAAGCCCCTGGCAAATATGCTTATCCAGAAAAAGCCCAATGCAAATGCCACCGTAACCGTTTGTCATACCCGCACCAAGGACCTTCCCTCTCACACAAAGCGAGCGGACATTGTCATCGCCGCCGCCGGTCAACCAAATACCGTCACCGCTGATATGGTAAAAGAAGGTGTGGTGGTAATCGATGTTGGTGTCAACCGTGTCGAGGACGCAACAAAGAAAAAAGGTTATCGTCTTGTTGGCGATGTGGATTTCGAGGCCGTCAAGGAAAAAGCCTCATTTATCACCCCCGTCCCGGGTGGTGTCGGCCCAATGACAATAACTATGCTGCTTTACAATACAGTGGAATCCGCCAAAAGAGCCGCCGGCATTGAAGTCGAATAATAAACAAAAAAAACAAAAACAAATGAAAACATAAAGGCCTGTCTTGCAGTCTGTTTCGCCTGCTGTTAAAAGTGCTACAGAGAATCTCTTTCAGAAAAATTTAAAAAAACAAAAATTCTCAAAAAAACTATCAGACCGAATTGTTTTTTTTTCTGCTCTTTTTTAATAATTTTTTCTCATATTTGACAATTTCTGCCCACAGCACTTGACATTATCCCGCCTTCGCATATAATATCCGCCTTCACTTTAATGGGTTTATAATACTTCATAAGGAGAAATAAATATGAAAAAAAGAATTTTGTTGACTATCGTGCTATCTTTACTCGTAGCAAGTATGGCACAGGCAAAAGATGAGCAGTTGGGTGTTACTTTTGATCTTACTTATAGGAGTAAGTGGTTGTCCAAAGGCACCTATGGCTACGGCGTACAGGGCGCACTTTTTAAAACCATCGACCTTGACTTTTATAACACAGGCTACGGTGTAAAAGTTACCCACCGCAATGCCACAGCAAGCGGCTACGTTGATAAACAAAGGTTCGATTATAGACCTTATTACAAAAGCGTTCTCTTCGAGGACGAAACTTATACCACAAACTATAATATAAGTGCCGGCTACGAACACTATCCCGGGCTGGCCCGAGACAGAAGTAACACAACGTGGGAGTGGATATTCGCCTTTTCCTGGCCGAATATTATGCCGCAGGGCATCGTACCTCAATACATCGCCCATTACGAATATGCCGCTGGAAGTAATTATACTAAACCAAACGGCGCCGATATGCCGTCCGGCTGGGTTCATCGCTTCATACTTGGTTATGACCTGGGAATGTTAGAGCTTCCGGCACCCATACATCTGTCCTCCGAGCTTGCTTACACAGATGGTCTTGGAGGGGCAGCCCACGATTGGTCATACGCGGTATTTGGTGCTTCAACAAAAGTTGAAATTAGTGATAATCTTTCGTTTATCCCGGGGATATATCAACAGATAACAATGGACGAATCTATCAATCCCGACAAAGACGTAACGTATTGCATCCTGAGCATGAAATACAAATTCTAAACAGCAGATTTTTTAAGTTGATATATTCGACAGACTCAGATAGATTAAAGTATTCATCGTTTTAAACAGGTAAGATAGCTGATAGTTCGCCTGGTAGCTTTAAATACATTGTTTTGGAACCGAACATATAACTCGTTGGAGAGTATTAAAAGAAACTGTTAAAGTACAATAATCCTCAGTTACTAAAAGGAGAACGTTATGGCACAAGAAAAGGCAATTGACTCCCTTATGACCGAAAAGCGGACATTCCCACCGCCGGCATCAATCAAGACCAATTCTTATATAAACAGCACCGAGCAATATCAACAGATGTGGGAAAAATCTATCAAAGACCCGAACGCTTTCTGGTTGGAACAAGCAAAAACCCTCTCATGGTTTAAGGAGCCAACCAAGAGCCTCCGCTATACATGGGACACGAAAAGTCGAAAAATTGAGCACACATGGTTTGCCGACGGAGAGCTGAACGTTACATATAACTGCCTCGACCGTCATCTCGGAACACCAACCGCAAAAAAAATTGCAATTCTTTGGCAGGGTGAAGCCGAAGACGATGTTAAGAAATTCACCTATGAGGAACTTCACAAACATGTGTGCAAATTCGCTAATGTCCTCAAATCAAAAGGTATAGAAAAAGGTGACCGCGTCGCAGTTTATCTTCCAATGATACCTGAACTTCCGATAGTAATGCTTGCATGTGCCCGGATTGGTGCTATTCACTCGGTTATCTTTGGTGGATTCAGCTCAGATGCCATTGAAGGCCGAATCAACGACTCTGACTGCAAAATGCTTATTACTTCCAATGTATCGCTGCGAGCCGGTAAGCACATCAAACTAAAGGACATTGCCGATGTGGCACTGGAAAAAACACCTACAATTGAAAATGTAATAGTCGTTAAAGTTAACGATGACCCCTGCGACATGAAAGACAGCAGGGACGTATGGTATCACGATGAGATGGCAAATGCGGCCGAACAATGTGAAGCCGAACCTATGAATGCCGAAGACACGCTGTTTATCCTTTACACATCCGGCTCGACGGGCAAGCCGAAGGGTGTTGTTCACACTACCGGTGGATACTTATTACATATCACCCTCACTCACAAAACCATTTTCAACATTCACGACGACGATATATATTGGTGCACCGCCGATATTGGCTGGGTAACTGGGCACAGCTACATTGTCTACGGCCCGCTTGCAAACGGCAGCACATCATTGATGTTTGAAGGAGTTCCCACCTATCCGGACGCGGGTCGTTTCTGGCATATCTGCGATAAATTTGACGTTACCGTCTTCTATACGGCACCCACGGCTATTCGTGCTCTGATGCGACTCGGCGAAGAATGGCCCGCTAAGTACAAGCTCGATTCGCTGAGGGTTCTCGGCACAGTTGGTGAGCCGATAAATCCCGAAGCCTGGATTTGGTACTATGAGAAAATCGGGCGCAATCGCTGTCCGATTGTCGATACCTGGTGGCAGACCGAGACCGGCGGCATCTTAATTACGCCGCTGCCCGGCGCTCATACATTGAAACCCGGCAGCGCATCTCTGCCATTTTTCGGCGTTGACCCTGTTGTTTTGCGCGACGATGGCAGTCAATGTGACGTAAACGAAGGCGGCAAGCTGTGCATACGCAAGCCCTGGCCCGGAATGATGCGCACAATGTGGGGCGACCACGACAGGTTTATTGATACATACTTTACAATGTACGACAATATTTATTTCGCCGGCGATGGATGCCGCATTGATGAAGACGGCGATTACTGGCTAATGGGCAGAATCGACGATGTAGTCAACGTATCCGGCCACCGCATCGGTACCGCCGAGGTAGAAAGCGCCCTTGTCAGCCACGAGAAGGTTGCCGAAGCCGCTGTGACGCCAATGCCCCATGAAATCAAAGGGCAGGCTCTGTATGCATTTGTTACGCTTGTAAAAGGCATCGAGGAAAGCGAAGAGCTAAAGAAAGAGCTTGTTTTGCATGTCCGAAAGGAAATCGGCCCCATCGCGGCACCGGAAGCCATTCAGTTCGCACCTGCACTTCCGAAGACCCGCTCCGGCAAAATTATGCGCCGAATCTTACGCAAAATTGCCGAGAAGAACACGGACAATCTTGGTGACATCACGACGCTCGCAGACCCGCATGTGGTCGAGGCTCTGATAAAAGGCAGAGGTGAATAAACTCACAGACTTTAACTGATTATAAACAAGCCGGACGTGTGTTTAAAAGCACACGTCCGCTCTATTTCCAATGAAGGGACCATATTTATGAGCCAAGAAATAGCAACGACCCAATCAGAAAATAAACATCATGGCTGGCGCATTACGTTTGCAGGAATGGGTATTAATCTCGCACTCGGAATTCTATATACGTGGAGTGTTATAAGCAAGCGGATACCCGAGGACTGGGGCTGGAATGAGGACGATAAATCCTTGCCATATATGCTCGCCTGCCTTATCTTTTCGCTCATTATGGTACCCGCCGGCAGGATGCAGGACAAAATTAGCCCACGCATTGTGGCCACAATAGGAGGTATCTTAGTCGGACTCGGATTCATAATTGCCAGCATGACAACATCGCTTATGGTTTTTGTCATTGGCTTTGGAATACTGGCCGGCGCGGGTATCGGATTCGGCTACGCCTCTGCAACGCCGCCCGCAGTAAAGTGGTTCCCTGCATCAAAGACGGGGCTTATCGCGGGAATAGTCGTTTCAGGTTTCGGACTGGCTTCGGTATACGCCGCTCCACTGACAACATTGTTGATTGCTAATCTCGGTTTCAAAGTTGCGTTACTGCTATTAGGCATTGCATTTTTGGTCGTCGTTGTGGCTCTCGCTCAGATATTAAAACCACCACCGCCCGGTTACATTCCCCCTGGCGCCGTACCGGCAAATAAAGATAAAAAATCTAATAAAAAAGAAGACTTTCTTCCAAAAGAAATGCTTACTACCTGGCAATTCTACATCATTTGGTTCATGTATGTATGCGGAGCCGGTGCTGGTCTTATGGTCATCTCAAAACTTGCTGCAATTGCAGACAAACAGGTTGGAATAACCCTGGGATTCGTACTGGTGGCGGTGCTTGCCATAGGTAATGGGGGCGGACGAATACTCGCAGGTATGCTCAGCGACAAAATAGGTCGCAAAGCAATGATGTTTATCTGCTTCGTAGCTCAGGCCTTTTTAATACTTCTGCTCTCAAGAGCAACCGGTGAAAACGCCCTTGGGACGATACCTGCAATGGCGATTATATCAGCGTTCATCGGCGCAAACTATGGGGCCAACCTCTCGCTTTTCCCATCTATCACCAAAGATTTTTATGGTCTGAAGAACTTTGGAATGAACTACGGCCTGGTATTTACCGCCTGGGGTGTCGGCGGTTTTATGCTGGCAAAGCTCGCCGGAGCAATGTATGTCAAGCATCAAACTTTTGCAATCGCCTATTACGGTGCTTCGGCACTGCTGATACTCGCTGCGATAATGACAACGCTCGTCAAAGCACCTCACCACAAAATCGAAACTGCCGAAGTGTAAATTACCGACAGCGACTTTACTTTATTGGAAATGTGCAAAAGTCGTCACTCTGTACTAAGCATAGCGAAGTGAAGAATCTCGTTTTCGTAAAAAATCACAGCAATTAAAGTTTGTGAATTGGAAAGATTTTTGTCTTAATTGCTTCTATTGTCGCCTCTACTACAGGCACTACCATTTCGCGTTGTGTCTGACTCACGGCAAATGCCCTGTCTCGCAATCCCCCCTGCCAGTCCGTACTTTCGAGCATAACACCTCCGACGGCGTGATCCATATGACTACCACTGCCGGTACCGGTAAGGATACTCCAGGCCAAAGCCCAGGCTCTGACGGTGTTGCTGACATTGTAACCACCGCCGCCGGTTGCAACGATGGGCTTGTTAAAACTTAACAGATGCTCGATAATATCGGCATAAACATTATTGGTCAGACATAAATGTGCAAGCGGGTCACCCGCAAGTGCATCAGCCCCCAGCTCAAAAACAATTACGTCCGGATTGTAGGCGGTAATTAAAGGCAGAGCTATAGCATCGAATGCCTTCATATACACTTCGTCGTAAGTCCCGACCGGAAGAGGGACATTTACGCAGTAGCCCTTGCCTTGACCGCTGCCGATTTCATCCTCGCGCCCTGTCCCGGGAAAAAGCGTCCCCGGGCTCTCGTGGAATGATATGGTCATCACATCACTGCGGTCATAGAATCCATAAGCAACACCGTCACCGTGATGGACGTCCACATCAAGATAAAGAACTCTTTTACCCTCTTCAGCGAGTATCGTGCAGGCCAGGGCCACGTCATTGATGTAGCAAAAGCCGGAGGCCTTTTCCGGGCCTGCGTGATGGAATCCGCCTGATGGATTAAACGCCACCTCAGCAGAGCCCGAGAGAATCAGCTTGGCCGCGGTAAGTGTCCCTCCGGTGGCCAGAACCGCGTAGTCATACATCCCTGCAAATACAGGGCAATCCAGCGTTCCAATTCCCATATCC
>Ga0114922_10004369_pt1 | contig 13109 bp, 12 predicted proteins | sample AartaG_FD_100975 | JGI IMG/M metagenome (GOLD analysis project Ga0114922, IMG submission 100975) | Deep subsurface microbial communities from Aarhus Bay to uncover new lineages of life (NeLLi) - Aarhus_00045 metaG | ecosystem: Environmental > Aquatic > Marine > Oceanic > Sediment | place... | reverse complement strand
CTGATAGCAGCTATTTTTGTCTGGACTCATCCCGAAATGCCAAGAGCACAGTCGTGGGGTATTGGCATCGGTATTATCGCATTATTTCAGGTGGTACCGATTTCACCCGGCTCATTGGTTAGGGGGCTATACGTATTATATCTCGTAATACGCCAGAGGAATTTCAGGGACTACAATATCGCAGTTTTTCTCGGCTTTTTCAAATATGTAGGTTATCTCGCTTTCCCGATTCAAATGACATATCACTATCCCGCCCTGGCAAGATTTATGGCGGCCCACTGGGCCACCGAAGCCGTGCATATTGTCCCGGTATTCGGCGAACGAGGTGCTCTGCTGGAACATTGGGTATTCGGCTTGTTCTATAACCGGCCTTTGACGATACGGCGTCGAATGCGAAAGCGGGCACAGCTTCGGGCACAGATGAAGCCGCGATATTGGCACGTAGGTTTGTGTGCAATCGGGATTGTGGGATTATTCGCTTTTACCGAGTTTCTTTACATAGAGAAAGTCGGAGAACCCCCGGATTATAATAAATTGTGGTGGCTTGCCGTACTTGTACCCCTAATTTGCGGTGCGATTGTAACTTTGGGTTGCGGCGGGGCGCCATTAATCAAACGCCTTGCGTCAGCGGCTGTCTGCGGAGCATTGATTGGCGTGCTTTCCACAGCGGTTTCAGCGATACTAAGCTATAACGGTGGTCTTGTGGCGAGCTGCGTATGGCGGGTATTTATCTTTGCAATTGTCTCAACTATCGGGGCAATAATCACCGAGCTTAAACTGCCCGATACGGATTAAAAGCAGTTCCCCGACGTCGAATATTTGTTTATTTCTTGCAGAAAGCCTGTACCTATGCAATAATTAACATTTCTGCAAAGTGTTTATAAATAAATCATCTCATTAGTTTTGATATGTTTGAAGGGAGTAAGAAATGAAACCCGAAGTCATATCCTCAAGACTCAAACAGATGGTAAATCATAAACACCTCAGGAAGCTGCTGGCAAAGAAAATCGACGATTATGTTTATAAGATTATAGTCGAGGACGAATCAGAAGACTTGCGGAAAGTGCGGATAAAAAGATACCAGTTCTTATCGGCGATGTTGCGCTGCGTGAACAGAAATATAGATAAGGGCTACGTTTCAAAACAAGTCATGCGCAAGATCATTGATGTATTTGTCCAGAATAATCTTGTTTGCAAAGACCAAAGTCATATCCAGGCGATTGAAAAATACAAAGAAAAATACGGGGAAATGCCTCCGACCTTTATCGTTTTCTCTCCCACACAAAAATGCAACCTGAGATGCGTTGGTTGTTATGCGGCTTCAGGAGCGGATACTTCTGCGACGATACCCTATCCTTTGGTAGATAAAATAATCAGTGAAGTCCATGACCTGTTCGGCAGCAGGTTCGTAACCATCAGCGGCGGCGAGCCTTTTGTATATAAAAGCGAAGGCAAAACTCTGCTCGATATCTATGAGAAATTTGACGATATGTTTTTCCTGGTATATACCAACGGTACCGTTATCAGCAAAGAAGCCGCTCGAAGGCTCGCAAAATCGGCAAATGTAACACCTGCGGTTTCCGTCGAAGGCTTTGAAAACGAAACCGACCAGAGAAGAGGGACCGGCACATTCAAAAAAATTCTCACGGCTTTTAAGCACCTGAGAAAAGCCGGCGTCCCCTTTGGTATTTCCGTAACAGCAACAAGTAAAAACATCAACATTTTACTCGAAGATGAATTTTATGATTTTTACTTTAAGGAACAAGGCGCCAGTTATATGTGGGAATTCCAAATGATGCCCATCGGAAGAGGCAAAGACGAGCTTGATTTGATGGTTGTCCCCGACAAAAGACTGATGTTATATAGAAAATGGGAAAAGTTGCTGGGCGAAAAGAAATACTGCCTCGCAGATTTTTGGAACAGCGGGGTATTAGCCAGGGGCTGTATCGCATACGGAAGAAGCGGTGGATATGTCTATGTTGACTGGTATGGCAATATAACGCCCTGTGCATTTATTCCTTACTATGTCGATAATATTTACGAGATCTATCAAGAAGGTAAGACCCTGGCGGATGCGATGTTCTCCGATTTTATGAAAAACGGCTGGAAGTGGCAGAGAGAATACGGCCTGGATGACTGGAATAAGCCAAATAACTGGCTGATGCCATGCTCTATCAGAGATCATTATGAGATATTCAGAAATTCCATTCTTCCCAAAGAGGCAAAACCCGAAGATGAAAACGCCAGGCAAGCACTGGAATCCGAAGAATATCTGGAAGTGTTGAAAAACTATGACGAAGAACTACAGGATTTGACAGAAAAAATCTGGAAAAATGAATATTTAGGCGTATAATGGTTGCTCGTTTGATTATATGATATAGAGTCTGAACTTTTTTTCTGGCCGTCGGGGTATATTACCGGAGCCTTTTCTGGAGTCTTTTTTGTGATGATACCGAATAGTTATAGTTCGCTTTGTGATGATTTGTACCTCGATATGTACATCAATACCGAGCTGGAGCTGCCCACAGAGCGTGACACAATCCTGGCCTTTTTCGAACGGATACAAAAACAATACCCCTCTATGGGCCGTTTCTATCGGCGCGAGAATAATGAGTACTATCTTGAGGAAGACCGAAACCCGGGACAATACCGCTGGGCCAGTCTTGAAATAGACCGTATCGGCTCCGGAATGGTCAATCCGTCGGATTTTGAAACGGCCTACAACCAGGACAGATTAGTGCTCGAGCTTGTTCCCTATATGCTCGGCGTAAATCATCTCGATATCGATTCATTGGATGTTACCTTCGCTATGGATTTTGATTATGTCGGCAGTCATGACGAGATCATCGCCGAGGCACTGCTCTCCCAGAGCGCTTTTAGCAGCCTTCTGGATTTGCCCGAGGCAAGACCTATCGGTTTTTCACCTGCACTGGTAATAGCATTGTCCGAGGATGACCGGACTCAGGGGCGAATCAGCATAGAATCGAAAACAAGCGTGTACGAGCCGAAGAAAAAAGGACGCTTTACGGATGAGTCGATAAGCTTGTCTTTTACCGTCCGACAGTACCCGGCAACGGACGAAAAATTCGAGCCGTTAAAATCTTTTGAGCATCAATGTAGATTGGCCGAAGAGCTGATGGCAGAACAAATAGTGCCGAACTTTGTTAAGCCTTTGACCGAGACTATCGCACAAAAACGTTTAACGTAGATTCCCTAAAGGACCTTCGATGGCTATCGAAGCACCGATAAGCAAGTTTAAGAAAACAAATATAAAAATCTATATAGCTGTTTGCATTGCTTTTGTAATTTGGTGCGTTTATGACGCACATTTTAATGAGGAGTTCAAAAAAAAATATACTGATGCCGACGGGAATCCGACCGGCTGGCTGGTAATTAATAGAAAGGCACCGCCATTTCTTTTTGGTGCAGCCGTCCTTTTTGGGGTGTATTTATTTTCGTTAAAAGATAAGAAGCTCATCGCTGATGAAAACGAGCTTGTTATCAGCGACAAAAAAAGAATCTCTTATGACTCAATACAACAAATTAATAAAACATACTTTGAGAAGAAAGGCTTTTTTATTATTACATATAAAGATAAAGGGGAAAGTGAAGTCAGGCTCAGGCTAAGTGACAGAAAGTATGACAATTTGCCGGCCATTCTGGAGCATCTGGTGGCAAAAATCAGTTGAAAACAAGAATAAACAATTTTGTGCGTTATGCATTCATGAATCAGCAGCAATTCAAAGGAACGAAGACAAATGAATCATTGTGTTGTGGGATTACAGTGGGGTGACGAAGGCAAAGGCAAAGTTGTAGATATCCTTGCTGAGAAAAGCGATATCGTTGTGCGATACAGCGGGGGGGCCAATGCAGGACATACGGTTGTCATAGGCGACAGAAAATTTGCCTTGCACCTGCTGCCCAGCGGCTCTGTCAGACCGGATACTATTTGTGTAATAGCAAACGGAGTTGTTGTTGACCCGCAGGTACTTGTAAGCGGAATTGACCAGCTTGCAGAAAAAGATTTATCGCTGGATGGTCGGCTTTTCATCAGTGAAAATGTTCATGTTGTCCTGGATTATCACAAAAAAGAGGACCGGTTGCGTGAAGAATCGCTCGGTAAAAACAAACTCGGAACAACAATTCGAGGCATAGGCCCATGTTATGCCGACAAGGTCGGAAGAAGCTACGCAGTTCGTATGGCCGACTTTAGGGACCTTAATAAGCTCAAAGCCAGGCTTCAAACCATTGTGGATTATAAAAACAAAGTTTTCGGTGCAGTTTACGGCGCAGAGCCGATGAGCTCGGATCAAATCTTTGAAAAGTGTGAATCTTATGCAGCCAGGCTCCTGCCGTTTTTAACAGATACGACCGAATATCTGCACAGGGCAATTACCAGCGGCAAATCAATTCTTTTTGAGGGGGCCCAGGGTACGCTCCTGGATTTGGACCACGGTACTTTTCCATTTGTGACCAGCTCGAACTCAAGCTCACTCGGTATGCCTGCCGGCTGTGGCGTACCGGCCAGGCTTGTTGAAAAATTTATCGGTGTTGTTAAAGCTTACTCGACAAGGGTCGGTGCCGGCCCCTTCCCGACCGAACAGGACAACGAAACGGGCCGGTATATCCGTGACAAGGGGAACGAATACGGTACGACAACGGGGCGTCCACGTCGATGCGGATGGTTCGATGCCGTGGCCGTATCCTACGCCGTAAACATCGGCGCTATCGATTCGGTGGCAATGATGCACCTCGATACACTGGCAGGGCTTAAAGAATTAAAGATTTGCAGGGCTTATAAAATCGATGGCAGGGAAAAAACTTTCTTCCCGGCAAATACGGACACTCTCTTAAAGGCAACTGCTCTCTATGAAACCGTACAAGGCTGGGATGAGGTTTTATCCGATGTTAATGATTTTCACGATTTGCCTGAGAATGCCCAAAACTATATCTGCCGAATCGAAGAGCTGATAGGCAGACCAATTACTGTAATTGGCGTCGGGCCCAAAAGAAGTCAGACTATTTTCAGGTAACAGGACTTAAATACAGCACAAACTCCATGAATCCGGAATTCCTGCTTAAAGTTATAAATTAATGGAAAGCTTTGAAGAGAAACTTCAGAGAACCGCCGAGCGCCTTGGTGTTAAGCTCGAACAGATGCCCCGCCATATTGCCATCATTATGGACGGCAACGGACGATGGGCGAAGACAAAAGGTCTTCCGCGAGTGGAGGGACATCGCGAGGGCGGCAAAACAGTCGAGACAATTGCTCTTCGCTGTGTTGATTTTGGCATTGAATCTCTGACTTTATATTCGTTCAGCATAGAGAACTGGAAAAGACCACAATACGAAATCAATGCCCTTATGCATCTCTACACCCAATACCTTGTCGGGATTCGCGATATACTCCAAAGGAATAATGTAAAACTGGTTCATCTGGGCCGAATGGACGGACTGCCCAATTCGGTTTTAGACGAGCTTAATACGACAATGGAGCTGACCAGCGCTAATGCCGGGATGATACTTGCCTTGGCGCTGAACTACGGGGGCAGAGCGGAAATCGTGGATGCGGCTAAAAAAATCGCACAGGAATATAAAAGTGGCAAATTGAGCTTGGAAAATATCGACGAGAACTGTATAAGCCGGCATCTATATACAGCGGGCCTTGCCGAGCCTGACCTGCTGATACGTACTGCAAATGAAATGAGAATCAGCAACTTTCTGCTCTGGCAAATTTCATACAGCGAATTCTACGTCACAAAAACATTTTGGCCTGATTTCACAAAAACTTCTCTGGAAAAAGCGGTTCTGGCCTATGCACGACGAACCCGGCGTTTCGGAACTATCAAATAAGCTTATAAGAAGATAAGCGGAAAGAAGAACGCATTTACCCGTTTTTCGAATCGATACTCTGACCGGAAATAAGAAAATATGCTCAAACATAGGTTGTTTTTTGGAATATTGATGACGGCTTTTTTTATAGCTGTTGTCATTTTCGACGGCTGGATGGACGGCTCTCTAACGGCTGGCCAGGCCGATGACAAACCGATACAGGGTACAGTTTTTTGCCTGCTCATTGCCCTGTTGGCAATCCCGGCTCAGCTTGAATTGTCAAAACTTGCCGCATCCAAGAACCTCCGGGTGTTTACTCCTGTTACAATCATTTCCTCGATTTTATTCGCCACCAAAGGGTATTTGCAGCAGTTTATAGAAATTCGGCCCGATACCTGCCTGATCTTCCTTTCGGCCTTTGTCCTCTTTGCTTTGCTCTTATATCAATACATATTCTATAAAACCTCGTCAGTGCTGGCTAACTGCGGAGCCAGTTATTTTTCGATTTTGTATTTGGGGCTTTTAAGCAGCTTCTGTGTTGGTATGCGGCTCGAATTCGGACCCTGGCCTTTGCTAATGTTCGTTTTTGTGGTAAAATCCGCTGATATAGGGGCTTACACGATTGGCAGCATGTTCGGCAAGCACAAATTTTCGCCTAAAATCAGCCCGGGAAAAAGCTGGGAAGGAATGGCCGGAGCCGTTGCATTTGCAATTATTGGTGCTATTGGTTTTGCCGTAAGTTGTGATATAATGTCCTGGTGGTTTGCGATAATCTTTGGCGTGTGCCTTGCCTTTATAGGTCAGATTGGTGATTTGGTCGAATCTATGATTAAGAGGGACGCTGAGCAAAAAGATTCCGCAAACAAAGTGCCCGGTTTCGGTGGAATATTGGATATTATCGATTCGCCTCTCGTGGCGGCGCCCTTTGGGTATTTGTTCTTTATGCTGAGATTTTGATTGAGAAGAGCTTTGGAAGCTAAGATACAATTAGATTCAACCGATAAGCAGCTCGAATTGTTCGGTCCTGCCGACAGTTACCTTCGGCTTCTGAGGGATTCGCTCGGGGTCCACATTACCGCCCGGCAGGGTAATTTGATTATCACCGGCAAAGAGAAAGATGTAGATAAGGCCGTTGAGGTCTTCGACAAGATGCAAAAGCGGCTTCTCAAAACCCACTCGCTGACCGCTGCAAACGTAACTACTTTTATTCAACAAAGCAAATCACCGATAATTCCCCAAACCAGCGAAGCTATCACCGTCTATGCTCATAAAAAAGTTATTGAACCGTCCACAAAAGGACAGCTAAAGTACATTAAAACCATGCTGGCAAACGACCTTACTTTCTGCACCGGGCCCGCCGGGACGGGAAAAACATATCTCGCTGTCGCAATTGCGGTATCAATGCTCAAGAAAAAGCAAATCCGAAGGATTGTCCTTGCACGTCCTGCTGTCGAGGCGGGCGAGAAACTCGGCTTTCTGCCGGGCGATATCCAGGCAAAGGTCAATCCGTATCTTCGCCCCTTGTTTGACGCTCTCGAAGATATGATGGATTTTGCGCAAATGAAAAAATTTGTGGAGCTGGATATTATCGAAATAATACCCCTTGCCTTTATGCGAGGCAGAACGTTAAACGAAGCGGTAATTATCTGCGACGAGGCCCAAAACACATCGGCACTGCAGATGCTTATGGTCTTGACAAGACTGGGCCACGGCTCCAAAATGATTATAACTGGTGATATTACACAGATTGACCTCGAACGGGGCCGGAAAAGTGGAATGGTCGAAGCAATTGAAATATTGAAACGAATAAAAGGAATAGGCTGCGTAGAGTTGAACCGCAGAGATATAGTCCGACATCGGCTGGTACAGAATATTGTGCAGGCTTACAAAAAAAAGGCGAAAGCTGATTAGTTGTTGTTTCGTTTTGTATGGGATAAACATATGCCGTTTTGGAAGAAAATAAGTCCACGCCGGATTCAGGTCCGAAGGAATATATCCGCCGACCGTTTTTCACGAATAAGCAGGCTGCTCGACACCGATTCCTTAATCTCGATTCTGCTGTGGCTGCTTTTCGTGACGCTTTGTGTTCCAATCATAACTTTTGACCTCATTAAGCAGGTATCTTTCAATTATCTTGACCTTATTTTTACAACCATAATTGTATTGCTAATCTGTCTCGCGATAGCCTTCTATATTCACCATTACCAAAAGCGGATAATAATAAACCACGCCAGGGCCCTGGCGATTGTCAGTTTATATACTCTGCTGCTGATAACTATCAAAGTTGTTACATTGTTGTTCAATCATACCTCCGGTGCCACCGGTAGTGCCGTGACCGCGGCCATTATCCTGACAATCGCATATAACCAGCGCTTCGCCATAGGTATGATTATGTTCTATTGCCTGCTTGGCTGTTTTGCCACAGGAACAATCGAACAATATCAACTGACGGATATTAACCTGTTTTTAACCATGATTGCCGGTGCTGTTACGTGCTGTTTTTCTTTAAGAGAAATCCGTACAAGAATGAAGCTGCTCCAGGTCAGCGCTCTGTCGGCGGCAATTGTATTTCTAACCGCGGGCTCCCTGGCCAGCCTGGACTTCCTGGCCGATAAAGTAACACTCTCGGAAGTCTTCAGTAATGCAGGCTATCACGCTGGAGCTACTTTCCTTGTCGGTCTGCTCATACAGAGCCTGCTTCCCCTTATTGAAAAAATCTTCCACATTGCGACAAGTATGACTCTTCTGGACTATAGCGATGCGAACCAGCCCCTCCTGAAAAAACTTGCTATGGAGGCGCCCGGCACCTTCAGCCACAGCCTTTTGATTGGCTCCATTGCCGAGGCCGCCGCAGAGGCAATCAATTGCAACGGGCTGTTATGCAGGGTCGGCGCTTACTACCATGACATCGGCAAAATAAATAAGGCAAGCTATTTTATTGAAAATGAATTCGGCTCCGCAAGCCGTCATAAAGAGCTGTCCCCGACAATGAGCCAGTTGATTATCGTAGGCCACGTTAAAGACGGAATAGAAATGGCCAGGGAATACAACCTGCCAAACGTGCTGAGGCAATTTATCGACACCCACCACGGTACGACGTTAATCGAACATTTTTACCACGAGGCTAAAAAATTAACGATTAAAAACTCCAAAGGAAAAGCTGTCGATCAGCCTTCCGAGAGTGAATTCAGATATCCGGGCCCGAAACCACGAACCAAAGAAGCCGCCATTGTTATGTTGGCCGATACCATAGAGGGAGCGGTAAGGAGTCTCCCGGAAGTCACCCCGACAAAGATCGAGGCCGTGGTGCACACTATGTCTATGAGACGCCTGCAGGACGGCCAGTTCGACGAGTGCGACCTGTCTCTGAGGGAATTAAGTCAGATAGAGGCAAGTATATCGAAAACTCTTGCGGCGCATCATCACGGCCGTATCGCATATCCAAAACCGCCCGATGCGCCTGAGGAGGTACAGTCTCATGCCGGGCAGTTCAAGTAACAAAGCAATTAACAATCATGGCCTCCCCTAAAAAAAAAGACCGGGAAATAGTCGTTCAAATCGCTAATAATTTCGCCGGCATAGATGCTCGCTCATCTAAAATCAAAAAATTGGTCGAGGCCGTCTTTAATCATTTGCCCCCCGGCCAAAGCATGAAAACGGTCGTTAGTATCGCAATAGTCGATGACGCCCAAATCCGCAGATTAAACAGCAGGTTTCTCAATCGCAAATCGACTACCGACTGCCTGAGTTTTGACCTGTCGGACAACCAGGGACCCCGGTCGCCCAGGCTGTTCGAGCTGATTGTAAACGGCCAAATGGCACTAAGGCAGGCCAGGCTGAGGGGCCATTCCAGCCGGGCAGAGCTTGCACTTTACATAACACACGGGCTGCTGCACAACCTCGGTTTCGACGACTCCACAGAGACCAAGGCAAAAAAAATGCACGATACGGAAGATAAAATTTTACAACAACTCGGTTACGGTTTGGTATATAATAAGAACACAAAATCATAAGGGCACGTATGTTATTCCTTTATGATTTGAGCAATGTAATTAGTTGAAAGGGACACAAAGAAGTGGGCTATACCGGCTGGGCCGCATTATTGATTTGTTTTCTCGCTGGCGGTACATTGTTCTTCTCCGTCAACGCCTTCGCGCTGCGCATATTCTCTCACGTCAAATTACAGGAAGCATTCAAGGCGGCCAACAAAAAGAAAAATCCCGACGAGCTCGCCGAACAGTTGGCGGAAAAGTCCGATGAGCTGATTTTAACATGCTTTTTCTACCGCCTCATCCTAAACGTTTGTATATTGCTGCTGCTGGTATCGATATTCATCTCTCCGCTACAGGCAGAGCCACCCGCCCCCGTAATAAGCTATCTGCTTACATTTATCATAGCAATCGTAATATTCTCGGTATTCTCTCTGGCTATACCCCGCGCATGGGCCAAGTACACCGGTGAAAAAATTCTCAGCCGAACGTTCACACTGCTGAAGTTTTTGGCCGTCACCGCTGCGCTTGTTCTCTATATCTTTGGATTGTACGAAGCTTTTGTCCGGCGCTTGGCCGGCGTACCCGAAACGACGCCCGAAGAAGAGCATGAAGAAAAGCAGGAGGAATTCATAACCGGCCTCGAGCAGCACAGGACCGAAGGCGTCCTCGACGAAGAAGAGCAGGAGATGATCGAAAACGTCCTCGAACTGTCCAGCAGCACTGCCGACGAGATTATGACGCCCCGCACCGATATCGTAGCCGCCGAAGTCAGCTCCGACCTGCAAAAAGTGCTGGATACTATCACCTCGGCCGGCCATACGAGAATCCCGGTGTATGAGGAAAATATCGATAACATCATAGGCCTTGTTTATGCCAAGGACCTGCTGGGCGAGATAGGAAAACCTCCCTCGGAATTCAAATTGCGGGATAAAATAAGAGACGCCTATTTTGTCCCGGAAAGCAAGCCGTTGCGGGCCCTGCTCCACGAATTTCAAAATCAGAAGCTGCATATAGCCGTCGTCCTCGACGAATACGGCGGTACGGCCGGCATCGTTACCCTCGAGGACATCCTCGAAGAGCTTGTAGGCGAAATAACCGACGAATACGAAGAGACCCCAACAGAGCCGATAAAGAAAATCGACCAGAACACGATCGAAGCCGATGCCAGAACTTACATCGACGACATCAACGACCAGTGCGAGCTGAATCTGCCCGAAGATGAAGATTACGAGACCATCGGCGGCTTTGTCTTCTCGCGACTCGGATATATTCCAAAGACCGGCCAAAGCTTCGACCACGAAAACCTGAAATTCACTATCACCTCCGCCGAAGCCAGAAGTATAAAACGCGTCAGAATCCAGAAGACCGCCGAACAATAATTAATACATTGAAATTAACGAAATTAGAAAGAGCCTACAGTTTAGAGTGCCTAAGTTATCGATTATTGTTTAACTTTACCTCACTTTAGACACTTTAGTTCACTTGAGTTCAGCTTCTGTCTGGCGAATACGATTTACAAAACCTTTCCTGGGCACAGCCTGCACTGAGCTTTGTCGAAGTGTCGAAGGATAAGAAACATGTTGATCAAGGACTTAGCTGTCTGCATACGCGCTATCGATTATTCCGAGACATCCCAGATACTAACATTATTCGCTAAAGACACCGGCAAAATCAGCGCCATCGCCAAAGGCTCCAAACGCCCGAAATCCGCGTTCGGCGGCCCCTTCGAAATATTCTCCTGTGGCAAAATTGTCTTTGCCGGCTCGAACAAAGAAAAACTCGCCACCCTCACCGAGTTCGAATCCGCCTTTGGAGGCGCGGGTTTCAGTGCACTCAGCGCCAACCTGTTCAGACTGAACTGCTGCCTCTTCGGCGCAGAATTATTAAATAAACTCACCCACGATTACGACCCGCACCCGCAGCTTTTCGACGACTTCCTGCAATTTCTCCGGAATGCCAATGAAGGCAGTGAAAATTTCGATATGCTGACCCTTTTGATACTGTTCCAGCTCTCCCTGCTCAAAGAGACCGGCCTGCAGCCTGTCCTGAGCCACTGTGTCAATTGCAAATCGAGATACGAGCATCGAGCATCGAGCATCGAGCATCAAGTTTACTTCAGCAGCTCCGTCAACGGCCTGATTTGCAGAGACTGCGAGGCGTCCTTCCCCGACAAAATAAGACTGTCCCCCAATGCGGCTAATTGCCTTAGCAACCTGAAACTGCTGGCCGGTGCCAAAGAAAAAACAATAAAAGAAATTGAAAAACTCCTGTCTCACCACTTCATCGAAATCCTCGGCCACAAACCAAAAATGGCAAAATACATCCTCAAATAATCAATTTATCCAAAGGGGCCCCCAAGGGATCATCATTAATCATTTGAATGGTCTTGTCCCTGGTTTCCGGTAAAATTGTACCTGTAATTGACTTGTTATCCCGCTACATGCAAGTCTTGACTTCACAGCGGACGTCTTCCTCACCATGGTAAATCAACAGCCTCGCGTTATCCGGCGTGACGGACAGGAAATGATGCTCCACACGTGGTATCTTTCCTGGCCAGCAGTAAGTGAAGTAGATGTCCGCATCGTGACTAATTTCAAAATAGTCGCCTGTTTTGATGGCGGCCGAAAGTCCGAAACCCGACAAAAGCTCGCGCGAGGCCGCCGCCATCCGCTCATTGGTCTCGATACCACATGCATCGAAACCCAGCATTTCGGCCAGCCCCGTGACAATGCCAATTCCGCTGCCCCATTCACAAAATCGCCCTCGCGGCATCGTATCCAGGGCAGAATAGACCACCTGGTAATTGCTGGGAACAAAGTCGAAGCAATCGATCGTCTTGCTGCGGCGAAGTCCTTCCTCGATAAATTCCGATACCGGCTTCGAAATCTCCCGAACCGTCGAATTCAATCGAATTTCCCTGAGCATGGTCATATAAATACCGCCTCTTCCGTATGACAAAAAAGCGAGACAAACAATACTGATACGGCCAGAACATAAATAATGATTTTGCTGACTTCCATAAAAATCTCCCTTCCAAACTTTTCTTGCTGCCAACGACAAAACTCACCGGCGGCGATGGAACGCAGCGGAATTGCCGTCCGGTGCAGCGCCTTGTTAGGCGTCTGCGTACCAAACTGAAATGTAGAGTTTAGTATCCTGTAAGCTCCCGCCGCTTGCCGACTGCCTGATATCAATGATCTTGATTTTTGGATGTTGTTCCAGCCAGGTGTTCACTTCTTCTTCTAATCCGAATACTTTCTTCGAACCTTCTTTTCCAAACAGTTT
>Ga0114922_10004368_pt1 | contig 13112 bp, 11 predicted proteins | sample AartaG_FD_100975 | JGI IMG/M metagenome (GOLD analysis project Ga0114922, IMG submission 100975) | Deep subsurface microbial communities from Aarhus Bay to uncover new lineages of life (NeLLi) - Aarhus_00045 metaG | ecosystem: Environmental > Aquatic > Marine > Oceanic > Sediment | place... | reverse complement strand
GATTGTGCGGGATAAGTATCAGATCAATATCTTGGCCACCACTGATGATATAGCGGATGCGAGGGGCTTGATCTGCGGTCCCGATCTCTACTTTTCCTTCTTGGGACCGAAGTTCCGCGAAGCTGTCGGGGGATTCAAGGAAATGGGGTATTACTGTATCAAGCACTGCGACGGAAATGTCATGGAGGTGCTCGAGCACTGGATCGACTGTGGTGTGGACTGCATCGATCCGATTGATCCCAACGGTGGGATGGATATCGAAAAGATCAAGAAGAATTACGGCGAAAGGATCTGCCTCAAGGGCAATATCAACTGTGAATCGACGCTGGTTGCGGGTACCGAAGAAGATGTCCGCCGGGAAGTGAGAGAGTGCATCGATAAAGCGGGCCACGGCGGTGGGTTCATCCTATCATCGAGCAATACCATCCATTCCGGAGTTAGATCGGAAAACTATTTGGCCATGATCGATGCTCTGCGGCGTTTCGGAAAATACCCTCTAAATTGACGTTTTTCGGCTAATAATCTTGTTCTTTCTGTAGAAATATGTTGACAGATGAATATTTTCAGGCTAATATGGTTTTTTATAATATAATTTTGGTTTATGAAGAACCTTTATGAACATATTTTAATACCCATATAGTCCATTTTAAATCTCTGCATAGCAAGGAGGAAAAAGGATGAAAAAACTATGGAAGAGAAATGGTATCATTCTAATCTGCGTGGTGCTGCTGTTATCGTTCATGCTGGTCTCCTGCGGCGAGAAGAAGGCCGCCGGTACAACGGAAGCGGCAGAGGAAGCAGCCGCCCCAAAAGAGAAGCGGCACTACTACTACATCGGAGCCGTTAACGCCCATCCGTACTTCCTCGATGCCTTCCTCGGGGTTGAATACGCCAAGAAGAGGCTCGGTGTGGATGTTACCGTGCTTGGTCCCAACGACTATGACATGACCGCCATGGTTGCCGCCATAGAGCAGACGATTCCCAAGAAACCCGCCGGGATCTTGACCATGTGTTGGGACTCCACTCCGGTTCCGGCTATCAAGAAAGCCATGGCCGCGGGCATCCCGGTCATCACGATGTTCACCACCGTGCCGGACACAGGTGCGCTCTGCTACATTGGCCTGGACAACTACCAATCCGGAGTGGTGACGGGTCAGGAGCTGCTCAAGCGCGGCGGAACATCCGGAAAGCTGGGGATCATCATGAACGCCGGTGCATCGAATACGGAGGCTAAGAAAGCCGGTGCTCTGGCTGCCCTGGAAGGTAGCGATTGGGAAGTCGTGGTTCAGGCTGAAGACAAGGCGAATACCGAAGTAGCCATCGAAGCGGCCAAGTCCATGTTTAACGCTCATCCCGAAATGACGGGCATCCTCGGTCTGGACTCCAGCTCCGGTACCGGGATCGGCAGGGCCATCGAGGAGCTGGGTATTGACGCTAGCAAGGTGACCATCGTAGTGCATGACCGGGAGGACGTAACCCTCGAATACATCGACAAAGGCATCATCGACGCCACCATCGAAGCAAAAACCGCGTTGCCTCCCTATCTGGCAATCAGTCTGCTGGAAGACTATCACGATAGAAAGCAAGCGGAGGATATACCTATCAGCGCCAATAACTGGGATTCCGGAGTAAAATCTCTCCCCCGCTTTATCTATGTTGGGGCGGTGATTATTGACCAGGACAACGTCCAAAACTTCCTACGGAAGAACATGCCCAAGTACTAAATAGTACCTATCTACACCGCGGTCCGTCTGGATATTTTGGGCCGCGGTGTATTTTTTCCCGTAACGTTATTCAGACTGGGCATGCTACAATGGGACTCCAAAAGCCTAATCTGTAGCAAACAGCGCTGAGGGATCGGGTGGAAGGGAAATGATCGGCTGAAGGGAAGTAGCCATGGCGGTTGAGGAAATTCTAAAGATAGACAGTATCGCCAAGAGATTCGGTGTGGTGGAAGCCTTGAAAGATGTGAGCTTCTCGATCAATCGGAGCGAGATTCACACCATTCTGGGTGAAAACGGCGCGGGCAAGAGTACTCTGGTGAAAATCATTAAAGGAGAGCTCAAACCCGATAGGGGCAGGCTGTTTTTCGAAGGTAAAGAGGTCACGGTAATCGACCCCCTGTACGCCAATTCCATAGGGATTACCATGGTGCACCAGGAGTTGACGATTTTTAAGGACCTCAATGTAGGGGAGAACATCTTCCCCAACAATATCTTTAAAACCAAGCTCGGCCTGATCAACAAGAAGGAGTTGCTAGAACAATCCCGTCGGCAGCTTGCTCTGTTTCATCTGGACATTGAACCGTCCGAGAAAATAGCCAATCTGTCGGTGGCCGAACAGCGCATCGTTGAGATTCTGCGGGCTACAGCGTTGAAGCGGAAGCTCGTGATTCTTGACGAGCCGACCTCCGGACTCAATGAAATCGATGTAAGAATCCTGCTCGATCTTATCAAGCGGTTAAAGAGCGAAGGGATTAGCATTGTCTACATATCCCATCGTATCCCCGAGGTGCTCGAGATAAGCGACAGGATCACCATTCTGAAGGACGGCAACTACGTCAGTACTGTGGAAAAGGAGAGTGTCAGCGAGGCTGATTTGATTCGGTTGATGGTTGGCCGCGAGGTGGAGCTGCTGTACTCCAAGAAGCGGCAAAGCACGAAGATCGTGGAGCAGGCATACTTCGAAGTGAAGGATCTGGGCAAGGAGAACTTCGTGCAGCATGTCAGTTTCGAGCTCTTCAAGAACGAGATTCTGGGCATCTACGGGCTGCAGGGATCGGGAGTGGAGAAGCTCTCCCAAATTCTTTTTGGACTTGACTCCTACGATTCAGGTTCGATACGGATCGAAGGCAGGGATATAAAAAAGCACCATCCCGACCAGATGATGCAACACGGTTTCATCTACCTCAGCAACAACAGAAAACAGGCGGGATTGTTCTTCGACATGAGCTCGGCGGAGAACATGGCCTGCCCGGTACTGGACAAAGTTTCGAAGAACAAAATCCTGAAGCGAAAAGAGATCCGGAGGTACACTCAACGGTTTGTCGAGCGATTCAACATAGTCATTCCGGATGTGAAGACCAAACCGAAGAACTTGAGTGGCGGCAATCAACAGAAGCTCATGTTTTCGATCTGCTTGGGAACATCTCCCAGATGCGTCCTTCTCAACGAACCTACCAGGGGAATTGATGTCGGGGCCAAGGCGGAGATCCACAAATTCATCTTAGGTCTGCCCGACGAAGAGACCAGCGTTATCGTATTTTCCTCGGAATTACCGGAACTTATGAGCCTCTGCGATCGTATCGTTGTTATGAAGAACAACACGGTTGTCGAAGAACTGACAGGTGATGATATCGAAGAGGAAAGAATCATGGCACTGGCGGCGGGGAGTTGAGGGCAAGATGACTGAAGCTGGAAGCAAAATCGGAAAAGGCTTGAGAAATGTCAACTTCGGTCAGTACTCGATCTATATCGTCACTGTTATCGCCTTTCTTTTTCTATCCCTGACGAGGGAAAACTTCTTCCGCTACACGAATGTCTACTCCCTCGTGTTCGGACTGTCGATGGAGTTTCTGCTCATAATAGGGATTACACTGCTGTTGATCATGGGAGAGGTCGATCTTTCCATTGGATCGGTGTACGCCTTTGCCGGAGTGTTTACAGGTCTGTTGGTCTACGAGCTCGAAATACCGCTGATCGTCAGTATAGTTATCTGCTTGACAGTCACCGGTGCCATCGGTTTCGTGAACGGCTTTCTCGTCGTGCGGTTCAGGGCGAACTCTTTGATGATCACCATTGGAACGATGATTTTTTTCCGGGGGCTTACTGATGTACTGATCAATTTCCTTAAGGGGATCACCTATCCGTATGAATATCGGGCAATCGCTAATTTCAAGATCTTAAATGTCAATTTTACGATCTTTCTTATGTTCATTGTGATCATCGCCCTGGAATATTTGCTGATCAACCACTCTTCCTTTAAGAAGCTCTACTACATCGGCGAGAACACACTCTCAGCCAAACTCTACGGCATTCGTGTAGATCGAATAAAGCACACCATATTCATCGTGACCAGTATGACCGCCGGAATGGCGGGGATCCTCGGGGCTTCGCGGAGCGGCCAGACGGTTTGGAACACCGGTCAGGGCTTGGAGTTTAAAATGATTACCGCTGCCATCCTTGGAGGTGCAAGTCTTTTCGGAGGCAAGGGATCGGTGGTGAAATCTCTTTTCGGCCTGTTCCTGCTGACCATCATACTCAATGGGCTGATCATGTACAGTGTTGATCCGGTCTGGACGGATGTCGTGGTCGGCACAGTTTTGATTCTGGCCATCGTGTTCGACACCCGGATCAACAGAGAGAAACTGGTGTATTGACGAGGGTATCAAAGGCCATGAAGCAAATACTACTACGAATTTTGAAGACCAAAGAAATCGTCGTGATCGTCATTACAATCATCATGTTTCTCATCTTGAGCATCGGTGCCTCTTCAACCTTTCTTACCATTATCACCTTTGAATCCCTCCAGGCCAGCATTGCCCCGAATGCTATCGTTGCCGTAGGGATGATTATCCTGCTGATAAGCGGTGTGTTCGACCTTTCGGTGGGCTCGGTAATGGGTTTGTCCGGTGCGATCACCGCTCTTGTGCTCTCCCACGGTCTGCCCGCCATTCCCGCCGTTTTCGTAGGTCTCGGCGTCGGTCTGGGATTCGGATTCATCAACGGATTTCTCGTTGCCTTTGGCGGGGTGAATCCCCTGATCGTCACCATCGGCACGCTCTACATAGGCAGGGGCCTGGTAAATGCCGTGATGAGGGGGGAGCTGCGCTACGGCATTCCTATAAAAAATCAAAGCTTTCTGGTTCTGGGGCAGGGGATGACTTTAGGCATCTACAATATGTTCTGGATTATGTTGGTTGTGTTGATTCTTGCCCAGTTTATCACTTTGAAAACGAGCAGGGGCCGACGCTTGTACTTCATCGGCAGCAACTACGAAGCGGCACGGCTGGTGGGGATCAAGGTCAAACGAACACGGCTGTTGACCTTTATGCTGAGTGGATTCCTCGCCGCCATGGCTGGTGTTCTGGCCACCTCCCGGTTCGGGATCTCTTCGCTATACCTGGGCGTCAATCTCGAGCTGAAGATCATCATCAGCTGCCTGCTCGGTGGTGCCAGCATTGCCGGTGGACAAGGTTGGGTGGCCGGCTCATTTTTAGGGGTCATTTTCCTTGCCCTCATTGTCAGTGTGTTTAACATTTTGGAGATCAGTCCCTACTGGCAGAACATAATCGTCGGAATCATATTGGTCTTCATTGTATCTCTGGACGCCTATCTGGTAACTAAACGAAAGAAAGCACTGGGAGAAATTTAGGGATCGAGCTCATCTCTCTGACACAGCACATTCTAAGAGAAAGGTTATCACCTTGAAAACATCCTATCTAATCGGCGTTGACGTGGGTGTGAGTTTTGTAAAGGCCGGGGTCTACGATACGGAGGGCAACTGTCTGGCCGCCGCCCAGAACTCTTCCCCCGGGGAATACCCGGAACCTGGAGTTTTCATCCAGAGTAATGCGGATTACCTGAGTGCGGTTGTGAAGACCTTGCGCGAAGCGGTGGAAAAATCCGGTATCGACAGCGCTGAAGTTGAGGCTGTAGGAATGTCCGGGGCCATGGGCGGGGCAACGGGGATCGATCAGGATTGGAACGTGGCTCTGGATTGGTCGATTATAACCGATACCCGCTACTATCCCTACGTTACCCGCATGCAAGAAGCTGTGGGAGAGCAGATCCTGCGGCTGTCGGGAACGAATTTTCCTATCTTCGGCCCAAAGCTCTTATGGTGGAAGAACGATTTTCCCGATGCCTACAAGAAGGTTCGCAAGTTCATGTTTCTCGGCGGTTACCTCATCGGTACACTCTGTTCTATTCCAATCGAAGATACCTTCGTGGATCGAACCTTCCTGCAGATATCCAGTCTTGCCGACATTGCCAAAGAGAAATGGTCGGATGAACTCTGCAAGGCTTTCGAGATCGACGACGCGCTTTTGCCGCGGATCGTGGATTCCCACACTGTTGTGGGGAAGCTCTCGCCCAAGTATGCCGATGCCTGCGGGCTGACCGCCGGCACACCCTTTGTGGCCGGTGCCGGAGACAAGCCGGCCGGGTCTATCGGTTCGGGATTGGTCGAACCGGGGATCCTGATCGATGAATCCGCCTCCTTTGCTGCGCTGAGCTTGTGCGTCGATACCTACGCACCGGACGTTACCTACAAAACACTTGAGAATATGCCTTCCCCGATCAGAGGCCACTATTTTCCCTGGTTCTACATCATCGGCTCGGGGGTAACCCACGCTTGGTTCAAGGACAACTTCGCAGGCGAGGTAAAACTGAAGGCGGAACAAGATGGTGTGTCCGCGTTCCAGTATCTCGATGAGGAGGCAGCCGCCGTACCGCCGGGCTCAGAGGGTTTGCTCGCTCTTGGATTGCTGGGTGGCAGAGGGTTTCCGAGCGATCCCGACATCCGAGGGACATGGATCGGGCATACCTGGAGTCATAAAAGGCAGCACTTCTACAGAGCGTTGTTGGAGAGCTTTGCCTACGAGTATGCCTGTGTGCTGAATGTGATGAAGAAGACCTATCCCGATGTCACCCTCGATAAAGTCAGGATCATAGGCGGCGGGGCTCAATCAAATCTCTGGAATCAAATTAAAAGTGATGTCATGGGTTTGAAATATGCCAAGCTGAGTCGTGACGATTTCGCCCTGCTTGGAGATATCATCATTGCCGGTCACGCCGTGGGTGTGTATGAAGATCTGAAAACGGCCTGCCGCCGGTTCGTCCAAGAAACCGAGGTGTATACTCCGAACCCTGAGAACCATCGTCTCTATGAGGGTTACGTTCGATACTACTCCGGTGTGTTCGACAAGGTGCGTGGGATTTTTCAGGACCTGCAGAAGATGGGTAAGTAGTGCGTCCACAGAACGTTGGGAGGCGCCCCAAAATCGTCATAGTGTAAACGATAGAGATCGAAGTCGAGTTGCATGGGGGTTGGATGGATCTGCATTTAAAAAACAAAGTTGCCCTGGTTACCGGTGGCTCCCACGGTCTGGGTCGAGGCGTTTGCCTGGGGCTTGCCGCGGAGGGGGTGCGAGTCGCCATCAACTATAGAAGAAATCGGCAGATCGCTTTGGAGCTGGTCGAAGAAATTCACGAAAGATTCCAGGTCGAGACGGCGGCTGTGGAGGGCAGCGTAGCGGAGAGAAGGCAGGTTGCCGCCATGTTTGATCAGGTGGAGGAGCAGCTGTCTGCGGTGGACATCCTTGTTAACAACGCGGCGGTGTGTCCCACCTCGTATGTCAAAGACACCACGGAAGAGGATTGGGACAGTACGATTCGAACGAACTTGAACGGTGCCTTTTACACCTGTCAGGAAATGGTCAAACGCCTGTTGGATTTAGAGAGGCCGGGTAGGATTATCAATGTCTCTTCGGCGGCGGCCTACCTTGGCTCAACCTCGGGTCGGGCCCATTACGATGCTAGCAAGGGCGGCATCATCTCCTTTTCCATTTCCCTGGCCAGGGAGGTGGCTCAACACGGTATTGCTGTCAACGCCGTGGCGCCGGGGTTGATGATGACCAAGATGACTGTCGAGCGCTTCGAAGCCAACAGGGACAAGTACCTGAGCACCATACCGCTGCAACGCTTTGGGGATATTGAGGAAATAGCGAATGTTATTGTTTTCCTTGCCTCAGACAGGGCGAGTTACATGACCGGTACAACGGTAAATGTAAGTGGCGGACTTCTGATGGGCTAAAGCGAGCCCAGGGATAATGAGAGATGCACAAAAGGGATGAATGAATGAGCAATGATTTGAAAAATAAGGTTTGTGTAGTTACCGGAGCGGCTCGAAGCATTGGACTGGCTCTGGTAAAACGGTATGTAGAAGACGGTGCCAAGGTGGCCATGATCGATATCAATCCTGCCGTACAGGAGGAAGCGCAGGCGCTGGCCGCTTCCGGTGCTGCGGCGGTAAGATCCTACATCCTCGACATCACCGATCGGGAGGCGGTCTTGGGCTGTTTCGAGGAGATAGAGGGCGAACTGGGACCGGTGTACTGCCTGGTCAACAATGCCGGTCTGGTGGATCAACGACCGTTTGATGAAATTACCGCAGAGCAAATGGATCGGATGATGCGGGTAAATGTGCACGGCACCCTGTACTGTGTACAGGGCGCGTTCAAGAGCATGCAATCTCTCGGTGACGGACGAATCATCAATTTTTCCTCGAAGTCGGGGAAGACCGGTTCGGCTCTCATGGCTCACTACTCTGCGGCCAAAGGCGCGATCATTGCCTTGACCCACGCTCTGGCTTTCGAGCTGGCGGAGAAAAATATAAAAGTGAACTGCATTTGCCCCGGTATTGTTCAAGCTACCGGAGTGTGGGAACAGGTAAGCTCGGCCTATACGGAGAACTTGGATCTACCCGTAGAAGAGGTAGTAAAAAGATTTACAGCCAAAGTACCGCTGGGCCGCCTTACCGCGATCCAGGATGTCGTTTCCTTTGTGCACTTTCTCACGGTGAGCGGGGATTACTGTACGGGCCAGGCGTTCAACATCACAGGCGGACGGGAAGTCCACTGAGGCAACATTTTGAATAAGGAATCTATCATGACATTCAGCGGTGGGTACATGGGCAGAATTTTGCGGATCAACCTGACAACCCGGAAATCGAGCTTCGAATCAGTAAATGAAACTGAGGTGCAGCAGCTTCTCGGCGGACGGGGACTGGCGGCCAAATACTACTACGATGAGATCGGTCCTGATGTACAACCCCTTTCGGCGGAAAACAAGCTCATCTTCATGACCGGGCCGCTGACCGGAGTCCGTCTGCCCTCCACACCCAAGTTTCAGCTGGCGACCAAATCCCCCAACACAGGCATTTACCTCTGCGCCAACAGCAGCGGACAATTCGGGTCCTATCTGAAGAAGGCCGGCTTTGACGGCCTGATCATCGAAGGCCGGGCGGAAGATTGGGCCTATCTGCAGATCATCGATGATCAGGTGAGCTTTCATGAAGCTGGGCCTCTGCAGGGCCTGGGCAACAGCGAAGCCCAGAAGGTGCTGAAACATAGTATAGAAAAAGGCAGCGCCTCAGCCCTGACGATTGGACCGGCAGGTGAAAAGCTGGTCCATCTGGCCTGCATCAATGTTGATGCCCGCTTCTTCGGCCGCGGCGGCGCCGGTGCGGTCATGGGTTCTAAGAAACTCAAAGGGATCGTGATCCAGGGAACAGGGACGGTTCCCGTGGCTGACCCCGAGCAGGTTCACAAGATTTTTAGAGACGGTGTGGCTATGCTAAAAGACAGCCGGGCTTCCCATACAAAGTATGGTACCGCCCAATTTGTTGAAGTCCTGAATGATCTGGGCTGCGTGCCGACGCGAAACTTTCAGAGCTCCTACTTTGAGGGTGCCGATAAGGTGGACGCCCACGCCATGGTCGAGCACTACAAGGAAAAAAACTCCGCCTGCTACATGTGTACGATCGCCTGCGGTCAGGTAAACAGGGTCAAGGAGGGCCCCTTCGCTGGCGCCAGGGCCAGGACCGAGTATGAAACCGTGGTGATGCTGGGACCCAATTGCGGGGTGGACGATTTCGGAGCTATCGTTAAGGCCGCCGAACTGTGCGACGAGCTGGGAATCGATACCATATCCACAGGGAATGCGGTTGCCCTGACCATGGAGCTGTTTGAAAAAGGGCTCATTTCCGAAAAGGACACCGGCGGCATCGAGATGCGTTTTGGAAACGGACAGGGGATGATTGACATGATCCGGATGATTGCCGAGAAGCGGGGCATCGGCGCTCTTCTGGCCGAAGGCATGAAGAGCGTGCTTGAGAAAAAGCCGGAGTGGCGTCCCTACATCATCGCGGTTAAGGGGCTTCCCTTTGCCGCCTATGATCCGCGGGGATTCCACGGAAATGCACTTACCTTCGGTACGGCCAGCCGGGGAGCCTGCCACAATGTGGGCGGTTGGACCGTACGGCACGAGTTGATTTCCAAGGAATACGACAGGTTTGCTGTCAAGGGGAAGGGAAAGCTGGTCAAAACGATCCAGGACAACCGGGCTTATGTGGACAGCCTTGGGGTTTGCACCGTAGCCCGCAGCTCCATGGGTTTTACAGACAGTCCCAAGGGAAAAGTGTTGGAAGCGGTCACCGGCCACGATTTCACCCCCGAGCTGCTGGAGATCGGCGAAAGAGTCTACAACCTGGAACGAATCATCCTGAACCGGGAGGGAATCAGGCGTGATGACGACCAGATACCCGATCGGATTATGAAAGACCCCGTACAGACAGGGCCCTGCAAAGGCAAAGTGGTCACATCGGAGATGTATAATACCATGCTTGATGAGTACTACGCCGAGCGCGGCTGGGATGAGGACGGTCAGGTGAAAAAAGAAACTCTGGCCGCCCGCGGCTTGTTGGAGCTGTTGAATCTTCAGGATGAGTGAACTATTTGGTAGGACACGGCGAGAGAGCCCGGAATCCGAGGGCCTTCACATCGTGGTCAAATACATGGTCAATCTCAGGGAGAGGACGGGAGCAAAGCAGGAGGAACTCACCCTGCCCCGTGGTGTGACGTTGCGAGATGTGCTGGATCAGCTCAACGATCGGCACGGCCTGGGTCTGCCCGACGGCTCGACGATGATCGTAGTAAACGGTCAAGGGTGGAAGCAGCTTCCGAAAGGTCTGGGCCAAGAACTCGTCAGCGATGACCGGCTAAGCTTGTTTCCCCCGATCATGGGGGGGTAGCCACTTTCGGCTGAGTCAGGAATTTTAACGCTGTCTCGAGCATATATCATTGGAATACACGAGGAGAAGGATGAAAGCAGCAGTTTATCTTGGGGGACCCCAAAATATAGCGGTACAGGAGGTTCCCAAACCGGAAATACAGGAAGGAGAAGCCCTTCTAAAGATCGGTGCCTGCAATATTTGTGGAGTGGATCTTCGCACCTACAGGCATGGGGACAAGAAAATCGAGCCTCCCAGAATATTGGGGCATGAGCTTTCCGGAACCGTTGTAGAGCTCAAGCATCCCGACGCCGGTGTCAATGTAGGGGACCGGGTGATCATGTACGTTGTGCTTCCCTGTGGAACCTGTGTGTACTGCAAAAAGGGGAGGGCTAATCTCTGCGAGACTCGTACCACTATAGCCTACCAGCACGACGGCGCCTTTGCCGAATACATGCGGGTACCGAAGCAGGCGGTTGAAAACAGACATCTCATCCGCATCCCGGATCAGGTCAGCTTTGAAGAAGCGGCTCTGACCGAACCTTTGGGCTGTGTGATCAATGCCCATGGCAGGCTGAACATAGGCATCAAGGATACCGTGGTGGTGATCGGTGCCGGACCTATCGGGCTGCTGCACGGGGTGGTCTCGAAGATCGAAGGGGCCAATCACGTCTGTCTGATGGATGTCTCAGGGCAGCGGCTGAAACTGGCAGAGCAGTTCGCCTTCGACTCCTACGTTCAGGTTACCGACGAGGGAACGCATATAAAAACGGCTCAGGCCTTGAATGACGGGTTGGGACCGGATGTGGTTATCGTAGCCTGTGCCGCGGCCCAGGCTCAGATTGATGCCCTGGAGATGGCCGGCAAGATGGCTCGGATCGAGTTCTTTGGCGGATTGCCCAAGTCCAATCCCATTGCCAACCTCAACACGAATCTCATCCACTATAGAGAGCTGGTCGTTTCCGGATCCTTCTCCTCCAAAATGGAAGATTTCACTGCGGCGTTGCGTTTGATTGCCAGCGGTATGCTGCCGTCGGACAAGATCATTACCCACCGGGTGGCCTTAGCCAATTTCCTGGAGGCTTTCGAATATATCCAGTCGGGCCAGGCCATCAAGGTCAGCATCCAGCCGGAGTGAAGGGGAGGGAAATCGAATGCTGTTGTCACCCCTGCAGGCGAGAAAACTTGTGAACCACTGCATCGAGGAGAAGTGCGCCCTCCTGGCGGTGAATGCAGACAGCCCCGCGGCGATCTACGATTGCCTTACTGCAGCCAAGGAGCTGGATGCTCCTATCGTCATAGAGACCAGCTTGTGGCAGCTGGAAGGCATCAGTTTCGGGGCCGGCGATGCCAAGCGGGGACTTGCCCTCTACTACGCTCATATCAATTTGCTGGCCAATTCAGAGGAGTTCCAGCAGGTGCCCGTGCTCCTGCACACCGATCACATCCGCGGATCCCGGACCCAGAATATACTGTCGGAGGCGATAAAAGGTTTTGCCTTCGAAGCCGACAACGCCGTGATCCGGCTCAGTCCAACGACCATCTCCCTCGATGCTTCGAAACTAACTCCAAAGGAGAATATCGATCTTCTCTGTTCTCTGATCGAGGTATCTGAATCCTGCGGTCGCCTGATCACCTTAGAGATGGAGGCAGGATTGGATGGCGGGCTCACCACACCGGAGGAGATCGAATCCTTGATCATGGGTGTGGAAGGAAAACACCCCGAGTATGTCGTTCTGTTCGCTCCCGGCCTGGGGAATCGTCATGGATTCAGCAAGGAGGGCTATCCCAGCTTTCGGCCGGAGAACATCTCCGCCGCAGCTTCCCTGTTGGAGCAGCTCACCGGTCGAAAGATCGGGATTGTTCTTCACGGTTCTTCCGGATTGTCGGAAGCCCAGCTCCGGGAAGCGGTAGTCCACGGGCTGACCAAGATGAACTGGTCTACCGACGGGTTGATCCTGCGCTCTACCGCAACCCGAGAGTATTATGAGTCCCATGGGGAGCAGCTGGTCCCGGGCCATTCTGATTTCAAGGAGTCGGCCATGGACAACGGTGTGGGGCGTTTTGTTTCAAAACGTTTTGTACCGCGGATCATGAGCCTGATCGAGCTTCTCGGCGGGGCGGGCAAGGCCGCAACCTTTATGGCAGCACTATAGTACAACCTGAGGATACCCTATCCCCTTTCCTCCCTCACCCCCGCTGCGGCTGACATCGGCTCTGTGATTCCCGTTTCCAGCCTGCGTCCGGTAGCCACCGCCCAGACAGCCCCCAGCACAGAACCGAGCAGGTTCCCCAGGGACAGTGCCGACCAGATCCCTTCG
>Ga0114922_10004367_pt1 | contig 13113 bp, 6 predicted proteins | sample AartaG_FD_100975 | JGI IMG/M metagenome (GOLD analysis project Ga0114922, IMG submission 100975) | Deep subsurface microbial communities from Aarhus Bay to uncover new lineages of life (NeLLi) - Aarhus_00045 metaG | ecosystem: Environmental > Aquatic > Marine > Oceanic > Sediment | place: Aarhus... | reverse complement strand
CTCTGAGCAAACGCTGTATTCCCAGGTTATAAATGAATTATTAGCGATTTTTTGTAAGCGAGCAGCATGCCGGTGCTTATGTCACAGAATTATTTGGTTTCATAAGTGCTTTATGAAGTTATAGTTGTGATAATCAGGAGACCAAAGTCTCCTCCTGGAGTTTTTGTTTTTGGGCGTGTATCAATACCGCCTTTTGGTTTCTTTATCCGGCCTTGGCGGATTGCCTTTGTAGCAGTTAAAAAAAGTTAAGCGAGCAAGGCATTAAACCGATAAAATCCGAAGTTAGGAAGTGCCTGAAGTGTAAATTGCCTAAAGTTATAGAGTATTTTTAACTTTAGCTCACTTTAGCTCACTTTAGCTCACTTTAGGCACTTTAGTTCGCTTACTTTTTTGGTGTTTATTGCTATGGACGGGATACAAACTGGACGTGAAGGCAAAAGTAGCAAGCCGAGTCTCCAACGTGAAAAATCACGATTGAGAACCCAGATAACGGGCAAAACCGGCCGGCTTTTATTCGCTGCTTCCATTCTACTTTTTTTGTCTTTTTCATCTGGTTGCGGCAATAAGTTTTTTGACCCGACACAGGTGGGCAGGTTTCGTCCTGTTCCTGCCGTCAATGTAATACTGGATTCGTTGGGGGTGGCCGAGGAGACACCGGTGGCCTGGGAACAAGCCCAGGAGCCGCTGCCCATAGATACTATGGCGGTGGATTCTGATTATGTATTCAGGGCAGGTGATATTATCACTGTAGCTATTTTCGAGCTTCTTCAAGAGGATGTTCAATTTGTAAACAATTATGTTGTTACCGAAACTGGCAGAATATCCATACCGGAGGTTGGCGTAATTGAGGCGGCGGGATTGACTGAAACGCAGCTTGAAGAACAGATAAGACAAATTCTTTCTCCGGGTATATTGAAGAACCCGTCGGTTATCGTAACTTTGGCCGGCTCCCAGCAGCGCTCATTTTCAATATTAGGTGACGGTGTGCCTCTTCCCGGCAGATACTCTATTCCACGATATAATTTCAGACTGTACGATGCGCTTGCAATGGCAGGGGGGCCGAGACAGTTTAATGTAAGCTATATTTATGTTTCACGTTTTGTTGAGGATAGAAAGAATACAAAATATGAGCCTCTTAAGCCGGGATTTGAACTGAAGGTTATTGAGCCTGAGAATGCCATGTCGTCGCGCAAGATACAGCGGGCTGTCCCATCTCGTGCACAATATCAATGGCCTGAAAGTAAAGTGGTTATAGCTTCGTCTGAGATGGTAACGGATTGGGAAGCGGCTGGAATGCCAAAAGCCTTTGATTGGCCGAGCAATCGTACTCAAAGTCGGATGGATACCCAGGATGAATGGAAACCGTCCACCGGGTTGCCTGCTCCGGGGAGGATGGACGAGCCGGTAAGTGTCAAAGACATATTGAATACATTGGAGGAGCGTTCTCGTCGTGAACAAAAGTGGTTAAATGAGCAAGTGAATGTTGAAAACGCAATGGAGTCGTTTCGGGAGCTGGCTCGTTCCGAAAAGAAAACAGGTGAGCGAATAAATCGTCTGAACGCACTGGCGTTATCCCCTGCACCGGCTGCTCCAGAGATGATGGATGAGCCGGTAAGTGTCAAAGACGTATTGAAAAGATTGGGTGAGCGTTCTCCCAATGAACAACAATGGTTAAATGGGCGAGTAGATGTTGAAAACGCACAGGATTCGTTTCGGGAACTGGCTCGTTCCGAAAAGAGGATAAATGAGCGGGTAGATCGCCGGGACGCGCTGGCATCACCATCCGCACCGATTGCTCCGAAACGGATTAATGAACCGTTGGATTCGAAGGAACCTGGGCATATTGAGTGGATTTTCCGGAACGGCAAATGGGTTCCTGTTCAAGTCGGTACGACAAGACCACCGGAGCCGATAGAGCCTGTAAGGCCGGTTATTAAGATTGAACCTGGCGAAAGACCGGCTGGTCCGTTTGAAGAGCCGGCGCCGCCGGTTTTGGAACGTGAGCCTGGTGCAGGGACGCGCCTCATAAGGATTCCAGCCAAAAAGCTGCTGGAAGGTGACCCCCGATATAATATCGTGATAAAGCCCGGCGATACTATTCATGTTCCTGTTGACCTTGTTGGTGAATTCTGTATCATGGGTAATGTCAACCGTACCGGCTTCATTCCTATTACTGGCCGGCCGATGACTTTGAAGATGGCTATAGCTGCTGCGGGCGGTTTGGGACCTTTGGCCTGGCCGAAACGCGTTGAGGTGGTAAGAAGGATAGGCAGAAAGAAGGAAGAAATAGTAATGGTGGATTTTGATAAGATCGCCAGCGGTGAGATGCCGGACTTTTTTATTAAGCCGAATGATTTTATTAATGTCGGCACACACCCAACCTCCAGATGGCGCGCAATTTTGCGAAATGCGTTCAGAGCCACTTACGGGTTTGGTTTTGTTTATGACCGTAATTTTGCAGATAGAGATTTCGGCACTCGCAGGCCTATCCCCACCTGGTTCTAATGGGAATCCAAAGACAACAAATAATTACACCACGTCAAAAACAACTGTGGCGCCAACTCGGGCTGCATAATTACATTAAAATATTGATAATTGGAGGACTGTTCTACTATCTTTTTCACAGTGAAATTGAGAGCATCGTTTCACGATGGGTCACTGACTTCGGCAGTTGGGGACATGGTTTTTTAATCCCGCTTTTAAGTTTGTACTTCGTTAATCAAAAAAGACAAGAGATTCTAAACATTCAAACTAAGCCGAATTACCTGGGTCTGTTTTTTCTGGTTTGCGCGATATTATTTTATTTTTTTAATATAGTTAGCCCCTCCGGATACGCATACTTTCGTCACATTTCCGTGATTGCAGCGCTTGGAGCTGTTGTATTGCTTTTGGGCGGTTGGCGTTTGGTCAGATATACCTGGCTGCCGATTGGTTTTCTGGTATTTGCTGTACCATTACCAAATAGGTTTTACAGGGGATCCACTATACCTATGCGAAGGTGGGCGGCCGCGATAGCAAGCGCTTTGTTGAATTCGGTTGATGAGCTGGAAGCTGCGGCTAAGGGTGTAATAATAGATGTGGTTTATAAAGGCCGGCACTTGGAGCCACCGCTTGATGTGGCAGAAGCATGCGGTGGGATGAGGCTGCTGATGATTTTTTTGGCTTTGGGTGTTGCTATGGCCTATTTGCACTACAGACCGATATGGCAGCGAATTATCTTGTTGGCCAGCACGATACCCATCGCAATATTTTGCAATATCGTGCGGGTTACAGTTACAGGATTTATTTATATACTAATACATCCAAAATATGCTCAGGGTATTTATCATGATGGGCTTGGACTGGCAATGCTGCTATTGGCTTTTGGCTTATACGGTTTGTTGGCGTGGTTTATGTCGAGTTTGTTTACTGAAGAAACGGAGGAGGTTACTGAGGATATTGTGGTTCGCAGGAAAGAAACGTGATGTGAAAACAAAGATTATACGGATTAAAACAGATTATGAGATACAATATTCGAGTTTATTTGCAGCCGGCCTTTTTGATATGTGTAACGGTGCTTGCAACAGCCGGGGCCGGCATGTCAATAGCCATAAAAAGTTTCGGAGTGTACTTAAGAAAGGAACCACTGCCGTTGAAAAAATCTTTGGACCTTTTGAATGAAAATGATTTAGCTTCTTACAAAGTAATATCAAAACTAAAAATTGAAAATGAGGAAATAATCAAAGCGTTAGGAACCGAAGACTATATTCAGTGGATTCTGGAAGACAGTGATGTGGCAGCTAATAGTGCGGTCAAAAAATGCATGTTGTTTGTAACTTATTACCGGCTTCCTGACAGAGTGCCTCATGTTCCGGAAGAATGCTATGCCGGTGGTGGCTTTCAGAGATTGGCATCAGATAGTGTAGCGTTGGAAATAAACAATAATGCCGGCTTCGAAAAAAAAATCCGGGGAAAACATCTTGCCTTTGGCGGTACAAAAGCAAATCTCTGGCAGAGAAATGGAAAATTCCCGGTTTTGTACTTTTTTAAGGTCAATGGAGAGTATGCCGCTTCCAGAGAAGAAGCTCGAGTAGCTTTGAATAAGAACCTTTTCCGCAAATCTTCGTATTTTTGCAAGGTTGAGCTGATTTTTAACCAGACGTTGATTCCACCAAACAAAGAGCAGGCAATTAAAGCGGGCGAAAAGCTCCTGGCAGTGATTTTGCCTATTTTAGAAACAAAGCACTGGCCCGACTGGGAAAACTAAAGCGTGATATGCGAAGGAAACTCCAAAATATAAAATTTCCAACACGAGGTTAATTTATGGCAAACAGGAGGTTAAACAAAAAAGTCGCACTTGTTGGCTCAGCGGTTTTTGCACTTTTAGGGGTGGGTGTCATTATTATGATATTTCTGTATTGGGGCAGAAATCCGGAGCCGTTTATTAAAGATGCTGAGGCGGCTTTGCTGGAAGCCCGTGAGGCGACAGACGAACAGATAAAAGAGGAAAAGTACAAAAGGGCTGGACGAAGGTTTAGCGCGGCATATGACCGGGCAAAGAATGATTCGCTCAGAGAAGAGATACTTTTCAAAATGGTGGATATGTACCTCGAAATTAAGGAATGGCCCTATGTATTAGGATGCTGGGACGAAATAATAACGATAAATCCCAACAATGTAAAAGCTCGATACGGGCGGTTAAACTATTTTTATATACTGGCCGATAGCAGTGCACATCTAATGCCTGTTGCCAATGCAGATCGAATTTGGCAAGAGGTGCACAAGCAGGCGTCGGAATTTTTGAAAGTGGCAGACAATACTGGCCTGCTTATGGAAGATACTGCCGGATGGGATGTTTTTGAAACAGAACAAAAAGGGATCGGTCGCCGGCACCTGGGGCCGTATTTGTATCTGCTCAAAGGCAGAGCAGCTTTTGAAATGGCATCTCTGGGGGCGGTAACTAACTGGGATGAATCGCTTGCTCAGGCAGTCGATGATTTGAAGAAGGTCCAGGAGCTTGAGCCAAATAATATCGATGTTTACTGGTATTTGGCGAGGGCGGCTCTTACAAAAGGAAAAATTTTTGCTTCAAAAGGTAACCTTGAAGAACAAGACAAGGCTACAAAGCAGGCAACGGCGATTTTGGAGCAGGCAGTTCAGATTGCAGGGACCGAGCCAAAGGCGCATATTAATCTTCTGGCACTGAAGCTTATGCTTGCGAAAAGCAGCCCCGATTCGGGAGTGAACGAGCGGATTGGAGCACTCGAGCCGGAATATTTGTCGCTTGTGCGCAACTTCAACTCCAGGGCAGAGGCATTTTACGCAATTTCTCAATTCTATTCAGTCTATTCGAGCTATTCGGGTCCTGAGCTGGGAACCGGAAATCTTGATAAGGCTATTAGTGCTGTTAAACAGGCGATTAGATTGGACGAGAAAAATGTGGCTTATCTAATCAATGCGGCCGATTTGCACTATCGCAGGTTTGCTGTTTATAGGCAAAAACAGCAGGTGGAAAAAGCAATAGAAACAGCAAAGAGCGCGCTGACTTTGCCGGATGCGCAGGATACACCCGGACCGCGACATCGGGCAAATTTAAATAACAGATTACAGTTGTATGTTTTTCTCGCAAATTGCTACATCGAGCAGATACTTGAGCCTTGTGAGCCGGAGACGGCATCAGAAACCCAACTTTGGCTGACAGGTGCTGAGCAGGCCGTGCACGAAATTGAGCAGATTTATGGCAGTGGTGAAGAGCCGCGGGTTATTAAATGGAGAGGAATGCTTGAGCTTGCAAAGGGAAATAGAGAAACCGCCATCAGAAAATTATATACAGCTTACGAACAGCTTAAAGCATTTAAACCACCTTGGCCGAGAGACCTCGAGTTTGCGCAGCTTTCTTACACCCTTGCGAAGGTTTTCAAAGACACTCCTGAAGTTGGTGCGGTCGCTGAATTTCTGATAAGTGCGCTCAATTCAGGAATTAGCCAGACCAAATCTGAAGTTTACCTGGATTATGTTGATGTTGTTTTTTTGAAGTTCAATCGCTGGAAGGAGGCAATAGAGAACATAAATGCTTTTGAAGGGGATTTCGGTTCCAATGAGAAAAGCCGGGAACTTCGTATCAAGGCTTATATTGGTATTGGCACAACCGAGTTTGTTGAGACTGAAGAAGGAAAAGTCAAGTTCAGGTCTGAATTTGAAGATGAAGAAGCATTGGCCAAGACCGGATTTGCAGCGGCTGCGGAAGCATTGGCAAACAGACCTGAGGATGACCCCGATACGATTAAGCTCAGGCTGGCGCTGGCAAAGGCCAGGATTCGGAAAATTCAACTGACTATAGCGCAAAAGGAGATACGGGAGAGTTCAGGCTTTATTCTGGAGCAAACCGGAACCGAAAAAAAAGAGCCTGTTGGGCTGACAACCGATATCCAGCTCATGACAGAAGAATTGAAAAACTACCGGCAGCTTGAAGCAGAACTTTTAGGAAAACTCCTGCTGATAGAGCCGAATTCTGTTGAACAATCTTCTGTCATTGGTGTTTGCAGAAATTACATATCGCAAGGCCAGGCGAGCCGGGCTAAAAGTTTAGTCAACGGATTTTTGGAATATTTTCCGGATAATGCGGCAGTGCTGGTTTATAAGCAGATACTCTCTGAACCTGACCCGGCAAAGATTTCGCAAAAAAGGACAAAGGAAATAGAAGAGCAGGTGCTGTCGAGTATCGCTGACCCGATTCGCCGCGCCACGCAGCTTGGAATATTTTATCGCAGGTACAACGAATCGGAAAAAGCAGCCGCCCAGTTGAAAAAGGCCATTGAATTGGGAACTTCCCAGCAACGTATTCCCGATGCTTCGGCTTTGGAGCAGATAAAGCTTGCTGCGAGCTATCTTTATGATTTAGGACTATTAACGAAAGACTGGGAGCTGGCGGAGCAAATCGCAGAGACGACCCGCCGTGAAAACCTCGATAATTGCCAGGGCCGGCTTTTTGAAACCCGCCTCGCTATGGCTAAAGGCGAATTCGAAGACGCATTGGCAAAAATAAACGAATGTTTGACGCAGAAGCCTGTATTTTCATACGCTTATATGCTCAGAAGCGATATCAATGCTTCTCTTGGAAATGAGCATGCTTCTATGGAAGACATTCGTAAAGCCGCATCTTTGAACCCTTTCAATGGAACTATTGCAAAAGTAGCGGCCAACGTATTATACCGTCGAAATCAAAAGCTTGGTGATAGTGTCTCCTCCGCCCAGATAGATGAAGTCAGGACTGCTTTGGAAAGAGCAATCGCGCTGAATCCCGGTGAATTGGCGTTGCTTAGCCAATACGCTGGGTATATAGCTCCGACAGAGCCGTTGAGGGCGGTCGCAATTCGCCAGGACCTGCAAAACGCCGCCCCTGATATGGAAAATGCTTTACTGCTCGGACAACTGGCAACGAAGGTGGCTGTGGAAGAAAAAAATCCGCAGCAAAAGGAGGCGCTGTTTGGTATTGCTGCTTCGGCTTTCGAGCAGGCTAAAAAAATAGACCCACGCGACAAACGGATGCTCTATTACTATGCAGAACACTTTCGGGCCAGGGGGCAGGATGAAAATGCTAAGGCGCTGCTGGCCGAATCGCAAGAGCAGAAATTGCTTTGGGACCATTATTTTCAGCAAGGCCAATACAATGATGCCAGGAAAGTCCTGGAGCAGTTGTATCAAGACGGTACCAAAGACAGTTCTGTGCTCAGAGGTCTTTTACTTGTTGCCGAAAAAACTCTCGACAGAGAGGCTGTAAAGAAATATTCCAAAGAGCTTATAGCAATTGACGACACCATAGAAAACAATCTTGTTCAAATTGAGGCTTTTCTTAGACTCGGCCTTATCAAGGAAGCTGAATACAAATTACAGAGCTTTCAGGAAAAGTATCCCAGCGAGCACAGAATACTACTGCTTCAGGCCTGGCTGTTGATGAGACAGGGGCAACTGGAAAAAGCATTGGAGTTGACGAATAAAAATCTCCAGACCAATCATAACAACCCGGCGGCATGGCGGTTAAGAGGTGAAATTAATTCCTCCCTCGAAGATTATGGTAGGGCAATCACCGACCTTAGAGAAAGCAAATTATTGTCTGATGAGCCTGTCACTCGAATTTCTCTGGCCAAGGCTTATATGGGCGCCGGGCGATATGAGGATGCCATAACAGAACTTAAAGTTACGATTAACAAGCCTGGCGCTCCGCCTGAAGCGCTGGTTTTGCTTGAGCACATTTACTCACAGCTCGACAGAAAAGCACCACTGAAAAGATTCTACGAAGACACGCTTGAGAAATTCCCGGACAATGTACAGTGGCTCAATCGGGCGGGTGCATTTGCTCTTAAGACAGGTGATTCCGACAAAGCCGAGCAATTGTATAAGAAAGCTTATCTGCTCAGGCGTCAAGCACATCTCGCCGGGAATGAGAAAAACGAAGTACAGGATGTGCTGTACACTACAGCGTTCAACGGGTATTTGAAGGCACTCCTTCTTGGGGCGGGGGAACCAAACACGGGAAATTGGAACCCTCGCAAGCTCGACAAGGTCTTTGAAGAATGCAGAAAATATCTTGATGGTGGTCTTGAGTCCATTGCATATGTACGAATGGCTCAGGCGAAGTTGAAGCTCGGCGATAAAATAACCGCTGTAGAATATTGCCAAAAGGCTGTTGATAAAGCGGGGGAAAATGAAACGCTTGCCTCTGAGGTTATGCTGAGAATGTTCTTGATGCTCGGATCTGATGAAGTTTTGAAGTATTGCAGGCAAAAGCTCGAAACCGACCCTGATTCAATTGTTGCTAATTTTGCTATGTTTAATTTGGCAAAGATTAACAATGAGTACGGCAAGGCAATAGATTATATTGACAAATGCATCGATCTAACTGACACGGATGGCCCACGCAGGGTCGATTATAAAATGAAAAAAACCGAAATTTTAATCCTCGCCTACGAGGAAAGTTCCGATAAAAATTATCTCAGGACTGCTATCACAGTTTACGAAAGTTTGCTAACTAAAATGCCGAATAATATCAGTATTCTGAACAATTTAGCGTATTGGCTTGCTGAAAGTAATGAAAGGCTCCCCGAAGCTCTTCGATACGCCAAACGTGCACTTGATGCACAGCCGAATTATCCCGGCATCCTGGATACTTATGCTTATGTGCTTCATAAACAAGGTAAAAGTTCGCAGGCCGCCGAATTTGTGGAAGCCGCTTTGCAGCAATATCAACAGAATAATGTTCTCGTACCTGCGGTGGTGTACGAGCATAAAGGGATGATAAAAGAAGAACTCGGGGCAAAAGATGAGGCACTCGCTGCTTATAGACGGGCGTTGGAAGTAGGAGCGGATAGATTGTCGCAGAAAGCTAAGCAGCGAATAAACAAGGCTATTGAGCGGCTTTCGCCGTGATGCCTTGGGCGGAAGAATTATAGTTTTGCGTAATACAAGAATTGCTTTATTGGTTGATTCCGGGTAGAGAACAGAATGGCTGGAGAAAGGCCAATAGCAGGGACCCCGCAAGGCGGGAACCCATCAAATAGAACAACGAAACCGGTTGGGCCAAGGTCCCCGGCGGCTGCCTCGATGACGCCGAAAGAGGCTCTGGGGATATTGCGCAGGCATATATTTCTGATAATATTTCTGACTATATTGGGGGTGACGGCCGGCGGCGCCGGCTGGTATCTCTTGCAGAAATATCTTCCGAGATATACCTCCACGGCATATATTAAGGTCCTCTCGCCGGCAGAAAAAGACCCTATGGACATCGTTGCACCTCAGATGCAGAAGGACATTCTATATGGTTATCGTCAGACAATAGCTAATCGTATAAAACAGCAGAGTAGTTTGGAAGAATTAGTTGGCAGCGATGTAGTTAAAGAAACAATATGGTTTGAGCGCAGAGAAGGGAGCATTAGAAAAGCCGTTAAGTATCTGGACAGATATTTTCGTGCTTACGCCCACAGAGATGCTGGGTTTGTTGAGGTGTCAATGACCTGCCGTGACGCCGGAGAAGCAGCGGACATAGTTAACGAAATGGTGCGTTTGTTTATTTCCAGGCAGGGAACTGTAGAGAGAGGCAAGGTAAATGCTGAGCTGGTAATGCTTGAAGAGCGGCGAGACCGAGTTCAGGTAGAGTTGAATGATGCCGACAGAAGCCTGGATGAGGTCCGCCAGAGATGGGGTATAACTGACCTTGCTATGCCTGTGGGGCGTAATTTCCAGCACACAATCACTCTAAAGTTGAATAATTTGGAGCTTGAAAAAAACAATCTTGAGTTAGCTATAAGGCAGCTTAGCGCCGATATAGCAAATCTTAAAGATTTGGCGACAGGTCCTGTTACTGAGCAGATTGAATATGCGATAGAGAGAGACCCCGTTATGGTTACACTTGCTCAGCAGATTGCTTTTCAGGAGGCTGATCTTTCGGGCAAACTCTCAAAGTTTGGTGAAAATCACAGATCTGTACTCCGGGTAAGAGAGCAGATAAACGAAATTAAAAAAAGAAGGGAGCTCAGGAAAGCCGAAATCGCAGAACAGACCAGCAGGGCGAATCTCGAAAATGCACGCGATGGCTTGCATGTATTGCAGGAAAGGTTCGAGCAGTTGGAAAAACTGCGACAGGAAACCGAGGCGAAAAAAGAAGAGCTTGATTTAGCCCGTGTCCAGTATGAGCAGCGGTTGAAGATAAGAGATGAGCGTCTCGCAATGCTCGACTTAATCAAAGAGCAGGTCGAGAAAATTAAGATGGTGCACGATGCCCCGGAGACGCCTAAAGTGCAGGCTGAAGGGCTCGCTCCGATACCACTGGAAATGGTGTTTTCCCGCCAGTGGTATCTATGGTTTCCCGGTGGAACGATGTTGGGCTTTATGTTTAGTATAGGTCTTGCCTTTCTTGTTGAGCTGGCTAACGACCTGGTGCGTACACCCAGTGATGTTGCCAAATATTTGCATATTCCCCTTTTAGGTGTTATCCCCGATGCATCTGAGGATAGTCAGGTTCGACGCATTGAGCTTTGTCACGCTGTTCGGCTGGCGCCTTACTCTGTTATAAGCGAGTCCTACAGGCGATGTCGGGCAAACCTGAAGCTCTCCGGAACGGCGGACTCTTTGAAGACTTTGCTTGTCAGCAGCGGTATGGCGGGGGACGGCAAAACTTCCGTGGCGGTTAATCTTGCAACCACCTTTGTTGCCGCGGATAAGAAAGTCCTGCTGATAGATGCCAATTTCAGACAGCCAAATTTACAAAGACTGTTTCCAAAGATACTGACCGATGAGCTCGAAGATAAACTTGGAGCTGAGGGTTTTGATTTTGGATTGAGCAGTGTGCTGATGAACCAGTGCGGTTACCAGGAAGCTGTAAGGCCCGGTGGCATAGAGGGTCTTGACATAATCGATTGTGGACCGTTGCCAGCTAATCCGGCGGAACTGCTCGGCAGTCCGAGGATGGAAGGATTGCTCACAGAGCAGCGTAAGAACTACGACCACATTATAATTGATGCACCGCCCGTCCTGCTGGTAAGTGATGCCAAAGTGTTGGCCCGGCTTGTTGATACAACAATCCTCGTATTCAACGCCGCCGCTACAAGCAGGGGCGCTGCCCAGAGAACTATTCGAGAATTCGAAGAGGTAAATGCTAAAATAATCGGCTGTGTGCTCTTTGCCGTAAGGTCTATGAAGGGAGGATATTTCCACGAGCAATACAGGTCGTACCGGAAATATGAGAAGAAGGCCAAGAAGGCCAGAAAGGCCGCAATTGCCGCCGGCCTGACCTAAATCCCTAAACGTTACAGACTCTGTTGGATAGTGAAAAATATTGAGCTTTGCGTTATTATAATTGAACTTGGTGTGTTCTTAAATCTGTATGCAGGCTTTTTTATAAGAAGAGGCTAATTTTATGGAGAAATTTTTAGTTACCGGCGGAGCCGGTTTTATCGGTTCGAATATCTGCAAAGAGCTCATCTCGCAGGGCTGGTTCGTAAGAGTTGTTGACAATCTGCTCACGGGCAAAAAAAGTAACCTTGCTTCTGTCATAGACAAAATCGATTTTATACAGGCCGATATGGGCGATGCGGAGGTCGCCCAATCGGCCATGAAAGATATCGATGTCGTTTTGCACCAGGGGGCATTGCCGTCGGTACCGCGCAGCGTCGATGACCCTGCTGCTACGCACAAACACTGCGTTGACGCGACCTTTACACTTCTTTTAGCCGCCCGTAATGCCGGCATAAAGCGATTCGTCTATGCCGCAAGCTCCTCGGCTTACGGCGATACGCCGACCCCGCCAAAGGCGGGCTTGATCCAGTCCAGGGCGTTGCCCTGGCCGAAGGTCGAGACGATGACGCCTATGCCGCTTTCGCCTTATGCGGCCGCTAAGCTCGTTGGCGAATACTACTGCTCGGTATTCTATGAGGTCTTTGGCCTTGAGACTATTTCACTGCGGTATTTTAACGTCTTCGGCCCGCAGCAAGACCCAACCAGCCAATATGCAGCCGCTATCCCGGCTTTTGTTACTGCGATATTGAAGGGTGGACCACCCACTATTTACGGCGACGGCGAGCAGAGCCGTGATTTTACGTATGTTGACAATGTTGTCGAGGCCAATTTACTTGCCGCAAGGGTCAAACAAACAAAAGGTGAAGTCATAAATGTTGCCTGCGGCGAAGCTATAACTGTAAATGCGATTATTGCTCTGATTAACGAATTGCTCGGCAAAGATATTAAACCGAATTATACCGACCCGCGCCCCGGCGACGTTAAACACTCCCTCGCCGACATCACCCTGGCCCGGAAACTAATCGGCTACAAATCCAAAGTGCCATTTAAACAAGGCTTGCAACTGGCAATAAATTGGTATCGTGAGAATCTTTTGTGATTTACGGATAGTTTGTTAATATTCAGATATGTGTTTAGCTTTTTTTTGTTCGCTTTTTCAACCTGCGTAAGTATTTTAGGTCTTCTACATCTTTTGTGCGTGAAGCAGCTTTTTTCATTGTGATAAGGTCATCAAGTGAGGCGAACCAGACAAAGGTTTTTCCGAACTTCGCCTTTACTTTGTTTTTCCATACTTTCTCAAATGTTGCTCCTGTGACAATGGGGTGAATATCAGTTTCTATCAGG
>Ga0114922_10004366_pt1 | contig 13114 bp, 17 predicted proteins | sample AartaG_FD_100975 | JGI IMG/M metagenome (GOLD analysis project Ga0114922, IMG submission 100975) | Deep subsurface microbial communities from Aarhus Bay to uncover new lineages of life (NeLLi) - Aarhus_00045 metaG | ecosystem: Environmental > Aquatic > Marine > Oceanic > Sediment | place... | reverse complement strand
CTTAAAATAGCCAAAACACTATGGTTTTCAGCAGTTACGGCTATTCTGCTCTCTTCAGGAATAGCTACTTTTAAATCTTTGAAAGTTGATTCGAGTTTTTCTTTTAATGATTTATTCACTGTTTATTCCCTTGGGGTTCATCACTTACAGGATATAAAGGCGGCCAGTCAAGTTTGCCCAAAGCCAGTTCCTGATTTCTTCTGTAAGATTTGTAATTTTCTCTGTACCTTATGTAGCCGTTTGCCATTTCTTTATCAATCAGCGTCCAAAGGTGAGTTACGGCAATAAATATTGCCTCCGGTCTGGGCATACACCCGGCTATCCAGCCATCTATAGGAATATATTTGTCCAGGTGTTTTATAGTGTTATAGGAATCCCAGTACATCCCACCGTTTACAGGACAAGAGCCGAAACCTACAGTATATTTGGGTTCATGCATCTGTTCGTAGGTTCTTATAATAGCTCTTAAGGTCTTTACTGATACGTACCCTGTAATTAGAAACAGATTTGCCTGCCTTGGTGTGGCTACCGGAATAACTCCAAATCGCTCTGCGTCCCAACGTGCGGTTATGACCGGAGGAACTTCGATTATTCCACAGCCGGTGCAAAAATATACCGCGTGCAGGGAATACTTATTTGCCATCTTAGCAGGTGCTTTAAGCCATTTTGTGATCTGGTTTCTATCCAACTGTTAACTCCTTATGGCCAAGGTTATAATCAGACCCAGAAAAGCCAGCAGTGTAGGCCACTTCCATAAGTATTTAACTGCCTGTTCTATTCTAAACCTTGGGAAGACGGCATTTATACATAGGCCAAGCACAAAGACCACCAGCATTTTCACAAAGAAGATAACTGGATTATCTGCTCCTCCCAGAAACAAATTCACAAAAAGAGCGATACTAATAAACAGAACAAAAGCGTGTTCAATAGTAGCTAAGGCTAAATATTTACCGCCATATTCTATAATAGGGCCGGAAGAGATCTCCTGAGGCGCTGAGCTCACATCGAACGGCCTGATCCCGAGTATCGCAGGCAAGATAAGAAAATAAGAAAGACCTGACAAAAATAGCGGGAAGGAAATAAGAGACCAGCCTGTACTTTGCTGAGCGCTTACAACTTCCATTATAGAAATAGTTTTATAACGGGTCATTACCGCCAGCAGTATAAGAAGCAAAGGTACCTCATATCCCAGGCTCAGGATGAGTTTTCGGGAGATACCGATACTGATATTGGGATTAGCTCCTTGTCCTCCTGATAGGGCTATGCCTAACGGTGCGAGCAACATAATATAAAGGATTACCAACAGGCCACCTGAACTACTTAAAGGACAGATTTTGCCAAAAGGCAGGAATAAAACCACCACTATAGAACCTGCTAAAGAAAGGATTATCCCTAAGTCAAACAAGCGGCCGTGTGATACGCTTTTTTGGTAAAATAATCTGATCATATCAATAACCGGCTGGATAAGAGGAGGACCATAGCGCCAGTGGATTCTTGCCATAATCTTCCTGGCTAAACCCAAAAAGAATATTCCCACTATAAGGGCCAACAGAGGAGAGACGATTACTTCAACAAATATCATTTTTACTCCAATTCAAGCGGCTCGACTTCAATTTGTCGAGGTCTTGTCATTTTGCTCCAATCCTTGGGGCTAACTATCTCGTTCATCTTCTCCACGATACCCAGAGCCTTTAAGCGTTCATAAATTTTTATCCAAGCGCAGTCCCGTTCAGGGTCAGTCTCACATTTGCCGTTATTGCTGCCTCCGCATGGACCATTTAGTAATCCTTTAGCACACTGGGTTAAAGGGCAAATTCCAGCAAATTTACCGAGCTCACATTCACCACATTGCTGACATTTTTCCCTAAAGAGAGCTGGGCCTCCTCCCATATGTCCTATTGGATTTGTTCCTGGATAAATGGGCTTTATAATTTCAAGCTCTTCTTCGAGTATAAACTCCCTGACAACCTGGAGTCCGTCCCCACATGACAACATCAGGATGGCGTCACAGTCTTTAATCTCTTTCTTAAATGGATTCAGCCGATTTTTACTCCAGGGCGCATAGCAGGTAAATTCCCCGAAAGGTGGAGCAATAGCAGCCAAAATTTCTTTACCTTTGGCGGTTAGTCTTTTTGCCATTTCTTTTACTTCGGGTTCACCGCCTGTGTGAAAAACTGTGGCGCATCCACCACATCCAACAATGACGATTTTAGCCTTGCCTTCTAAATACTCGAGAATTTCCTCTGTGGGTTTTTGAGTTTGTCCAATCATTTTTTCTTAGCCCTTGTTACCATATTTTCCATTTAAGCTGTACGAAGATTAAAAACGCCAGGAATAATATTATGTACGTTACATAATAACCCACATCTCCACTGTATATATGTCTTACACCGCCGGCAAGGCTTCGCACCGAAGAGGCAATCCAATAATAAAACTCATCTATTACGTCCCTCAAGAAAGGCTTTATCATTCTATCCAACGGATTATAGAATTCAGCAGTGTAATGATATTTATCCGCCGGCGTATATGCTCCCGCGGCGTAGCTATCTTCTTGAGCAACCGATACTGATTTTGCGCCCAGACGAAAGAGTAGCCAGACAATGATTCCGGCGACTAACAGGGCGGAAAAAATATTTATTGTATTCAATGTTCCGGTCTCTGAGGTGATTCCCCATAGGGTTACATTTAATGATTCAAAACCAAAGGAAGTTCCAATCGTATTGATTACCTTAAGGGGGATGCCGGGGAGAATACCGAACAGAAGAATCACAACCGATAAAATTAATACGGGTAATTGCATACTGAAAGGCGATTTTTGTATGTCCTTGTATTTTTCAGGGAGTTGCCCCAAGAACACATTGTGAACCAACTTATATGAGTAAAGTATTGTACCCCAGGTCCCTACCAAGGCGAAAAAGGCCAAAAATGGAGAACCCTCAAGAATTAAAGCCTTATAAATTAGCCATTTGGAGACAAACCCACTGGTCAGAGGCACCCCAATCAATGCACAAATACCTACTAAGGTAGCGATGAATACCACCGGCATTTTTTTAGCGAGACCACCTACTGAATCCAAATCTCTCGTTTGGGTCCTGAATTCGACTGCGCCTATAGCCAAAAACAGTAGTGCTTTAAACATCGCATGATTGAAGAAGTGAAATATGCCCCCCGCCAGAGCTAAATTCGTTCCAAACGCAATTCCTAAAATTATATATCCTGCCTGTCCCACAGTGGACCAAGCTAATAGTCTTTTGGCGTCCGTTTGGAGCATAGCAATAAATGTAGGAATTAAAATGGTGACGGCACCTAAGAAACAAAGAATGGAATGGAAGCTAAGCAAGCCGTGACCTAAGCCGAGAAAAAGCTTTAAACCCATTATCAAATACAGTAGGACAATAAAGCCATAGGTCCCCATCTTTATAAGTATCCCGGAAAGCACCGCAGAAAATGGGGCCGGCGCTTCTGAATGGGCATCGGGCAGCCAGGTATGAAATGGCAGGACTGCATTTTTTATCCCGAAAGCAATACTGAAAATAATTGAGATAAATAAGATATATCCGGAAGAAGCCGACGCTATAGCAGCAGAAATCTCTGAAATATTTAAAGTCCCATAGCTCGTGTAGAGTGATAGCATGCCAATAAGGAAGCATAAGGAACCGATAATAGACATTATGATATATTTCATTCCTGCAGCTAAGGCGGGGCCTTTGTTGTAGCTTATAAGCAAAAATGCGCTCCAGGACATTGTTTCCCAAAAGATATAGAAAGAGACCAAATCACCTGCCAATACAATCCCGAGCATTGCTGCATTGACAAGGAGCATCATCAGGAAATAAAAGCCAGTTTTTTCTCTTCCCTTTATATAGCTTAAAGAGAAAATGACAGAAAGTGCTCCCACAACTGTTATAGTGATAGCGAAGAACCAGGAAAGCATATTCAATCTCAAGACAAGGCCGAGACCGAAGAATCCGAAATAAAAGGTCTTTTCCAGCGATTTGCCATAAAGACAAGCAACGAAAACTACCAGGGATAAAGAAATGACGACAGCCAGAAAATCTCTAACCTTCTCAGAGACCTTTCCCAAAAGATAAGTGAGCAGTGCACCACCAAAGGCAATTATTAGTAAAATCTCCAGACTCATCCTAAAACGCTCCTGATATAGTCGAGTCTATTTAGAAGTTCTGAAGCAGCCGAGTTTAGAACATCGGTTACCAGCTTGGGATATATCCCGATAATTACAATCAATACCACGAAGATAAACATAGGGACCAAGGCAACGACAGGAGCATCTTTCTTTGGCGGATTGGGTTTTTCTCCCTTAAAATATAGAACTTGAACAACACGGAAGAAATACGCCCCTTCAATTACCGTACCTAACAGGGCAAGGCCAATAAGCACGATAAAGATAGTTTCTTTTGTAGCCAAGGCAGCTCGAACAACTAAAAATTTGCTGGGAAAACCTATAAAGGGCGGCAGTCCTACAAGTGAAAATGCGCCGATGGCAAAGGCTAAGCAGGTAAGTGGCATCTTCTTACCCATTCCTTCCAAGGCCGAAATTTCCAAAGAGCCGGCCCGGTAAATCATATACCCTACCGCTAAAAACAGCAGTGCCTTAGCTAAGGTATGACTTATCAACTGGAACAGACCGCCGGTTACTCCATAGGAAGTAGCTATGGCCAAAGCGAACAGGATTAAGCCTATTTGGCCTATGCTGGAATAGGCCAGCATCCTTTTAATGTTGTTTTGGCTAAAAGCGCACATCTCACCTACGAGAAGGGTTAAGATTCCTAAAAATGCCAGGAACGGCAAGATGCTTTGAGCGCCGAATATAGTAAATATTACCCTGGCTACAGCATACAGGCCCACTTCGATAGCTATGCCGGATAGAATAGCGCTTATAGATGATGGAGCCGATGAATGAGCATCAGGCAGCCAGGCGTTCAAGGGAAATATAGCTGCCTCAACTCCCAATCCGGTAACAATTAAGGCCATAGGAACAAAAACTGATATGGGGCTAACTGATTTTATATTCTGGGCAATATCAGCCATATTAAGCGTGCCGAAAAGGCCGTAAAGCAAGCCTATTCCTATGAGCAGAAGGCTTGAACCAACCGCGCCCTGAATTAGATATTTAATAGCTGATTCAAATCCAGCTTTGTCTGCTGTATAAGCTACGAGGGCATAGGACGAAATACAGAGAATCTCAAAGAAGACAAAAAGGTTGAATATATCTCCTGTGAGAACAACACCTGTAGCTCCGGTAAGCAGTAACAGGTAAAGTATGTGATACCTTTCGGTAGCACCTTCTCTTATGTAATCCAGGGCATAAATAGAAACTAAAAGTCCTATCAAAGCGATGATGGCGGAAAACAGAACACCCACCGGCCCGGCTACCAGATTAATGCAGAAAGGCGGTCGCCAGCCGCTGATGGAGACAATTACAGGATTTTCCAATACTTTGGGAAGTAACAGCAGGGAAACAACAAGGTTAAACCCAAGTGCTGCCGGCGGGATGTATTTAGCCGCATCTTTCCAGAAAAGAGCAAACAAAGGAATGGCAAAAGCCAGACCTAAAGGTACTGCAATAAGAAGTACAGGGTTTACCATCTTTGCTCCCTTATTTTACGAAGGTTTAGTGTCCCGTAATGCTGATATAATCTAATAGCCAATGAAAGGGCCAATGCCAAGACCGCTACGCCAATTACGATAGCTGTCAGAACCAATGCCTGTGGTACCGGGTCAACCATATCCTCAGAGTCTATCCCGGGCCTCGAAAAAATGGGTGCGGTTCCTTTGGTGATGTAACCAACGGAGATCAGAAACAGATTCACACCGGTATCCAGGATGCCCAGGCCAATGATAACCTTGATGAGATTATGCTTAGTCAAGATGACATATAGTCCGATGAATATAAGCCCGAAAGCCCCTATATAATAAGCGTAGCTATGCAAAAAACTCATCGTGTAGTCAACTCTCCTCAATTAGGTTGTCAATAATACTTGCTAATTCTGAACCGACCTTAAATCCGATGGCAATGTAAATAATGGGAATAATGCCGGCACTGAAGAGTGTGTTGGCTGTTCCCTTAGGCAAAAAGTTTAAGAGGAAATAGCCGCCAAACACTAAACCAAGCAGGCCTATCACTACAAAAATCAGACCCCCTAAAGACTCTGCAAGATTAGATGCTATCCGGCTAATCCTTCTTTCCCGGCAGCCAAGATAAATTAAAAGGAAGCCGGAGGCGATGATCGCTCCTCCCTGAAAGCCTCCTCCGGGGGTGAGGTGTCCGTGGATAAAGATATAGGTGCCGAAAATGAGAATAAGGGGAAACAAAAGCCTGCATCCGGTATAGAGGACCAGGCTGGCTGGTTCTATTTCTTTCACAGTTTTGTTTCTGACGGTGCTCAGAATCGCTCCTAAACCGATAGCTGCAATAAATAAAACCGTAACTTCACCTAAAGTGTCAAAGCCACGATAACTTACCACCACTGAAGTAACTATATTGGTAGCTCCGGTTTCTTTTACGCCTTCGTTAATATAATGCCTGCCTACTTTTGTTTTAGGCACGCCGAAGGGAATCTTTGCCAGCGACATGCTAATTCCCACGGTCACTATTATCAATAAAAAGATGCTGATCGCTCTTCTCATTCTTCGTACCTTTTTGTTCGCCTGATAGCGATAATAAAGATGGCTGCAGTCAATGCTGCGCCGATGGCCGCCTCAGCCATCGCTACATCGGGGGCCTGAAGGAAATAGAAAAGTATCGAAGCAATTAGACTTACCAATGCTGCGGCAATTACCGCGCTAATTAAGTCTCTAAAAATAGAGGCTGCGACGGCTCCAACAAGCATTAAAACTACTAAAAATGAAACAACAAAAATCATTCCTTTTCCTTATATCCTTTAAATTCCGCAGCCTTATCCACAACGCTTTTATCACACAGAGAAACACCGCTTTTGCGAGACGCCCGTCCTAAGGCGTGGTTAGAGATAGGATTGGTGATAAGGATAAACAGGGCAATAACTAACGTCTTCGGCAACCATTCCGGCTGGGTTATTCCAACGCCAATGATGGTCAAGAAAGCACCCAACGTTGTACACTTTGTTCCTGCCTGGAGGCGATTGTACACATCAGGGAGCCTGAATACACCCAGACCTCCTAAAAAGAGGAATATTGTCCCAATTGCCGTAATGATAGTCCCAAGAACCTGCACTTAAATTCCTTTTTCTAAAAATCTGGCAATAGCCACTAAACCTATAAAAGTTAAGACCGCATAAACCAAAGCAACATCCAAATAAACGTATCTTTTAAAAATAAAGGCTAAAAGGACAAGCAACGCGGTGGTAATCGTAGCCATGGTATCCACTGCTACCGCCCGGTCCGGCGCAGTGGGGCCTTTGAGCATACGTAAGAGGCACAAAGAAATCGCCAGCCCTATGATCGCAAGAAAGATAGTTTCACTCATATAAAATACTCAAGTCCATTAGTATATTTGTATATACAAATAAAACGATAATTATATATAAAAAATTTATTTGCTTTTAATTATTTCTACAATTTTTCTTACCCGTGAGTCAATTACTCTGTAGCATGTTCTCGTTCCTTCTCTTCTGCCTTTAATTATATCCGCATTTTTCAATACCCTAAGATGCTGGGAGATTGTAGATTGAGGTAAACCTAATGCCTTCTGTATCTGGGCAACATTGCATTCGTCCTTAATAAGACCAACCACCATCTTTAACCTTGCAGGATGGGCCAGTGCCTTGAACGTCTCACTGATTTCTTCGTATCTTACTGCCATGCCCGGCTCCCGCTTTTCTGTTTTTGGCTATAAATTTCGCTCATCGTGTTGTTCATACTTTTCATAAGGAACCGTATGCCTCCGTTTATCCGAATATTACCCTTAAATATTTCTCGAATCTCCGGCCTATCATCCTTGTTGCCTCATCGATATCTTCTGATTTTACATTTATCCAGTGAATGAGAAGTTCATCGCCGATAACGTCCAGTGTAAACGTGCCCGGAGTTAAAGTAATGGAATTAGCTAAAATTAACTTCGCGATATCGGATTCGAGGGATGTTTTTATAACCACAATTCCTGGCTTTATAGGCATACGGGGATGAAGAACGCGGTAGGCGACGTCAAAATTGGCCTTTATTACCTCCCAGAAAAGCACGATTATATATACGAGCAAATACAAAATCCTCTTTATGCTTATTGGTGGCAAACCAAGTTTTGAGTAAATGCGAGCGCCGAAAAAAGAAACAATCAGACAAACCAGACCCCCGGCTATCAGCTCCGACAGGTCTAATGTTGAGGTCAAAGCCAGCCACAAGACCAAAGTGACCCCGAAAAGCCAGGCAAATCCTTTCACCTTTTCAGATGTCGGATAAACAATCCGCTGCATTTATAAATCCAAATCTTTGTCTATATGTTTGTGAACACTTTCACGAAAAAAGCATTTTTCACTTTATCATTGGTTTTGTCAACATATTTTTCTAAATATTCATATATTTGAATATTTGAATATTCTTGACAGATGCAACGATCGTCCTAAACTCCTTTGATATGTGAACATAGACCTAAACGATGAATCGGGTAGTTTATGAAATATCATAAAATTCCAGATGAAGCTGTTCGACGGCTGCCGTTTTACCTCCGAGGACTGCTGACTTTGTCAGAACAAGGACACAAGAATGTATCCAGCCATGACTTGGCTGCTCTTCTTGGATTTAACCACTGGCAGATAAGGAAGGACTTTTCTTATTTTGGCAGTTTTGGCACACCCGGTACGGGCTATAACATCGAAAAGCTCATAAGGCAAATTAGAAAAATTCTCAAACTCAGTATAGTACGTAAGGCAGCTTTGGTTGGAGTGGGTAACCTGGGCTTGGCTGTTTTGAGATATCCGGGATTTAGAATATATGGATTCGAGATTGCTGCTGCCTTCGATAACAATCCTAAAAAAATCGGCCGACGAGTAGGAAATATCACGATCGAGGATGTTTCAAACCTCCAGGCATTGCAGCAAAGAAAAATTGAAATTGGAATTATTACTGTTCCTTGCGAGGCCGCTCAGGAAACATTCAATAAGCTCATCGCGGCGGGGATTAAAGGTATCTTGAGTTTTTCACCGTGCTATAAAACGGGCCGTAAAAAAGTCAAAGTAATAACTATCGATATTGCGATGGACCTTGCCCGTCTGCCATATTATATAACTACAAGACGGATTACCAGGGTTTAAGCTAAGCAAAACCGTACCTCGCTATTATCTAAGAAGTACAACAACACGTATGGCTCGTAGCTTGGAAATTTCTCTTAGTGCGATACCTGCCCTTTGCTCTGATTAGCCAACTTGTCCAAGATAGCAAAGTACTTGGCTTCAGCTTGCAGCCCCACCCGCACTCTAACTCTTTGCCGTTGCGGATGTTCAGAACTGTAGGGATTGCCGTAACTCCGTATTGTTCTGCTATGGCGGTGACTCGGTAAATATCTTCTTTGCACACGGTGATCCTGCTGGCGTACTTATCAGCAGGTGACGATATGGTCAGAGCTAAGGTTTTACAGGGAGAACAGCGGTTAGAAGATAAATCCGCATTACTCAACTTTCAACACTTCCTTTATTGTTTTTTTCAGTGTTTCTTTTGGTAAGGCACCTACTGCCATTTGCGGTTTGTCATTTAATGGTACAAAAAGGATGCTGGGGATGCTCTGAATGCCAAAAGCGGCTGCTAATTCCTGCTGAGCTTGTGTGTCTACTCTGTAAATATTGAGCTTACCTTGGTATTCTTGAGCAAGCTCTTGTAAAATAGGTTCCACCATTTTGCACGGCCCACACCAATCGGCATAAAAGTCAACGATGCAGGGAAGTTTACCTTCAAACTTCCATTCTTTATTTTGCTCATAGTTAAAAACTTTTTGTAAAAAGCTCTCTTTCGTTAAGGATTCCATAAGAAAACTCCCATTTGTTTTAAGCACCCCGACGTTAGAATCAGACTTGTTTTCAATATGGGCAATGCCCGAACCTTCTGGTTTCTCTTTCGGTATTTCTGCTTTCTCCTTCGGTCGTGTCGAGAGAGCCGATGACAATAATACTCCCACTACCGCACCGTAGATTGCACCGCGGTAAGGATTTGCCGTCAGAGGGCATGCGCCGGAGGAACACTTGCCGAAATAGCCTACAACGGCACCGATTGCTCCGCCAATCAGTACACCTAATAAAATCCTGGTAATCATAGCTACATTCCTCCCATCAATCTTCTATTGATTTCCGATACAGTCTGGGCTCAGTGAGCTTGCCAAAACTGTACCGAACTTACTAATGTCATAATATTTAAATCAACTCAATGATGCAAGGTATAAAATCTTTGGCTTGTAGACTCATATAACAATGGTTGCGAAATGCACCTGTATATGGTACAAACAAACTATGTCTGATAAAACACAGAATGAGGTCCACAATGTTATTCTGGACTCGGTAAGTGAAGGTGTTTTTACAGTAGATTTAGACTGGCGGATCACTTCTTTTAACCGGGCGGCAGAAGAAATTACCGGTATCGGGCGTCAAGAGGCTGTTGGTAAACACTGCAGGGACGTTCTACGAGCAGATGTTTGTGAAACCGACTGTACACTAGCAGCAACGATGCAAACCGGCAAGCCAATAATGAATAAAGCCGTACACATTATCGATGCCAACGGAAGGAGAAGAGCAATCACCATATCGACGGCTTTGTTGAAAGATTCCAAGGGTAAGGTTATTGGCGGAGTTGAGACGTTTCGTGACATGAGCATGATAGAGCAACTCCGCAAGGAAATCGAAGGCCGATATTCATGCGAAGATATTATCAGCCAAAGCCATAAAATGCAGAATCTCTTTGCCGTTTTGCCCAACATTGCTGAAAGTAACACAACAATTTTAATTGAAGGTGAAAGCGGAACCGGCAAAGAGCTTTTCGCCCGGGCGATTCACAACCTGAGTTTCCGTAAGGATAAACCTATCGTTGCAGTGAATTGTGGTGCCTTGCCCGATACACTCTTGGAGTCCGAGTTGTTTGGTTATAAAGCCGGTGCTTTTACTGATGCCAAAAAGGATAAACCCGGCCGGTTTGCTTTAGCCCAAGGTGGCACGATATTTTTAGATGAGATTGGCGATGTCTCTGCTTCTGTTCAGGTTAAACTGCTGCGTGTTTTACAGGACAAGACATACGAGCCGGTAGGTGCCATTTCTACTGTTAAGGCAGATGTGCGGATTATTACAGCAACAAATAAAAAGCTCGACCAGCTTGTCCAACAAGGCAAATTCAGGGATGATTTGTATTACAGAGTCAACGTAATGAGATTGGAATTACCTCCACTAAGAGACAGAAAAGAAGATATTCCACTGTTGGTAGAGCATTTTATAAGTCGATTTAACAGCCTGCATAACAAGAATATCTGCTGCGTTACAAATGAAGTGACAGCGGCTCTTTTGGCCTATGATTATCCTGGCAATGTTCGTGAACTTGAGAATATTATTGAGCACTGTTTTGTCTTATGTGAAGGTGAGATAATAGAAGCTAAACATTTGCCTTCATCGGTCCATCCGGCCTTGAAAAAGGGAAATGCAAAGAATAGCGAGCCTGCAACTATTAAGCAAATGGAGATTATTTTGATTACCCAGGCCCTTCGGCGAAACAAGGGCAATAAAACAGCGGCAGCTAAGGAACTCGGAATCGACAAAAGTACGCTGTTTCGCAAAATGAAGGCATTTGATATCAAGCCCTGATTTTAGCTGAGCGGCCAGTTTGTAACCGATTCGGAGAAGGCATCTTCCATGGCAGCAGTGGCATTTTGCAACTGCCGACTTGTTTGCTAAGCTGCAAATTGCAACAATATCTGAACTTTTTGAGTCTGAGCTTAAAACACCTCACTTTCGATAACCCCTTATCTAATAGAATGTTGCGCATCTTTCGTCCTTTCGCCGATTTTTTTGGCATATTGTTTGCTAATAGTTTAGTTGAGGCATAATGTAATGAAGATAGCAATACCGGTATATAATGGTAATGTTTCAAACGTATTCGATTTTGCCCACAGGCTTTTGTTAGTGAATATCGAAAACGGCAAAGAGGTAAATCGGTCTGAGGTTGCATTAGAGGGCCAATCATTGCCGCAACGCCTAAGTCAATTAAAAAGTCTTGAGGTAGATGTGCTTGTCTGTGGGGCAATCTCACAGGTACTTGCCAATATGGTTACAACATCAGGAATTCAGTTGTTACCTTATGTAACTGGCCGGATAGATAACGTACTTCAGGCGTATATGACCGGACAATTGGTAAGGCCAGAGTTCATTATGCCGGGTTGCTGGCCCGGTGCACGAAGAGGCTTTGGACGCAGGCGGCGAGGTTGTCGATGGCAAGGCGGACAACGATAAGAAATAAACTGACCGAGCTGTTCATAAAGGTTTCATGCAACCGAGAGGGACGGAGTCTAAGCAGAGAAGAGAAAGGAAAAATAGAGTGAAAATAGCAATAACATCACAGGATAAAGAAATTTCGAGTGAAGTTGACCTCAGATTTGGACGGGCAAAATTTTTGCTCGTAGTTGACACAGAAACTGGTGATTTTGAGGTGCATGATAATGAGTTGAATTTAAATGCTGTTCAGGGAGCCGGCATTCAAACCGGGCAGAATATAGCGAATCTTGGTGTGGAGGCCGTAATAACCGGAAACGTAGGGCCGAATGCTTTCAGAACGCTTAATGCAGCGGGTGTAAAGATATTTCTCGCTGAGAAACAAGCTGTCCAGAAGGCAATAGATTTATTCAGGGCAGGCAAACTAAAAGAAGTGGATCAAGCCAACGTTCAAGGACACTGGATTTAGAATTTAGGTTTTCAGTAAGGTAAGTAAAGTTATGCGAATTTTTTTAGATTGTATTCCATGTTTTGTTCGCCAAGCTTTGGATTCGGCAAGACTGGCAACCGAAGATGAGCAGATTCACGAAAAAGTGGTGCGAGAGGTTCTTCGCTTAGCGGCTGACTTAGATATGAGCCAGAGCCCGCCGGTAATTGGCCAGCGGATACATCGACTGATTCGAAAATTGATTTGCAACAATGACCCATATCACGAACTGAAGGAG
>Ga0114922_10004365_pt1 | contig 13114 bp, 5 predicted proteins | sample AartaG_FD_100975 | JGI IMG/M metagenome (GOLD analysis project Ga0114922, IMG submission 100975) | Deep subsurface microbial communities from Aarhus Bay to uncover new lineages of life (NeLLi) - Aarhus_00045 metaG | ecosystem: Environmental > Aquatic > Marine > Oceanic > Sediment | place: Aarhus... | reverse complement strand
TCATACACGACAATCAGTCCGGGCTCGCCGTAGGCGAAAGCCACCAGATCACCGTGCCCGTCCAAGTCCATGTCGGCGATTTGCGTGAATCGGAAACTCCCGCTGTCCGGCAGCGTCCCGGAGAGGTCGTCCCACACACCCGGGCTCACGTAGGACCAGACCGTCAGGCCGTCACTCGAGGTCAGGTACGCCAGATCGTCGCGCCCGTCGTCGTTGACGTCTCCGAGCGACACGCCGGTGCGGTAGGTTCCCGCCCCTCCCGGCAGGCCGCTGTCGGCCAGCGCGAAGTCGCCTTCTCCATCGCCGAGATAGACCGTACCGTCGGCATGGGCGGTGGCGAAGTCGGCCAAGCCGTCCCCGTTGACGTCCCCAAACTGGAAGATGTCGGAGGCATTCCCGCCGGTGAACCCCCAGCTCTGCGTCCAGGTGCCGTCGCCGTTGTTGATATAAACATGCACGCCGGCGCAACAACCGAACGAGATCGACCCCAGATCGAGATCGCCGTCGTTATCGACGTCAGCGAAGTCCGTGCCGAACATTCCCCACGTCTCGCCGCTGGTAGCCAGGCCGTCGTCCCATGGAGTCCAGTTCTGCCCCGTGCCGTCGCCCAATGCCACTTCGAGGATCTGATCGCCGAAGTCTACGCCGGAGTAGTTGTGATGCATGCCGTAGCCGGCGTCCATCAGGCCGTCACCGTTCACGTCGCCCAGGGCGATCCCGCCGTACCCGAAGTCACCGCTCTGATAGACGGACCAGGTGCCCGTACCGTCGCCGAACCAGACCATGATGCCGTGTTCGCTGGTGCCGATGTAGGGAGACCCGTGGTCGCCGATCGACACGATGTCCGGGTGCCCGTCGCCGTTGATGTCGCCGAACTCCAACTCAGTGTCGCCCCCCTCCATCTGCGGTGTCTCCAAACCCGAGGATGAGTCGACGTAGTCGAGTTGGGCTGGCGCCGGGCGCGGTCCCACAAGCACGGCACAAACCGCCGGGATCAATGCTAAACGGACATGCATCGGCTGACCTCCTTCCCTGCTCATCTTGCCACCTGCATTCATCCTAGCCGGTACCTCCTATTTACGCGCGATTTGCTATTTCCGAGACTTCCAATCATCATCCTACTGCATGAAGCCTCCTGATTCCAGGGGGAAACGCGGCTTCCGCCGTGATTCGCGCCCGTCTGACCGCTCCAACGTGCCAATCCTGCTCCTCTCGACTTCGGAACGAACGGACCGCGGCGTTTCGGCGCAGGCCACGCCCGCCAACCCCACGCGAATCGCCAATCTTCTGTTCGAGCGCGACGCTCAACCGCGCTGCATCAAGGGCGGTGGCACGCCGAACCACTGGATCCGCTCAAGAATCGCTGTGAACAGCTCACGGGGCACGGCCACCTCAGCCATCTGGAATGTCGCATACTTGGCGTGCCGGACGAGCTTGGGCCCGATCTTGATCAGCTTGTCTGGCAGCGTGGTCAACGACCGGTGCTGAACACTCCTTGGCAACGCCAGCCGACACAGGAAGTCCCCAAGATTGTAGGCCAGCGCAAACATTTGAAGCCGAACCTGGTTGTCTTTGAAGTCGTGGCACGACAACCGCGTCCACTTGACCGCGTACTTGCCCTCCTTGATCCACTGCTCGATCTGCGGGGGGTATTCGCACCGCTGGGCCTGCGAGTCTGTGGCTTCGCACCGGCGGCGCGGTAGAATGCCGGCCAAGTGGAACCATCCGCACGTTTGGGGGGTGGAAGGCAATGGAGGCGCGGTCGATGAAACGGAGTGTTTCGTTTTCGCTTTTCTCGATGATGTTGGTTTGGACTGCTGGTTGCGCCGGCGGATCTTCGGACCGATTGGCGACGTTGCGGCCGGTACTGTCCAGGGTCCAGCGCGAGCGGGCGGCACTCGCGTCCCAGGTCTTCTTGACACCGGGGCGTCAAGGACCAGCGCGGGCTCGCCGCGTCGCTGACTCCTGGTTGCGGTTGGACCCGCACTCGCTCGACGGGCAGAGTGGCCTTTCGATACAGAACCGTCCAGCTTTCTCTCTGGTGAGTTTCCAGCCTGGGACAGACTCCGAGCGGACCGAGCAGGTCGAGTCGGAGGAGGTCACCGTCAGAACCCGCGAGCGCAGCGGACCGCTGCCCGGGTTCTGGGAGACGCTCAAGCGCGACGTAAGGGAGATGCCCGGCGAGCTGTGGGCGGACACCAAGGCGGTCTACACTTCGCCGACGAGCCTGGCCATTCTGGGCTTGACCTACGGCGGGTCGCTGGCCCTTCAGCAGACCGGCCCGGACGACACCGTCGAGGACAGCTTCAGAGGCGGGCACCGGACGTTCAAAGATGACTGGCGCGACGCGTTCGGGGCGGCCGGCAATCCCGGGACGCATTTTGCCCTGGCCGGCTTGTGGTACCTGATCGGTCAGCAGAGCCAGGACGAGAAGACCTACGAGGTCGGCAAGACGCTGTTCAGCGCGTTGATCGTCAACGGTCTATCGACGCTGGCCGGCCAGGCCGCCACCTGGGACGACGGGCCCAACGGCGAGTGGGGGGCGTTCCCCAGCGGCCACACCTCCAGTTCGTTCACCTTCGCCTCGGTCATGCACGAGGCCTACGGACCATGGGTAGGCGCCCCGTTGTACGCCCTGAGCGTGCTGGTGGCCTATGAACGTCTCGAGAGCAACGAGCACTACCTCTCCGACGTGGTCATGGGCGGCGTGATGGGTCTGGTCATCGGCCACACCGTCGCCGGGGAGCACGAATTCGAGCTGTTCGGCGGCGAGGTCGTTCCCTACGTGGACCCCTACAGCCAGACCAGCGGCCTAGCCTGGGTGAAGCATTTCAAGTGAGCTGTCAGCTATCAGCTATCAGCCGTCAGTTTCCGGCTCAGAGGCGGCCGTTACGCTTGGGTGCCACTGGCGGCTTGCCCGCCAGTGAACACGGGCAGACCCCGGCGCGCCGCGAGCCGTGGCACGCCGAAGATAGATGTGGCGGCCGGCGTCGCGGCCGGCCGCCGGCCGACTCGGAGGTCGGCCGCTACGAAACTGTGCCACCGAAAAGGGCACTGGCGCGCCCAAAGCTGATAGCCGACCGGCTGAGGGCAGAAAGCTAACACTCGATGAAGATCGCCCGCTTTGTAGATTCCGACGGAGTTGAGCGGCTGGGTCAGCCGACCGGCCCGGACCGGGCCCGGGTGATTGAGGGCGACCTCTTCGGTGAGTACCGCCTCGGCCAGGCTGAAGCGACCATCGCCCGCTTGTTGCCGCCGGTCTGGCCGCCGAACGTTTTCGGCATCGGCCTGAACTACCACGAGCACGCAGCCGAGGGCGGGCGCGAGGCGCCGAACAAGCCGCTGGTCTTTCTCAAGGCCACCACCTCGGTCGTCGCCGCGGGCGAGCCCGTCCGCCTGCCACCCTCGGCCCCCGAGGAGGTCGATTTCGAGGCGGAGCTGGCGGTAGTTATCGGCCGGCGCGCCGCCCGGGTCTCTTTGCAAGCCGCCCCGGACTACGTGCTGGGCTACACCTGCGCCAACGACGTGACCGCCCGGGACTGTCAAAAGCGTCTGGACAAGCAGTGGGCCCGGGCCAAGGGGTTCGACACCTTCTGCCCGCTGGGGCCGGTGATGGTCACGCCGGACGAGTTCGACCCCTCCGAGGCTACGGTCGAGTCCTTCCTGAACGGCCAGCCGATGCAGCGGGGCCACGCCGCCGACATGATCTTCGACTGTCCGGCCCTGGTCAGCTACCTCTCGCACCAGTTCACGCTGCTGCCGGGAACAGTGATCTGCACCGGGACCCCCGCCGGCGTCGGCTACTCCCGCCAACCGCCCGTTTTCCTGCGTCCGGGGGATCGGATCACCGTCCGGATTGCCGGAATCGGTGACCTGACCAACCCTGTCGGCCGGTAGGGGAGTCGCTGCCTCCGTTGACGGTCTCTTGGGGCAGCCTTATAAATGTCGTGGTTGCGCCCGGGCGATGTGCTGCCGGGCGATACTACGGTCGCTGTGGCGACCGCAGACGGCGACAAGCAGACCTCGACCTCCCGGCATACCGCCTGCGGACGGTCCTGGAGTACCCGAATGACCCCGATGATGCGATCTGATGGTGGACTCTTTCGGACAGTAACCTTGCTGGCAGCCGTCCTGGCAGTTCCCTTCTGCCTGGGCGGATGTACCGAGGCGGCCGACACCGGTGGTGGCGGCGGTGGCAGCGGCCAACTCGGCAACGGCGGTGCTGGTGACGACGGCAGCGGTCAATCCGCCCAGGTGCTCGGCCTGAGCACCGACCTGCCCGTCTCGGGCGGGCAGTTGGTGACCATACCCTATGTTGTTCCCACCTCAGCCACCTCCGTGCGGGCGTTCCGCGTCCCCGAGGGGCAGGAGAGCGATACGACCGCCTGGGAGTTTTTCGAGTTCGCCACCCCGTTGTCCGCCGGCGAGAGTCAGTTCACCATCGACTCGGCCGACCTGCCCCGCGGGAGCTACCGCATCGGAGTCCGCTACGTCAGCGCCACGGGAACAAGCCAATCCGTTTTCAGTACCGGTGTGCTGCACGTTCAGGGCCTGCCTGAGCCCGTCTTCATCGCTCCCGAAGAGGACGTCGAACCGGTTGCCGGTGAGACGGTCCAGATCATCGTGGACATGGGTGACCCGGAGGCCGACGTGGCCTGGCGCGTGTTCTACATCAGCGACGCCTCGGCCCCGGAGATCGAGGACATCCCCGACACCGAGCTGGGGCTGATCGGCAATGAGCTGGGCGCTGGTACGGGCAACGTGGCCAACCTCCAGTGGTTGACCGAGAGCGTGGCTCTGGGGACCTATCGGATCGGCGTCTCGGCGACCGACACCGGCTTCTCGGTGGCCCAGACGGCCAGCGACGGCGACGGCGACCGCATCGTCATCGTTTACGCCGAGGCCAAGGTGACCGTCACCGAGGTCTCGCCGGAAGCCAGGCCGCCGACGATCGTCGTCACCGAACCGGCCGCCAACGTGGGCACCTTCCTCACCGAGACCGTCAGCATCGCCTTTTCCGCCGCGACCTTCGAGGGGACCAAGGACGAGGTGACCGTCTTTTGGGACACCGAGATGCGCGATCCGGCCGACTTCGATCCTGAGGATCTTGATGCTGACCAGATCATCGAAAGCGGGCTGACCACCGACGACACCTCGGCATCGCTGAGCACGGCGACACTCGAAGAGGACGACTACTACCTGGGAGCGTACGTGGACGACGGTCTCAACGATGCCGCCGTTGCCTACGCCCCGGGTTCGCTGAGCGTGGTCAAGACGCCCACGCTCCAAGTGACCGCTCCAGCCGAGGGGGTGGTCATCCGACCGAGCCAACAGGCGACGATCTCCTGGACCACCAACGTCCCGGATAGTGCGTTCGTGGACGAGCGGGCCCAGGGAGAAGTGTTCGTCAGGGCCGACACCGACGGCGATGACGAGCCCGACGGGGACGAGATCACCGTGGAGGAGCTGACAGAGGGGGGCAGCTCGGCGGTCTGGACGCCCACCGGCCAAGTCGGCAAGTTCCTGGCCTTCGTGCGCCTGACCTTTGAGGACGAGTCGATAGCTGCTCGGGAGGAGAAGGCCCCGGGGTTCATCCGCATCTCGACCGCCCCGCAGATCATCTGGGTCGGATCGTTCGCCGAGGTCGATGAGGACGAGGAGTCCGCCGGGGCGATCTTCGAGGGCCACCAGTTCGAGGACAACCTGGGCTCGGCTTTCTCGCCCGTGGGCGACCTGGACGGCGACGGAAACGATGAATTCCTCATGGTTGCCCGCTATGCCAAGCCGTTCTTCCAGACTGGCGACGGAATCGGGCACGGCGAAGCCTACCTGATCTACGGTTCGCGCGACCGCCTGGGCGGGCGCCACAACGTCAACTCGGTGGGCACCGAGAACCTGCGCGGGGTGACCTTCACCGGCATCCGCACGCCCCAGGGCAACACCGAAACCGACGGGCTCAGCGATGTCTCCCGCATCCCGGACGTGGACGGCGACGACAAGGACGAACTGGTCTTCGGGTTCCCCGACGTGGACTCCCGCGGCCACAACGTGGACCCGGATCAGGACGGGGTGCGCCCGGAGTGGACCCTGGGCACGCTGGAGAAGCACGATCAGTTCCTTCGGGGCGGGCTGGTGATCGTTAGCAGCACCAACAGCATCCTGAAAAACCCCGATTCCGGCACCCCGGTGATCAATCTCGACATGGTCGGGCAGGATTTCGACGAGACCTGTGTCCTGTACGAGCCCGGAACCGAGGACGATATGGTGCTCGACGTTTTCAGCATTGACGCCGATACCGGCACCTGCTTTAGGACCGATGGCCTGCCCAACGGCAGCTGCGGCGACGCCGCGAGCGGTGACGGCCCGGACGCGACGATGATAAATTGGGGATTTGTGGCCGCACTCTCCGAAGACTACTTCAGCGCCATGCGGGGCAGCGGTTGTCTGACCCAGTACGATTACCACCTTAATGCCTGCCTCGTCCTTTACCCCGACGGGGTGGTCCGCTATCTGGCCGACTACTGTGCCGGCGTGGGCCCAGGGTGTTACCCCACTTCCCCGGCCTTGCATGGTTTCCCCGGTTACCATGTCGAGACCACGCTGACCGGCATTGGGTACTCGGGTTACTACCCGGACATGTGGGACAACAACGATGACGGAGACCCCAACAGCGTCAGCGAAGAGGATATCGTGGCGAACGAGCCGCGCCAGCCCTTTGGGGCCCGGATCATCGGCGTCGGGCTGGAGGACGGGTTCGGGACTTGGATTACCCTGAGCGACCCGACGGATGACGACAGCGGAGCCGGCGACATCATCGTCAGCGCCCCGAACCGGACCGCCCGGGGCATCCTTTATCAGCAGGGGGCGACGTGGGATTCGACCTGGCCGGAGACCGGCGGCGAGATCGACGGCCTGGAAAGGCCGGCCGGCAGCCCGGCCACCAACCAGGATTCCGGCGTGGCCTACATGTTTGATCTCCGCAGCCTGTGGACCGAAGACGACGGCGGCCGCATCCCGCCCAAGCCGCACCAGTACGTCGTCGGCGAGCCCAGCCACTGCGGCAGACCGCCCGGCGGGGAGCCCAGGATCGCCAACATCACCGCCATCCGCATCGCCGGAGCCGCCAACGAGAACATCACCAACATCCTGGGCATCAAGGACTTCAACGGCGACGGGCGAAACGACTTCGCCGTGGGGGCCCCGCTCTCCGACCGCGTCTACATCGCCTTCCGCCGCGAGACGGCCATCGAAGGGGACTATGTCCTCGAGAGGCTGGAGTTAGGGGTCGATGATCCCGAACGTCTCTCCGGGGCCTTGATCACCGGGGCCACCGGGTCGGAGTTTGCCTTCAGCATGGCCACCGACGTGGACCTCAACGGCGACGACGTTCCCGATCTGATCGTCAGTGCCCCTGGAGCCAACGGCGACATCGGCGAGGTGGCCATCATCTACAGCAGCCCGGAACTCGTCACCGGCGAAGGCGGCACCTACATCGACACGCTGGTCGCCCAGGGTCGGGCGGCCAAGATCACCGGCCGCGACCCCGGTGACTACTTCGGATTCAACGTCACCAGCGCCGGCGACATCGACGGGGACGGCAAGAACGATTTGCTGATCGCCGCCCCGGGCGCCACGCCGCGCTTTGACTCGGCTCCGGATGACGACACCGACACCCTGGACAGGTTCGGCCTTGACCTCGACGGGGATGGCGAGCTGGACAACCTGACCGGTCCCAACGGGGTTCCCGAAGGCGAGGACCAGACCAACGACGACTACCTCGACGAGCTGCACGACGCCGGGCTGGTCTACGTAATCTGGGGCTCGAACGTGATCGAGGGCCAGATGGCCATCGCCGATCTGGGGGGCAGCGGCCTGGAGGGGGCGATCATCGTGGGCCGTCGCGGGCAGGATCCCGCCGCCGGGCGGGCGGGCGATTTCTTCAGCGGCGGTGACGCCGGTGATTCCTCATTCGGCGGCGTGTCTGAGAAGGAGGACCGGGGCCGGTCGTTTGGGCTCCGGGCCGCCGGCGACGTGGACGGGGACGGGCTGGCCGACATTCTTATCGGGTCGGTCACCGCCACACCGCGGATCGACCCCACCATCGGCCAGGGCACCACGCACGGCGGTGAGGCATACGTGGTGTACGGCTTCGAACGCTAGCGGCCTCTCGCTGGTGATTCTCACAGGCCACCCTTGCTGCCTGGGGCCGCGGCGCTCCATCCCTGCGACGGCAGGGCGGGGGGGATGAACGGACGATAGGCCACGTCTTTTCTGCGAAAGGGATGGGGCGCTGTCCGGTAGCCGGCCCAGGGCGGCCGGCGTCGTTTCCCGGGTTAAGCATCGCTGGCGCAATTATATGATCGGACGCAGGTTGCGCGCTGCCTGTCTTTCTGGGCCTTGTCCGCTTAGGAGGAACACGCCCGGTTGACAGACACCTGGAGTGCTGGATACGATTGATCGCGGGGGTCGGCGTGGCACCCGGTCACGGCTGACGGTGTGTCCACGGTAGGTGGTCTGTTACATCACTCTCGGAGTACCCTGGAGATGGCAAAGATACGGTTTTTGAAACCTGCGGGCCGGCGATTCCACCTGGTCGTCGGCATGTTGACGGCGTGGGGGCTGCTGAACATCGCCCCGGCTTGGGGTGAGGAGCGCAAGTTCGTGGTCATGCTGGCCAACTCGCCCAAACAGTTCCCCAACGAGGACCCCGTCGGGCAGCCCTATGGTGGTTTGGCCAACCGGGACGAGATCGAGGACGCCTACTTCGATCGTACCAAGCTGGACGTGGACTCGTTCGCGGAGTACTGGGACGAGATCAGCTATGGCGACGTCCAGGTCACCGGGTTGGCGACCGGCTGGATCAACCTGCCCTGGGCGATTCAGCCGCCGCTGGTCGATCCCGAGCAGGACCCGCCCGGCGAGGAGGGACCACCCGAGGACGCGCCGCGCATAACCCCGTTGGGTTACTGCCCCTTCACGTGAGGTTACCACTATGGCTCGGGCGAGCCATTCGACAATACCAAGGCTATGGTCATAATCGATTGCGACGGCGATCCGGGGGGGTGAGGCGGCGGCGGTCCATTTGAGCCCGGTCCGGGCTTGGAAGATTATGCTGAGAACCCCGACTTAGGGATCGTGACCACTAAACCGGTCTGGACGCCTGGCGAGCGCTTTCTGGACATGGACGGCGACAGTCGCTGGGACTGCCTGGACGAGTCGTCGATGACCATGGATTGCCTGACCACCTCCTTTACCGTGGGTGACCGGCATTCGACGATTACCGGTCTTGATCGAGACGGGTTCGTCGATGCCCAGATGCCCTGGGTGGACTGGAACACCGACGGCCTAGTGAACGAGGACAACCTGGAAGAGTGCGTGATACCGCGAGAGTGCACCCCGGGCGGCTGTCTGGCCGACGATCAGCTTACCGGTGGCGGTGACGACGGGAACAGCCCACACTGCAACCCATTTCCGATCATCGGTGACAAATTGCCCGAGGGTTGCGATGAGTATGACCCAGACAACCCCACGGCCTGCATCTACCCGAATAGCCTGTTCGCCCCAAGCAACTGTCCAATCACGGTCGAAGAGGACGAGGTTCCCTGCTGCTGCGTGCCGGTTTGCTGCGAGTTCGACGACATCAACTTCGACGGGCTCATGGACATCACCGAGCCCTTCGAGGACTTCATGCGTCGCTGGGAGCCGTGCGTGGCGGACCCCGACGCCACGTTCTCGGGCAGCCACTGGATCAAGACCTACGACCCGGCCAGCCCCAATGCGGGCCTCGCCTTCTCGGATCTGTGCACGCTGGAGCAGGTCGGGCTCTGGATCACGGGGCAGGCCAACTACGGCGATACTTCCTATATTGTCAACAACTATCCCGGCCCCCCGGGAGACGTAGATCCCGATGGGCCGCCGGTGAACAGTTGGCCGAACCAGGATCAATGGGGCAGCGGCATTTTGGGCCGAACCAACAACGGCTTCTACGATTCGCCCGATTCCTGGACCAACAAAGAGCACGAGGACACCGGCCGCGATCTTTCCACCAAGCTGATCGTCGAGGCGGGGCCCAACTTCGCCACCATCACGCCGGTCCCCGGGTGGAGCCTCACCGGCGGATCGCCGGGGGTGTTTGACGAACCCTGGTACGAGCAGGCCTGGAACGATCGCTACTTCTACTCCAGCGATCCGCCGGCCTGGCCCATGTACATACCCCCGGAGCCGAGCCCGGGCGGCCCCCCTATGGGCTACCCGGCTGCCAACGCGCCCATGTACGTGCCCTTTGCGGCCCAGGAGGGCGAGGATCCCGAACTGGCCCCCGGCGCCGCCCGGCGGTTCTTCCAGGCCAACCGTGGCGGGGTCTGGGGCAACGGCGTCGGCTGGGTCGGAATTCCGATTAACGACCGCTTCATCAGGTTTGAGACCACGGGAAGCCCCGGGTACTTCGACGGACCGGGAGGGGACGAGAGCATACCCATCCTGCCCGAGGAAGCCAACGGCGCCGATCAGCCGCCGATCTTCTACGACGGATACGTCGAGCACGACGACTTGGCCTCCTCGAAGTATCACGGGGCCGGCGACCAGCGGCTTGGGGAGATTACCTCGCCGTTTTACTCGACCTACACCGGCTCCGGCGACAACCCCAGGACGGTGCCCGAGATCTGGGGCCACGACATGGGGGCTCACGACGGCAGCGCCGGGCTCCAGGGCGACCAGATCACCGTGGCGGCCGGTCCGTACGCGACCACCATATTTGGTGACCAGGGTTGGGACGCCGGCAACGTGATGATGATGGAGTTCCTCACCCGCCGGATTGACGGCAGCTCGCCGAGCTACGGGATCATGTGGGAGGCCGAAACCAGCGAGTCGCATCCCTTCGCCGGCCTGGGCAACCCGCTGATGGATCCCAACGCCTTGCTGGGCTTCCGCGACTTCAACCTGGACGGCCTAATGGACCAGGGCCAGGTGCGTCCGGCCGGCTCGGAGAACTACATCGCCGACGCCTATGCCACCACGCTCGACAACGGCGTGTTCACCGTGTATCCCTGGAACCGCCGACGCTTAGTCGAGGACGTCATCGAAGCCCTGGACTACAGCTTCGACTTCGACCTCTTCGTAGATTCCAACTCAATGATGCAGGTCACCGGCGGGTCGCCGCCGTCGATCGACCAACGTGACCTCGACGGAGCGCTGCTCGATCCGCTGGTGGCGGAGGGCTTCCTCTCCGGTACGATCATGTTGGCCCAGAACTCGCTGCCGCCCGGAGCGACGCTCTCGCCCGGGTTCTACCCGATTCACAACAACGACAACGACAACCGGGAGAGCATGCTCCCGCCCGAGGGCTACGTGCCCGGCGAGACGGTGGACGGGCAGGTAAGCTGGAACCTCTGGTTCCACGACCTGGTGGTGGACGCCGGCGGGGCCTCCGGCGAGTTCGGGGCCGGTTCCCCGGTCGAGACCTTCCAGGCCCCTCTGGTGGCCCACGAGTACGGGCATGCCTGGCAGCACTGGCCCGACCTGTACGACTACGACGTCTACGCCCCTCCGGGCCCGCTGATCAACTACCCCATCGGGCTCTGGGATATCATGGCCCACGGCGGCCTGGTCCACCCGGTGCCGCCCCTCAAGGCGGCCGACGGCACGGACTGGATCGACCCCATCGGTCTGCGCACCGTGCTCACGCCGGGGGTCGCCAAAACCCTCACCCTGCCGCCGGCGGAATTGACCCGGGACGCCTCGTACTACTACTTCCAGAGCCATGCTCCGTGGGGTTCTCCCTCGGCCGGTGAACGCTTCTACTTCTGGAGCGTGGGCCGGGGCTTCGACGTGCGCATGCCCGGCGAGGGAATGCTGATTTTGCACACCGACCTCGGCGGAAACGACGAAGCCCTGCCGCCCCAGCAGCTTCTCGAGGGGCACTTCGCCTATGCCATCGTCCAGGCCGACGGGCTCGAAGAGATGGACGCCGGGATCAACCGCGGCGATGCCGGCGACCCGTTCCCCGGCTCCACCAACAACACTATTTGCAACGAGACTTCCGATCCCGACAACAAGTGGTGGCTGAACGTGGACAGCGGAATCTCCTTCGTTGACGTGGCCGATGTCCCGGGCGGCGGGAGCGTCGTGAAGTTCGTCTGGAACCCGGTCGAGCTGCCCAACCTGGAATTCGTTGACCCGCCGGGAGGCGAATCGGTCGATGGCATCTACCAGGTCCGCTACAACGCCCGAGACCAGTTCGGCGGAACGACGATGAAGTTTTATTGGGTCGTGGAGGGCGATGCCTATGATCCGCTCTCCTTCCCGACGACCCATCTGATCGCGACGGCCACCAAACCGCCCGGCACGGTTCTGGGCGACTCCATCGATTGGGACATCGACGTGCCCGAGGTGTTGCCCGAGCGGACCTACCACATCTTCGCCAAGCTGACCCCCGGCGAGGGCGAGGACGGCCAGACCGAGAACTCTTTCATCGGTCCGTTCGCCGGGCGGGCCAACGCCGGCGACGCCGGGTTCGACCCGGCCACCATCACCGTGGACCTGAGCAAGTCGAAGCTCCAATCGTGGATCCTGACCAAGGGCGGCACGGCCGAGGAAGATCCCGGGACCGGCAAGTGCACCCCGGGGTTGCTCGACTGTGAGCAGACCGGGTGGATGGTCGTCGGGACGCTTTCCGGCGTCCAAACCGCGGCTGGTGGAACGCCCTGCGCCCCGCGCTATGCCCAGCAGGGCACGTCCTACACAACTAACGGTGGGGAACTGGCCTTTACCATCCCCACCCCCGCCGCGGGCGATAAGCCGTTTGCCTGCGGCGACAGCTTTGTGATTGCCACCACCGGGTTCACCAAGCACAGCGCGGGGGTCTGGGTGAACGTTGACGGGGTTATTACCGAGGCTCCCACGGCGATCATCAGCGCCGACCCGCTGTTCGGCCCCCCGCCATTGACCGTGGCCTTTGAGGCCCTGTCCGAGGACCCCAACAACGAGCCGATGACCCACACCTGGGATTTCGGCGACGGCAGCGCCACGGAGACCGGTGAGGAGGTCGAGCATGAGTACGAGCTGCCCGGCACCTGGACGGTTACCCTGACCTCCACCAACGTCAACACCGGCGCCT
>Ga0114922_10004364_pt1 | contig 13115 bp, 15 predicted proteins | sample AartaG_FD_100975 | JGI IMG/M metagenome (GOLD analysis project Ga0114922, IMG submission 100975) | Deep subsurface microbial communities from Aarhus Bay to uncover new lineages of life (NeLLi) - Aarhus_00045 metaG | ecosystem: Environmental > Aquatic > Marine > Oceanic > Sediment | place... | reverse complement strand
TACTGTTGTATATTATTTTCATAAACATCGTAGTATTCAATCGACCTTTTCTCGAGGTATTGATGGAAAAAAAGTAGGTATTTTCGCTTCTCGGACACCTAATCGATTATCTCGCATCGGAATTACTAATGTTAAACTAATAAAAATTGTAGATACCACTTTATTCGTTAAAAATCTCGATGCGATTAATGGAACACCAATTTTAGACATAAAATTAGGTTCTAAAACGAGATGGTAGTATAGATTAGAGATTTTTTTAGCTTAGTATTTATTAGAAAAAAGAATTTCTTATGATTTCAATAAATCTATAAATAATTGAATAAATCGAAAATAATAAAAAAGTCTCAGTTAAAGAATCTAATTGGACTACTTTTTAAAAATTTAAAAATTATTTAGTGAAAATGTTTATTAAGCTTTAGATTGAACATAAAAATATAAAAAAAATAATTAGTAGATGAATTAAAATGGTTAGACCTAAAGTAGTTTTTCCTGAAAATGGTATTCCTGGCGAGCATCTTTTAAAAGAAATGGAAGAAATTAGTAAAGATGACGTAAAATGGGAAGAAGGAAAAGTTTGGAGTTTGGTTTATCATGCATCAGATAAACACACTGAACTACTTAAAAAAAGTTATAATATGTTTTTCTCGAAGAATGCCTTAAGTCCATTAGCATTCCCAAGCTTAAAAAAGTTTGAAACAGAAGTAGTTTCTATGGCTGTTGACCTGTTTAGAGGAGATAGAAAATGTTGTGGAAGTTTAACCTCTGGAGGTACAGAAAGTATAGCATTGGCAGTAAAAACATACAGGGATTGGGCAAGAGATAAGTTTCCCGAAATTAAAAAACCAGAAATACTATTACCAAGTTCTGCACATCCTGCTTTTTATAAGGGTGCAGATTATTTTGATGTAAAGGCAGTAAAAATACCAGTAGACAAAAAAACTCACCGCGCAGATATAAAAGCTATGGAAAAAGCATTAAATAAAAACACAATATTAATAGTTGGCTCAGCGTGCGATTTTCCTAGAGGTGTTGTTGATCCAATCTCAGAACTGGCCGTACTAGCACAGGATCATGGAATTGGAATGCATGTTGATTCATGCCTTGGGGGATTTATGTTGCCATTTGTTAGAAAATTAGGTTATGAACTCCCCGATTTCGATTTTTCAGTTCCAGGTGTAACATCTATGTCAGCAGATGTTCATAAATATGGATATGGAGCAAAAGGGGCATCAGTCATTCTTTATCGTACAGATAAGCTATGGAAACACCAATTTTCAGTATATACAGATTGGTCTGGAGGAGTATATATCTCAACAACAATGCGAGGGACACGCCCAGGAGGAGCAATAGCAGCAGCTTGGGTTGCCATGAAATCTTTAGGGATGGATGGATATATGAAGCTAGCAAAAATTGTTATGGAAGCGACTAAAAAATTAATTGAAGGTATAAACAGCATTCCAGAGCTACATATTATTGGAGATCCGGTAATGAGTGTTTTTTCGTTTACCTCAGATCAAATCAACATCTTTCAATTGGGTGATGAATTAGATAAAAAAGGCTGGCATCTAGATAGAATACAGTTCCCTTCTGCTCTGCATATGATGGTAAATCCTCATCACGCAGATGTTACTGATGGATTTTTAAATGATTTAAGAAAGGCAATCTCAGAAGTGCGGAAACACCCTGAAAAGGTTTCTGAAGGTGATTCTGCAATGTATGGAATGATCGCAAGTATGCCTGATCGCGCTAAAGTCAAGAATTTCATCATAAACTTCTTAAAAACGCAATATAAGATCAGCTAAAGATATATCTCTTTTTCTATTTTTTTAATAATTATCGGATTTTAAATTTCAATTTAAATTGAAAACACTTTTTTTGCTTCATCTAGCGCCGTTATTAATTCTGATAACTCCAGTTTCTGCAAACCATCCGGAATTGAAAATTTTGGAGGTTTTCCACCTAGAAGTTTCATCCATGCTTGACAAGCATATAAGGGAACTCCTACCTTATTTGCCTCTTTTATTAATTCGAAAGGATCTGAAGGGATACCCATCATAGCCGCATTTTTCTCTATATCTTTCGCATGTGGTTCCAAACCAGGTATAAATCTAAAATTTTTGTCCACAAGAGCTGCTAATCCTTCTTGCATAAACACAACATTTACATCTTCTCCTTTCTTCTTTTTATTCATTGCAATAACGAGGGCACTTAGATAAGAGTTAATTGTTCCCTCCTTACACAATATCACGGTTTCTACCATTTTTTATATTCACTTTTAATATTTTTTAATTGATTATTATAAAGCTTATAACAATAAGATAAAAGCTTATCTAACTTAAAATCTAAAACCTTTTTTTATAATTTTTAATTACAATATAGGCTTTCTCCTGTTAAAATCTAAGAAAGGAGAAGTATTATTAGAATTAAAGTATTTTTTTGAGTTTCATAAATACTTCTGTAGCTTTTCCTTTTAAAAAAATATCAACAATTGACTGAGTGTATTTAGTAGGTTCAATGTTGACTTCAATAATTCGTGCACCTTTCTCTCTTGCAAGATATGGAATTAAAGAAGCAGGCATTATTTCTCCAGTAGTTCCTACTAATATAAACAATTCGGCTGTCGAAGCGTATTTATTCGAAAGATTTTGAGCTTCAGCGGGAATTGGTTCACCAAAAAATACAAAATCAGGTTTTAGCAAACCATCACAACTGGGACAGTGAGGAGGTAATTTTTCTTTATTTAAAAGGTTATTACTATTAAATTTTTGAGTACAATTTAAACAGGTTAAGGTTCTTGATGTTCCATGATATTCTACAATACTTTTACTACCTGCTTTATGATGCAGATTATCTATATTTTGGGTAATTATACCATTAATTAATCCTTTTTTTTCTAGTTCTGTTATGATATAATGAGCTTCATTTGGAGTTGCTTGATTGAAAAACTCATAAAAAATTTCATATATCAATTCCCAAGATTTTTTTGGATATTTCCTAAAATTACTCATCAATAAAAAAGATGGATTATATTTACTCCATAGTCCATCCTCACCACGAAAAGGTGGAATTCCACTTTCGACAGAAATTCCTGCTCCTGTAAAAAGTACTGTATTCTTAGATTCCAAAATCCATTCTGCTGCTAATTGATAGTCATCGATTTTCAATTTAAATTCCCTTTTAGACAAAAATAATAGTAATATAATGTTTATAAGTGATATGAAGAAATTTTTTTGTCGCTGGTATGATGAGACATCTGCGATGAAAGGAGCCTTTGATAAAGGTTTGATAGATAAAAAGTGGGTTGAGAATTATTGCTGGAACGAAGGTAAAAATTGTATTCGGAAAAAAAGATTTGAAGAAGAGGGATTTATATCTCCCGATTACATTCTTCCAGATGGGAGCGAGGATTCTAAATTGAAATAGTTTTCTAAGATTAATTAATTGTTCCAGAGTATGTAAATGTATGATGGTTCATTTTGATATAATATCCTCTATCAGTTCCTATTACTTTTCCACAATTAGGGCATTTTAACTCTTTATTGTTTAGTGGCACATAATATTTTTGAATACGGCTTTTATAACAGCGATGGACATTTCCTTTTCCCAATTTCACGTATTTAATAATATACTCTTTACATTTAGCACATTTGATGATAATCATTCTTATTCTTTTCTTTTCCTCATTTATTCTTATGAATAACCATCAAATTATTTAAAAAACCCTAAAATGTTTCTTAAAGTGCTAAAATATTAATATAAAAATTTTTTTTTTACTTCCAATTCTTTTTTTCCAAATCTAAGAAGTTTTGGAGTTCTTCTTGCGTCATTATTGTTGTTTTCGTATCAACTTTCGCACCAAGTTCCTCTAGAGCTGTTTTTACGCTAGATATAAGCGTATCTTTGATAGGAATATTAGGGAAAGGTAATGCAATAGTCGCAACCACGCTATTATCGTTAACCGTTACTTTTTTAACTATCCCTAACTCTGTTAATGTGCAATTGATAAAAGGATGCTTTACTTCTTCCAACTTATTGTGAACATCTTCTTCTGAAAAATTCACTTTATCATCACCATAATTAATTAATTAATTCTTTTAGAATAAGTAAATTTATGATTGTTCATTTTAATATAATTTCCTCGATTAGTTGCTATTAATTTTTCACAATTAGAATATTTATTATTATGTGGCATATAATATTTTTGAATATAGCTTTTATAACAACTATGGATGTTTCTTTTTCCCAATTTTTCGTATTTAATAATATACTCTTTACATTTAGCACATTTGATGATGATCATTCTTATTCTTTTCTTTTCCTCATTTAGTTTTATGAATATCCATCAAATTATTTAAATATTTAAAAGTATAAATACTCAATCCACTAATAGAAGGAAAGAGTTTTATTAAATTTGATATTTTCACTATTTCTATAGCAAATGTTATGATATCAACTAAGAAATCATCTCATTCTTCGACTACCTATATATCCGCCAAGTGAAAAATATGAATGCTTTTCGTAATATAAAGGTTTCATAAGTCCTTTTTGCTCACAAAGATTTTTTATAAAAAGATCTTCATCTAGAGATAACGCAACTACTTCTGCAGTAATTATAACTCTATCTGTGCACATATTTGAAGCTTCTTTTATCCATATCGTCTTACATTCCATATGCGATTTACACTCCTCAATTCTTGGAGGTTTAACTATTTTTGATTTAATTGGAGTTAAGTCAGCGTGAATAAATTCATCTTCAGCTGATGGAATTGGATCAGCTGTTCTATTTATTTTTTTTAAAAGTTCTACACTTGGTACGTTTAGAACAAACTCATTTGTTTTTAAGATATTTCTATATGTGTCTCTATTTTTTGCCGAACCAACACTAACTATAAGAGGATTGTAGGAGATAGGCATAACCATCCCATATGGAGCAATATTATTGATGTTATTCTCATCTATAGTAGTAATTAAATAAACTGGGACTGGAATAAAACATAACGAACTATTATTGAAATCTATACTTTTCTTCTTCTTCATATTCTATAAATGTAGCTTAATTTATCTAAAACTTTCTAATTAAGTAATTTGTCTCATTTAATTCTTTTATTTGATAAAAAAAAGAAATTGTTTTAAAGTGGCAAAATATTAAAAAAAAGGATTTTAGTTTGATTTAATTTCATTTTTCTTAGCAAGAATTTTTACAAAGAGTTCATCTTCAGTATCGGGAGGAATTTCAACTTTATCTTTTTTAATTAATTGAATCGCTTGTTCGGGGCAAATAGGGACGCAATTTCCACATCCAATGCATCTCCTTTTATTTACTTTGGAAATATCATTTTTCATTTTGATCGCGTCGATCTGACAAGCATCTATACACGTTCCGCATCCCAAACACGCATCTGCATCAATTTGAGCATAGTAATTAGTTGAAAAAAAATCCACGGTCTTTGGAAATTCTTTTAAATTTGTTAAAATTCCACAGCAACATCCACAGCAACTACATATGAATTTTGGATCTATAATGTTTTCTGCTTGGAAGACCAGACCCTCTTCTTGATTCATTCGTAAAGATTCGAGAGCTTCTTGTCGAGTCACCTCTCTTCCCCACCCTTCATTAATATACATATCAGCCATCTCTCCCATTCCAAAACAAGTTTCCTTACGTGAAGTAACCTTACAAGTTTCATCTCCCATTTTATGAGCTTTCCGGCAGATACATTCTATCAAGACATAAGGGCCAGGAGAATTGTTTACGATCTTTTCAAGTTCTTCATAAGTAGGTAAGCTGTGTTCTGCTGTTACACTTTTTTCTACTGGAACAGTCCTAAATTGTGAGATTTTCGTTCCAAATAGTTCTATACCAAATTCATTTCCGGCATATTCACTCATATTCTCTAAGAATTCTGGTGTGAGCCTGTTTAGTTGATATTCGTACATTCCAATAACAAGATAAGCGTTTGCATAGTGTTTTTCCCCATCTACGGTTTTATAATGGATTGCTCCCTTGCTTGCCATTGTATCCAACTTTTCTTTCAATTCGGAAATATTCATGTCCAATTTAGATCTCTCGTAAATCTTTTCTAAAGTTGTAAATTTATCTGTTAACATTGTAGCGATTATTGCTTCATTGGGTTCAAATAAATGCTTCAAAATTCTAATATCTGCTCCAGTTTTGGATGACGGAAATCCAATAGGATATTTATCGAGATGCTCGCGTAAATTTTCATAGGCACTTTCTAAATTTACTTTAGATTGCATAGTGATTCACTCTATTTATTAAAATGAATTTCTGAATATTAAATAAGAAAGTGAAGTTTTTAAAATTTTTGAATTAAAGACAAATAAAACATTATCTAAAAGGATCAAAAATGTTTTTTAAAGTGCGAAAATATTAAAAAAAAAATAAATTATAATATGATTTCGATTTTCACTTCTACTTTATCTTCTGGAATTTTTTTTAACGCACCAATAAATCCTAAGTTAATATTGGTTAGAATCGTAGTCATAATTGGATTTAATGGGATATTTTCTCCATTTATTAACAATTTTATATCTGGCATAATGTACACTTAATTTCTTTAAATATAAAAATTTTGTAAATATTTTAAAAATTTAGAATTAAGAATGAGGATAATAAGGTAATCGGCTTCCTTAACATTGAGTATTAAAATTTATTTTCTAATCTATCGATTATGTCGTTCTGAATGGGCTTTCCTAGATCAATAAATGTAGCGTTATAACCACCAACTTTGACGATTAGGTCAGTGTAATTCTCGGGGTGGATTTGTGCGTCTTTTAACGTTTCAGTTGATACTACAGTAGGTTGAATTTGCATACCTCCTTTTTCAAAGTAGGATTTTAATAAGTGATAAAACTTTTCAACACTTTCTTGACTTTCTAAATTTTGTGGGTGTATTCGCACATTAACCGCGATCCCATTCATAGCGTAATCGTAATTTAATTTTGCTATTGAATTTAATACCGCAGTGATTCCATTCTTTTCAACGTTATTTACCGGTGATAAGCTATTTGATATTGGTCTTCCCGCTTTTCTGCCATCGGCGGTTGGGCGCGTTAAAATTCCTTCATATACATGGACGCCCATTGAATACGCTCCAGCGTTGTATTGACCATTTCTTATCGAATTATGTTTAGCTACTTCTTGTGTAAATAAGTCCCACAATTCAATAGCAAAGGAATCGATCTCGGCTTTATCGTTTCCCCACTTTTCGTAATTATTAATTAACTTTTGACGAGTTACTTCGTTATCCTTAAAGTCTGAATTTAAAATTTCAATTAATTCGGGTAATGACATTGATTTTTGATCATAAATAATCTTCTTTATGTTGTATAATGAGTCAACTAAAGTAGCGAATCCGTAAGCAGTTATGGAAGAAAAATTATATTTAGCACCTCCACACACGTAATCTTTTCCATTTTCTAAACAACCATCTAATGTAGCGGAGATAAATGGGTGCTGAGCGTATTTCATGGCTTCAAGATCTCCCACCTCTGCTATTTTGACAGAGAATTCAATGTTATGTTTAAGTTGACGAGTAAAAGCGTCGTATAGCTCCTCGAAAGATAAAAACCCCGCCGGATCACCAGTTTGTAAACCGTCAATTTTTCCCGATAAATTGCTATATCCGTTGTTTAGCGTTAATTCTAACACACCTGGTAAGTTCATAAACATACGAGCAGTTGCCGAGAAGCTATTTCCTTGACCTGTGGGCTCTACACATCCTATTAAAACGTAATTCCGAGAATCTTCAAGCGAATATCCTGCTTTTTTAAGCCCTGGAACGATGATTTCATCGTTATAGAAAGCTATCCCCGATGTGTACTTAAAAACTTTAATAGCTTCTTCCAAGAAATGTTCTGGCGTGTTGTTATGAATTCTAACCGATAAGTCGGTGGTAAAAACCTTTATGTTTTTGTAAGCTTCAAGAAATAGGAATGATAGCTCGTTTGTTGCGTCGTTTCCATCTGTTTTCATTCCTGCAATAGTAATTGTTTGTGTATTCTGACCAAGGGCATTAGCTATTAGCGAAATATCTGCCGGTAACAAAGTAACATTCCATGTTAGCTTTAAATTTAATTCTTCTATTAATACTAAGGCGGTATCCCGATTGATTTTCCCGCTTTTAAGATCATTATCGTAATAAGACCATAGTATCTGATCTAATCGACCTAGAGCTACAACACTTCGCTGAAAGATTATATTTGCGATATTTTGAGAAAACCAAATAAATTCAACAGCTTCGTAGAATGAATCGGGAGGTTCTTTAGTGAACTTTATCATCATATCTGCAATTATTTTGAGCTCGCTTTTCCGCACATCGTCATTTTGAGTTTTTATCATATTGTGTGAGAGGTCTGAAAACCTCTGGGCAAAATCTATTGCCGCTCCGTAATATATTTTAACAGAATCGTAAAAATTAAACTTGTCTTGATACTCTTCGTCGGTTTTATTTAATCGCGATTGAAATAATTCAGCTTCTTCAATGATACCTTTATATCCTAATTTTAAAAGTTTTTCGTATCCCGCACATATATGCCCTTCTGTAGTTCCAATTTGAATGGATATATTTGGTGCTAGAGTCGCGATTTGGCCTTCTCCCGTGATTATCTTTTCTTCGCGCAATCTTCTATTGATCCGGCTACCTATTAAGGATTTTCCTTTCCAAAACGGTATTATCTCTAATAACTCGTCAATTTCAGGTTCCTCGATATAAAAAGGTTGCAATTTCCGTCTTCTTAGTTTTTTGAATGTAGTTCTCTTTTCTAAACTATTGTTGTATTTCTGGAGATCGAGATTAATTTTTTCCCCTAAATTTTTACTCGTCTCGTTTCCAACAAGTAGCTCATCGTCTCTAATAAATATCGTCATATTTTTTAATGTATGCGCAACTGCCTTCGCCCTTTTAATTACTTCTGGATCGTCAGGGTATTCTTTATAAATCTCTGTGAAAAATCTCATGCGTTCAACGCAGAGTTCGTACTTGCTTGATAGTAAATTATTCTTTAACTTTAGGACTCGATTCGAATCAGTTCTAGCAATCAATTTTTTACCTGAAATTTTAATTCAAATGTATAAATAACTATTATTATAAATTCTCAATCCAATAAAGATTTTTAAATTTTAAAAAATAAGTGGAAATTGCTTTAAGTGGATTACTATTATCTTAAAATTTTTTATTATATTATTTAACATATAAAATATTTTAGCATTTAACTCGAAATGAAAGATACCTTAAACCCAAATAGTATTTACCAGAAAATAATTAAGAATAAAATAACAAAGTTTGAAGCTATTGAATTTCTGATTTCAATTATAGAAAAATCTGATGATACAAGCTTAAGATTAGAAAGTCTAAATGTTTTAAACAAACTAAATGTTAAAAATCAGGCTATTTTTAAAATAATAGAAAGTTGCCTAATTTCTGATGAATACGAAGATATTAGGATAATTTCTGCTGAAATTATATTATCAAATTACTTAGAAGTGGGTTTAAAATCCTTAGAATGGACTATTCTAAACGATAAATCGTCCAAAGTACTAAGTTTACTTGGCCATATGTTAAAAAATCACCAGAATTATTTGTTCGAAGCTTTAAATCAGTTATATTTTCAGAGGTTAGAGCAAATCGCTTTAAAGTATAACCTTATTCCTGAGGAAGTTCCTTTTTTATTAGATTTGGGATTAAATATAGACAATAACAACCTTTTTTATTGGGAATCAGTTAATAAATTGATCTACGACGAAAATATAGTTTGTATAATCAAAGATAAGCACATTTTAGAGCTGAGTTTGTCGTTGAGAAATCAACTACCGTCATCGATTAGTTTATTGAAGAATTTAAAATATCTGAATCTAAGCTGTAATTATTTGACAAATTTACCCGATTCTTTGAGTGAGCTTTCTCACCTTGAAAATATTGATTTAAGTTGGAATGACTTTTCAACCGTCCCAGATGTTTTGAGTGATTTAAAAACGATTGAGAAGATCAATATTAGAAATAATAATATTCAAGAGTTACCTAATTGGCTTAGTTTATTGGATAAAATTTGATGTATAGCATTTTTTAAGTAATTTCAAATTCTCTAAAACTTTTCAAAAAATATGACCTTTCCAAATTTTCCGAATAAATACCGCGAGAAATCTTTTGTTAACGCTATAGATTTTTGGAAGTATAAAAAAGAACTTGGAAGATATCCCGATATAGATCCACCTAAGGGGGTAATAATGTGTTATTCTCCTACTATCTTTAACTATATAATAGAAAATTATTCTCTTAAAAAAATTGATAACATTTTTGGAGATTATTTTTACTTGTTAAATGAAAACGACAATCAGATTGGTATATGTGGCAATTTTGGAATTGGGGCTCCTATAGTAGCAATTTTAATGGAAGAACTTAACGCGTTTGGAATTAAATCGTTTCTTTCAATCGGAACAGCTGGTTCTTTACAAAAAGATTTACAATTAGGAAGCAATATAATTTGTACTAAAGCGATTCGAGATGAGGGAACATCTCATCATTATTTACCAAGTGAAAAATATTCTTATCCTTCTCAATTGTTAACAGAAAAAATGATTAAAGTCGCAAAAGATTTGAACATAAGTTACCATACGGGAACAAGTTGGACGATCGACGCACCTTATCGCGAAACTCTAGCTGAGATTAAAGAATATCAAGAAGAAGGTGTTCTAACGGTCGAAATGGAAGCCGCGGCCATATTTGCAGTAGCGAAGCATTTGAATGTCGAAGCTGGAGCTATTTTTACTATAAGTGATTATTTAACTGAAGATAATTGGGAATTGCACTTTCATTTAACTGAAACTCATTTACATACGTTGTTTACTATAGCTAGAAAGACTTTAAGCTATCTGTAAAATTTATCGGGTTAAATATTTACTTTTTTCGAAAAAAGAGATCCAAAATCTCCCCCGAGCCAACACTATGATTTTAGTCAGCTATTTTTATTGTGACTTTTTTTTTTAATTTAATTATATAAGTTTTTAATTTGTCAAATCCCCACAGATGAAGAAGACTCATGTATATTCGATATTGTGTTGTTGGGTGGAAATTTATTGTTGGCTTAAGAAGTAGAGCAGCAGCTTCTTGATAAGTTAAGAATTTCCATTCTATAAATTCATCATCCAGTTTTTTATGCGACTTAAGAATATTATCTAATAAAAATGATGATATATTAAGTTTTAATATCATACATAATGTAATGTTTAAAATTTCTGATTCGAGAAATACAGATAATAATCTCAGGTTTTCTTCAGAATAATCGTTTTCATCGACTCCCAATTCTTCTTTAAGTAAACGTTTTGCCCAAAATAAAATTGGATTTTTATTATCTAAGTCAGTAGATTGTGCAGATTCTTCACAAGATACGGCCCATTTATTCGGGTAATAGATAACTTTAGGAGATCTTTTAACAAATAAAACTTTTTTATCTTTAGTAGTTATAACTGCATGTATACATAACGAATGAGGAAATTCTATATCATCTTTAGTTAAAAATAGAGAATTAATGTATTTATTGCGTTCAGCAACATCATTTATAACTTCTTCAATAAAGAAAATTATTCTGCTATATTTTGTAAGCTGACCTTTTAAAGTAAGTGTTTTTGCCTCATCAAAAGCTTTAGGGTTTATTGTAAGCATTAACTTGTCTCCATCATCTTTAAATTCCCCAGAGTTATTATTCATAAACTGGTTATATTTTTCCTCTAGTTTTTTTTCGAAGGGATAGATCGTTCTTTCAAATTCAATTTCTACTTCTTTAAACGACCAACCTTCCTGAAGATTTGGAGATTTCTGAAGAGTTATACAAGTTCCCCAAGCAATTCCTACTTTTGAAAATGGTTCTATTAATTTATCTACATTGTCAGCTATAGTTGTAGCAAATAATACAATGTCTCTTCTTCTAGTTGTATATTTTTCTAGAGGGATGTCTATAATATAACAGAGCCCTATAAAACACAGTATTATAAAAAAAGCGAATAAAAGCTTTGGAAACATACTTAAAATCATTTCAACACTCAAAATTAAGATAAGAATAGATTGTACGATAAATGCCCCTAAAAAATTACCCCAATTCTTTTTTACTTTCTGAATTAGAGCATGCAAAGTAAAAAGTAATTTGGAAGATTTCATATCTTTTATTCATTAAAAATATAATATAAATTTAGGTATTCACACCATTTAATATTCTATTTCCAAGATCTTAATTTTACATTAAGGTAATGAAACAACTTTATTTTAAATGATACACATGAATTTAGAAATTAGAATTCTATAATAATTATAGCGACTATAATAGCTATAATAAGAATAATAAAGTGAATAAATTATGGCAAACACTATTATTCAGATTTTAAAAAAAAAATCAAAAACAGGATATTTGAACTTATAAATAGACTTGAGAAAAAATGGGAAGAAGAATTACTTCTGACGAGGCAATTGAATTCCTACTTGAAGAAAAAGTAACAAAAGTAAATAAAGAAGAATTTCTCAATAATATTAAAAAATTTCAAGGAATTCTTAAGGGAGAAGGTAGATCTTTGTTTATAGAATCAAGGAGATTTGATCTTGAACGAGAAGAAAGATACAATAATCGATGATTTCCCCGATGAAAATATAAAGTAAATTTAATATATTATCATTATTCTTATATTTTTTAAACCAATAATTAAATATTTCATTTTTAATCAAATAGAAAATAAAGTGAAAAAGATTGAGTTTTGATACAATTAAATTTGAATTAAAAGAAAACGGAATTGGAATACTAACGCTTAATCGTCCTGATAAACTAAATGCTATGTCGTTTCAGATGATTAAAGATTTGCACGCATTATTTGACTCTTTAATGGTTAATTTAGATTGTCGTGTTGTTATATTAAAAGCAGAAGGGAGAGCGTTCTGTGCTGGTTTGGATTTGAAAGAATCGATGGTTTTACAGTCTAAAAAGAAGCCAGCAGAATTAAAAGAAAAGTTTCATTTTTTAAATGCTCCCGATAAAGATATTATAAAGGCAAAATTATACGCTCAGTGGCACACCAGTCAAATTATCGTGAAAATGCGTAAGATTGGTCAACC
>Ga0114922_10004363_pt1 | contig 13116 bp, 9 predicted proteins | sample AartaG_FD_100975 | JGI IMG/M metagenome (GOLD analysis project Ga0114922, IMG submission 100975) | Deep subsurface microbial communities from Aarhus Bay to uncover new lineages of life (NeLLi) - Aarhus_00045 metaG | ecosystem: Environmental > Aquatic > Marine > Oceanic > Sediment | place: Aarhus... | reverse complement strand
TCTTACGGACGAAACCGCCAGGTGCCGTATTTGATTCATCAGGCCTTCTTGGGTGATTATGAGCCGTTTGCCGCAACCGGCGTTTCGAGCAGCCGGAATATACGCAGAAGCCTGGCGCTGGGGATGCTGCTCTCTGTGACCTGCGGGGAAGATCTATCCCGGGTCACTGGGGAAGAGATCATCCGGTTTACACAGGGGACGTTTTTAGGCGAAAACAGGATACGCCAGCAGTTGGCCGTCTGTGCGTTTTGGCCCAAGTCGAATATCCCGGATAACTACGGCGATGCTGTTCAGGTGGATGTTCCGGTTCTCCTTTTATCAGGAACAATGGATCCTGTCACTCCTCCTATTTGGGGAACGGAAGCGGCCGGTCATCTCCCAAACGGCCTCCATCTTGTGGTGCCGGGTGCCCACGGTGTGGGAGGAGACTGTATCAGGCTTATCGAAACGCAGTTTCTGGAATCCGCTTCCATTGAAAATTTGGATATTTCCTGTACGAATTTAATAGAGTCCAGGCCCTATAAAGTCAGCGGTGACCGATGAAAACAAAATATGATCCGCTTGCCGGTGTTCAAGCGGCCGGTCCGCCCGGCTCCATATCTTTTGTCTATGGTTTGCCCGATCCGGAGACCTTCCCTCTCAGAGAACTGCATGCGGCTTTTGAGTTTGTCCTGAAAGAAAAAGGGGAATTGGCTCTCCAGTACGGTCCCAATCAGGGATACGGACCTCTGATCGATTATCTGAGAGAGAGGATCAGGCGAGAGGAAGGCCAAGTCCTGGAGAGGCCCCAAATAATGTTATCTGGAGGAGCTTCTCAAGCACTGGATCACTGCTGCTCTTTATTTGCCCGGTCCGGAGATTCGATAATTGTTGAAGCTCCCAGCTATCACGAATCACTTATGCTTTTTAAGAACCACGGATTGTCTGCTTGTGCCATTCCCGTTGATGAAGACGGGATGAATACGAAGCTGCTGGAAGTGCGTCTCAATGACTTAAGAGTACGGGGAATTAAACCATCTTTTATATACACCATTCCGACATATCAGAATCCCAGTGGAATAACGTTATCTGGAAAGAGAAGAAAAGCACTGTTGAAGATAGCAAATGAAAGGGACGTGTTAATTATTGAAGATGATGTCTACTGCGATCTGGCCTATGAAGACACAAAAATTCCAACTCTCTTTTCTCTTGATGAAGAGAAGCGGGTGATTCGTTTTGGAAGTTTTTCAAAGATCATTGCGCCCGGGCTGCGTTTAGGGTGGATAATGGGTCCTGAAAAAATGATCAGGTCTCTTATCAGGAGCGGACTCAGAAGTATGGGTGGAGGCGCGAATCCACTCTCGGCTATTGCGATGGCGGCCTACTGCCAAAAGGGCTTGCTCGAACCACACATTGTCTCGTTAAAGCAGGTCTATAAAGAGAGGCGGGATGTGCTGCTTGCCGCTCTAGAGAGCACGATGCCCACAGGAGTTTCCTGGACAAAACCAGCCGGAGGTTTTTTTGTTTGGATAACCCTTCCGCCGGGTCGAAAATCCGAGGATGTGAAACAAGCGGCTAAGGTAAAGAAGATTTTTTTCCTGGCTGGGGATCCCTTCTTTGCCGAACAGCCAAGCGCTCAGCATCTGCGCCTGGCTTTTAGTTATGTGCCGCCGGACAAAATTCAGGAAGGTATCAAAAAACTGGCCGCTATCCTTTAATTCTGAATCCTTCGACTTCGATACCCTCCGCCGGAACATTCACCGTGCATTTGGTGATTTTTCCATCGTCATCCCGGGCAAATGTGAATTGATATTCAGCTCCATCCGGGTCGTAAGCGATGAATGTCATGTCTTTATCTTCAACGGGCTGCATTGTGTCGGGAACCTCGCCCTCGGGACCCACCATCAAATTTCCGTTCTCCACCGCGACGATAAACACCATGTATTGACCCTCATATTCAAACTCATAACTTCCCGCAATCTCTGCGTAAAGCTTTTCTGTGTCAATTTTCTCTTGGGCAATAGACATCCCGCCAAAAACAGACAGCAAAAATGCCAGACAGGTCAGGACACCAAAAATTGATTTTTTGTGTTTTTGTAGCATAAAAACCTCCAGGTACATTAAGACAAATGATGAGCACCAATTTTTAGGATTTTGCGCGCTCGCTTTTATAACACTTTATTATACGGATCTTTTGTCTAAATCGTTCAGTTTTTTCTATTTTACCAACGTTGATTCCATTTTGAATGTGCGGCTCATGGGAATTTCCAGGTTCTGAGAGCTGACAAAAACCGTACCGTCTGCCACTCCTTCGGCAACCATCTTGACAAAAAGCCCCTTTTTGTAGGCAAAGTGGCATGTCCCCGTTCCCTCGAGAGTTCCCTCAGAAATCAGCTCCATCCCCCCCTGATTGGCTGTCCCCTCATAGGTGCCGGTTGTGTCGATCGACAGCTTGACGCATTCATAGCCATCCACATTTTCAAAGCCCTCCAGGGTGTAGGTGTGTGTAAACATCATGGTCGATTCCCCATTGCTGCTGGTCTGAGTAACCGGAACGGTGGAGGTCCAAGTGTCACCGATTTTGACGGAATTTTCCGCCAGGTCCGGGAACGAATCCTGGAATTCTCCCGTAAGGTCTTGAACACCGTCCGGACCCATATCGACCTTGAGGTCCTTGATACCGATCAACTCCAGTTCATTGCCGGTTGGAGAGAGGACGACTTCAAAGCTTTTTCCAACGGCATCGCTTGCATCCGGGGTGACTTCTCCCTGAGACGTCGCAAAATACATATCCATTTTATTCAAGGTCGCACTGAGCTTATGATTACTGCCGCTCTGTCCTTTGGATGTGAAGGTCACCGAACTTGTTGTTTCTCCTTCAACCTCCTGTATCTGACCCATGACGTCGAGTGTCTGTGTCATTGTGGACAAAGATTCGTAATTGAGCACAAGGCCTTCCGGCATTTGGTATTTGAGAATAAGCCCGGTTTCCGGACTCCCCCAAATATTGGCGGTTTTGACCGCACATCCTGGAAGCACACACAAGAACATCAGGATGGGGACAATAGTTAATCCCAGTTTTGTTTTTTGTCTTCTATTCATAAGAAAACCTCCTTTGAGAAGTAGAGAATACAATAAATAGTTCATAAGTGATACTCTTTAACTCTTGAATTTATTTGATATTTTTAAAAAAAGTACCTGCAGTTCCATGATTTGTTTTAGAGTTCAGGGGAAATCTAGGCAGACATGATGGAGAAATCCGTATCACAGAGAAAGCGGAACGTGGTTTCTTTTCGACTTGTGAGTTCACGGAAAACTCGTTCTTGAAATAGCAGAAACGGAAATGGGGATGTTTACTTTTGCTGTGGCTTTCGTGCATTTCGATAACAATTTAGTTACAATAACTTCACAGATTATACAGAAATAGATATTGCGTTCCCTGTTTTTATTCTTAAGATTGAGGGGAGAGGCGCGTGAAAAAATATGTATTTTGGAGTGTCCTGAATGTGCACACCAATGTTGCCCTGGCTGAAGATGTATCAGGAAACCGGCATCAATAAAATAGAAATGATTGTGAGCAAGGATGGGGATCGTTTTGGAGTCCAATGCGCTAACAGCCGCAGTTTTTTTGAGGCAGAATCAGAAGAAGAGGCAGTGATAGCTTACATCGAAACAAGAGCAAAAACATCAACAATCAACACAGGAGGGAGTGAACGATGAACTTTGTGCGAAAATCTCTTGGCCCTTTCTTCCTTATTTTAACTGTTTGTTGCTTTAGTATCTTTGGGTTCTCCTCGGCAAATTCTGGACGGCCTGCTCAGAGAGAAATTTTTGCCGATGTCCGTTCCAAGATGGTCGATGCCGTCAGCAAGTCTTGGGTCCCTTCCCTTTCTGTTGCCGTGGCCCATAATGGGGAGATAATATGGGAGGAATCCTTTGGCTGGGCCAACATCGAAAAACGAATTGAGGCCACGCCTCACACGCTTTATTCGCTCGCATCGATATCCAAGCCAATCACAGCCACCGGATTGATGGTGCTGGCTGAACGCGGCCTCGTCGATCTGGACCGGCCGGCCAACGACTACCTGGGGAACGTCAAGTTAAAAGCTTTTGCCGGTGACGTTTCCGAAGCAACAGTGAGGCGCCTTCTTCATCATACGGCCGGACTTGCCATTCACTGGAATTTTTTCTACGAAGGGGATAAGTACAAACGGCCGAATATGGAAGAATCTATCCGCCGCTATGGAATTCTGGTTGTGCCCCCCGGGGTTCTCTACAACTATGCCAATTTTGGCTTTGGTATTCTAGAATTCATCATCGAACGGGTTTCAGGTCTAGACTATCGTGATTTCATGAAAAAAGAGGTTTTTCAACCGCTGTCCTTGAACAATATGGACGTTTTTACCTCCCCTGTTCAAGGGGACAATGTGGCCCAAAGATATCTGGGAAAAACACCCATTCCTTTTTATGATTTTGACCACCGGGGAGCGTCGGCCGTCTACTCGAGTGCGCATGACCTTGTCCGTTTTGGGATGTTTCATCTCAAAAACCGGCTCAAGGGCCAGAAACCCATCCTGCGGGACGAGACCATCACTCAAATGCAGGAGGATAAGGATCCGAAACTCCCAGGGAATGGGTACAAGTTGGGCTGGTCTACCGGTGACCTCTATGGATACAAGATTGTCAGTCACGGAGGGGGAATGCCTGGAGTCAGCACGACTCTCCAACTTCTTCCCGAAGAGAATGTCGCCGTTGCTGTTCTCTGCAACACGGCCAACAGAAATCTCAGTTCATACGTTCGGGATATTTTTGCAGCCTTGCTCCCAAAAGTTGCCGAAGAAAGAAACAAAGCCCAGAATTCGCCTGAACAAAACCCTAAAAAAATTGAAGTTCCGCAGGATCTTATCGGTATCTGGGAAGGAGAGATTAAAACCCACAGCGGGGATGTTCCAATAAAGATGGAATTCAAAGAGAATCAGAAAGTCACCTGCAGACTTACAGGAGAAGAATACACGGATATGCGTCCGCTAGCTCCCTTTGGTCAGTTTAATTTCCGGGAGGATGGATTTAACGGTTCGTTTAACATTTTGCTCCCTACAGAAGATGCGTCCAGGGAAAAACATTCACTCTTGATCGATCTGATGCTTATCGACCAAGCCTTGGTTGGGATTGCTTCGGCCGTTGCGTACAACCAAAAATTTCGTCTTCCTTCCTATATTAAACTCATAAAAGAAAGGCTATAAAGTTAAATGTCAGGGTGTTCGTGCATGTATTCGATATAGAGCTGATTGAGGTCTTCTCCGGCGAGCTCTTCTTTTGTTTTTAGCATGACCAGTTTCCCTTTTTGCATAAATCCCACTCTGTCGGCGACAAATTTTGCACGGAAAATATCATGTGTGGACATAAAAATGGATTTCCCCAAATCGCGCAGTTCGGACAGCAGGACGAGAAATTCCTGTCCCGATCTTGGATCCAGGCCTGACGTTGGCTCATCGAGAATAATATTGGGGGCATCTTTGATGATAGCAATGGCAATGCCGAGTTTCTGGCGCATGCCTTTGGAAAAATTTTTCGTGCGCATGTTAAATGCGTCTTCCTGCAGCCCGACACGTTTCATGACATTGGCGTAATCGTCTCTTTTGAGATCTCGTTTGCCGGCCAACTTGGTAAAATAGTGGATGTTCTGAAATGCAGAAAAACTTCCGTACAGAGTGACATTCTCAGAGACAAAGGACACAAAATCCTTTGCTTTTAGAGGTTCCTGAATCATGTCTATCCCCTCTAAAAAAACGGTGCCTTCGGTGGGGGGGATAAAATTTAAGAAAAGATTGATGGCGGTCGTTTTTCCTGCTCCATTGGCTCCGAACATGCAGAAAATTTCACCGGCTTCGACTTTTAAATTTAGGTGATCGAGGGCCATCACTCCGTCTTCGTAGGTTTTTGTCAATTCTTTGGCTTCTAACATGATTTCCTCTCTTTGTTTCTTTATTCATTTCCCTTAGCGGACATCGTATTTGCTGAATGACACAAAGGCCCCAACAAAAAACAGTATAATCAAAACGGCCATCAGCACAATATCGGGCAGTATTCGTGAGAAGGAGTCGCCAAAAGTTTCGGCTGTGAATTCATGCTGAGGCATGTCGTCAAGTTCTGGTGTTGGCTGCTGGCCGCCGGACAGATTAAGGCTCCGCATCATTTTTTCGTTAATCCATTTTGTAAAGATTGGTTTATAGGTTCTGATGGAACTGAGAAAACGCTCATACTCGCCGATGCCTGTTTTTGCGAGGCTCATGGTGCTGAACATTAAGGCCGAGGCAGGGGATACTCGTGAAAGATTGACGGCCAGTTTCTGCTGGCCACTGACTTTTGTCTGATATTCTCTCTCGATAGCCGCATTCCTCTCGTCAAGTTTTGATGTCATTCTCTGCTGGAATTCTTCTAACCAGAGTTTGATTTCTTCATTCCACAGGGCTATTGCTGCCGGATCTTTGGGTCTTTCCTTTTCTTTAAAATACTCGGTCTGTTCCTCCGTAGCTTCCTTTTGAATTTCTTGAAGATAGGCATCCTTCTGGGCCGTAATCTCATGAACGGAGGGAATGGGTTTTATCTGCCCCGCGGCCATGACCGCTGCTTTGGGAATGATGGTGACAAATGTGACCCAGATAAAAAGCAGGAGCAAAAAACTTGTAGAGGACCGGCATGTGCGTGAAGAGACAAAAAGTCCGAGAGTAAAAAAGACGGACAAATAGAGAAGGAACATGAGGAATATCAGCGCGAGACGGCCCCAATCTTGACCGGAGAGGGATATGTTGGGATAGATCATCAGAATGATTAATCCCAGAACCATAGGAATGACCAGGGGAATAAGAAGACTGACAAATCCTCCAATCGCTTTGCCGAGGATCAACCGGTCTCTTGGAACCTTGTTGGATAGGGCCAGCTTGAGTGTTCCTCTTTCCTTTTCTCCCACAATGGCATCGTATGTGAAGAGGATGGCAAAAAGACTCAATACAATCTTGACGATAAAAGTTAGGTCAAGTGCGCCAAATACAGCAAAAATAGGATTGCTGCTGTATTTGGAATCGACCAAATTCGGATCAAAGGCAATGTTGACCGTGGCCTGGCGCCCCACTGCTTCCTGAACACCGCTGACCACGGTGCTCAACACTTGGGGCTCTCTGTTGATCTTGACACCAATTCCTGCAAGAGTTTGGTAACTGGCCTGACTGTCCAGGTTTTTTCTGTTCAGAGCCACAGCAGCGCTGTATTCTTTCTGCTCAGCCTGGTAATTATTAATTCCAGTATAAACAGATATGAGAATCAGAATTGTACAGAGCAGGAAGGTGAACACAAACTTGGGGCTCATGATAGTGTCTTGGATTTCTTTTGTTATGATATCCCGCAGCATTTTTTTCCTCCTTTTTTCTATTTGATATAAAAGTGAAAATGATTCAATTCATTATACGTTATTTTGTAGCAAGTTTATTCAGTTAAATTTATAAAGGTTCTATAAAATACGAATATAAAAGAAATGAGTTTAGATAAAGAAAAGAAAACGATGATCATGGAATCTCTTTTTTCAAACGTGCCGTTTTATCAGGAGACACAATCCCCTTGGCTTCAAAATACCTTCTCAATGCATCGCCGGTTCGGATTTGGGAGTCCGATTTTTGTGTAAAAGTGGGGAAACTTGTATGGCCATCTCCTCCTCTGGCGATAAATGAACCGACAGCCACAGAATACGTTTTGTCCGGGATCAGCGGCGCTCCATCTCCTGTGAGAATACTAGGTTTGCCGGACTCTCTCAGTGTGATGTAGAGGTTTGATGGGAAGAGTGTCCCGTCTTCACTAATGAGAGTGGAGGCCATATTCTGGATGATGTCAAAAATCTGAGTCCCGGTGAGCTCAAAGAGAATCAACGTGTTATTAAAAGGAAGGACTTGGTGAAGTTCATCAATCGTGACAGGGCCTTTATCCAGGTCAGCGCGCAGGCCGCCTTCGTTGACAAAGGCAAAATCGGCTCCTGTGACATAACGGTAAGAATCAGCGACAAGATTGGCTAACATGGATGATGACGGGGAATCTTCCAGAGGTGTACGCGAAAATATCTCACCCGTTTCTCCAACCACAGTCTGACCGCGGTCTCCAAAGGTGTCTTTGTAGGGCTGGAGCAAAGAAAGGGTGACTTTGTCGGGAGGCAGGTCGCCCGTCACAGGCAGAAGTTCATAATTGACCAATCGAACCTGTACCCTTTTTTTCCCTCGTTTACGTTTAAGAAGTACGAGGGACAAGTGCCCCACGTACTGTCCTCCATACCCCGCATTAACTAAAAGTGTTTTATTCTTCTTTTTGGGTTTTTCAAAAGGTGTGTGAAAGTGCCCGCCAACAATCAGGTCAATTCCCTTGACTGCTTTGGCCAATTTGTCATCTTCTCCTAAATGAGAGAGGACGATAACTAAATCATGTGTATCCCGTAACTCTTTTACATAAACGGCAGCGGTCTCTACAGCCGAACGGAATTCCAACCGCTTGTCGTTGCCCAGCGTGCTGATTAGAGGAGTGTCCGGATGAGACACACCAATAACGGCAATTTTCCAGTTTCCTTTTTGGAAAACGTTATATGGAGGAAATATAAGCTGACCGGATTGCCGTCCATATATGTTCGATGAGATCACGGGAACCCTAAATTTTTGGATTAAATTGAAAACCGTATCAAAGGGGAAATCGAAGTCATGATTTCCGGGAGTGATGGCATCATAGTATTTGCCAAAGATCTTCCAGTCGGGTTCGGTGGCAAAAAAGTCGGAAAAAAGAGTTCCTGAAGAAACGTCACCGGCATCAAACAGAAGGCACATATCACCTGTACTTCTCGATTGCCCCTTGAGTCTCTTGATTAACGTCATCCGTTCAGCCAGTCCTCCGATGTGCTTTTTATTGTGCGTGTAAGTGAGAGTATGGCCGTGGTGGTCATTTGTGTGAAGTATTGTAAGGGAAAGGGATTCTTCGGGGATTTTTGACTGTGATGAACAGCTGCAGAACATCAAGGCGAGAACAATAAGCGCCACACCAATGCGGCCGGTCGAAAAAAAAATGTTTCTGCCGCTTTTCATGTTCATCTGTTGATATTGTGGAACCAATAATTGTTGCCGAATCCGTATCCCAAAACTAATGGACTCTAATAAAATAGTCAAGAATGGTTGTTTGACATGAGTGGAAAAAAACCAGAAAAAAAACAGCCGCATGGACAATTAATGCTGGAATTTTTTTGTATGGTCTCATAAGCATTCTATATCACATTATGACTGCAAGTTAAATGTCATAATTGGAAATGCATTGGAAGGAGAGGAATTTCCATTCGAGGGAGTTTAAGATATAATCGATGAACGAAATGATACAACCATCAATCATGAAGATAATTTATTCAAATAGGTGGAACCATCGATAAGAATTATCCAAAAAACACAAAAGGTTATGCCTTAGAGATTATAAAACCTGCCGTGGAGAGAATGCTGAAAAAACTTAATCCCGATTTTCAACTCTTGAATAATTCAGGTTTATTATATTTTTACTTGTAATCCATTCCTGTGGATGTAAAATAATCTTTTCCAGCAGTGACAAATCAAAATAGTCAATCTTTACAAGCAGAACAACAGGGCGGTTTTTAGGTGAAAAGAAGACTGTGTTTTCTTGGAGCCTTTTAGCTATATATTTTTGAGTCTAAATTTTTTATGTTAAACAACTCTAGGAGGGATTTATGACACATCAATTCAACAAAAATTTTCAGAGGCTGGGAATCTTTGTGATAGTTCTGGCCGTTCTGCTCTTCCTCAACGGACTGCCGCAGGCCTACGGTCAGGACATTAATCCGGAGATCTTCAGCCAGCTCAGGTACCGGAATATCGGGCCTCCGGGAAACCGGACATCGGCCGTGTGCGGAGAGCCGGGAAATCCTCTTGTCTACTACATCGGTGCATCATCGGGAGGGATCTGGAAGTCAATCGATGGAGGAACAACGTGGCTGCCTATTTTTGACGATCAGCCTGCCCAATCCATTGGAGCTGTTGCGATCGCCCCATCCGACTACAATGTTGTGTGGACCGGAACGGGAGAAGCCTTTGTTAGAAGCAATATTTCCATCGGAAACGGCGTCTACAAATCAACAGATGCCGGAAAGACATGGCAACACATGGGTCTCGAAAAAACAGGCCGAATCGGCCGTGTGGCCATCGATTCCGGAAATCCTGATGTTGTGTTTGTGGCTGCCATGGGGCACTGCTATGGGCCCCAAAAAGAAAGGGGTGTGTTCCGCACAAAAGATGGAGGGAAAACGTGGGAGCATGTTCTCTTTGTGGATGAACACACGGGCTGTTTTGAGGTCGCCATGGATTCCAGCAATCCCCGAATCCTTTTTGCTGGTATGTGGCCGCTGGTTATACATACGTATGGTCGTGAAAGCGGTGGCCCAAACGGCGGAATATGGAGATCCACAGACGGTGGAGACACATGGACACAACTGAAAGGACGAGGACTGCCTTCGCCTCCCCTGGGAAAAATCGGTATTGCCATTGCAAACAGTAATCCCCAGGTTGTGTATGCCTTGATAGAGACCGGCCATCCCAACCGCGGTGTGCTGTGGCGCTCCGACAACGGAGGAGACAGTTGGAGATTGTCCAGCTACGACCGTCTCCTGAATGAACGGCCTCACTACGCATCACGAGTAATGGTCAATCCGGCGGATGAAAACGAAGTCTATTTTGCGGCCAACAGCCAGAGCCGGACATTTGACGGCGGCACCACGTCTGAAACCGTAAGGTGGAGCGGGGACTGTCATGACATGTGGGCCGATCCTATGATTCCAGATCGTATGATGATCTCAAACGATGGCGGGGTCATTATTACTCTCAACAGGGGAAAAACTTGGCAAAATGTCAATTTGTCAATCGCCCAGATGTACCATGTGGCTGTGGACAACCAGATTCCCTACTATGTTTACGGCGGCAAACAGGACGGCAGTGCCTACAAGGGGCCAAGCACCAGTTCTTCCGGCCGTTATGGAAGCTCAAGTTCACAGTGGGAATCAACAGCCGGTGGAGAATGCGGCTTTATTGTGCCCGATCCTGTTGATCCCAATATCGTCTGGGGGGGAAGTTATGGTGCCCAGCTCCAACGGGCCAACTACAAAACAGGCCATATCACAACCGTGCACGTTTGGCCGGAGTCAATATACGGATCCTATGCTTCAGCCGCTAAATACCGGTTCAATTGGACTTTTCCCATCACAATATCCCCTCATGATCACAATCGGGTTTATGTGGGCAGTCAGTTTGTGCATGAAACAACAGATGGCGGTCGAAGCTGGAGTCTTATAAGCCCTGACTTGAGTACAAATGATCCCAGTAAAATGGGGCCGTCCGGAGGGATGACCAAGGACAATCTGGCTGTGGAGTACGGATGTGTTGTTTTTGCCATTGCCGAATCTCCCTTGGAAGAGGGCTGTCTCTGGGCGGGTACCAATGATGGTTTAGTCCATGTCACAAGGGATAGGGGAAAAACTTGGACGAATGTCACCAATAATATCCCTAATCTTCCTGAATGGGGGACGATCAGCAATATCGAACCTTCCCGGTATGATGCGGGCACGGCCTATATCACCGTCGATTTTCACCAGATGGATAATCGTGATCCTTTTATCTATAAAACGACAAATTATGGAAAATCCTGGACATCCATCAGTTCAGATATTCCTAAAAGTGTGTTCAGCTACTGCCACTGGGTCCATGAAGATCCCGTAAGGAAAGGACTTCTGTACTTAGGCACGGAGAACGCCCTGTATGTCTCTCTGAATGATGGCAAAAACTGGCTTCCTCTTCAGAATAACCTCCCCCATGCGCCCGTGCATCATATGGTGATCCAGGAGCATTACAATGATCTGGTCGTCGGGACATACGGCCGGGGTTTCTGGATTATGGATGATGTTACACCTCTGCAGCAGCTCACGGACGAAGTTATCAAATCCGAGACTTTTCTGTTTAAACCCCGTGACACTTACCGGATGCACAGTATTGCAGGAGGTCCCCGTGGATCCTCAAGAGCCAATATCAACTATTATCTTAAATCAGTGCCCAAAGGTCCGGTGAGGATTTCAGTTCTGGATAATGAGGGTGAGGTTATCAGTACGCTGCGTGCGTCCACAAATGCCGGCATCAACCGGGTGGCCTGGAATATGAGGCATGCGGGGGCTACTCAGGCCAGGCTCAGGACCAAACCTCCGGGTAATCCTCATGTGGTCGAAGAAAAAAGATTCATGAGAACATGGGTGCAGGAGGGCTGGTATCCCATATTGAGCTGGGGGACAAGCGGCGGATTTCAAGGATTTACAGTGGCTCCCGGAACCTATGCAGTTAAGCTCAGCGTGGATGGCAAAGAATTCACTCAAGAGCTTGTTGTCAAAAAGGATCCTCGCTCAGAAGGGACATTGGCTGATATCGAGGCTCAAATAAAATTTCAAAAGGAGATACGCGTCGATCTCAACACTGTCTCGATGATGATCAGCCAGATCGAATGGATGAGGAAGCAGTGTTATGATCTTAAAGATATGCTGTCTGTTGGAGATGGATCTAAAGAGATGATGGATGCTATCGATGTAATGGATAAAAAGCTTCGCTCTGTCGAAGATGAACTTTTCCAAAACACAATTGCCGAGGGCGACTCCAAATCTTTCCGGTATCCCCAAAAGCTCTACTGCAAGTTCTCCGTTTTAGCCGGAGATGTGTCGGGAAGTGTGGATTTTGCTCCTAATAAGCAGCAGCGTGAGGTCTATACTGTGCTGAAGGAACGATTAAAAGAACAAAAAACTCGATTTGACGGTTTATTAAGCGCTGATCTGCCTGTCTTCAACAATTTACTGAAGAACAATAATGTGGCCGGTCTTGTCGCTCCAAAGATCAAATAACCACATTTTTTATAGAAAAGGGCTTTGGCCTTTAGATTTCAGAACAAACACAAAGGTGTTGGTCTCTTAACAGATACTGTGCATCCCAAAATGGGATAAACGAGGAATTAGCAGCCTTAAACTCTTGCTGCAAAAGAATGGCATAAGATAATAGAATAGGAAAAGAGAGCCTTGATTATCTGGGG
>Ga0114922_10004361_pt1 | contig 13119 bp, 5 predicted proteins | sample AartaG_FD_100975 | JGI IMG/M metagenome (GOLD analysis project Ga0114922, IMG submission 100975) | Deep subsurface microbial communities from Aarhus Bay to uncover new lineages of life (NeLLi) - Aarhus_00045 metaG | ecosystem: Environmental > Aquatic > Marine > Oceanic > Sediment | place: Aarhus... | reverse complement strand
GACGACATGGGCTGGGGTGATGTCGAAGCCTACAATCCCGAATCATTAATCCCAACCCCAAACATCAATCGATTGGCCAGGGAGGGTCTAAGTTTTTTAGATGCCCATTCCGGTGGAGCCTTATGTTCGCCCACTCGTTATGGGATCATGACAGGGCGGTTTTACTGGAGAACACACAAAAAACATTCGCTGGTTATGCCGTATGATCCTCCTGTAATTCCACCTGAACGACTGACCTGGGGGCGGCTCATGCGTGAGTGCGGATATGGGACTGGCTATATCGGAAAGTGGCACCTGGGTTTATGGTACCCGTCTAAGACATTGAAAGGATTTCAACGTCAATATACAATTAATGAGAATGAAATCGACTTCGGTAAGGCCATTGTGGGCGGGCCCTGCGATCTTGGCTTCGATTATTTCTTCGGCACAGCCGGTTGTTCAACCAGCGACGCTCCTTATTGCTTTATAAGGAATAATCATTGGGTCGGGACACCTTCCATTCCAACACCGGCGGAGATGAACAAGCAACCCGGAGTTTACCCCGGTTTAATGGTGCCTGACTGGGACCAGGAAAAGGTGGATATGAATCTGGCTGAAGAGGCCGTCGGATTTATTGCCAACCACATGAGAAAAAGCCCAGAAAAGCCATTTTTCCTCTATTATGCATTGTCGGCTCCACATATACCATGGATCAATCCAGAATTTATTCGTGGCACAAGCAAAGAAGGTCCCCGTGGCGATATGAACGCACTTGTCGATTGGTGCGTTGGAAAAATTCGCAAAGCCCTGGAAGCCCATGACATTCTGGATGACACAATTCTGATCTTCACCAGTGATAACGGACCACGTAAAGGCGCCAACGGTCAAAAATCAGCCGGTTCCTTCCGGGGGTATAAAAACAGCGCATATGAGGGCGGCCATCGGATTCCGTTTATTATTCGTTGGCCGGGAATAGTCAAAGCCGACAACCGCTCCGATATCCCTATCTGTCTGAATGATATGATGGCGACTTTCGCCGAGTTACTGAATTACAAACTGCCGGACAATGCAGCCGAGGACAGCTTCAACATTATGCCTGCCATTTTGGCCAAAAGTACAACCAGCCTACAGCGTCCGGCGTTAATCGCAGACACCGGCGGTCATGTTTCCGAACTTGGCAATTTTTCTATCCGCCATGATAAATGGAAACTCATCGAGATGAATCCAAAACCGTCCAACAAGCGTAAAAAGGCAGAATACGAGCTTTATGATATGGAGAAGGACCCCTATGAGACCGAAAATTTGGCTGATGTCCACACGCAAAAAGTTGAGGAGATGAAACGTCTTTTAAGCGTATGTAAACAAAGAGGATTGAGATTTGTAGGTGAATCACACGCTCACACCTCGATAACTAAAAGGCAATAAATCACTTGGAGCTCATCAGAGTCAAAAATGCCGTTAAAAATCCCCGACACAAAGATCTGATAGGTCGTAAGTTCGAAAACGCGCCCCCGCTATTAACCCCTGGAGACGAAATCCAAACCCATATTTCAGTTCAAAATCACGGTTTCGACCAGCATCTGTGGCTTTTGGTCTTCCTGGCGGGCGAGAGAAAAGGAAAGGAGGTATAAGCCAAACAAAGCCCAACTAATACCAATTCCATTTAAAAATTGCCGAAAAAATTGTACATTATACCTACTAGAAGGGCCTGGATTCCTGCTTTCGCAGGAATGACAAGCTGAAGCAATCGGCAATCAATAGCTAAAATTGGTATTAGAAAATAAAAGGCACGATTTTAAAACCGTAAATTTTTCTTGAAAATCATGTTTCAATAGTGTAGATTTATCAATACTGAGAGAGCACATCTTTGATTTGCGGTTTATTTTTTCGGGCGGTTGTTGGGCCTTTGCGGGCTAATATTTAGAGAATAAGGTATGGCGTAGAATTTAATAGGTTGACTGTCCCACTGTCCTCCGATATGAGGGCAAAGCCTAAAAAAACCGTGTTTTAAGCCCTTTTTGAAAAAAATTATAAAAAAATGAAAATTTTCTAAAAAAGTGCGACCAATTTAGGGGATTTTTAGCACTAATATAATAGAAGGATTAATATTTCGGCCCGGTTGATACGTTGCGAAGACGACCGAGCTATAATATATTAATGTTGGCTGCCTGACAGGCAACGCCGTTTTAACGTGCACCTTTGGGATTGGCGGTACGGATAGACACACATCGAGAGAGAGCAGGCTCAGGATAATCAGCAAGGTCGGTATGCGTATGAGCGTGTCGCAGCTAATAACGATTTGTCGCAGGGATTTGCGGTAGTGCCTGTTTTAAGGAAAACATGATGGCAGGTGAAATCGCCAAGCGCGATAGCCTTCTGATTAGGCCGATAGTGAGTGCACATCGGCTTGCGGGGCGGCGCGGGTTTCGTCGGGCAGGCACGATAGCTCAAATTTCCCCATCAGCCCATCAAAGTCAGGCCTTTACCCCGTTAGAAATAGGAATTCCCAATCGGCAGGGAAAGGGATTTCTAACGGGGTTCACGCTCATCGAGCTTTTAGTTGTCATCGCTGTCATTGCGCTGTTGATAGCTATCCTCATTCCCGTACTGCGCAGCGCACGAGAACTTGCTCAGCGTTCGGTCTGTATGAGCAATCTCAGGCAGCTCACCTTAGCTTGGGTCGCATACGCAGACGACCACGATAGCAAGCTCGTCTGCGGAAGGGCCTTCTTTAGTGGTATTACTGGAGGAGTTGGGGGAGGACAGAATCAAGGGCCGGGATGGTCTTTTGGGGATGAAGAAGGATGGGTGGGCGGGGCCTTTAATCGTCCAGAGAACCGGTCTGATGTGATTAAGAACCCCAACAAAGGTACCCTGTGGCCGTACATACAGGCCATCGACGTTTACAGTTGCCCTCGGACTCGGAGTCGCATAGGCTATGGAACCCCGTATACGACCGTCGTCGCCGCAAACGGCGCCTTCGTGGCAGGGACGTGGAAAAGTCGGGACTGGAAGGTTGGCAGTACAGTGATGCGCCTGACCCGACTGACGGATATCATAAGCCCCGGTGCGTCTCAGCGCGCGGTCTTTATGGATCAGGGCCAAACACCGGCTACTTCTGATTTCTGGGTCTATTATCTTTATCCGAAGTGGTGGGGTAAAGGTCCCCCTCCGATACACCATGCCGATGGCGTAACGCTCTCGATGGCTGACGGTCACGCGGAGTACTGGAAATGGAAGGGCCGTGAGACCGTAAGCATGCCTCGTGAACCGTTCGGTATGCTGTCCCGGGAACAGTTGAAAGGTGGGGAGGACTACGAACCGCAGACCGAGGATGGCTTGTATGACCTACAGAGGCTGCAGAAGGCCACGTGGGGCAGATTAGGGTATTAGATGGAATTTGGCGGATAGCGCCGGCGGAATTGAAAGGAGTCTTAATATGCCAGTGGCAAGCAGATAAGGTGACCCCATGAGGCCGACATGCTGCGGGTCGTTCGACCATCCGCCCGTATCGTCAAACTGTTCCGATTCCAGCCAGATGACTTGTTCCTATTTGGCTTTCATAAGTTCCATCATCCATAAGTTCCATCATCGATTCGCCCATCGCATGGCCGATGCGGGTGTACCATATCGCGCTGCCGAGGTAGTGGTACGGACGGTCCGAGCCGACTTTCTGCCACTCTTCAATATGGTTCTGCCATCCATCGAACAGACGCTCGGCCTCCTTGTCCACCAGCAGGTCCGTTCGGAATGCTTTGACGTTGCCTTTGAACTCCGGCACATCGTTCATCGCCATCTGTGCATTCCGCACTTCCAGTTGCCCGCCCCGGGCCGGTTTGGATCCGCTCGTTCCGATCGCGGCGATCACGAATGGCAGCTTCGGCGCATTCAAATCCTTGCGCACGTCCCTGATGAAGTGCTTCATGTTCGATTCGTATTCGCCGGGCGCATCGCCCCACTGGTCGTTGAAGCCCTGGAACCAGACAAACCCGGCCAGTTCCAGCCTCTTGCCCTTCAGCGCGGGGAACATCGTCTCGTAGTTGTCGAACACGTCTTTCACCTCGGCCATCATGTTTCGATACGATGAGCCATACGGCTTCTTGATGTCCTCTATTGTCGGCAGCGGGTCGCTGCGGTTGCGTTTCTCATTGTTCTGCTTTACGCGTTTCTGGGCCTGCTCAAGCTCAGCCTGGAGTCTCTCATCGCCGGGCATACCTGCCGAGGGAGAGCGGAATAGTTTAAACAGCGAGTGCCCGCCCCACGCGGCCTTTATTAGTATGACCGGCTCATCGAAGTGTTCACCCATCATATACCCAAATTCCAACTCCGAGCCGGTTCGTCCGGGCGAGCCGTAGCCGATCGTCAGCGGACCTTTGCGGTTTAAGAACTTGATGAACACATCGTCGCGCACCGCCCACTTGTCACCATCGCGCAGGTGGGCGAAGAAGTCCTTCGCCTTGGGGTCCATCGCCTGATAATCGAGCAGCTTGTTCTGGGCCTTGCCCTCCATGTTGGATTGCCCGGCGAGGATAAAGACCTTGACCGGGTCAATGGTGATATCTGCCGCGATTGCCTGAGATGCAAGGCACATGATAAGCAAGTACTTGCATTTTGTCATTGAATTGCTCCTTGTGGGATTTGCCATTTACACTTCATAGAAACTCACCTACATACCTGGTATCTTCTGATATCAAAATCTCATTGAGTAGCAACAATTTTTTCATGAACTTACCAATTTATTACTAAAACACCAAGTTAACTTTCGTACTTTTTGCAAGCATTTAAGCTGCCGGGGCTAATACTTCATAGTATCGCTGACTGTGTACTACGCAGCGTATCTCAGTTTTCGTTTTCGAAGGGCGATCCCCGAATGTGCAAGCGCACGCTACTTATTGTTCCCTCAACCAGACAGACGAAGTAAGACCACGATGACCTTCGGGAGCAACGAGAGCGCGATTGTTCCGGGCATAGTTGGGGATTGCCGTTAACTCGGAACCATCGGCCCAAGTGCCCTTAATTACCAACACACCGCCTAAGAAATCACCCTTCCACTCGGCAGTCAAGGCAGACTCAGGACTTAGGGCATTGTCAATATCCTGGTCAACTCTCTCCGCACTGTAGATCAGCGGGCCATACCGAAGAGCCACGCGGCCTTTCGTTGCTGCAATTTTATCGCTGGCTTTAACTCTCTGAACTTTCATCGGGAGCATCAGTTTAATCTTGTCACCGGCCCTCCACTTCCTGGTAATCACGGCGTACCCCTTATCAATGCGTGGACTGAGCGCGGAACCATTAACCGATATCGAAACGATGCCTTCGGATTCCGGCGAGCCGGTATAGAGGTCGCTGACACTGCGGTTCGGCACCCGGATATTGACGCTGAAGCTTTTTTGAACCGCAGGATTGACGGTGATAGCCACCTCGCCGCTCCAGGGATAATCCGTCTCCTGAACTATCTCGACATCTGTTCCGGCGATATCCTCGACCGTCACAGTGCTTCCGATGAAGAGGTTGACATAAATACAGTCGGAGCTCTTGACATAGGTCCAGGTGGGAAGCATCAGCAGGGTTCTGGGAATATTGCCAACGCAGCACGGACAGACGTGCCATTCGTTGCGAGGACCACGTGAATCCAAGGGATTCTGATAGTAGAAGTTCTTTCCTTCCAAATCAATGCTGCCCAGGAGGGCATTATAAAGTGTCTCTTCATACAGGTCCGCATACTTAGCATCGTGGTACGTCATGTTCATCTTGTGCTGGAAGAAGATTTCGCCGCAACTGGAGCAGGATTCGCAGTAAGCATTGTGACGCAGCGAGTAGTTGGGCCCAAAACCTTCCGATGTCTCGCCGCTGCCAACGCCACCGGTGACGTAGTACTTCCTGTTAACAATGTTATCCCAGAGCGATATGACGGCGCTCTGGTAGTCAATGTCGCCTGTCTCCATGGCGACGTCGGCCATGCCTGCATAGGAATAGACGGCACGCACGGCATGCCCGACCGCTTCATACTGCTGGACGACCGGGACGTGGCTCTGGTCATATTCGCTGCCGTCCTTACGGCAGTCCAGCAGGAACTTCGCCAGTTCAATGTACTTCTTCCCTTTGCCTTCACCTTCCACCTCGTTCACGAAACGGCCAAAGCGTACAAGGCCCATTTCCATGGCCTGATGGCCGTCGTACCATTCCTTTTTGGGGGGCGGGCCGAGATTGTCGTACCAGCAATCGGCAAGTTTCCTGGCCGCATTGTACAACCTGGGATCGGTCCTGTTCGTCATCAGGTAGTGGGCAATGGCCGACTCAAGGAAATAGCCGGCGACATATCCCTCATGATCGCCTCTACTCCTTGGCGACCAGCGCTGCCGGTTGCTCAGCGTAAAAGCCGTCTGGATGTAGCCGTCGGATTCCTGGGCGGCCAGGATCTTTGGTATCCAATCCTCCAGTGTTGCCTTCATGCCCTTCTGGGCCTTGATAATCTCTTTATCGCCCTGTGGCTCAATCATCAGGGCAATGCAGATTGACTCAATCGTGTTATAAACCCAGGCATTGGAGAACACATAGCCTCTATGACGTCCGGCAGGCTTGCCAGCCAATTTGTTGGCTGCGTCGATGAAATTGTTGATGCCGCCTTGCCTCAAGTCCGGGTCAGAAATCATGCTAATGCAGTGTGGAATCCAGTTCACTATCAAAGCCTTTGCTCTGCTGTTCCACAAAGGACTGTCGATCTTGTTGGTCTTGGTATCGATCAGATCAAGGTGGGTCGCGGGCGGCGACTGAACCACCTTGAGCTTTAAGGTGGACGAGGAACTCAATGGGCCCTTATTGGCCGTCAATTTGAGGACATAATCGCCTACAGCAGAGAAAGTCGCCGACGTAACCGCCGCGTTGGAGTTCTCAAAAGCGACCATACCGGGACCGGATGCTTTGCTCCAGGTCACTGTTGTTGAGGCGCCTTTACCGACAAACGTTTTTATCGCTCCAGCCAGATAAGTCTTGCCTCCCAACATGACCACGCGATCTGTACCTGCCGCGACCCTGGGCGGGAAGTCAGGCGATTTGCCTGAGTCATAGACCTTCCATTCCAGGATGCCGGTCGAATAGGTGTCATTGGAATCTATCTCAAGTCTGAGCTTCGAAGTGCGCACCTCTCCAAAGGTCGTAGTGTTATATTTACTTCCTACAACCTCCAGGCCTGTCGGATTACTTACCGGAACAAAACTCTCACCGTCCCAATACAGCAATCGACAAGCCCTGGGCAGCCGGACCCCACTGTTGTCATCCCACCAGTACACATCTATCTTATCGGTGCTGATGGGCCGGCTCCATTCATACTGTACCCATTGAGTGCCCCTTCTGGGCCAGTTGCCGTAAGATCCCCGCCGTCTATCACGTGAGCTTCTGGGATCATTCTCATCATTTAAAGCTGCAAGCGAGGTATCGCCAGACACATAAGAGCTCGATGGTTGTGCAACAACGGCAAGATTAACTCTCGAATCAGACAAAGTGACTGGGGATTCTTGTGCGAAGGAGGCACGGCCATATACTACAGCCACGGCGGTCAAGAGCGCCAACTTCACACTAATTGAGGATGTTGCTTTCATTGGAAGTCTCCTTGTGTTGCCATAAATAATACATATGTTCCGAATATTGTTTGTTTCGTCGCTAGCGCTTCGCATCGGCACGGATCATACGAATACCAAACACGGCTGCGATTGTGTTGCCTGCGGTAGCCTGGAAGCGAACGGTTACTTTCTTCTTGCCCTGGACTATGTTTGGGGCAATGGCATATTCGACATCATAGAAGCGAGTTGGACTACTTCTCGTCACCTTCTGATTAGCGAGGTGCTGACCATCCACCAGGATATCAAAAATGGCTGCTTGTCTGCTTTGTCGGCTGCTGCAATAGGTTACGACCAGAGCCATGGGATGAGCCGGCTCAACGGGCAGATCGAAAGAGAACCAACTTTTTGCCCAGCGGCTGGGACGCCCCATCATCCGCACAACCCGAGCGTCTTTAGAACCTTTGTAATTAAAATCCCGTTCCGGCTGCATCTCGCCAGGCTGCGCGTATGCCACAGTGGCCAGTTCGAGCTTTCGCTGCCGTTCCTGTTCGGCTGCGTACTCCGCTTTTTTCTTTTCCCATTCGGGCTGGGTGAACAGGTCCCAATACACGCCATAGGTGCGCCGATGCAGCCGATAGAACGGTACGAAGTCCACGTCTTTCTCACGCCCGACACCGTCGGTACGGAATTGCCCGAGTTTATCAGGAACAGGTTTGAGCCACTGAGCTACAGGCTGCTCGGCTGCGACGAACACAGGCACCCCTGGCTTCTCGGGAGTAACGCCTCTTCGACGTCCTCTCTCAGGCTCAGGGCCCAAATCTCCAGCCAGCACCAGAGGACCCCACATAATGGCAGTGCGGCGCGGGTTGTCCGGCAAAGGCTCCAGGCGAAGTGTTTTAGGCAGGACCAACTCCACAGTGTCACCGCTTTTCCAGATTCGCTTCAGTTCAACATAGGAGCCGGACCTTTTTGACGGACGATCGGCGACTCGACGACCTGACTCAGGTACATCACTAAGGGGAGCAATTACATCTTCAGAGACAGCTTCGCCATTGACCTTGACACTGAAACCATCGCCCACCCAGTAAGGGCGGCGCAGGGCCAGCGTGAATTCTTTGGGCGACTGGAGTGTCAGCTTGAGCTTGGCCGACTCACCTTCAGGAAAATCGGTGTCCATTTCCAGTTTTATGCCCGCATCGGCCCAGTCTGCAGTGGAAGGCGCATATAGGTTCACCCAAAGCTTGTCGCCAGATTCGTAGTAAATCCCGTCCCCGTGGAGTGCATGGCTCTCCATACCCGATCCCACACAGCATGTGAAACTTCGGAACATATTCGCGTACTCGCGCCGTACGCCCCGGCCTACCGGCACCATGTAGCAGCTCCGGCCATCTTCCGGATCAATTGAGGCCAGAATATGGTTGAAGAGAGCCCGTTCGTGGAAATCGGCGTAGTGAGCATCTGGTCTCAGTGTGAAGAGCCGACGGGTCAGCTTGAGCATATTATAGACATTGCACGTTTCGGCAGTACGTCCGTCCACATGGTCACTCAACATGTCGGGCTGGCCGAAGTACTCGTCCCTGCCGTGGCCTCCGGTGGCAAAACTGTGGTGCTGCACCACCCGGTCCCAGAAAAAGCTTGCAGCTATGATGTCACCCGGATCGCCCGCACAGGCAAAGCGCTCCGCAGAGCCGATGAGCTTGGGCACCTGCGTATTGCCATGCTTGCCTTCGAGGACGTCCTGGTGGCGTTTGAGCGGCTCGACAAATGAGCGATGTTCGAAGGAGTAGGAAAGGTCCAGCCAGCGTTTGTCGCCCGTATCGACGTAGAGATGGGCCAGCACTTCATTCATACCGCCAAACTCGGTGTTCAGCATTCGCTGTATCTGTGCGTCAGTGAGCTTTGAAAGAATCCCCTCTGCCCATTCGGCGAATTTGATCTCGATTTCCAACGCAGTGCGGTTGCCGGTGTAGCGATAGGCATCCCGCAAGCCGGCGTACGTCTTGTGCAGAACATACCATGGAGCCCAAAGCCCGTTGAGGTCGAAGCCGCCCGAACGGATGTTTCCCTGAGCCACCGCGTCAAAGCACTCCCTGCCACCCTCTAAAGCACTGAGGTAGCCATCGCCATGCTTGTCCTGAACTTCCTTGAGTTGCTTGACAACGTAGTCCGCCCGTTTTTTGAAACGTATATCTGCCTTTGCGGCCCACATCAAACTCACGGCGGAGAGGTAATGTCCCGCGATGTGGCCCGTGAGATTCCTTCCGCCCCCATCCCAACCGTTGTAAGGTTCAGCCTTCGGCTCCAGCCCTGCACGCTGGCGGTAATAAGCCAGCATCCGATCGGGTTCGAGCTCAAGCAGATACTTGGCGTCCAGGTCCTGGGCTCGCTTGAGAGGCCCGCCAAGTAACCGCACACTACTTAAATCCAAGGGCCGGGCCCCAATCTTCTCATCATGCGCTCTCGTCGCAGGATCTTTTGCCACTGCAAAAGTCCGACAACTAAACATCAAAGCAAATGACATAAAAGCGAGAACATATCCTTTCATAATAGTCTCCCTAAATTGAGATCACACACTGTATATGAACTTGACTGGACTAATTGGCCATACCGAATTATACTTATAATCCTTGAAAAGACAAATAATATCGAGTAGACTGGTCATAAAAATATAGAGTTATTAAAAGAGTTCAGGAGTCGGATGAGTTTGCCGATTGAATCCATCTTTAGAGGAGAGCTTCAGAAATGAAATCTATAAAACAGCTTTTAGTAATTGTTGTGTTGGCCGCCCTTATCCAGAGCACATATCTCTACGCTCAATCCGGCATAGGTATTAAATATCCGCCGGTGACCGCGCCGCCCGACTCATTTTTTGAGAAGGTTCGCGAAAGAGACAGGGATGTTGCGCGGCAGTTTTACCAAAAATATATTGATATCAAGAGCCTGTCGGTCGTAGCCGCTACAGAGGTAGCGGACCTGGCTCTTCAGCGCACCTACGAGATTGTTACGCATATGCTGGCCGGTCGACCCGACATGCTCAAAGCGATGGTCGATCAGGGCATGTACTTAGTCATCATCGGCAAGAACCAGGTTTACACCGACCTTCCCGAAAACAGGAATGCTCGTAATCCGGATTACCTTAACGAACGTGTTCGCGGCACTGGCGGACTTCCCACCAGCTTCGGTGAGGAGAACCTGCTCAGTCTGCCCATAGATCGTTATGACGACGAGAGCATCGCTGTGCACGAATTCTGCCACACGATCGACGGCACACTGAGAAGAATTGACCCCACGTGGAGAGAGCGCAAGAACGCAGTATACCGAAACGCAGTAAAAAAAGGTCTCTATAAAGACACCTATGCCATTAGCAATTCGGCTGAATACTGGGCTGAGATTGCCCAGGCCTACTTCGACTGCAACCGTGTCAACAACTGGAATCACGGTCCCATCGGCAGCCGGGAGCAGCTCAAGATTTATGACCCGGAAGGCTATGAGCTGGTGCGAAGTACCTTTAATTTGGGAGTGGACCAAGACTGGCGTTACAGCTGGCTGCAAACTCTGCCCAACGTGGAAAGGCCGCATGCCAAGTTCCATATCAACCCCTATTACACGAAGTTCACCTGGGCCCGGGAATTTACGGTGATCGGAAGAGAGGCCAGCGACGAGGCCCTGCTCAAAGCCAATGACACGATCCGCAAGATGTTCGCCTACCGCCATGACATCCTCAAGTCGCTCATCGCTGATGGGGTAAAGCTGGTCGTCCTGGGCCCTGAGGAGAGCCTGTCCGATCTGCCTGAGTATAAGAAGACGGCAGTGGAGAACCTGGATCACACAGCGCGGTTCCTGGATTACTCGCCCGAAGTAAAGCTGCTGGTCGTGGATCAGGAAAACGTGCTCGGCGACCCGGATGATCCGTACGCCACCGAATGCCAGGTCATCCGTGTCTTTGCCAAAGCCCTCTATCACATAACTGGCACACGCCCTGTCGATCCCAACTGGGAGAACAGAAGGCGGAATGTACAGCAATATGAACTGCGCGTCCGGCGAATGGACATCCGGTTCGACGAAAAGCTCAAGGAGCTCTATGACAACGCTATGAGAAAGAGCTTGTGGAAAGGCACGGCCGCCGTGCACAATCGCGTGGAATACTGGACTGAGGGCGTGCTGGCTTACTTCGACGCAGCTGGCGCAGGCGCACCGCCCAATGATGCCGACCATCCAATCGCCACGCGCGAAGCGCTTAAGGAATACGACCCCGACTTGTTCGCCCTCGTGGAAGAGACCATGGCCTATAAAGGAAAAGTGGATTGGCGTTACCGGAAGTAAAAAATGCTTATGACAGACCATATCATATCGATATTTTTTTCAGTATGAGGTTGCAAGGTATGTCTATTCAGATAGAACAAACCTTCCTTTTGAAATAGCTTGGATACAATATCCTTAGAACAGAGACATCTGAACGAATAATATAGGAGAACATTGAGATGGTAAGCAAAACTGTATGTGTGATACTGATATGGAGTTTAAGCGTTTTAGTACCTGCCGGATTTGCGCAGGAGATAAGCGAGACTTCCACAGATAGAGTTACACGTTTGAAGGCTTGGGAGGATCATGTTAAGCTGGGAAGGGAATCTATTTTTAAGGACCTGAAATGGCGTGTCGTAGGTCCCAGGTTTATTGGCGGCAGAATCGAGAGTATCGCTGTGCCTCCCGGCAACAATTACACGATTTATGTAGGAGTTGGCGCGGGAAACATCTGGCAGACAATTAATAACGGCGTGACATGGGAACCCATTTTCGAAAATGAATCCACTTTTACCATCGGAGAAATATCTATCTGTCCCTCAAACCCCGATATTATCTGGGTGGGAACAGGCGAAGTCCTCATGGCCAGAAGCTCTTATGCAGGTACGGGTATATTCAAATCCACCGATGCCGGCAAAACCTGGCGGAACATGGGCTTGCACGATACCCACCATATCGGCAGAGTTCTTATCGATCCCAAAAATCCGGATGTAGTGTACGTAGCGGCCATAGGACACAATTTCAGTTATAACAAGCAAAGAGGATTATTTAAGACCACCGATGGAGGGAAAACCTGGCAGAAGAGTCTTTATATAAGCAAAAAAATTGGTGTCATCGACGTTGAAATGGACCCTCGGGATAACAATACACTATATGCAGCAACATGGGAACGAAGCAGGAAAGCCTGGGGCCATACGGTTTGTGGAGCCGGTAGCGCTATTTATAAATCCACTAACGCGGGACGTTCCTGGAAAAAGATTACCAACGGTTTTATCAAAGGAGAATATGTAGGGCGAATAACACTTGAAGTATCCGCTTCCAATCCTGATGTCCTCTATGCCCTGGTAGATAATGAGGCGCCACGACCCGAACAGAGTACTCGAGGCACTCGCAGAAGCAGGGCTATCCGCGGAGAGGTTTATCGTTCGGATAACAAAGGACAAACATGGAGGAAAGTTAATGAAGATTATTTAGGGACGACCATCGGGTATGATTGGAATCTCATGAGGATATCACCGGACAATGAAAATGAAATCTGGGTAGGTGGCAACCGTTTCCT
>Ga0114922_10004360_pt1 | contig 13120 bp, 7 predicted proteins | sample AartaG_FD_100975 | JGI IMG/M metagenome (GOLD analysis project Ga0114922, IMG submission 100975) | Deep subsurface microbial communities from Aarhus Bay to uncover new lineages of life (NeLLi) - Aarhus_00045 metaG | ecosystem: Environmental > Aquatic > Marine > Oceanic > Sediment | place: Aarhus... | reverse complement strand
CACCAGTCTCAGTTTGGTTCCTTCGACGTGGTTTACGGCCGGCTGGCTGCGGCGTACCGCGGCCGCGACTTTCCCCTCTCTCTCACGGCGGAACGCCTGGCGGTCAACCAGCTCCTGAACGACCACCCCTATGCCCTCTTTGTCTTCAGCGACGCCGACGAGCGGCACTGGCACCTGGTCAACGTCCGCTACGACGCTGCCGGGGCGCAGGGCGAAGGGCCCGCCAGACGGCGCGTGTTCCGCCGCATCGCCGTTGGTCCCTACGAGCGGCTGCGCACCGCCTCAGAGCGGGTGGCCATCGGGACGCCGCCCCGCGCTTTTTGCCTACCGGTACCAGTCGAGGTGGGGGAAGCAGGGCGGCGGGCGGCGTTCGTTTGTGTGGGGGGTGTTGTTGGGTATAATAGGGGCGCCCACCATCCACGGCAGCACCGATGTGCGCACTGGCCGCTGGAGGCGACTTCGCATTGCACAGAGTAGGGATAGTATCTAAAGTGCTCGTAGACAACGTTAGGTAAAATTGCACCTGGATTTGCACGCCAAGGAGGATAGCGAGATGCCGCACAACCGACAAGAATTGATTAACAAGTTATGGGAAAGCCAAAATGGCCGCTGCTTCATTGGCGGAGAACCCATCGATTTGGCGCTTCACAAGGTGGAAATTGACCACATCATTCCGAGGGCAAGAGGGGGAAAGGATGAGGAAAGCAACTATGCCCTCGTTTGCGAGTATCACAATCGTGCCAAGTCAGATTCGGATCTTAGAGTCGCTCGTTGTATGGCAAAGTACGAAAGCATCAAAGATGAATACAGCGCAGAGGGACCACAACGTCCGAATTTGGGTGACTTTCTGCGAGAATTTGGCGGTGGCGAATCTGAGATACGAGTCCAGATAGTTGACAACCTGCTCAGGTACTCGCTTCCAAGAACAAGTGCAGACACTTATACTACGCCCGTATTTCAAGATAAGCTATCGAAAATGAGCTATGCATTCTTGGAACTGCCTATAGAATATCTTCATCACGACGACCGCATCAACCCCCGGGCAGTGGGCATAAGGATTCGACGGCTTATTCGGGAATTCTTGGAGGGGCGCCCCCAATTGCATATCGCTCTGGGATGGGGATTCATTGAAGAAGGGGACATGAAGGTTCACGTCTTTGATGGACAGCACAAGGCTGTTGTACAGATACTGCTTGGGGTTCGGACTATACCTGTGCGGGTCTTTCTGCATCCCGACCTCAATGTATTGTTGGAAGCGAACACTAATGCAGGAACAACGCTACGCCAGATTGCCTTTGATAAGGCTACACAACGCTTTTTGGGCAGTCAAATCTATTGGGAGAAGATAGACTACTATCGCGATGCAACTGGCCGCATCGATGACGACATGGGGTTCTCTGAGCAGGATTTGGTGCGCTTCTTCAAAGGTGAACACCGCGAAATCAAACGTTATATCGTTGATGACGTTCGGGTTGGAGTTATCTATCACCCTGACAACAAACTGAAGGACTACATTGAGTTCGGCGGACGCGCCATGGACAAGCCTTTATCTTACAGCGCTATCGAAAAGACGGTCTTTTCGATATTTATACAGAAGAAGCCTCTATCTACTCCGCTCAATCATAAGTTGGAGATCGGTGAAAATCCCAGACAATTGGAGAGGGAGCAACTGGTTCGTTTGCTAAACATTACGGCTGAGGAGATTTTCATTGGTAAGTACGACTTTGACATTGGTGCGCGCAAAGTTGAAGCACAAGTTCGCAAAGGTGAAGACATCCCTGACGAGCATCTGCGAGCACTGCGTATGTCCAGGGAAGAAGTGCTCTATAACTGGCTTCGCTACGTTCGAGACCTTATCAGGCGGTATTTCTTAATGCGAGGAGAAGTTGTCGAAGAAGAAGAATTGTTCCAATGCAAATTTTCAGAGGAGCTGTGGGACCTAATCCGCAAACTGGTCCAAAATATGGCCGCTCTTCCCCTGTGGATTAACCGGCCACTCTCCGCTACAGTGTTTGGTGGGAAGCAGAACCGTGAGTACTGGAAAGTCATTTTTCAGACAGGGAGAAGCATCGAAGGGCAAGGGGTGCTTGTAAAGCCGCTTAACTTGGATGACCTAATAGCATGAACAGGGGCAATCCATTTAGAATTGGACGGCGCAACTTGATCTAACACGCACTAATCGGTTTCGCCCTAATTGGCCGCTTCTCTTACACAAGTGCGCACCGGTGCACTGGAGGCGACGCTGACCGTGGCGTAGACTTCGTGGACAATAGGAACGGTTTCGGTAGAGACCGGCGTTGCTCCTATTAAACTTAAACAGCGGGCTTTGGGATAGAGATAATAGGATCAAAGCCAGAACTGCTTCATGAAGAGAGGACAAAGCGATGATCAGTGTTTTGACCGAACTAAGACAATGGGCAACTACACTGCCATATTGGGAACAGGCTGCACTAGATAAGATAGTCTCAGGGGTACAGTTCACCGACTCCGATTACGACGAATTGCTACAGTATCTGCTGGAAGATGCTAATCTGGCAGAGTCAACCGGCCAGCGCCCACAATTACACTTTCCTCAAAGTGTGAGCATTGCCTCCCAATCTCCTAGTGGGGCAGTGCGGCTGGTAAAGATCTCCAATTTGCAGGGTGTTAATGCGTTGGTACCGGGGCAGAGCCTCACATTTGGTCCGGCCCTAACTGCCATTTTCGGAGCAAACGCCTCGGGTAAATCAGGCTATGCCCGTGTTCTTGGCTGCGCTGGCTTCACCCGTGGTGATAAAGAAGTACTTCCCAACATGGTAAGAGAACCGTCCGGTGCAACCACGATACAGTCGGCAGATATTAAAATATTCGATGGAATCTCCGATAAAGTCATTCATTATCAGATTGGTGGTCAATGCCCAGAACTTGCTTCCTGCTACATGTTTGACAGCACCAGTGTACAAGTTCACCTGACCAAATCAAACACGTTCAGTTTTTCTCCAGCCGGCCTTTCTTACCTCACTCAGTTGGCTAATGTAACGGACAAGGTTCGTAAACGTCTGCAAGTCAAGATCGAAGAACACTCACAGCCACATGCCTTCGGCCCCATGTTTCAGGGCGAATCAAACGTTACCGAGTTGATTGCCAACCTCGGCCCCAAGACTGATCTCGATGTATTGCGAAAGATGGCTACACTGGTCACAGACGAGCAGAAGCGGATTGGGGAGTTGGATATTGAGATTGCCAGACTCAAGAGCCAAAACATTCCCGAACAGTTAGATGAGCTGACACAGACGATAGAGGACCTGGAGAATCTGACTAAACGCTTGCACGAAGTGGAGAACAAGCTGGGCGATAGAGTCATAGCCGAGATCGGCAATGTAGTAAGGGTGTACCTTGAAAAAGAGGAGGCGGCTCAGTATGTCAGCGTTGACCAGTTTAGATCGGAACACTTGACTCAAACAGGCAGTGACGTTTGGCGCCGGTTTATCGAGGCGGCGAAAGCCCTGGCTGATGTTGAGCAAACTCCAGACAGGCCTTACCCACAGGCTGACAGCCACTGTCTGCTTTGCCAACAGCCTCTTTTGCCGGAAGCTTATGATTTATTGCTTCGTCTGTGGGCGTTCCTGGAAGGCGAGGCACAGGTAAAACTTGAGCAAGCGCTGGCAGCTCTGGAGGATCAGCGTGCGGCACTGGTTGCGATTAACCTCGATTTTTTTGATGACCAGTCTGTCTCCTACAGGCACTTGCAGGAACATGACAAAGCACTGCTGAAGAAGGTCATAACATTTGTTGCTGCCTGCCGCAAGCGACGCGAAGCCGCTCTTGGCATCATTACCACACGGGCAGTAAGCTCTGTACCTGCCCTGTGTGACAATGGGGTTTCCGAGATCGAGAAGATTATCAAGTCTTTGAAGACGCACCGCACCGAACTGGAAGAGAAAAACCCCCTCCAAGAGATCGAGAACCTGGAAAAGCAACTGTTGGAGTTGCGACATCGTGAGTTGCTAGGTCAGCACCTTCCACAAATCGAGGCCTATGTTCAGCAGCGAGTCTGGGCACAGCAAGCGGCTAAGGTCGGTGGCAGTACGAGACATATCACGAGCAAATACAAAGAGCTATTCGGCAAGTTGGTCACCGACCGCTATATTGAGCTGTTTGAGCAAACCCTGAAGGACTTGGAACGTCCACTCAAAGTCGAGATTCAGACCAAGGGACGCAAGGGTGAGACATACAAACAGATTGTTTTGAGTGCTGCTCCACCTGTATCGGTGGACAAAACTACATTGGACAAAGTATTAAGCGCAGGTGAAAAGCGTGCCGTTGCTTTGGCGGATTTCTTGACTGAGGTGGCGCTTGACACCACCAGCAGTGCGATTATCCTAGACGACCCGGTTACCTCTCTCGACTTAGAATGGCGGGAAACGATTGCGTCCATTCTAGCTGCGGAAGCCAAACGACGACAGGCGATCGTCTTTACTCACGATCTACCGTTCCTGTATTATCTCAAGAAGTATGCCGAGCAGGTGACGGTAGGAATAGCGACACATTGGGTAAAACGGGGGGAAGATGACGACAAACCGGGCTATGTATGGCTCAACAACAGTCCTGCTCTGGAACAAGACTACCGTAAGGCTACGATGGCGCGCGAGATCTACCAGCAAGCCAGAAACGCACCCGCGGAGAAACAGCAGAGGCTTTTACGTCAAGGGTTTGGTGCACTACGTGCAGCTTATGAAGCATTCATTATCTTTGATCTCTTTAACAAGGTGGTAATGCGTTTTGATGAACGTGTGAGTTTTGGTCGCCTGAAGGATATTGTTTGGGACAAATCAATTGTCGATGAGGTGAACGACAAATGCGAGCTTCTTTCAAGGTATATTGAAGGCCATCTGCATAGCAACGCTTTCGGTGCAAAGAAGCCAACGTGTAAACTATTGATAAGAGAGATCGAAGCCTTTGATGCTCTCAGGAAGAAACTAAGGGAGCTCAGAGCTACATAATTGGGATCGGCCACGTTCGTAGTCTGACCCAAACTAACCGGGAGAGTACCATGACCAACCACCGCACAAAACTCAAAAACTTGCTGCGCGAACTCTTTCAATTCGATGCTGCCGACCTGGACTTTGGCATCTACCGCATTATGAACCAGCGCCGGGCAGAGATTGACGACTTTATCGAAAACGGCCTGCTGGACGCCGTGGCCCAGGAATTTACCTTGTTGCAAGAAGGTGTTGTTGAAGAAAAGCGCGAAGAACTGGACCGTATCGCTCTTGGGCTTCAGAAGACGTACCCAGGCGCAATTGACGATGAGGGCAATCTGATCCTGCCAGAGCAATACATGCAAGCTGAATTGCCACTGGCGTACAAGCGCGTTCAGGAGGAAATCGCCCGGGCCACCGTCTCCGCCGAGGCCGAGGCCGAGATTTTCAACGCCCTCTACACTTTCTTTTCCCGCTACTACGACCGCGGCGATTTTATCACCAAGCGCCGCTACTCCCGCACCCATAAATATGCCGTCCCCTACAACGGCGAGGAAGTGCTGCTACACTGGGCCAACCGCGACCAGTACTACGTCAAAACCGCCGATACCCTGACCGATTACGTATTCGTCATCGAGTCCCACGGCGGCTATCGGGTGCGTTTCAAACTGGCCGTCGCCGACACCGAACACGGCAATGTCAAAGGCGACAAGCGCTACTTCTTTCCTGTAGCAGAAGGCACGCCGTCCGAGTACGACGAGGACAAGCGCGAACTGATCCTGTTTTTTGAGTACCACCCTCTTGATGACGTCGAGAAAACGACCTACGGCCGGGCGCGCATCCAGGAGAAGATCATCAAGGCCACGCGCGGGCGACTGCTGGACGCGGTTCCCGACGCCACCCTGCGCGGCCTGCTGGCGACCCCGGCCGAAGGCAAAGAAATCCCCCCGCTAGACCTCCACCTGACCCGCTGGACGCGCAAATCCACCTCCGATTATTTCATCCACAAGGGCCTGCGGGCTTTTTTGGAGCGGGAGCTCGATTTCTATCTGAAAAACGAAGTCATGCGCCTGGACGACCTGGATACCGAAAACGCCGCCCGCGCCGAGCGGTACCTGACCAGGCTGGTGGTCATCAAGCGACTCGCCCGCAAGGTTATTGCCTTCCTGGCCCAGATCGAGGGCTTCCAGAAAAGCCTGTTCGAAAAGCCCAAGTTTGTGCTGGCTTCCGAATGGTGCGTCACCCTCGACCGGGTGCCGGGAGACCTGTTGCTCCAGGTGGCTGACAACGACGCTCAATGGGCCGAGTGGCAACGGCTGTTTGGCGTGCAAAAGCCGGAAGGTGACGAACCTGAACTGCTGGCGTTCCTGGCCGAGCATCCCACGCTGACGGTGGATACCGCTCTGTACGACGTAGCCTTCAAGGACGCGCTATTGGCGGCGCTTTCCGTGCGGGACGGCGGACTGGAGACCCAGCGCGATGGCTTGCTGATCCACGGCGAGAATTTTCAGGCGCTTAATTTGTTATTGCCGCGTTATCGAGAGCAGGTGAGGTGCATTTACATCGATCCACCTTACAATGCTGTAGCGACAGAAATTGTATATAAGAATGAATACAAAGACTCATCGTGGCTAACTTTGATTTTGGATCGGCTATCCGTCTCAAGAAATCTGCTGAATTCACAGGGCTTGATATGTGTAACAATTGATGACTATGAGCTACACCGACTTAAATACGTTTTAGATGATGTATTTCAGCCTGAGAACTATTTGGCCACTGTGCTTATCAGAAACAATCCATCTGGACGTTCGACAGTCAGTGGGTTCGCTATTAATCACGAATATGCTTTATTCTATTCCAAATCCAACGACGCTGTTGTCGGAAGGCTGCCTCATAGCAGGGAACAGATTGACCGATACGATCAAGTGGATGAGAACGAAGACCAATTCGAGTGGGAGAATTTTAGAAAAAGCAGTGCAGGCTCCGAACGGGCTGATCGTCCCAAGCAATTTTTCCCTCTTTATTACAATCCAAGCACAACCAAATTGCGAGTACCCCAACTTGAATGGCAAGATACAAGCAAGTCTTGGAACGTGCTTGAGGAACCGACACAAGAAGAACTTGTTCTACTCCCCGTGGTAGATGAAATAGAGAAGGTATGGAATTATGGCATTGCAAGGACAAGACGAGACATTGGTCATATGATTGTTAGAGATGTTGGTGGTAAATATGAGGTATACAAAAGAAAGTACTTGCGAAAAGAGGGTACACTACCCAGAACATGGTGGGAAGCCGCAAAGTATTCGGCGCGTGACAGTGGGACTAGAACGCTAGTTGAACTTTTCGGGCGCAAAAAGCTTTTTGATTTTCCCAAGTCTGTCGATGCCGTAAAGGACAGTTTGCTAGTATGCAGCGCGGATTCACAAGCGACTGTTCTCGACTATTTTGCAGGTTCCGGCACGACCGCCCAGGCCGTCATCGACCTCAACCGCGAGGACAACGGCGAGCGCAAGTATATCCTGGTCGAGATAGGCGGCTACTTTGACACCGTGCTCAAGCCGCGTGTCCAAAAGGTGACCTACGCCGCCGAATGGAAAAACGGCCAGCCGGTGGAAGGTTCAGAAGGTTCCAGCCACGCCTTCCAATATCTCCGCCTGGAAAGCTACGAAGACACGCTGGACAACCTTGACCTGGAACCCGAGGCCGCCCCCACCGGGCTGTTCCCGCCAGAACGGGACGATTACCTGCTGCGCTACTTCCTGGATCACGAAACCCGCCAAGGCCGCCTGAATGTGGAGTCCTTTGCCACGCCCTTTGATTACCAGTTGCGCGTTCGCCGCCAGGGGGTCGAAACCCGCGTGGGCGTTGACCTGCTGGAAACGGCCAACTTCCTGCTCGGCCTCACCGTGCAGGCCCGCCGGGCTTATGAACACCAGGGACGCACCTACCGGGCCGTCTTTGGGACGGCGGGCGACCAATTCGTCGTCGTGATATGGCGAGATACCGCCGGGCTGGACTTGCCGGCCGAGGCTGCCTTCATTCAAGCGAAAATTTTGAGACCTCCGGGGTCTGCGGAGACTTCAGAAGTCTTGGAACCCGACCGGGTGTACATCAACGGCGACTCGCACGTACCCCACGCGCAGTCCATTGAAGCGGTGTTTATGAACGCCATGCGAGACCCCGTCACCGCACACTGGGGAGGAAACTGACTATGCCTGCTCCCTCCCTATCCCTGGGCGACCGCCTGATCCTGTTCAGGTATTTCAATCACCTGTTCGGCGCGGAAACCTTTCCAGAACTACAAGACGCGCTGCGCGGGCAGTCCACCGGTTATGACGCCGAGGGCCGCAGCTACTTCTTCAGCGTGCTCAAGGGCCGTAGCCGCATCCCCGAAGACAGACTGGCCCGCTACGACACCAACCTGCGGCACGACGTAACCGCCATTAACGCCAATCGCCCCCATCCTATTCAACTCAAATACTTTCAGTACCTGGCTGCCCTGTACACCGAGATCTTGCTCGACCGGCGGTCCAACGACCAGGATGCTTTTCTGCGAGACTTGAACGTCTTTGTGGCCAGCGTTAATGCAGATACTCCTATCGGTCAGAAATACGCCTCATTTGACGCTGGTGACCTGCAAAAGATCGCCTACTGGATGGCCACCGGCTCCGGCAAAACGCTCCTGTTACACATCAACTATCACCAGTTCCTGCGCTACCAACGCGACCCCGGCGATAACCTGCTGCTCATTACCCCCAACGAGGGCCTGTCCGCCCAGCACCTGGAGGAACTGCGTCTGAGCAGTGTGCCTGCCCAGCCCTTCCTGGCCGGAGGCCTGCCCATTGATCAGTCTCATACCCTGCGCGTCATCGAGATCACCAAGATCACCGAAGAAAAGACCGGAGAGGGTGTGAGCGTGGACGTTGAGGCCTTCGAGGGCCACAACCTGCTCTTCGTGGACGAGGGCCACAAGGGCAGCGGGGGTGAGGCCTGGAAGAGGTTGCGCGACAAACTGGGGGCGGATGGCTTCACCTTTGAATACAGTGCCACCTTTGGGCAGGCCATCAACATTGCCCGTAACCGAGCCTTGATGGACGAATACAGCAAGGCCATCATCTTTGACTACTCCTACAAATACTTTCACGGCGATGGCTATGGCAAAGAATACCAGGTCATCAACCTGCGCCAGGACCGGGCCGACGACCTGACCGACACCCTGCTGACCGCCAATCTGCTGGCCTTTTACGAACAGGCCCGTCTGTTCCAGGATCGCGCTGCCCGGATCAAACCCTACAACCTGGAGCCACCGCTGTGGATTTTCATCGGCAGCAGCGTCAATGCAGTCTATACCCGCAACAAGCAGAAGCAGTCAGACGTGCTGCGGGTGGCTCTGTTCCTGGATCGCACCTTGCGCAACCAGGACAATAGGACGGTCAACCTCATAGATGCGCTCCTCGCAGGGCGCGCCGAACTGCAGGACGAACACGGGCGAGACCTGTTCAGAGGACGGTTTGGCTATCTGCGGGAATTGGGCCTGAGCGCTGGCCAAATCTATCAAGACATACTGCGGGTGTTCTTCCACGCCCAGGCTCCTGGCGGGCTGCGGCTGATGGACATCAAGAGCGCAGATGGCGAGATCGGCCTGAAGGCAGGCAACGCCAAAGACTACTTTGGCCTGATCAATATCGGCGATACATCCGCGTTTTTCAAGCTTGCGGAGGCTGAAACGCCCTTGACCCGTGAGGATGACTCGTTTAGCGCCTCGCTCTTTGACACCATTAACCGCCCTGGCTCGACGGTCAACGTGTTGATCGGTTCCAAGAAGTTTATCGAGGGTTGGAGTTCCTGGCGTGTCTCTACGATGGGCTTGCTCAATATTGGTCGCACTGAAGGCACTCAAATCATCCAACTCTTTGGCCGTGGCGTGCGTCTGTTGGGCAAAGACCGCGCGCTCAAGCGTAGCGCCTTCCTGCCCGGCCGGCACCCTGAGCACATTGAATGTCTGGAAATGCTCAACATCTTTGGCGTGCGGGCCAACTATATGAGCCAGTTTCGAGAGTATCTGGAGCGCGAAGGAGTACCCACCGCTGGCTACGAAGAGGTGGAAATTCCGATCCTCACCAACGAGGATCTGTTGAATGAAGGATTACTCGTCCCTCGACTCAAACAGGGGACAGACTTTAAGACTCACTGCATTACCCTGCCCCCAGACTTTTCCCCGCCACCTGAACTTGACCTGCGCCCCCGGATGACGGTGTTAACCGGGCAGCAAAATGTCCCCGATGGCGGCATAACCACAGACCCACCCCGATCCTTTGCCCCGCAAGTTCTGGCGTTGCTGGATTGGGATCGGCTTTACCTTGACCTGCTGGCCTTCAAAAATCAACGTGGCTGGCACAACCTGGCCGTCCCGCGCCAGACCGTGCGCGCCATCCTCGAAAACCACCAGTATGCCCTGTATGCCACCGAGGCAGACGTACGACCTCAGAGTTACACAGGTCTACAGCGAGTCCGGGCCACCGCCCTGGCCGTACTGGAAAAGTATGCCGAGGCCTACTACCGCCACGAACGCCGCCGTTGGGAAAGCGGGCAAATGGAATATCAGCCACTCGATCAAACTGACGATAACCTCAACTTCGGTTGCTACCGGCTTACCATCCCTGCCGAGCGGCGCGATCTTGTCGAGAAAATCCGCCAACTGATCACCGACGTCGAGCGGCTTTGTCAGGAAGAAAACGCCAGCCTGCCCCGTGTCCACTTTGACCGCCATCTCTACCTTCCACTCTTGGCCCATCTGGACGACGTTAGCGCTTCTCCACCGGGTCTCCGGGAAAGCGAGGTCATATTTGTAACCCAACTGCGGGAATGGTTGCGCAATCACCCCCAGGCCATTGAAGGCAAGGACGTTTTCTTGCTGCGCAATCAATCCCGAGGGCGCGGTGTTGGCTTCTTTGAAGACGCAGGCTTCTATCCCGATTTCATCCTGTGGGTCAAGCAGGGTCAACAGCAACGCCTGACTTTTATTGACCCCCACGGTATGCGTCTGAACAGTGGTCCTAAAGATGACAAAGTACAGCTTTACCGCCGCATCAAAGAGATCGAAAACGCCCTTGGCGACCCAAAAGTCACCCTGGAGTCCTTCATCATCTCCGCCACCGACTTTGCAGAGCTTTCTCGAAACCCCGCTTGGCGCAGCTATAACACCCGGCCCGACTTTGCCGCTGTGCATGTCCTGTTTGAGGATAGTGACCTGAGCCCGTTATTTGCAGATGCGGAGCCCAGCAGAAGTATGGTGGCGCAGTCTGCCTAATCGTTCACCACCTTCGCCGCTAGCGTTCCGTGCTCCTCATCAGCCAAAATCTGGGGGGTATATTGGAACAATGTCTTACCCAAAACCGCCTGACAAAAGAGGCGCAAGAGGCAGGGCCAAAATGCCCGATGGAAGTGTCATTTACTTCACGATTGAAGATGAAATAACACTTGTGGCATCAAATAGCCCCGGTGACAGAGTCCTCCACCTGCAAAGAATCAAGTTCGACAGTGGCCAGATTGAACTACGGCTTGGGTACTATATCATAGGCAAACGGCCTGGTAGGCTGTGCGGCAAGTGGGCGTGGGGTCAGTTTGCCCCGTTTCTTCCGGCGGAGGATTTCCGAGCTATAGTAGATGAAGCGATCGAGCGTGGCTGGATTTGAGTCCTTGTCTCGAATTTCCAATATGCAGACCAGCACCTCGTTTGATCGAGTTTCGTGTGCTCTAACCGCTTCAGGGTTCAACGACGGTGAGTAAGGTGGTGTAAGATGGCAGAGAAGTGCTACGGTGGATACCGCCTGTCGTATGTGGTCACGGAGAGAAACAGGAGTCTCAATGGACGCATTAAAGTATTCGTGTTCCATGAGAATGAGCAAGTGCGTCGAGACCTGATCAACAGCAGTCCAAGTCAGCTCCTCAAGAGGTATGGTGCTCTAAAGCGCTCAAACATCACGGCTTATAAGTGGCTAGCGAGGGTGATGGGAAACTACTGGTCTTGTTTCGAAGAGGATCTTGTAGACTTCACCTTCATCACATTCAAGAGGCCCGGCACAACCCGCATTGGTCAAGACCCGACGGATTCTGCCAACTCGTGGCGGCGGAGTTGTGGGGGCTCAGTCAGCAGGAGTTGAAAGACATCCAGCGGTCGTTGGAGGAGTTGGGGTGAGGGGTCTGGATCACAAAAGGCATGAAAGACGCGAAAGCGACACCTCCTGTTTCGTGACTTTCGCGCCTTTTCGTGGTTTCCGCGTTCTAGAACCCCCGCCGTAACCGTCTAGCGAAGCTCCGCTTCAAACTGGCAAGAAGAATGGGACACGGATTAACACAGATGGACACAGATTTTTCAAATTTTCATCCGTGTTTATCCGCGTGCATCCGCGTCCAAAATCTTGTCCCGTTTGTAAAGAATTTGTGCTCTTGAGGAGTTCACCTGGGGTCGAGAAACCGGGTTTTTTGCACAGAAAGACTCCCTGCCAGGGGAAAAGCACCTGCAAACAATACTACTCTGCTTGTGGAGCACCAAAAACCCGGTTTCTGGTCTGCACCTGGTGCGAGCTTGCCGAACACTCGCCGCCACCGGCCGCCAAATTGACGCGCTGGTCTACGAATTGTATGGCTTGACGCAGGAGGAGATTACGATTGTAGAGGGCTTGGATCACGAATGACACGAAAAGGGGCGAAAGGGGCGAAATGGCTTCGTGCTTTTCGTGGCCTTTCGCGTGCTTCGTGATCCAAAGCGCCGACGCGCAGATTGACACCAAGGGCCGGTGATGGTAGAATACCAAGCCAACATAATGATATGGGGATGCCACTATCTGGTTACCTGCGACGATCGTTTGATACGACAAGGAGAGCGATTGAGAGAAAAGGGCGTACTAACACCGAGAGTGATCAACCCGAGCTTCCTAACCCAACTGAGCCCCGGCCAGGGAGACTATTTGGAGTGGCAGGACCAGATCTTTGGGGATGCAAGCGTTGACGAGATCTATGAACAGGCTCGAAAGCATTGGGAGCGACTTGAAGACGAAGGTTCATGCCCCACGACATCATAGACAACCGCACCCGGGAGCTCGTTCCCAAAGTCAACAAGCTCCTGGCCGACAGCATCCGTGCCCACTCTGCTGTTG
>Ga0114922_10004359_pt1 | contig 13121 bp, 8 predicted proteins | sample AartaG_FD_100975 | JGI IMG/M metagenome (GOLD analysis project Ga0114922, IMG submission 100975) | Deep subsurface microbial communities from Aarhus Bay to uncover new lineages of life (NeLLi) - Aarhus_00045 metaG | ecosystem: Environmental > Aquatic > Marine > Oceanic > Sediment | place: Aarhus... | reverse complement strand
TCCGGGAGCAAAGACTTCCTCAATCGCCTGAGCAACCATATCTTCCTGACCGGTATAGGCAGATCGAATTTTCCGATAAGAAGTGACCAGGCCGGGAAAGTCCTGGATTATTGCTGCGGCCAGAGGGCCGCCTTCTTCGCCAAACAAGGTCTGTAGTTCCGGCAGTTTCAATCGACCCTCTTGGTAGGCACGGTGCAACGATGCAAGTTGCTCCATGACCGGCATATCTTTTTTTAGTCCTAAACGAGATTTGATATGTTCGCCTTCTGGCGTAAGCTGCTTGCCTTGCAGTCGCCCCAGCATGATCCGCAAACCGGTTGTGGCTTTGGCGGCCTGAAAGCGACTGGTACCGACTGCGTAAAGAGCGGCAGTTTCCGGGACCGCAAGACCGGCGGCCTCGCCGACGCCTAGAATCTCCGGCAAACGAACCGCCATTTCTTCGGTTGTGCTGCCAGCTTCCGTCTTGGTCTGCTGGATCAGGTTTGAGATGGCTTGGGGATCTGCTTGACGATCTGATTTTTTTATCTGAATGAACAAATTAAGAAGTGTTGAAAGGTCTGATTTTGTAGTTCGGCGAAATTGCAGGGCGGACGACATCAAATTCATTCGTGCCTCGTCCGGGAGATTCGCTGTTTTTGAAACCAACATTTCCCATGCTTCGGCAACCTCAACTCGACCTTCCGTACCGGGCAAACGGGCTGTTTCTGTCATCTGGGAAATTTCCTGATGCACGTTTGGGTAGCGCCGGGCGAACCCACCCAGAAACATTAAGTCTCGCATTGAGCGAAATTTCACCGACGCCTTGTCTGCCATATCAAGTAGATGTTGAAATTCCGAACGGGCAGCTCTGACGGCACTGTGTACGACAGCAGTGACGCCGAGATAGCCGGCAATAAAACCACTTAAATTGCGGGCAAGCCCGCGAATGACCCCGCCGGTGCTACGAGCGGAATCACGGGCCTTGCCCATACCTTTCGCAGCTTTTTCGCCACCTTTGTCGATCCGTTCCCCCATTTGCTGCGCAGACTGTGCAGTCTTGTCGATCTCACGACGGCTCTCGTCGCCGCCATGCGTCTTGATATGTATATTGACGTCTTTGGGCATAACTCAACTCCGGAGCAATCAGGAGGGGCGGCGAAAGAGCAGTCCAAAGCCGCCCCTACCTGACGCTCGCCGATTGATTCTCGGTCCTATTTCTTATCCGGCTCTTTCTTGTCCGGCGGCGGATAGGTCGGCTCGTAGTATTTGCGACGGGATGGCTTGTCCTTATGATCGGCCTGCGGAATAAACTCCGGGATGCACTTCAACAGCCGGGTCGGGAGATTGTATTTCTTGCTCTTCTCAAACGTACCGATCCCCCCGACGTAGGTTTCATTCATTTTTATCCACATATCATGTTTCCTTTATTTAAAGGTTATTCTTGCCCACTATACACTTGAAACTGTCGTCCGCTTTGATCCGCCCTCTGCTAAGAGGCGGCGGTTATCAGGCCGACGATGGGACCGGCCTCGCTGGTATCGCCCACGCCGTGCACGGTAATGCCCAGCCGCTCCGTGGCGCGAACGCCCAGGAGGTCGCTGGCAAAATACACGTCTTTGCTCTCTTCGATGGTCAGTTCCCGACGCTCGCCCAGGTACGCGCCCAGTTGCAGGTAGCCCAAAATGGCGCAAATCTGCGAGTTGGCCTCCGCCGTGGGCATAGCGCTGGTGAAGACAACCTCAAAGCCCATGAAGTATTTGCTCTTGCGGTCACTGAGAATTTCAAAAATATTTGCCACGCCCGCCGTCCGCGCCAACGGCCAGACGACCGTATAATAGAACGTTTTGGACATGTACCACTTGGCGCTGTTCTCGGCCTCTTCCGGTAGGAGCGCTACCACGCCGTCAAAGTCGGCAAGGGTGATTTCGGAATAAGCGTTGCCGGACGCGACCTTCAACCCTGCGATATTGCCGATGATGGCATCGACGGCCCGCAGTGCACCGGCAATCCCCGTCATACCAAAATAGGTACTGGTACCGTCGCCGACGAAGCCGACCAGGTCTTCCTGTTTTGCCATCGACCGCGTAGCGCTCATGCCCACAATCTGGCCGATCCCGACGAGGCTGTCCTCAATCAATTCATTCGTGACCGCTGCCAGGCACGCCCACTTCCGCGCGGTAATCGTTACTTGCTGGAAGCCCATATCGGATTGCGTGATCGCGCCGCCCTCGCCCGGACAATAAACCGTCAGATCGGCGCTCACTTTTGGCAGTTGGCCGCTATTCTGGCCGATGGGAAATACCATCGCGTTAGCGCGAAACCGGCCATAGATGCCAAGTTTCTGGATAAGCCAATCCTTAAGATCTCCGCCGACCAGGACGCTGCCCCCGCCGATCCCCGTCTCGTCCAGCGTTTTTTCCCGGCGGCCCAGGGCCTTCAGGATTAGCTCGTTAAATTCTTTGGCTTGCTCCTCCGTCGGCCAGAACACGCCCGGATGATCCGGCTCGATGTAGCCGTCCATCTGCGCCCTGCTTAGGGCGCGCACGTGCTTACCGTAGTCCCTAAGCGCATCCTTCATTTCCGCGTTTGTAGCCTCCACGTTGTCCAGCCTTTTTTGGGAACCCTGGAAACCTTTTTCTATTGTCCTTAACATTTTTTGTATTTCTTGCATGGTAGACTCCTTACTCTGATTTTAGTAAAAACGGCGGACGGCTCGAGGAAACCGCCCGCCCAGAAACAGAACACCCTTCGCCATGGCCAGCAACCGGCTTGCCCGACGCGCGAAAAAATCCACCGAGTCGGCGCTGGGTGCCGCAGTAGATTGTAGTAGGCAAGCCGCCATGACATATTTAATGGAACCGGGATGCATCCGTTAATTCCCTTTGTTATGCTGGAGACTCTGTATATCTGCCCCCATAATTATATTCCGCCATCGTTTCACTTTCTTGGCATCTTCGTCCTTCATCTTATTATCGTCGTAAATGTCCGCCTCCAATTGTTCAACAATTTGTTCCCCCAAAACATGCAGCGAGGGGGCCGTCAAAAGCCTTTCCATCAGTATCGCCGCGACCTTCATGTCGGGACTCGCCGTCTCGTAAAAATCTAGCAATAATTCCACAAGTATTAAGTAGATCGCGTCAATTTGATCCGCTTCATTATCCGCCAGAACTTCCCCCTCCGGGATCGAAGCAGTATATCTCCGAATTAGGGCGAGAACCCGCGTTTCAAAATTTTTGATCTGTTTTACTGTTATTGTGTTGCTCATGCTATGTTCTCGTCACTAAATATCAAAGGCCCGGACCGCCTCCTTGCGGTCCGGGTCCTGACTCAGTTCCATTCGTCCTTGAATGATTTTTTCCAGTTTGTCCATGTTTAGATTAAATACGTCGCGTAATCGACGCCGAGCATCAAACCTCGCCAAAAATATATTTCTTCTGCGTCTTCACCGTGCAGGTTCTGGTTTTCAATAATGCACTGCTCCAGGTTGTTCACGATCTCGTGGCCCAGTTCATTTAACCCGGTGGTGGCCATAATCTTTTGTAGCAGCACCGCTGCAATGATTTGGCTCGGACTCATTGTTTCCGGGTTGAAGTAGGACCGGACCCAACCAACCACGCTCTGTTTAATCGCCTCGACCCGCTCTGTTTCTTTTACTGCTGCCGCTTCCATGACTATTTCTCCTTTCGCTTCGCTTATCCCGCCGCCGCTGCGGGCACCTCTATTTCCCGGTCTTGCCGGATCGTTGAAACCGGCAGCCGCTCCGCTACCGGTAATTTTAATTGTCGTATTGCTTCACAGATCAATTTTGCATCTATCAAACCCTTTTCCTGGACGACGCCGCTGCTGTGCAGCGCCGCAATGATAATGCTGCACGTCCTAAACCGCCCCGATTGCGGCGTCTTGCCGATCCGTCGCAGGGCGTTGACTCCGTCCGTCGTCAATCTGACCCCGCCGTATTCGTATAGCTTGCGGATGTCGTCCGGGGTGTACAATCCGCCATCCGGCTGCGCCGCCCGCTCGTCCAGGTTCAAGACGCCCGCCATCCGGCTTGTGAACTGATCTAACGATTCGCAGCCCCTCGCCGTGGCGGGCTGCATCACGGTATGTAACAGGTTTTGATTGCCCGCCAGGATCAAGGGGCATTTACCTTTGACCACAATTACCTGCCTTAACTGGTTCAACTGCCTGACCTTCAAACCCGACGCCTCGTCCAGCATGACGACTAAATGCCGGTGCCGTAATACCTCAATCAGCCTTACCGCCAGGTCCGACAGTACGCCCGTAGTATCGATCCCTAATTCTTTACCAATTGCCCTGAACAAGGCCAACGCGGTCATAGTACCGTCTAACTGTATATACAACGAATTTAGATTCGCCTTCGCGTACTGGCGCAGACAGATACTCTTACCGTGCCCGCCGTCCCCGATAACCAGCCCGATCATCCCTTCGTCGTCACTAAACGATTCCACGCGCCGAATCAATTCCATTACCGCCAGGGCAACGCTGGTCTCGACGTAGGGCTTGCGGTCCTTCGTTGCTCCCTGCCGCCGATAGGACTCATTTAGGATATTCACAATCCGGTTGCAGACCTTCCCTAAGTCGCCGCAGTACGTTCCCCGCAAAAAATCGCTGACCGTAGAAGCGGAATACCCTACCCACTTGGCGACCGTCGCCTGACTGACCTGCTTCTCTTGCATGAGAACTCGCAGCGCGTCGGCAATGCCCCTGGTATTCTCGGCGTTCGCGTTCTCCGGCACCCGCTCGATTAGCCGCTGCGCTTCGTTTTGCAGGCCGTTTTGTATGTTATTAGGTTCCACGTAACCAGTCCTCAATAGCGTTTTTTTGGCCCTTTAACTGCGAAAAATCAAAGTCCAGTGGTTCCTGCCCCACAGCCTTTTTCAATTTTTTGGCTTTTTGTTTTTTTGCCGCCGCCGCCTCGCTTGCTGCCGCCTTAGCTGTTTTGACCACTCGCGGCTTAAATGGTTTTACCTGCGGTACCGTCCGCTCCTGGTGGGCCTTTACCGCCAACGCCTCCGGCTCAAGGTGGCGCACCAGCCCATTTTTTCTGTATTCTTTTGCAATCTTTTTCGCCCGCCGCTGTTGCTTCATCCCTTCGCGCAGGTCCTCGTCGCTGACTTTCGCGCCGTAGGCCATTAGCTTCGCCTGCCCTGCCGTCGTGATGTATTTATATTTTAGATCGTAAACATCCACTTCGCTCAGATCGTCCGGGTCGTAACTGACGCGGACCTTCTTGCCCTGCATGGCGAGAAGCGTGTGATCGTATTGGCCGTACCACAGCCCCCGGAACCTGACCCCGTTCTTGCCAACCGTCAATTCGCCGCTCCAAACCCGGCACAACAGATCCAGTTGTTCCGGTTCCAAAACCTGCTCAATCTCGCGAGTGTTAAATACCTCTAGCGGCGACCTGCCCTCCATCCCCTCGCCCGTGTGTGCCTTGCGGTTATAAACCGTCTCGATCCACTCCTCTACTATTTCGGCGAACTCCTCCAGGGAGTACGCCTCCGCAATAGTCTTACGGCTGTCCAGGTTAAGGTTCTCAGGCCGCCGCTTGGTATCTTTACCACAGTATGTCGGGATGGTTTTAATGAATTGTTGATCCATCGTATCGAAAAATCGTTCGATCCGCTTGGCTTTGGCGTTATACGGGATGGCAAAACTTACCTCTATATTCAGCAGGGCGTAAATACCCGCCACCAATTGCTCGTCGAGATACCCTTTTTTTAGTTCCCGGCGTTTTTGTTTGGTTGCCCCAACCCACATCTCGCTGGCGTAATCTTTGCCATTGTCAACTTTTACGGCGTCCGGTACGCCGTGCGCCTCTGCACCCCGCTTAAACGCCCGCAGGATCGTCGTTTGGTTAGGCCCGGCGTTGACGCTGTGCCCTACAATCGCGCGGCTGCGTAAATCCTGCCATGACGTGATCCAGGGGCAAATCCACTGGTTGCGGTAACGCACCCAGCAATTAAACTGCGAGTGATCGCCAACCCACACCTCGCCCGGCTCGACGCTGTCTGGGTCCTGTATAATGTAGGGCGAACACTTACTTTCATACGCCCTCGACCCTTCTCGGTGCAAAACCTTTACGCCCTGCGGTATCTCTTTAATCAAGCCATAGATGGTCGATAATGACGGTATCTGCCAGCCCCGGTTGTCTCTCGCGTTCAAGTATGTCAAGATATTGTAGCACTGTTTGACCTTCGGCTGCCGGGGATCCAGGTAGTAATGCAAAAATGTCTGCCACGCCTTCGGGTGGATGGGGCTTAATTGCCCCGCCGGTCTGCCACGCCCATCGACCAGGCCGCGTAAACCGTGCTCCTTGAACCTGGCAACCCACCGGTTTAATGTGGCAGGGCTGGCGTTATTATTAACCGCAAACGCCGCAACCGCCTCCGTCCGTCCGCCCCGAAAGTCGCTATTATTAAGGTAATTGTTGACAAAATTTTCCATTTTTTTCAACAAACCCAGCCGCCGCAGCGCCTCATCCACCTTCGGCGCGCCCACCTCTCGCCGTACCGCCTCCACTTCCTCGACCTCATCGCGCGTGACGGCCATTAACTTCGGGTCACAATTTTTCGGGACAAGCCACTGCCCCCCCTTTATGGCCGCGCCTGCTATCTTGCCAGTACGGCAAAGTTTCCCTATATGGTCCGGGGTCTTACCCAGGACTGAGGCAGCATCATTTGTCGTTAAGTAACTTGTCATTCATTTTCTCTTTGATTGCATTCCTAAAACTGCTACTATTTGGTAGATTTGGCTGGTTCTCGCCGAGAGCCTGTATAATTGTTACCGCCGCCGCCGCCGCCGCACTGATACCTTCTTGTTGAGATCGGCGCTGGACGAGGCTTACTGCCAGCGGTGATCGGATAAGAACTGTTTTTATTGTTTTGTCCATTATGTCATATATCTGCTTATTTATGTTCCATACTTTATATATTACAACACAAAATTGAAACGTCAAGCTAAAAATAAAAAATTAATGACCAATTTGGGGAATCGAATACAGTCGGTTCGTAAAGACGCCAAATTAAGCCAATCTGACTTTGCTGACAGGCTGGGGCTTTCCTCCCCTACGGTAATTAGCCGCTTTGAGCGAAACGAGCGGCAACCATCCATCGAAACTTTATTGAAATTAAGCAATCTATTCGGTACCGACCTTCATTGGCTCATTACCGGTGATCCTTCTCCAAAGACTATAGAAATTGTAAGTCGTTTACTACCATACGTTTATTCAAAATCGAGTAAGGTTTCTTCACAGATTTTAGACCTGGAAAAAAAGGCGGATGAATTGATTAAAAACCCTGTTCAGGTGAAAAAGGGCTTTTATACCCATGACATTGCGAAAATTTATAATAAGATAAGAGAGCTTCAGGATCTTTATAAAACCATCAATCAATTATTATACGAAGATTTATCAGAAATTCTTACTCATATAGAGAAAAATACTCACAATAGGTACGCCCACCCATGAAAAATATGACGGATTGAGTGCCGGATGCCGGATTGTTTTTATTGTATTATTTGTAATTTTTCCGTCTTTTTGGAGGTGTCCTTAAACGCAAAATCGTGGTTTTAAAGGCCATTAAAGGCGTTTAAAACCTACCGACCAACCGGTATTTCGTTTGGGCCATTTATTCGCACAAAATGCCGCTTTGGGCGGTTTTAAATCATCTTTGATTCGTCCCATTTTACCAGTGATTTCATCCCGCTAAAGGCCCGTAAATCCTTGAAAAATAAGGCTTAATCCCGCCTTCCCCCCGCCAATCCCGCCTAATCCCGCCCGCTTTCGCTTTCACTCATTTTTATTTGTAATTTACACATGTCACCCGCCTTCGACAGGGGGATAATTCCTCACAATTGGGCTAAAACCAAGAAATACTGGATTCCTGCCTACGCAGAAATGACATATCATACTTTTCGCTCACCACTCACCACTCACCACTCTCTTATATCAGTTGATACAATTTTTCCATTACCGTATCGAATTCCTTGCCCGTAAAGCAGAACTGCATGTCTAAAAATTGCTGACGAAACGCCTTGACCTCTTCCCGTACGGAGTGGTTTTTTATAATGATCTCGCGCATAAATTGTGCCAGAGTCTGGAAGTCCTTCTCCTGCATACCAAACCGGGTCATCTCCTGGGTTCCCATACGGATCGCGTCGGCTTCGGCGAATCCTTCCTCGCGCGGCGTGGCCTGGTAATTTGCGATAATATTATTTTCCTCCAGCCGTTGCGCCATTTTAATCCCTTTGCCGTGTCCCACTTTCAACATCACCTGATGCGTTTCTGTAAATTGCACTGCCGGATCGCCTTGCACGTCCATCCCTGATTCATGTAATGCCGATGCAAACGCCTTGGCGTTCTTCAATACTCGCGGTTGATATTCATCCTTGAACGTATTCATCTCATACGCCGCCGCCAGCAGGCCAAGCATCGTGCCCAGGTGATGATTACTTAAGCTGCCCGGAAAGGACCGGCGTCGCACGGCTTCCCACAATGAGCGTCGTTCGTGTTTTTCATCAAAAGAAGAGGAAATAATCCCCCGCTGCGTCCCGAAGTAGGTCTTATGCGTCGAACCGGTGACCACGTCAACGCCTTCGACAAACGGATCCTGGAAATGCGGCCCCACCAGGCCCAGTACGTGCGCCATGTCATACATGATCACCGTATCCAGTCCGATCGCCTCGACCATCTCCCGCATAGCCGCTATCGGTTCCGGATGCAGCACCATGCTCTTACCGAAGATAATCAATTCCGGCTTGTATGTTTCCAGAAGCTCCTGACAGGCCGCCAGTTCAATGCGATAGGGATTCTCCTCCTGAACCGGAAAGTTCACGACCGCCGGTTTGCCCGTTTTCGGTTCCCTCGCTACATAATCCCGCAGCGATCCCATGGGCTGTGAACTCAAATGTCCGCCCTTGATGATATGATTGTTCATCACGTAACGCATCCGCCGCGGTTCGCTTTGCCGGTCGGCCCGATTCAGATAATCCACCATCGCACTGAAGAAGACAGCGTTCACCATCTGGCCGCTCAGCAAACGCGTCTCCACCTCCGCACACCCCAGAAAACGACGCATTTCTTCCTCCAGCGCGTATTCCACGTCCCGGATAAAATCCGTACCCTGATAATAAAATACGTCCGCGTTATTCAGTTCCTTAACGCGCTTATGCTCGGCATAGCGACAGCAGGGATCCATTACCGAAAGCAGGCGCACCATCGCCGAAGGCGTATTCTCCGACGGGATCAAATTGACACACTCCTGCTGCCGCCAGATGGTATTCTCGACCGCTTTGTGGACTAATATCTGCATCTTACTCGTCAAGGATTCCTCCTTTACTTCAGCCTGGGCCGTTGCCAAATTCTCGTACTGTTTATCCTCGCTCATTCCAATACCTCTGCCTGTAGTTTTTTACTGCCCCGGGAAAATCTCACTGCCGCCAGGACGCCTCGCACAGATAAAATGTGCCCTAACATTAAGTTATTACATAACTTAGACGCATTCTACATACCGTAAATCAACACCCTTGTCAAGACAAAATATAGGATTAGCACCTCGTTTTAACGTGGTGCCCTGGCCTCAAACAAACGAAGAGAGATTGGCTTGGCGCGGCATAGCCGCAACCAAAAAGGAATGTACAGTGCGAATCATTTTATGTCCGCATAGATAATATTTCCATTCGGAGGATACGTTTTTCGCATTCCAGGCTACCAGCAGAATAAGGTAAGGGCCCGGAAAACGCAGACCCTTCCTGCTGTTTAGCTGCCGGACTCGGCGCTCGGGTTGCACGCCTGCAGAGCCCTATCGGCCGGCCCGGCAAGAAAGAATCCTAACGTCTTTTTTTATGAAAATCCATATACCTTTTTAGAGGACTCTGTTTCCATCCTGCTGGAAGTCTTAAAAGCGGTAAACGCAGTTTCAAGTTTCCGGTCGGCAAAAACGTTGTAACTGCCGTAAACTTAGTAAGTTAGCAGTGCCAAATAGTAAAACCACGCATAAAAAACAAGGAGTTACAAGATAGTATTACGGATTATCTCCCACCAAAGAGCCGGAAGCGCCAGCGACCGGTTCGTCACAGCGCGGGACCTTACCCCATGTATGTACTACCGAACAAAACATATCCGGATCAAAGGCACCTGATTTTCGGACCTGCATTATCTTTTTTATCCGCTGATTATAGGACGATATAATCGCTACGCTCCGTGGGAAAAATTATCCTCCTTACCTAAAATTACTCTCATCCGATTTGCTCTAAGCCCTGTTATTTTGCATAATTAGCTTAGGTAGGGTGGGCTGTGCCCACCAATTACGGATGAATAGAATATAGTGTGCAATGCACACCCTACCGTATTTTATCGGTACTTGGCCGTTATCAGTATTGGTAACGTAGATTTTTAAAAACTAATGATTAATCTTCATACCAATTCCGTCGATAAGACAACCAGCGTTAGATCGCTGGCCTAAAGGAGCCTAACGTAATTTTGGTAGCAAATGTGTAGCACAAGGATGCATGGGATCTCCGGTATGCCAATGCCGGATCTCTCGGACACGAATTCAATGTGGTTTGGCACAGAGGATTTGTCCCATGCGATCCTGGAAAAGACGCCAAAAGCAATCTCCCAATATCCGGCGGGCTCGTCTGCAACTCGAAACCCTTGATCCCCGCTTACTCTTAAGCATTAGTACGGAGTGGTTCACCCAGCAGGATTGGATCGAACCGGATATCCCTCCCGAGTTTATTAAACCCGGTTACGAACATCCGGACGCCACCTATGCCGATCCCGCGTACTGGGCACTTGGTTCGGAATATACAGCGGCTACTGATTATGCGGCGAGTACAGATGAGGGAATGTCAAATGACGATTTGCCCGCGGCGCCCGCCGCCGGCGAATATGTGCTCTATCTCGATTTCGACGGCGAACGTGTGTACAGCCGTATCGGTGATTTCTGGCTCGGCGGAAACTACGTTGATGTTCCCGCCTATGACCTCAGCACGTTTGGCTGGGATGGCCGCGAAGACGAATCCATCGAATTTATCACTGAGTTTGTGCGCGAAGATTACGCCGCTTACAACGTCACTGTTACCATTGAAGAACCCCTTGCCGGCGAATACACTACCATTTATATCGGGGGAAATAATGATTGGTTCAGCCCCGGCAGCGGAGTGATCGGCGTCGCCACCTATGACATCAACAACCGCGATCCCAGTAATTACGGGTTTGCCTTTCCCGAAGAACTCGGAATCTACTATAACTATTCCGGCGGCGAGTTGCAAAATTTCAGTGAGTACCTCGCCAACCTCATCACCCATGAAGCCGGGCACACCTTTGGCGCCAATCATGTTTCCGACACCACGGCAATTATGAATCCTTATCTGCCCATCAATCCCCGTCGCAACATGTTTGGCGAAGGTCAAATCCCGGGCAGTTCGTCCTACCAGGACACCCAATCACTCTTCGGTTCCAATATCGGCTACGCCCATGGCGCCGATGATTACGGCGACAATTACTCCGACGCCCACGCCGTCTCCATTAACACTACAATCACCGGACTGCTCGAACGCCGGGATGATACGGATGCCTTTAGCTTCACGGCGTCCGGCGACGGCCTCATTACGATTGATATTGACACCACAGATTACGGTAATCTCGATTCACACCTTACGGTCTATCGCAATAGCGATTTGGCTATGATAGTGCTGAACGACGATTACAATAGCGAGTTCGATTCCTATTGTGCTTTTGAAGCCGTCGAAGGCACGCAATATACCGTCTTGGTTGCCAGTTCCGACTCCTCATCTTCCGGCAGCTATACGCTGACGATGGAATACGATCTGAGCGAGCCGGCGCCCGAGTTGTTTATTACCGACAGCCTGGGCGACGCCGAGGATCTGACGATGAATTTCCCCTCCATCATGGCAGGGGAGGAGCTGCACGCCGACTTCCTGATTACCAATAACGGATCGGCTGACCTGATTATTTCCCAACTTACGGCTACCGGCTCCTTCGATCTGAGCATGACCTCACAACCGGGACTCGGTACGGATGATATTACGATTGCTCCGAACACGGATATACTGGTCAGTGTGACGTTTAATCCCGAAGAAATCGGCGATCTTACCGGCGCCATCACCATTGTCAGTAATGACCCCGAAAACAGCCCTGCAACCTTGCAATTAACCGGCTCGGCCTCTGCGCCCGCGCCTGATATTAGCGCTCCGACGAGTGTCGAGTTCGGGAACTTCCCGCGGGGACAAACCGACAGTGACGTTCTCGTAATTACCAACGATGGACTGGAGGATCTGATCGTAACGGATATGATCGTTTCCGAACCGTTCTCCATTGTCAGCGGTTTCGATGGCAGCCCCCTTACTATAACGCCCGGACAAAATGCTGTCATTACTCTTGAAGTTACCGCCGAACAGCGTGGGATTCTTAACGGTCTGGCAACTATCGTCAGCAATGATCCGAACGATTCCAGCCTCAATATTAATCTTACGGCCCAGGTCGTGGGTGGAGTCCTGACCGTACATGAATCCGCGCAGATTGTTGATGATAGTCAAATTCATTTCGGCAATGTCGTTGTCGGCGATTCCGGTCAATATGTCATTACGCTCGAAAATTCCGGTGACGCCGCCCTGACGATTACCGGGCTGACTGCCGATGCCCCCTTCATTCTGGATACGGTTCTGGATGTCAACCAGGGCGGCGATGATATTACCCTGGCCGTCGGCCAATCTATGACGGTAATCGTTACCTATCTCCCCGGCCAAATGGGCGCCGATACCGGCGTCATTCAAATCAACGCCGATGATATCGAGACGCCCCTGGCGGAGGTCCATTTGTACGCCGAAGCCATTGGTGCTGTCCTGGATATCGATGAATCTGATGGCCAAGATGACGGACAACTCGATCCCGGTATATTTTTAGCCGGCCAAAATCTCCAATTTGACGCTTGGCAAATCACCAACAATGGAACGGCCTCGACGACCATCAACCTGACTCTCGCCGAAGGCGCCAACTACCAACTGATCTCGCCTGCTACGATTATCATTCAGCCCGGTCAGTCCTACACCGTACAGCTCGAAGTACAAACCAATCTGGCTCGACAGGTCACCGATAC